>BBPG01000311.1_pt1 | contig 19366 bp, 14 predicted proteins | sample 1343651 | NCBI WGS metagenome assembly BBPG01 (sample SAMD00019091, study PRJDB2971) | groundwater metagenome | biome: freshwater biome; feature: mineral spring; material: ground water | place: USA: CA, Sonoma | collected 2012-06 | depth surface m | reverse complement strand
AGAAGCGCCGCGCGAACAGGGCTTCTCTCTAAGACAAGCTTCCCTCAGCCGGAAGGCGCTAAGGTTTTTCTTCTATCAATTATTGTTTACGAACTCGGCGCGTCTGTTTTCCGTGATTTTTTAACCAAAATCTTTCGAGCCACAATGGCAGTGGGGACAGCCACCCCTGCCAAAAGCAATAAATATGGAAAAGCAGCAAACAAAAAGACTAACCCGTTTCCTAGCCCGGTAAGCATAGCATTTACTGAGTTAATCAGCCTAGCCAAGCCACGCTGCCAGACTCCCCTAAGTCCGGAGGCTGTTATTGAGGGACTGGCGGTAGGTGTTTCCTTGAGCGACACTGAAATCGTGCTGAAATCCACCTGGTCGCTAAGATAACGAAACTCAGCCGTCAAACTTTCCAACTGACCGCGCACCCTTGCCAGTTCCTGCTCAACACGCAAAATCTCTTCGACCGTTTTGGCACTGCCCAAGATTTCCAGCAAACGTGCTTCTTGCCGCTCGGCGTTGCGAATCCTGGCTTCCAGATCCACATATTGCAGCGTCACATCCTGGTCGCCGATGCTCAGACTTGTCCGTTTACCCACAACCTCGATCTCTGCTAATACCTGCTCTAGCTTTATCACGGGCACCCGCAGCGTCAGCCATGCAAAACGCTCTCCATCAGCACCGCTAATATTTAATTGAGACGCATAGCCGCCCGCCACGCTAGCTGCTCGCCTAGCTTCAGCAAGCGCATCATCAATATTTTCTACATCCAAAGCAATTTCCGCAGTGCGGATCAGCTTCTGTTCCGCACTCGCAAAACTGCCATCAGCTAAGGGGCGAGGCTGCTCTAGCGACCTCTCGGGCGGCGATGCCGGTGCCGAAATAATGCCGAACCCTTTATCCCGACTGCTTTCTTCAGTCTGCGTCTGCGAACCACACCCTGCCAAAACCAACAATACTACCGCCAAAAAAGCAACAGTCCTCAGCCACCTCATAGCAACGCCTCCAAGTCTTTTTTTGTTTAGACGAAAGCAGAGTGAGAAAAGTTCACTTTTGCTCAAGCCGCGGGATTGCTGCCCGTGCCAATTGATCACAGCGATTATTCAACTCATCATCAGCATGACCCTTTACCTTTATCCAGGCAATCTGATGAATTCCCGCTAACTCCAGGAGAAACTCCCACAAGTCGCGATTTGCCACTTCCGCTTTTTTGCTGTTTTTCCAACCGTTTCGGCGCCATTGATCAAACCAGCGCTGATTAAACGCATTGACAAGATAAGCGCTGTCACTATGCAGCACTACCTGACAAGGCTCCTTTAGTTGCTTTAGGGCACTGATCGCCGCCTGCATCTCCATCCGCTGGTTAGTAGTGGCCAGCACACCCCCCGAGATTTCTTTCTCATGCTCGCCATAGCGCAAAACAGCGCCGTAACCACCCGGGCCGGGATTGCCGGAGCAGGCTCCGTCCGTATAAATAATTATTTTTTTCATAACGCCTCCGTCAAGCGACTTCTGTTTGTCCAGATTATACCACCGCAAGCGACATCCAGGCAACTCAAGCTGTGCATCAGTATAATTTTTTCCTGTTTGGCAAATAGTTATCTGTGATGACAAATTTACGGGAGAGACCATGACAAACGCCTTTTCCATACTAAAGAAGCTTTTAAAAAATAAGCTGGCTGCAAACTTCGGCGGAGAAAAGCAAGCCGATTGCCGCGGCGATGCCTTAAAACGGGAAGACTCGCCGCTGCTTGAAAAAAGGCTTGATTTGATTCGTAAAAGGCTTGGTGAAAGCAAAGATATCGTTATTCGGGAGTTTAGCAGCAGTAACAATCAGGTTAAATTAGCCATTTTGTATGTAGACGGTTTAGTGGACAGAAGACTAATTAACGACCATATTATCCGCCCTATTCAGTCTGACTACATAGTTAAAAATTTTTCCCACCAGCTTACAGAGCAAAATGCGCTGCAACTTCTCAAAAAACATATTACCAGTATCAGCGAGGTGGCCGAGGCAGCAAACCTAACCCAGGCCATCAAAATGATGTTCTCCGGTGAGACAGCACTGCTCATTAACGGAGAAGAAAAGATCCTCCGCTATAGCACCCGCTATAGCACCCGCTCCTGGGATAGGCGGTCTGTGACGCGGAATTATGACGGTAGATGACCCCGTCCACCCGGAACAGACTGTCACTCTCTCCCTTACCCATTCCCAAACAAAGATTACGCCCTCCGTCCAAGGCGGGCACATTTCCTTTCGAGTGGAAGTTGAAGCTGAAGGAGATCTCATCAGCCAGAGTAACCTGGCTGACCTATCCACACCGGAAATGATTGAGAAACTAAATAGTGCCAAAGCAGGAGCCATTAAGGCGGAAATTGAAAAAGCGCTGCAAAAAATGCGCCGGCTGGAAACTGATGTCGTGGGCTTTGGCGCCCTATTAAAGCGCCGCGAGCCGGAAATATTTCGAGAAGTAGCTGATCGCTGGCCGGAAATATTTGTTCAAATACCTGTGGAGATCCATGTCAAAGCCAATATCCGCCGTACCGGTTTGCAAACCAAGCCTGCGCGGATAAGCCGTTGATCATGGCAAATTAGGAGGGGTCCCGCTGCTTTTCCTGCTGATTCTTAGCCTGTCAAGTTATTTATTGTTTTACTGGAAGCGCCCCGCTTGGTTGCAGCTCAAATGCAAAAAGAACTGCTCGTCTTTCTTAGTCTCTGGTCCTTAGCCTCTTTCTATGCCATTGCCCAATTTCTAGGCATTGAACTGCCAAACCCCACCGATTTGATTAATGCTGTTTTCTCCGTAAAGTGAACTCGTTTCAGCAAAGCTGAATAAAAGCCGCTCTGAGCCAAACAACTTAGAGCAGCGCCTGCAAAGACTACAATGTTTTTCCTGCCATTCGGCAAACAAACACATTTTCCCCTTTCGTAGGCTGTTAATTTTTGTCAATATTTCCTGGGAAATGTCAACGCACCACCAAATTCACCAGTTTATCAGGAACGATGACAGCTTTAAGCACCTGCTGACCTGCTAACGCAAGGACAACCCTTTCATCAGTCAATGCTTTAGCTTGCATTGCAGCCGCGCCCAGTCCTGCCGGAATGATCAGCCTACCTCGTACTTTGCCGTTTATCTGCACAACAATTTCCACATTTTCCGCCTGCAAAACTTTCGGATCATACTCCGGCCATGCCTGCAAATGCACGCTTCCATTATTGCCCAGCCTCGCCCACATTTCCTCTCCTAAATGAGGGGCAAACGGAGCCAGAATTAAAGCCAATATTTCCAGCACTTCCGCCAGCACAGCTCTGTGAATATCGGCTTCTTTTTCGTTAATGTAGCCATATGCCAGATTAACCGCTTCCATCACTGCAGAAATTGCCGTATTAAAGTTAAAACGTTGTTCAATATCATCAGTAACCTTTTTCAGTGCTAGATGAAAGGCACGGCGAAGCGCCAGCGCTGATTCATCAGGAGCGGCAAATTCCACGTTTTCTGCCCGGGCGATGTCAGCATAACCGTCAACCAGCCGCCAAACACGCTTCAAGAAACGATAACAACCTTCCACTCCTCGTTCATTCCAGTCCAAATCTTTTTCCGGAGGCGCGGCAAAGAGAATAAACAAACGGCCTGTGTCGGCACCATATTTTTTAATTATTTCATCAGGGCTCACCACATTGCCTTTTGATTTAGACATTTTCGCCCCGTCCTTATTCACCATCCCCTGGGCCAGCAGCCTGGAAAAAGGCTCCACCGCCTGAGTCAAGCCGGCATCATAAAGTACCTTTGTGAGGAAACGGGCATAAAGCAAGTGCAAGATAGCGTGTTCAATCCCACCGATATACTGATCGACCGGCATCCAGGCATCACTTTTCTCCCGGGAAAACGCTTGCTCTGCGTTTTTCGGATCTGTATAGCGGAAGAAATACCAGGACGAGCAGATAAAAGTATCCATCGTATCAGTTTCCCGCCGCGCATCGCTACCGCAGCTTGGACATTCGACATCTAAAAAGGCTGCATGCTGCTTGAGCGGCGACTGCCCGCCTGCTTTAAAGACGACATTTTCCGGCAGCAACACCGGCAAGTCCTTCTCCGGCACCGGCAGCATACCACAGGCGTCACAGTAAATAATGGGAATTGGGGCACCCCAATAACGCTGCCTTGAAATCAACCAGTCCCGCAGGCGAAAACTTATTTTACCCTCGCCCCAGCCCTTTTCTTTCAAGTAAGCAATTATTGCTTGCCCGGCTTTTTTGTTAGCCATTCCGGTAAAATGTGCAGAATTAACCAACACGCCTTGTGCCAGATAGGCTTCCGTCATTTCTGCCGCATTAAGGATATCATCCGGCGGGGAAATAACAACCCGGATAGGTAGATTATATTTCTTGGCAAATTCAAAGTCGCGCTCATCATGAGCCGGCACGCCCATTACCGCACCGGTACCATAGCCCATTAAAACGTAATTGCCAACTAAAATAGGCACTTCCTCGCCTGTTACCGGATTTAGGCAATAGGCGCCGGTGAAGACACCTTCTTTGACCATCTCTGTCGAGGAGCGAGCCACATCCGTCAGCTTTCTGGTTCTTGCCACCAAGTCACGTACAGCAGCTTCCTGCTCCGCCCCGCCGGCAAGCTCGTCCAGTAAAGGGTGTTCCGCCGCCAGCACCAGATAAGTGACGCCATAAAGCGTATCGGGGCGAGTGGTAAACACCGGCAGCTTGAGAGTTTTACCCTTGACGGAAAAACGGATCTCCGCCCCCTCACTTTTGCCGATCCAGTTTTCCTGCATTACCCGAACACGTTCGGGCCAACCGGAAAGTAGGCGCAAGTCGGCTATTAGGCGCTCGGCGTAATCAGTAATTTTCAAAAACCACTGCTCTAAATCTTTAACTACCACAATTTCACCGCACCGCCAGCAGCCGCCTTCTTCCACCTGCTCGTTGGCCAACACTGTGGCGCACTGCGGACACCAGTTTACCGCCGCCTTTTTCTTATAAGCCAGATTTCGCCCGTAAAAAAATAGAAAAAGCCACTGCGTCCACTTATAATAGTCCGGAGCGCAGGTAGTCACTTCCCGCTCCCAGTCATAGCTAATCCCCAGCGCCTTCTGCTGTTTTTTCATCGCGGCAATATTGTCGTAGGTCCACTGGGCCGGATGAACCTGATGCTCAATAGCAGCGTTTTCCGCCGGCAGACCAAAGGCATCCCAACCCATGGGATGCAAGACATTATAGCCCCGCATCGTCAAAAATCTAGCCAACACATCGCCGATAGAGTAGACACGCATATGGCCCATATGCAGTTTGCCGGAGGGATAAGGGAACATCTCAAGCAGGTAATATTTTTTCTCCCCGTCTTCAACCGTTTTATAAAAACCATGTTCTTCCCAGTACTTCTGCCATTTCGGCTCAATAACTCCCGGACTATAATCCACTTTCCTGCCTCCAATACACGTAAAGTCAAGCAAGGGGGAATCCCCCTTGCATAGGATCGTAGCTTCCCTAAAAGAGATAATTTCCTATGCAACAAGAAAAACGCTTCGCGCTCTGTCAAAAGGCGCGCTTTTTGTCCGCTAAAAGGATGCCCCCTCACCCTAACCCTCTCCCCCCAGAGTGTGGAGAGGGGATCAATCAGGACGTGATGACGGCTATAGCAAAATCTTTTTTTATTATATCCGATTTACGGAGAAAAAGAAATCGCAAAGCCGATTATCAAAAAGCAGATTATCTGTGATTAAACAACTAACAACTTGGCATAATCTTAACAGAAAATATAAACTTCAAAACCATATATTTTTCACAACGATATGGCAGGTTTTTCCTTAGAAGTGAGGAACTAAAGTTTAAAAATGATTTCCCTTTCTCCGGGGCTGCTCACCACCGATGAATATAACTTGGTGGTAGAATATCTGCAAGAAAACTACGGAAAATAGAAATAAGTAGGAATCCCCCTTAACAACCCCCTTGCATAGGATCGTAGCTTTCTTGAATAAAACAATTTCCTATGCAAGAAAAACTGGCCACTCCTTAATATGGAGTTGCTTTCTATGCAAACCTCCCCGAATTAGCTTTTGCTTTTTTAAGAGGACAGTTTCAAAAAAATAAATTCCCAAAGGGTGACTTGCATCACTGCCAAATGCTTAGCTAATTGTTAAACTGGACTCAATTCCAAAATAAACGAGTGAGAGGTGTTTAAGTTGAGTATGTTCTGTAACCAATGTGAACAAACAGCTAAAGGAGTCGGCTGTACCACCCATGGGGTTTGCGGCAAAGATCCCGATGTGGCCGCGCTACAGGATCTTTTGCTCCATGCTCTGATGGGCCTATCAATCTACGCAAACGAAGCACGCAAAAATGGAATTACAGATGAAACTGTTAACCGCTTTACAGCCAAAGCCATCTTTTCCACGCTAACCAATGTCGACTTTGACCCGGCGAAATTCCAACAACGCATCGCCGAAACGGTATTGCTCCACCAACAGCTAAAAGCAAAAGTCGGCAATCCTGCTTTTGAACATCCTGCGGCGAATTTTACTCCTGCCACTGACATTGCCGGCTTAGTAGAGCAGGGCAAAAAAGTAGGCCTGCTTTCAGACGAGGACACGGACGCCGACATCCGTTCACTGCAGCAAATTCTTCGCTTCGGCGTCAAAGGTGTGGCAGCTTATACCGACCACGCGGCAGTGCTTGGTCAGGAGGACGATAAAGTTTACGCATACCTGCATGAAGCCCTTGTTGCCCTGACAAGAAAAGATCTGGGGATAAACGACTTGCTTGGTTTAGTTTTAAAGTGTGGCGAAATGAACTTCCGCGCCATGGAATTGCTGGATGCCGGCAACACCGGCACATACGGCCACCCCGTTCCCACCAAAGTGCCGCTCGGGCATATTGCAGGCAAAGCCATTCTGGTTTCAGGCCATGATTTAATGGACCTGGATGAACTGCTGAAACAGACGGCAGGCAAAAATATCAATGTCTATACCCATGGTGAAATGCTGCCCACCCACGCTTACCCTGAACTGAAAAAATATCAGCATTTTTACGGACATTATGGCACTGCCTGGCAAAACCAGCAGAAGGAGTTTGCTAACTTCCCGGGCGCAATTCTGATGACCACCAACTGCCTGCAAAAACCGCAAGCCAGCTATCTGGATCACATCTTCACCACCGGCAATGTTGGCTGGCCGGGCGTCAGCCATCTGGATAATTACAATTTCACCCCGGTGATCGAAAAAGCGCTGGCAATGCAAGGCTTCCCCACCGATGAAGTGCGTGACAGTGTGTTGGTAGGCTTTGGACGAAACAGTGTACTGGGAGTGGCACCGAAAGTGATTGATGCAGTAAAAAGCGGTGACATCGAGCACTTTTTCTTGGTAGGCGGCTGCGACGGTGCTAAACCGGGTCGCAGTTACTACAGCGATTTTGTGGAGAAGGCTCCAAAAGACACGGTGATCCTGACACTAGCCTGCGGCAAGTTCCGCTTCTTTGACAAGAAGCTTGGCGATATAGGCGGCATTCCCAGACTGCTCGATGTTGGCCAGTGCAACGACTCCTATTCTGCCATCCAGATAGCTCTGGCCTTGGCTGACGCCTTTGAGTGCGACGTAAACGAGCTCCCCTTGACGCTTGTTCTTTCCTGGTATGAACAAAAAGCTGTGGCGATTTTACTGACACTCCTCCACCTGGGTCTGAAAAACATCTTTATTGGCCCCAGTCTGCCTGCGTTTATTACCCCCAATGTACTAAACGTTCTGGTAGAAAAATTTAACCTTCGTCCCATCTCTACCCCGGAAAATGACCTGGCGCTAATTTTGGGCTAAACAGCTACACTGAAAACACCCTTTTCCTACCCCAATATCCCCTCTCCCTCTGGGAGAGGGTTAGGATGAGGGAAAAAGGTGAACCAGTATAAAAATAGAGGACGTAACGAAACCTTAGTTTCGCTACGTCCCTTTTTTTGTGCTGCTTTATGTCAAAAACTCTACACGCTTGCCTTACCAGGCAGTCGTCAGTGGGGCGCTGAATTTTTCTGCGGCCTGTCCGTGAACCTTCAACTTCCAGGAGCGCAGATCAAGTGCCTCCAAAAGTTTTTCCGCCGCCCGTACCGGGTCAGTTTCCCAGATAAAATGGCCGCCGAAAACGTCATGCGCTATTTGCAAAAGAAGTCCATTGACCAAGTCACTGCCAAGAACTGGCGAAATAATACCTACATGGACAGGTAACGGCGGGATCCGCGCTTTAGCGCCGATCTTCTGCAATACTGGTAGCCATGTCCACTCCTTCACGGTGCAGCTCGCCTGCAAAATGCAGGACGGTGTCTTTTAACTCCCTGTCCATTTTCATGCTGCTGGTGCAGGGATAATTATGCCACTTATTGCCGACTATTTCATGCAGCTTTTCATCATCAGGCACACCCGCCAAGTTGCGTGCTACAAAGTAAGCTGCCCCGCAGGGGGAACTTTGCACAACTCTGGCTTCTTGGATCACCCCGTCCATTTTTCTGACAGTGAACAAGGGAAACCCTATGCGAAAATGGCGGATAAACTTGTTAACCTCCGGGTGAACCTCGTTCTCCCGCAAAGCACAAAAAGGTTTAGGGAAAACGATTTCCAAGTCTGTCCCCTTAGCTTTCTGTTCCACCTGTCTGCGGGCACCGCCCTGCAGCCAGAGCGGATCCTCCAGCGGAACAACCAACGCCTTCACCCCTGCCTGGATACATTGCTCCGGCAGGGAGAGAAGGATGTCCTGCTGCAAGTTTATGGCCAGCACAGTATGCACGCCTTTGAATTTAGAAGCAGGCGGCAGGTACTGAAGCGGGTCTTCCTCCAACATGACAGGCAGGTTGTCAGGTTGTTCCCAAGCAATGGCGATATCCCGGGAATAGTTCAAATCGTACTGACGACGACATTCAGTGCAGTCGGTACAGCCGGTGCAAAACTTTTCCACATCGCGCAAGTGACTGAGAACTTTTAGACCGAAGGCTCCACTATACAAAACAGCTATCTTCACCTTGGCTACCTCCTTAGAAATAACCAAACAGACTTATGCTACATTCTCTCGACGCTTTTTCAACTCATTCAGGTATTTAGGCAGGTCGACCGCTTCCCTTGGTCCCACAAGAATTTCCCAGTCCGGCAATTCTTCTTCCAAATCGCCTTTGATACGGGCGACATACCCGGGAATAACCAGCTGCTTGTGAGTCACCTTAGCCGCCACGGCCTGTTTTTTAACCATTTCCGCGATTGTTTCAGGGCTAAAGGTGCCTGTTGACCAGGCTGCCAGAACACACAAGCCTCCGGTATCTTGGCAGAGCAGGAAAACTGGCAGTTTGCTGTTTTCAGCTTCACCGGCCACAGCGTAATATGTCAGGGCAAAATTGGTGGTGACCAGCACCGCGGCGCTCTCATCAGCTTCGTTAAAACCGTAGACTTTGCTTTCCACAGTGGGTGGCACGCGCGGGTCGGTATAAATATCCTGACGCACCGTCAGTAATGCCTGAAAATTTTCGGATGAGATATCATCCAGCACAATAATACCGGCGTACTTAGCTACGCCTGCGACAGCCAGCAACATTTGCTGTTCCAGATCAGATGTTACTCTGGCAGCTAGGAACAAGGTTGGGAAAGCAAAAGGCCTGAATTTATGAAGCAGAGCGGCACGGTGGATCGTAGTCTGATCCCGCACAAGCTCAACCAGGCTGCCCGAACTAGAATCGAGAACAAGGTTTGCAAAACCAGCTTCCTTCAGCTTGCCGACTAAATTCGCTAGATTATCCAAACCGTCCGCACTGGCGCAGACGGCTGCACTTTTAGCCAAGTGAGGAACAACTTGCGCATAGTTGCTGTCAGTAACGCAAACCAACGGGTTTCTGGACTTGCTTGCCTCATAAGCCGACAATAAAACTTCAGGCTCTGTCGCCAGCAGAATCAGGCCGGCGTCAGTCTCAGCCATTACCTTCTGCACCAACTGCAGATACTTTCCACCATCGGTGCTCGTATGGCTTATAGCGACTAGATCAAAACGAGAGATCTTGTTAAGCCTTTCAAACTGCCAACCAATCTTGGCAATCTTGGCGGAGTAAGACTCCTCATCTTCCCCGTCCGCAATCAACAATGCCATGCCGGGAGCACGGAAAAATGTCTTCTGGTGACGAAACATGACTTCCTCTTCCCCAATGGCCACTTGCCGGGAGCCTGTACCGATAAAAACCTGCCTAATTGGCGGCTGCAGCATGTCATCCAGCTGTAGCCGGACATCGGCAGAAAGGTAAGTGCATTTATCCAGAGTGATTCCGGCATTGACCAATTTCATAGCAAAAGCAAAACAGGTGGCCACACCGCACTCCTTGCAATTTTTCTTGCCGTTCTCCGGCAGCATTTTCTGAATATCTGAAGCTTTGACAGGCATATAAATCCTCCTTTACGGCAACCCTTAGAGGCGCCCGGCGTTCTGCATAAATTCAGTCAATTCATCCACATTCTGGACATCTTTTTCTGTGGCAATTTTATCGAGCAACCCCTCCGACACGCTTTCCTGAACCAGTTCTTTTAGAGTAGAAGGCATCCATGCCACCCGGCTATAGCCGCCGTCTCCAATCAGAAACTTGGGAGAAGAGAGGTACTGAACGCCGACACCAAGATACCCCTCGTTCTGTTTGCCGCCGCTGGCCATGCCGGCCAAGGTGGAGAACGGATTACCGACTACGGTGGAGCCCACAAAATCTCTGGAAACGATGCCAAAGCCGTCTACTTCAGGAATATAGAAGACAATAGCTTCAAAGCAACCGCACGATGTGTGCGGATAGGAGAGGGCGCTGTGCAGGCTGAACCGCGTAGATTCGCCCATGGTTCGCTCGGCTACTACTTCGTTGACGTTATCATAACCAATGCCTTCCTCATCGACAAGATTGCCTTTGGGGATAGCAAACTGAGCGCCTTCCGGATCTACCTTAGTGGCGGCCCGGCCGTCATACCAGCTGACCGCGCCGCACAGGCCTACCCGCTCCGGTGTAATCACGCAAACGTGGGTCGGCGCAAAACTCTGACAGAGTACGCAACCGTAAAATTCCTCCACGTCTTCTTCGCGCAGGCCTTTCATTCTCTCGTCCCGCTCCTTGTACACCTTCATCGCCCCGCCCAGCAACTCCTGCACCCTGGCCGGGTCGGTGGCAAATTCCAACGACATTTTTTCAATCACCGGCAGCTCGGCGGTATACAGGTCAATCAGAATCCGCCCGACATGCTCCAGTGAGTTCAGACCATTCTTGAAAGAATTCTTGTGGATGCGGATCCAGACGTCAGAACGCTGAGCCATGTGGAAGACGCCTTCAATATAGTTGATATACTGGTGGATGCGCCTCTCCAGCACCGCTTCCATGTCTTTTTCCAGCGCCTCTCCGGCCACGTCCAGCTTGATGAAAAACGAACCGGAATAGCCTTCGGGCAAATCCTTAATGTCGGGACCGGTAACGGTTATTTTGTCGTGCTCTACTTCATCAAGTCCCCTGACGGTGGCGAGCTCGCCCTTGTGCGACACGCTCGGGCCGCCAAACTCCACCTGAAACTCGCCCTTGCGGATTCTTTCCCCTTCATACTGCGGACCTACATCAACTGGATACATATTTCTCTTCCTCCCTATCTGTAAATTTCTAACTACTCATCTTTAGACACTTAACTCTGAACATCTTCGCAAACTGGAAAGAAAAATAATTCGGTAAGGTTTGGTTCCGGCTACGCCGGGTTAGGTGTAACTGCTTTTAAACGGCCTGTGCAGTTTCGTAAATTTTTAAATTACGCTTTGACTCCCAGCGCCTCGATTAACCCTTCCAGGTATTCGCGCCACTTGTCGCCCTTGACAATCACCGGCACCGCAAAGTCAGCATTCGGGTGACTGCGGCGGCAAACGGCAAACGTCTTCAGGTGCGGGGCAAAATGCTTGAGGGTGGCCAGGCCGCGTTCCGCCAGGTCACACCTGACACCGGCAAACAGGACCAGGTCATGGTACCCTTTGCCGCGCACGCCGCTCCAGTTTTTATCCTTTAAAAAATGGATAATCTCAATGATATCGTACGTGCAGTCGGGCTTAACCCCCAATTCCAGCATCTTTTTTTTGACATGGGCCGTGGCGCAGATGGGCATGTCACGGGATTTGGCAATTTTCAGCGCGTAATCAATCAGCAGGCAGGCGCCAACCGGGTTAGCGATGACCTCCGGACCAAAAATATAGAGCGGATTTTTAGCCCTGTCAATAATCGCGGCTCCCTCGGCCGGGTCGGCGATTACCTTGGCCGCCTTGGTCCCGGTCAGGACATTGAACTTGAAATAAGGCATTACCATTGTTTCCGATGCCATACTCGATCCCTCCTGTTTATTAAACTAGACCTCTTGTTAAACTAGACCTCTTGTTAAACTGGACCTCGCCCTGTTAAACTGACCTCTGACACCCGGTTTACTTAATAGTGGCCTCAATCGGCACTTCTGTCTCATAAGTGCCGATGATGGTCGGCAGCGACAAGACCGGCTTAGGCTGCCAGCCTACTTCCTTCAGGTAGGCAAGCACTTCACGCTTGTAAACGATGGGAATCTCTTTTTCTGTCCGGATAAAGTTCTGCAAATCATCAGGCAAAGAACCCATAACTTGCTTGTAGGCAGAAATATAACTGTTTAGCTTGATTGCCCGGCCGGGAGGCGTGTCGTTGCGGCGGAAGCACTGCTTGATGATGGTGACCAGCGCCCTTTCCTTGGTCTCGGTTACCACCATCATGTGTTCCGGCGTGGGTTCTTTAGTGTCTACCCGCTGTTTAGTACGGCCGTCCACTACCGTCCAGTCACTGGCCTCCTTCTTGCTCATAAACAGGCGCCGGTATTTAGAGGCGTGGGGCCCCAGAACAACCGGGATTCCCCACCGCACTGCGCCGGTACCGATGGCCAGCGCCTTCTGGGAATAGGGTCCCCAAACAACGGCGCAAGCGCCAACTCTGTTTAAAATATAGTCGGCCATCAGCTCATAGTTGGCACGGTTTGGTAGTGTAGCAAAAATGTTGGCAATTTTGATCGCCGCCCCCACCACGTGGGAGTTGGCGACACAGGAACCGAGGTTCACGATACAGCCGGCGTCAAACTCGGGAATATATTTTTCAAAAATAGTTTTGCCGTCCGCGTCTTTACTCATAGCCGCAGCCATAGCCGCACAGCCGGACAGGTTGACGATATACTTGCGCCGCGCCAGCTCTTCAGCCAGCCAGGCCACCTCATCAATGTCGCCGGGGAAGTTGGAACAGCCGGCAAAAAGGATTACGCCGGGGATAGTACCAAGGACGATGGGCGAACCGACCTTCCTGATTTCCACGTCATGAATCGGGCCACGCCCGGCACGCATTTTGTAGGTATCCCGGGTGGCTGCCACCTGCATCAGGCGCAGGATGGGAATCTGGTGGCCACACGCCTCCTCACACTTGCCACAGCCAAGACAACGCAAGAACACTTCGCCGAGCTTGGCAAAATTGCCTTCCCTGGCCTGGTTGACCGCGACGCTGACCGGGAGAAGGTTGGGGCACACCCTGTTGCACTCCTCACAGGTGCCGCGACATTTGGCAGCCAGTGCGGCTCCCTCCGCTGCCGTCACAAGCTGCTTCTTATCGCGCCGCATGGGAGCAAGGGCAAGAGCCGCCTGCACAATTACTTCGGCCGCTCTTTCCGGGTCCAGAATCAGGAACTGCTTTTGCTCCTCCAGCACCGCGCGCAGGATATCCACGGCCGGCCTGGCGGATGCGTTTTCCAGCCCGTAGCAGATCTTGTCCGAACAAGCGATCAGCGCCGCTCCGGTGTCTTTGGCCATCTGCGGGATATCAGTGAGGACACACTGCTCGTCGGTGACAATCACGTCGGCGAGTCCGGCTTTTAAGAAAAACCGCTGGCGTGAGAGCGGGCCGATTACCTTGGCGCCGCTGTCATAACGAGTTACATCAAGGGCCGTACAGCAAATCCCTGCAACCTCCACTTTGTCGTACAGGTCATGCTGCCGCAGGTAGTCAACAATGGCGTTGGCGGTGACAGCGTTATGTCCCACGACCACAATGGTGGGCTTTGTGCTGTCAACGGCACCCCAGCCCAAGTCCACCAGCGGGGTGTCGGCCACCGATGTCGGGAAGCCGAAGCCGACAATCTGGGCGATATCGGCCGTCTCGAGCGCCACGTGGTCCAGCATGGCGGCATGGAAGGCCTTGGACTCAAAGTCCCGGTAGCTCCCTTCCTGGCCCATATGGGTAGCCGAAACCAGATGAATCATTTCCTGCTCCACATATTCGATGGCTTTGCGCAGGTCGCCGAGCGTTTCCGGCTTCAGGCCCATCACCGTCCTGATAATCGGAGCCTCCACGTTTATCTGGCTGCCCAGGTCAATCTTTGTATCTGCGCCTAATTTTTCAATCAGGTGGTCAACCATGTGCCGGCCGTGCGCGCCGTGCGCCGCAGTGCCCATCAGCACGCACATCAAAATCCACCTGGCCTGCTGCGATGCAATGTCAATGCCGCAGGCGCCTCTCTTGTTCCCTGTCAGGTCACATTTGCCGTAAGTACATAGACAGCACAGGTCGCAAAACGGGGCGTAAAAAGGTTCGTAGGTGTCGAGCAGCCGAAAGTCCCAGTTGCGAAGATCGATCAGTGAAGGCATGGGCGTTGGGCCCACGGGCTCCCACTCATCGTCTGCTCTAATAATTCTTCTAATTTCTTCTTCCCTCATTTTCCCTTTGCTCATTTCTTTTCCCCCCTCTTTTATAATTTTAGCTTACCATCGCCTTAACTCGTTGCAAACTTTCTGGATGACGCATAGTTACAATGTCGGCACCCGACAGCAACAAGGAAAAAGCGGTGACTGCCTCCCAAACAATTCCTTTGCCAGCGTCCTGGATAGCCTCTTTCGTTTTCCATGCTTCTTTCCCCACTCTAGCAATCAACGGGGACTGCAAAGTCTTATCGTCGTACACAACTGCTGAGAGACGAATGCGTTCCATGGTTGAGTAAGAATAATCAAGACCATAGCCGGCAACGCAAGTCAGCGGATCGATAACCACCCTGTCCAGCGGGAAATACTTGCCCAGCCTAATATTTAAGTCTTTAGCCAAGTTGATATCCATAGAAATCTGAGCAATGATAGCATGTCCATGTTCTAGTGCCGCAGTAGCAATCTCCTGATGATTCTCCTTTAGTACCGGTCCTATCAGCAGATTTAAACCGCTACACACTTTTGCTACAACCGGCAATACTGCAGCATCTTTCTCTTTTTCTCCCAAACCAAAGACAACCACTGGCACATTTACTGCCTCTGCCACTCTCTTCACACCGGCGGCAATTTCTTCGGCTGGCACGTCTTTTTCCATGCTGTTTAAAGAAAGGAAAATTAAATCAGCCCCAAAAACTTCCGCATTCTTTTTTGCCCACGCCTCAGGAGAAGATTTGACGTCAGCATAAAACTCCTGCAGCCAAGGAACCCAGTCTGTCGGCTCACTGTCAGACACTTCCAGCGCAAATTTGAGTTGCCCTGTTTTCCCTTCAAAAGAATGGAAGGGCAACGTGTTTTGCCCGGCGACAACAGCCTTTTTCCCTTCCGAACCCAGCACCAATTCCTTAATCTCGCCCGGGTATTTTTCCAGAAATTTTTCCATTGTACTTTCCGCCTCCCGAATTGTACTTTCCGCCTCCCGAAATGTTAAATTTCCAGCCAGGAAGGAGAATATAATTCTCGTCCCATAATAACCCTGGCTGTTTTATAGTAATTCCTCGCTACTTGCGACATGGCAGCCATGTCCAGATCTTCCCCGTCCATTACTTTCAAGATAATATCAATAAGTTCTTGTTCTTTACCGGCATTAAGAGCTACCAGTTCTTTATCGAAGCTGTTCACAATCGCAGAGTACAGACCGGCTTTGCCTAAGATCACAATAGCAACCTGATCGATAATGTGGCGCAGATCACGCGGCACACCGTTTGATAGATTGGAATGACCAATGGTAGATTTTACGCCTGTAGCAATATCAGGCAACATACCCACAAATTCTATTACTTCCAAGAAATCGGACTGGTTCACACCGATAGGCAACATAATCGGGTCGACCCAGATATCTTCATTAGGAATGCCCATGCTATTGGCGTAGTCGATTGTTTCCATAATTGACTCAGCTCGGGAGGCCGCGTCAGAAGGGATCCCGTCATCATTAAGCACTGAAATCACCACATTAGAGCCATACTTTTGGGCTAGAGGCAACATCTTTTCTTTGCTCTCCTGGGTACCTGCTGCGGAATTGATCAGCGGCTTCTGCCGGCAAATAGCCAAACCTGCCTCCATCGCCACAGTGTTCGTAGTGTCAAGCACAAGGGGCAGATCTACGACTTCTTGGATATTGCTAACAAGCCAACTCATTACTTCCGCCGGATTTTTGCGTGCAGGACCGATGTTTAAGTCTATCCAGTGCACACCCGCCTTGACCTGTTCCTTGGCCAATTCCTGCAATGGACCAGCGTTTCTGCCGGAGAGTGCCTCCGAAACTACTTTGGAGAGAATCTGAATGTTTTCTCCGATTAAAATCATGTTTTCTCCTCCCTTATTTTTCTAAAGATCTACCTCAAAACCACTGCTGCAGCATTTCCGCAAAAAGTTTTAGCACTATTCGCTAAATTCCGCACAAAAACCGCCGGTAACAATACTCATAACTCTCAAAAAAACACCTAACACCGGACGGCTTTTGTATTGCATTAGGAAACTCTTTCATTCAGGGAAGCTAGATCCTATGCAAGGGGGACGCTTCGGGGGATTCCCCCTTATTCTTGCCGGGTGCAAAAGGACCGTCATGCCGCCTGCGAGGTGGCAATCCCTAGCGGATAAAAAAGACGCATCCCAAGCAAAAAACGCAAAGCGTCTTTATTATGGATAATCACTCTAAATTGTTATTCGACCATGCACTGAAAAATCCTCTTTTTTTTTCAGTATTTTTAAAAAAACTTCATACTTCTGCTAGTGTTTTTACTGAAACGAGTTCACTCACATTATTGACTCTTTGATTTTCTCTGTCCACACACGCAAATTGATCATGCAATTTACTACGCCCTTAACTTTTCGAACAACATTTTACATAATTATACAGCACTTACCACTTTTATCGGCTGTCCTAGCACTTTGCATAGCCACAACTTCTGCAAACCATGCAACCCTCTGCCCTTTCAAGCTGTTGACCGCATTCGCAAAGCAAGCCACTATCCATCACTTTTTTTTGCGCGCTGCCGTTAATCTTGTCCATGGTCTGAAGAATCTCGTAGGCGATCGCGGAAGCGCAGGATTTGCCTGGAGAAATATTTTTGCCCTTACCGCGAGCCAATCCTTCCTCCCGGCGCTCTTTTTTGCCTACCGTTACCGTTCCTTCCTTACATCCATCACGAAATACGGTAACTCCTTTTAAACCAAGCTGGTGCGCCAGTTTGTAGCACCGCGCAATTTCTTCTGCCGTAGTAGTATTGTGCAAATTAACAGTTTTGCTTACAGCATTACAGACGTACTTCTGAACTGCGGCCTGCATCAAAAGGTGGTCTTCGGGAGATATTTCCTGAGCACCTTTAAAAATCCGCGCTATTTCTGCGGGAATTCCTTCTACCCCTTGGCATGTGCCGCGCTCGGCCACCTCAGTCAAAATACTTTCCTCTACCTTGTGCTCCAGGCATGCTGCGAGAAAAAGCTGGCTGAACACTGCAAAGTCCCCTGCTACGTTAGTCGCCTTCCTGTAGGCTACCGCAAACAAAGGTTCTACGCCATAGCCTTCACACCCTGCCATAGTAGTCACCGAGCCGGTGGGGGCAATAGTTACGCAGGCGGCGTTTCTTCGCTTTTCCGCCGGATAGAAGATACTGCTCTCCCACTCCGGGAAGCAGCTTTTTTCGCTTGCCAACTCCCGCGATGCTTGGATGGCCGTTTCCTGTATCAGCCTGGTTATCTCACCGGCATACGACCTGCCTTCCTCAGAATCATAGGCTAGGCTCGCCATGAGCAAAACGTCGGCTAGACCAGTAAAGCCAAGGCCGATTTTTCGCGTAGCCTTAGTGGCTTCCGTTATTGCCGGCAGAGGATATTCCGCAACATCGATTAGATTGTCCAAAAAACGAACGGCGACGGTAACAGTTTCTTTAAGCAGCTCTTCATTGATTCGCCCGTTATCTGAAATCATACGTGCCAGATTGACGCTCCCGAGAAGACATGACTCTCCGGGAGAGAGAATTTGTTCTCCGCACGGGTTAGTGCAGTTTAACAGGTTCTTCGGCACAGGGTTATTCTTTTGAATAGCATCCATGAAAATAATGCCCGGGTCGCCGCAAAAGTAAGCGGCGTCGACTATCATCCCCCACAACTTAGTGGCAGGAACTACTTCATGCACTTGACCGTTGAAGACAAGCTGCCATTCCAATTCATTTTCAACCGCCTCCATAAACTCGTCCGTAATCCCCACCGAAAGATTGAAATTTGTGAGCTGGCCATTTCGTTTAGCGTTCACAAAATCAATAATTTCCGGGTGGTCAACGTTTAGGATTCCCATTGATGCGCCGCGCCGCACACCGCCCTGCATAACCATGTCAGACGATGCGTTATAGAGTTTGATAAGTGCTACCACACCGGACGCCCTGCCTTTGGTGGAATTCACCAGGGATCCCTTTGGTCTAATGCTGCTGAAATTGTATCCTACGCCACCGCCGGACTTAAAAACAAGGGCGGTCGCCGCCAATGTTTCGTACATTGATTGCAGACTGTCTTCAACGGCCAAAACGAAGCAAGCAGACGGCTGCCAAGGAAGGTCTGCCTTCCCCATGTTAGTCCAAACGGGGGTCGAAGGAATGAAAAGAAGTCCGCCCATCAAGTCGGCAAATTTTTCTTCCCATTGCTCGCGTTTTTCTTTTTCCGCGCTAGCAGCTACGCAGGCAAGACGCCAAACTGCCTGCTCGAAAGTTTCAATAACGTTGCCGCTCTCATCTCGCAACGCATATCGTGCGTCAAAGACTTTTTGTCCTGCGGTGGAAAGCTCTCGCACTGCTTTCTCCCCCCTATCCTGTTGCTTGTGTTCCCCTTCGGCCAATATCAGCTTTTGGATTACTATTCTCGCTTGACGGCAATTTTCCTTCCCTTAGATCTTCTCAAACAGGTAGTGAACTGAGCTATTAATACTAACTGGTTATCCAGAGAGGAGCAAATATCCAGATGAAAAAGGAAGATGATTCTGAAAACTGGGCTCATACCATATTCAGGCTCAGGTAAGGCTTTTTCTATTTATTTTATCGACAGTCTCTTTATATGAATACTATTTTTAGTGGTACTTTTGTGATTTCTGTAGTTGTTCTTAGTTCG
>BBPG01002825.1_pt1 | contig 19702 bp, 19 predicted proteins | sample 1343651 | NCBI WGS metagenome assembly BBPG01 (sample SAMD00019091, study PRJDB2971) | groundwater metagenome | biome: freshwater biome; feature: mineral spring; material: ground water | place: USA: CA, Sonoma | collected 2012-06 | depth surface m | reverse complement strand
GGATGTGCAGAGAATAGCCAACAGGGTTTTTGTGAATGAAAATTTAAATTTAGCTCTAATTGGACCGCTGGAGAGCGCGGTGGGAATTAAGGGCATTCTTTAATTCTTTGAGTGTAGAGTAAGGTGTTTTTGTTTTCCCCATTAAAACTTCATTTTTTGCCAGTCCATGGCAATCAGAGCCACCCGTGGAAATCAGATGATGTTTTTTAGCAAGTTTAAGATATTGCTGTGAGGGTCCAGGGCAGCGGCAATTGCAGTATGCTTCTATCCCCATGAGCCCCTCAACGAGGAGATTGGCGACCGTGCTGGAGATATTGGACAGAAGATGTGGATGGGCAAGAACAGGAATTCCCCCTACAGCCCTGATGAGCTCTATTGCTTCCTGTGAGGAGAGGCGATGCTTCTTAATGTAAGCTCTCTTTCCATTGCCGATGTATCTGTCAAATGCCTCGTCGGTAGAGGAAACATAACCGTGTTGAAGCATAAGCCTGGCAATATGAAGCCTGCCTGGAACCCCACCAGCGGCAAGTTCTTCCACCTCCCTGAAAGGAATATTTATTTTTAGTTGTCCCAGCCGCCCGAGCATTTTTTTAGCGCGTAATTGCCTTGTATCCTGAAGATTTCTTAACTTATCCTGAAGCCGATTATTTTCCCACTGGATATAATAACCAAGAATGTGCATTTCCTGATTATTCTTTCCATCGGCGGAGAGCTCCACTCCAGGGACTATCTCCAGGCCGGACCCTCTTGCGGCAGATATAGCCGGGGCAATCCCGTCAGTGTTGTCGTGGTCGGTAATGCTGATTGCTCTCAGTCCGCACTTGATGGAGCGTTCCACGACCTCTTTCGGAGAAAATGTTCCATCGGAGAAGTTAGTGTGGAGGTGAAGATCAACGTAGGCTTCAGTTGCCATTTTTATCTTTATAATGTATCTTTTTTATCCGATCAAGGATTCCATTAATAAATCCACCAGAGTCTTCAGTGGAAAACTTTTTGGCAATCTCAACTGCCTCATTTATTGTTACTACAGGAGGAATGTCATCCATAAAAAGAAGTTCATAGGTGGCATACCTTAAAATATTCTTATCTACGACAGCCATTCTTTTAAGTTCCCAATTGTCAGCATAACTTGAGATAGTAGCATCAATGGAGCGTAAATTCTCTTTTGTTCCATTAATCAGCTTATCTGCAAACTCCCGTACTTCATTGCCACAGTGATGACTCTTCCAGAAATTAGTCAACGCCACAGTTGTCTCTATATTATTGAACTCCATTTCATATAGAGCCTGCAGTGCCAGCTCCCGTGCCTGCCTGCGCCTGCCCATCTCTATTTCATTTCTTCAAACAGGTTTACCATTTCAATGGCTGAAAGAGCAGCATCTCTTCCTTTGTTCCCTGATTTTACTCCTGCCCTTTCTAATGCCTGTTCTAAATTATCGGCAGTAATAATTCCAAAGATTGTCGGGACACCGGTATCAAGCGAAATATTTGCTATTCCTTTGGCAACTTCGCTGGCAATATATTCGAAATGTGGTGTTGCTCCTCTGATAACTGCCCCGAGACAGATAACAGCATCATACCTGCCGCTTTTCACCATCTTCTGCGCTACATAAGGAATTTCAAATGAGCCAGGAGCCCAGACCACTTCTATCTCTTTTTCCTTCGCGCCGTGTCTCATTAGAGTATCAATGGCTCCATCAATGAGTTTTTCAGTAATCAATTCGTTAAACCTTGCTCCCACTATTCCAAATTTCTTCCCTGTGACAACTAACTGCCCTTTCATTACCTTTACCATAATTTACCTCCCCTTTGTGCCTTTGCGCCTTTATTTCAATGAACTTTCAGAAAGTGACCAAATTTTACTTTCTTTGTCATCAGGTATTTCCGGTTAAACTCATGAGGGTGAATTTCAATGGGAATTCTTTTCACCACCTTAAGTCCATACCCCTCCAGCCCGACAATCTTTTTGGGATTATTGGTAAGCAGCCTGATTGTTGATAGACCAATATCAGCCAGTATCTGCGCCCCAATTCCATAATCTCTTAAGTCAGACTCAAATCCTAACTTCTTATTTGCCTCTACGGTATCCAGCCCATCATCCTGGAGCACATAGGCGCGCAGTTTGTTGAGAAGTCCAACTCCTCTACCTTCCTGCCGCATATAGATTAGAACTCCTTCCCCCTCATCAGCAATTTTCTTTAATGCCTCAGTTAATTGCTCTCCACAGTCGCATCTCCTGGAATGAAAAACGTCTCCCGTAAGGCACTCTGAATGAACCCTGACCATAACGTCCTTTTTGTTATTTACATCTCCTTTGACAAGAGCAAGGTGATGTTCTTTGTCAATGGTTGTCTCATACATAATCAATTTAAATTCACCAAACTCTGTAGGAAAGTCGGTAGTAAGGACCTTTTTAATCAATTTCTCTGTCTGACGACGATAGGCAATAATATTAGCAATGGTTATAATGTGAAGTTTATGTTTGTCGGCAAATTCTATAAGCTCCTTACCTCTGGCCATTATACCATCATCATTCATAATCTCACAGATCACACTGGCAGGATATAACCCGGCAAGCAAGGCAAAATCAACAGCGGCTTCAGTATGCCCGGCTCTCCTGAGCACTCCTCCTTGCTGAGCTCTTAAGGGGAAAATGTGCCCTGGACTGACCAGGTCCTCCGGCTTTGTCTCCGGGTTGACAATGGCTTTTACTGTCAATGCCCGGTCATAAGCAGAGATGCCTGTCGTTATCCCTTCTTTTGCATCAACTGATACAGTGAAGGCACTTCCAAAGCGATCGCCGCCATTACTTACCATTGGGTAAAGTCTGAGCTCATTTAATCTCTCCTCTGTAATGGGAAGGCAGATAAGCCCCCGTCCATGCTTCGCCATAAAATTTATTACCTCAGGAGTAACCTTTTCTGCAGCTATAACCAAGTCTCCTTCGTCTTCCCGCCTTTCATCATCAACAATAATGATCATTTTCCCCTGACGAATACTGTTGATAGCTTGAGAAATAGAGTTAAATTTCATAGTTAAAAGGTCTCCGATTGGTTTGCTTGATATCCAAGCTTAATCAAAAAATCATTTGTAATATTACCACCCTGTTTTCCCAATAATTTTTCTGCATATTTTGATATGAGGTCTGCCTCCAAATTGACTGCCTCTCCATTTTTTTTTACTCCTAATGTAGTAGCTTGTGCAGTATGAGGAATGATTGCCACAGTGAAGTTGTGATAGCCGCAGTCAACTACCGTTAAACTTACTCCATCAATGGCAATTGAGCCCTGAGGAATTATGTACCTGATTATCTTTTGTGAAGCACTAATCCTGAGGATAAAATTATCCTTCACTCCCCTCTTTTCCTCTATGGTGCCAACCTCATCAATGTGCCCGCTGAGGAGATGCCCTCCCAACCGTTCACCTAATTTCATCGCCCGCTCCAGATTTACCGCCTCTCCCGTTGAGAGCATAGCTAAGTTAGTTCTTTTGAGGGTTTCTGAGATAATATCAACTGAAAATGAATCTAAATTAACTACCTTTACGGTGAGGCATACCCCGTTAATCAAGATACTATCTCCAACTTTTATGTCTTTCAGCACTCCTGACGCCTTGACTGTAAGAAAGGTAGAGTCACTTCCCTTTCTTATCTCCCCTATCTTACCCACTTCTTCAATCAACCCTGTAAACACAGTATCCTTCAATCAGTACGTCTTCCTCAAATCGCCTTACCTTAATTCTTTTCAGAGATACTGCCTCGCTGATACTTTTTATTCCCTCACCACCAACGGTGGTAGGAGCATCCCTGCCACCAATTATCTTTGGAGCAATAAAAAAGAGAGCCTTGTCAACCACTCTTGCCGATAGTGCTGAAGATAAAACCTCTCCTCCACCCTCAAGTAAGAGACTGGTTACTCCTAATTTTCCTAACTTTTTCATAAGTTCTTTGAGGTCTATTTTCCCTCCCTTCTCGCCAGTAATAAGGACTTCAGCGCCTGTTTTTTTTAGCTCATTTATTTTGCTTATTGTAGCATACTTTGTGATAGCAATCATCGTTTTTGGTCTACCTGTAAGGACTCTGGCTTTAAGGGGAATTCTTGCCTGGCTGTCAAGAATGATCCTGATTGGCTTTTCTTTTCTGTTCCCTGCCTTTAGCCCGGGGTCATCTTTAATAATAGTGTTAATGCCAACAAGGATGGCATCTACCTCTGAGCGGAGCTTCTGGACATACTTTCTCGCCTTTATACCGGTGATCCATTTTGACTCCCCGGTACGGGTAGCAATTTTCCCATCAAGACTCATAGCTATCTTCGCTGTGATAAATGGCTCTCCTGTTTTGATAAACTTAATGAAGGCTTCATTCAGTTGCCGCGCCTCATTTTCAAGAATGCTTGTTTTCACATTTATTCCTGCAGACTTAAGGCGACGAAATCCTTCTCCTGAGTTTAACGGATTTGGGTCCTCCATTGCTACCACTACCTTGCTTATTCCTGCCTCTATAATCTTGTCTGTGCATGGAGGGGTCTTCCCCTGGTGATTACATGGCTCAAGATTTACATAGAGAGTAGCTCCCTTTGCAGCTTCACCAGACTCTTTTAAGGCATTTATCTCGGCATGAGGGAGCCCTGCTTTTTTATGGTAGCCCTTTCCCACAATTTGCCCGTCATAGACAATAACTGCTCCCACCATTGGATTAGGAGATACATATCCTCTTCCCTTTACCGCTAGCCTCAGGGCAGCTTTCATATATCTCTCATCATTCATTCTTCAGCCTTCAGAAACAATGTGCGATAAACATGCCCCGATGCAAATCGGGGTCGCACCGCCTAACACCTAACATACTACGCCCATAGCATTTTGCATTGTAATTTTGACTTTTGATTTTTGAATTTATCTCTGCAGCCTTCAGCCTATCTGTATCTGAATTGTATACTAACACAGTATGAACTTAGTATCAAGGATTTTATTGACATTTGCTTGTTGTCTGATAGATAATAACGAGTATCTATCAGGGAAAATAGAAAATGAAGAAACGAAAACTTAGTATCGGGTTGTTTGGATTAGGCACAGTCGGAAGTGAGGTTGTCGGGTTACTGGCAAAAGGGAGAAGAGAGCTTAAGCGGCGCTATAATATAGAACTTCACTTAAAAAGAATTGTGGAAATAGACCTGAATAGCGAGAAGGCAAAAATGGTTCCGCAGAGCATACTCACACCCTTAGCTGATGACATCCTCAATGACCCGGAAATAGACACCGTAATTGAACTTATAGGCAGTGTTTCCCCTGCAAAAAAAATAATCCTCACAGCGCTTAAAGCTGGAAAGAATGTAGTTACTGCAAACAAAGCATTATTAGCTATGGATGGCAACTGCATTGCAAGAGAAGTGGAAAAAAACAATTGCCACCTGGGATTCAGGGCAGCAATTACTGGTTGCCATGAAACATTAAACTATCTGGCTCACACCAGCACAATTCAATCAATCACCGGCATCTTTAATAGCACTTCAAACTATATTCTGAGTGGGATGGAGCAAGCTAATGAAAGTATGGAGAAAATTTTAAAAAAAGCGCAGAAATATGGCTACGCAGAGCAAAATCCATCGCTGGACATCGGCGGAGTAGATGCGGCTCACAAGCTGATTATCCTTATCAGGCTGGCGTTTGCTACTACTTTAGGAATGAATGAGCTCTACATAGAAGGAATAAGTGGCATAGCACTTCAGGATATTCAATTTGCACGAGAGATGGAATACAGAATAAGGTTACTGGGCATCGCCAGGCGCGATGGTAATAAAATTGAAGCGCGAGTGCATCCCTGCCTTCTTCCCGAAGAAGCGCCATTATCTCTTTTAAAAGGGGTAGAGAATGGCATTCAAATTAATGACCGCTCAATAGGTCAGGTGGCATCTTTTGCTGAAGGGGCGGGAGGTGCTCCGGCAGCCAGCGCCGTTATTTCTGACCTTATTGATATTGCTGAAGGGAAAAGCACTATCTGGCCGCGGGAAGCTTCAGAGAAATTATCAGTAAAACCAATGAATTCGGTAAAATTTAAGTACTATATCCGTTTTAATGCAGAAAATAAACCTGGTGTCCTTGCCCGGATTGCATCTCTCTTAGGGAAGCATCAGGTCAACATCAAGACTGTAGTGCAAAAGGAAGAAAGTCACCATAATTTTACTCCAATTATTATGACTACTGATGAAGCGAAAGAAGAGAATGTTCATAGAGCACTCAAGCTGATTGACCAGCTAACAGTAATCAGGGAAAAATCAACACTGATCCGAATAGAAGACCTCTTCCCAACTTCATAGCAGCGGAAGGTATTTCTTTAATTCATACTCAGTTACCTGTGACCTGTATTCCTCCCACTCCATCTTCTTATTTTTGATAAAATAATCAAATATCTTATCGCCAAGAGCATTTCTCACCAGAGGGCTTTTCTCAGTTATTTTAATTGCTTCCGAGAGGTCATCAGGAAGAGATACTATCCCTGCTTTTTCTCTATCTTCTTCTGTCATAGAAAATATGTTGTTTGTTATTGGTGGAGGAAGCTTATAATTTTTTTCAATTCCCTCCAGCCCGGCGGCAAGCATTACCGTGAAGGTGAGATAGGGATTACAAGCGGGGTCGGGACTGCGCATTTCAAGGCGCATTGATTCTTCCTTGCCCGGCCTGTATCCGGGAACTCTCACAAGGGAAGACCTATTGCGTTGTGCCCATGAGACATAAACAGGAGCTTCATACCCGAGGATAAGCCTCTTGTAGGAATTAACCCACTGATTAGTGATGAGAGTTATTTCCCGGGCATGCACAAGCAGTCCGGCAAGAAAGCATTTTCCTGTCTTAGAAAGATGATATTTGTCATCGGGGTCAAAGAAAGCATTGTTCTTTCCCTTAAATAGAGATTGGTGAACGTGCATTCCGCTGCCGTTAACACCATAGCTTGGCTTTGGCATAAAAGTAGCATATATTCCTTTTTGCAGGGCAACTTCTTTTACTACAAAACGATAAAGCATTGCTTTGTCTGCCATCTGCAGAGCGGCGTCATACCGAAGGTCAATTTCATGCTGGGATGGAGAGACTTCATGATGACTGTATTCTACTGGAATCTCCATTTCTTCAAGAACGGCAACTGTCTCATGACGAAAGTCGCGAGCGATATCAGGAGGAGTCAGGTCAAAATATCCTCCTTGATCCAGAGCTTTTGCCTCCTGGGAGTTAGAAAAATAAAAATACTCTAACTCAGGACCAATGTGATAAGTGAATCCTCTCTCCTCTGCTCTGGCAAGATTTTTCTTCAATATGTAGCGCGGGTCACCCTCAAAGACACCTCCATCTGGCTCAAGAATGTCAGAGAACATCATTGCCACTTTTCTGCCGCCTGACTGCCAGGGAATAATACGAAATGTGGATGGATCAGGAAGAGCTACCATATCGCTTTCTTCAATTCTGGCAAATCCCTCTATTGAGGAGCCATCAAATCCTATACCATTCTCCAATGCTGCCTCAAGTTCTCCAGCTGTGATGTCAAAGCTCTTCAGAAAGCCAAGCACATCGGTAAAGAGAAGCTTGATAAATTTAATGTCCTTCTCATTTACCGTTTTCAAAACGTAATCTCTATCCTTTTTCATCTTTATTCCTCCAGGAAACATTACTTTCAAGTTAATCCCTCAAGTCAGACATTTTGAATTAAAATGCCTCCTCGCCTTTGCCATTCAACAAGGATTGGAGCCGCAATAAATATTGACGAAAATGTCCCCAATGATATCCCAATTATCAATGTGAGAGCAAATCCGCTAATGGCTATTCCGCCCAGAACAAAAAGAGAAACCATTGGAAGAAGAGTTGTTAGTGAGGTAAGGAACGTCCGCGAAAGAGTCTGATTAATGCTTGTATTAACAATTTCTGCATATGACTTGCCATGCATTGACTTCAGATTCTCTCTGATACGGTCAAAAATGACAATGGTATCATTCAGAGAATATCCAATAATGGCTAAAAGTGCTGCTATTGTTGCAAGATTGAATTCTACCTCCAAAATAGAAAGTATCCCTACGGTAATCAGAACATCGTGAAGAAGTGCAATAATCGCTGCAATCCCGAATTTGATTTCAAAACGCCAGGTAATGTAGGCAACAACTGCAGCAAGGGCAAAAATGAGAGCAAGGACTCCATTGCGTTGCATTTCTCTTCCCATTACTGGTCCAATTACATCTGTCCTTTTGAACTCCTCATCATCTATGAATAAGCCATGAAATTTTTCGCTGAGTTGAGCGTCTATTGTCTGCACAGTTACCTCGTAATCCTCACCCTTTCCTATTCTGACCAAAACTCCTTTATTATCATTGAACTGCTGAATCCTTGCCTCTTCTATTCCAATAAAAATAAGCGCCTCTCTGATATCCCCTGCATAAACAGGAGCAGTAAAATGACGCTCAAGAAGCACTCCTCCTCCAGGACTTAAATCAATACCGAAATTCTCCTCCCCCCTTGCAAAAAATGTAATCATACCTGCAAGAAGCACCAATACTGAAAGAGTAAACGCCTTTCTTCTCTGCCTGACGAACCTTATTCGGGGAGCATTAGCAATCTGGAGCATTTTAAGTCCCGTAAAAGATTTCCGCCTGGCCATTAAATCAAGAATTAACCTTGTGACCACAATCGCAGTGAACATACTGCTGATAATACCAATACTTAAGGTTGTTGCAAATCCCCTGATGGGGCCTGTCCCAAATCCGAAGAGAACTACTGCTACAATTAAAGTAGTAAGATTGGCGTCTAAGATTGTCAGAAATGCTCTCTGGTAACCGGCGGAAATGGCCGAACGTATTGCCTTTCCACTCTTTACTTCTTCTCTAATCCTCTCAAAAATAAGAATGTTGGCATCAACAGCCATACCGATGACAAGTATAATCCCTGCAATTCCAGGGAGGGTAAGGGTTGCTCTTAACATTGAGAGCACTGCCAATACAATAATAAGGTTTAAAAAAAGAGCAAAAATGGTAATTAGTCCTGCTTTGAGATAGTAAATACCAATAAGAAAAGCAATGCCGATGAACCCAATAATTCCTGCCCTTATCCCGGCGTGAATTGAGTCAGCTCCCAGAGAGGCTCCTATCATCATCTCCATTTCAGTAGAGATGGGAGCGGGAAGTGCTCCTTCACGAAGAACGAGAGAGAGGTCCATCGCCTCCTCTCGGGTAAAATCCCCTGTAATGATTGGTCTGCCTCCTACCCTTACCTTCATAAATGGAGCTGAATAAATCACATCGTCAAGAAGTATTGTTAGAATTGTAGCTTTTCTTTCCTCATTATATGCTCTCTCAGCACGGCGAGAGATTCGGGACATTATTGCCCCACCATGACGGTTGAACTCCAATTGAATTACTCTGCGATGGAATTCATCAAAACTTGGATAGGCATTTTCTAACAATGCACCTGTGAGAACAGGGTCCTCCTTTAACAGATAAAGATTGCGAAACCTTCTTCCTGCTTCTCCAAGACTACGAGTTATTGCAAAGGAGTAGCCCTCGGGAATGAGAGCTAATATCTCCTCTTTCTGAAGAACTGAGTTTATCCGGGCGAAGTCGTCTTCACTGAAAGAGACCATATCAAATGGAGCCCCAATGTCGGTAAGTAGTTGACGATGATGAACCGGGAATGAGATTTCTTCCTCTTTTATTGCTAATGTTGCCTCTATATTTGAAATAATCTCGGATATCAATCCAACTGGCGCAGCGAGTTTAAATTCAAGAAAAGCAGTTCTTCTGATAATCTCCTTTGCTCGTTCCGGGTCTCTCATTCCTGGCAATTGAACGATTATTCTTCTCTCCCCCTGCGGCTGTATCAGTGGTTCTGCTACGCCAAACTCATCTACCCTTCTTCTTATTCGTCCTAATGTCTGCACAACGGCGTCTCTTTTAATTGTTGTAGCGCGCCGGTGGCTAAATGCAAGGACAATTTCAGTAGGGCTCTTTCTATCCAGACTCCAGATATTTTCATCAACAATATCTCTAATTGTTTGATAGTCATCCTCACGGGCAAATTCAATGTTCACTATTTTTTTATCCTGAAGTAATCTTACCCCCTCAATGTGATGCAACTCTCGCCTCAGGGTTGTTAGGTGACGAGTAATTTCTATCTCTAACGCCTTATCAGTATCTACTGCAAGTACAAGATGCGCCCCCCCCTGGAGGTCAAGCCCAAGGCTAAGTACCCTACCTCTTAACAATCCAAGTCTGTGATAATCAGCTTTTTCCTGCTCAGTCAGTTCAGCGATTTTTTCTTTCTCTGCCTCGCTTAACGCTTTACCCGCTTCCCTTCTTGCAACAAGCTCAGCAATTTCCCTCTTTTCTTCAGGAAGAGAATACCACTTGAAGTTAGCATACGCAAAGTAAAGAGAAATTGCGATAACACCTAAAACCAATATTGTCTTCCACTTCATAATTTTTTTCCTGACCTGAATTATACCATTAATGTATATTATTGCTCAATGCAAATCAGTGGTTAACTCCTATAGATGCACTTCTCTGATAACTGCCTTGAGTTTCCCTGCAGTGTGGATGAGGACACCTCTCTCTTCATTACTCAACTTTAGTTCAATGATTTCTTCTATGCCATTCCTTCCTAACTTTACCGGAACACCAAGACAAATGTCCCGAAGACCATATTCACCGTTTAGATAGACAGAGGCAGGTAGAATCTCCTTTTCCGCTTGCGGAGAAATGATTGCCGCCGCCATTTTGGCAACCGCTGCCCCGGGGGCAAGATATGCACTTCCTGTCTTAAGAAAGGAAACGATATCGGCGCCGGCATTACGAGTTTTATCAATAATCTTATTCAGTTCTTTTTTACCCATAACTTCATTGACCGGTTTCCCTGATACCGTTGAATATTTAGTCAAAGGTAACATTCCCTCGCCATGCTCTCCAATGATTAGGGGATAAATGTCTCTGGGCTGTTCTTTTAATGCTCTGGAGAGGAAATAGCAAAAGCGAGCCCCGTCAAGAACTCCGCCCATACCAAACACCTTTTTTCTTTCAAAGCCACTAATCTTTAGTGCCAGATAGGTAATTATATCTACAGGATTAGTAACTATAAGTAGCCTGGCATCCGGGCTGTGCTTTACCACCTGCTTAACAACAGGTGTTACTATTTCCTTATTTTTCTTCAGGAGGTCCAGCCGACTCATTCCCGGCTTCCTTGCCACTCCGGCAGTAATTACAACAATTTCAGAGCCTGCCGTATCTTCATAGTTATTTGACCCTTTTATGCTGACATCGGAACCCTTGAGGGCTTCTGCCTGCCCCAGGTCAATTGCTCTCCCCTGAGGAAGCCCTTCCACAGCGTCAAAAAGAAAAACATCCACAGGAAGCCCTTCAAGGGTAATGTAGATGGCAGCAGTTGTTCCTACATTACCACTTCCAATAATACTTATTTTCATCTTAAAGACTCCAGATGGTCAATCTTTCGCAACCCTTTCAACTATTTTCTTTGACATAATCAAAGCGTCTTCCCTGTTGTCACCGTAAAACTCAGGGCGTTTCCCTGATATCAAAAAGCCAAATTTCCTGTAGAGGTTTTGAGCTTCTTGATTTCCAGACCTGACTTCAAGGGTCGTCTCATCTCCACCATTAGCCTTGACTGTGGCAAGAAGCTCTCTCAAAAGCTTTGTTGCTACTCCGCGCCTGCGGAAATCGGGATGGACAGCGAGATTTTCCAGTCGTGCCACCTCCCCAATCATAAAAAAACCACCATATCCAATTAACTTTTCTTTCTCTCTTACCACTATAAAATAGGAGTCCTCGTTACTGAGCTCCTGTAGAAACATTCCCCTTGTCCATGGAGAAGGAAAAACATCCCGCTCAATTGCTAATGCCTCACCCACATCCTTCTCCGTCATCTTCTCTATGACCACTGGCTTTTAGGCCCTTTTTCTTTCCAAATATATCGGTTTTATGCCTGATAACTCCGGGACTTCCCCTGCCCTTAATTTTCTAAGCGCCAATTTTGCTACATTAGCTGCCCTGACAAGAGAAAATTCCTGCGGAGCGAAGAATGCGTCCTTTCCCAATTCTTTTTCAATTAAACCCTGATGGATTAAAACGGCATTGCCCAAAAAGACAGTTGGAGTTCTTATTTTTTTAAACAGTTCTTTTAGCGGCAATAGAAACTCAGCAATTACCTTCCTTAGCTCAGATTGATGATATTGATAAACCGCTCCATAAACCCACCTTGCTTTAGCATCAAGAATTGGGCAAATAAGACCTGTTGTATAGACATTAGCTGCAAGGACATCCAGTGTGGGAATGCCGCAAAGCGGCTTCTTTGCACCTATTGCCAACCCCTTTGCGGTAGCAATGCCAACCCTTAGGGCAGTGAATGAACCAGGCCCCACCGCAACGGCAAATCCATCTATTTTTTTTATTGTTAATTCGGAATCTTTAAGAATCTGATTGACAAGGTAAAGTAACTTCCGTGAATGACCTTCCCTAACATCAAGTAGATATTCGGCAATTACTTTCTCTTCGTCAATAATGGCAACGCTACTAACTCTATTTGAGGTATCCAGCGCCAGAATTTTCATATACCTCTCTCGCTATCCTTTCGTAATCTTCTCCAACCGGCTTGAAGAGAATGCGTCTCTTGTTTTTGCCAGAGATAATTAACTCAATTCTAAAGTACTTCTCCGGAAGAATATCTTCTATTTTCTCTGCCCATTCAATAATAGTTACTCCTTCTCCACAAATGTATTCATCATAGCCAGTTGATTCAATTTCCTTTACTGTTTGCAATCTAAAAAAATCTATATGATAGAGAGGAAGTCTGCCTCTATACTCTTTAATAATGACAAATGAAGGGCTACTCACATTACCTTTTATATCCAAGCCTGTAGCTATTCCCTGAGTCAGGCAGGTCTTTCCCGCTCCTAACTCTCCAAAGAGAGCAATGAGGTCACCTTGCCCGAGAGCTTCTCCTATTCTCCTGCCCACTCTCCTTGTCTCAGCAGCGCTTTTTGTTTCCAGTTGCATTTTATAAGGTTTTCAATTATAATCCCGGTTTTTGGTCAACGCATACTGCCGATTGCTCTTTCTGAATTATATCTTAAATTCACAACCATTGCATAGAATTTTTTCTTGACATCTTTTCTATGATTATGAATATATACATACACACGTAAATATTCAGTAAAGACGTGGTATAAAAGCAGGTTTGAAGGTAGCCGCAACCTTTAGGTTGCGTTACTNNGTCAACGCATACTGCCGATTGCTCTTTCTGAATTATATCTTAAATTCACAACCATTGCATAGAATTTTTTCTTGACATCTTTTCTATGATATGAATATATGCATACATGCCAACCAGGTTGAATTCTTGTAAGTGTGGGTGGAGACAGGAGTATCCCCGAAGGGGAAGGAGGAGGAAAAGTAAATGGCAGAAGAGATTACTTTTGATGCAAGAAAATATAAGAGGTACAACTTAGTAGAGCATCTTCCTGTTCGTATTAAGACCTCAAGTATAAAACTCCGCGCGGATAAAGAAATTAAAGGAATTGTTGGAAATGTAGGAGCCGGCGGCGCTATGCTTATCTCTTCCATCTTCATTCCCAGGGGGTCTGTGGTTGAGATTGAAATCCCTGACTTTAACGGCCTGCCAGCATCTCTGAAAACAAACTCAAAAGTGGTGCATCATGAAAAACCGCACTTTCCTCTTCCTCTGAAGACAAGTTCAAGAGTGGTGCACACTCAGGCAAAAATTATCTCTTCCAGAAGAGACAAAGACGAACATTTTTACTGTATGGGTGTTGAGTTTCTTGATATATCTGATGAGACCCGCTCTACCATAAATGAGTGGATTAAAAAGATAATGTCCGAAAATGCTACTAAAGGTAAGAAGTGAAAGGCTTGAAATTAGGTGTTAGGTCCTGGGTGTTAGGCGGAAGAGGATAAAATAGATGGGAATAAAATCTACTGAGGCAGTTCTCCTCGGGAGTGGGCTTGTGCCGCCGGAGAAGGTGCTTACTGCCAGAAAAGAGGCGGCAAGGCAGGGCATCTCCCTTGTGGATGCCCTTGTAAAGTTAAGAATAGCAAGTGAAGAAGAACTTGCCTATGCTCTCGCATCGGGGGAGAACTTACCCTGTGTAAAGATAGAAGATTATGTCATAGACCCGAAGGTGATCGCTCTTATCAATAAGGAAGTAGCCAGAAGGCTCACTCTCATTCCTCTCTTTCTCATTGATAAAACACTTACCATAGCTATGGCAGACCCGGGGGATACGATTGCTATTGATGAGGCAGCTCAAGCTGCTGGCGGAATTAACATTGATGTTGTAATAGCGACAAAGAGTGAAATTCACAAAGGGATAGATGAATACTATGAAACAAAAAGCGATATTCAGGAGCTGATTGATACTATAGACCCGAAGAAGGTCCTTGAGTTTGGAGAGGAAGAAGGTGGCTCATCTTCTATAATAGAGCTTGTTGACCTTATTTTTGCTCATGGGGTAAGGGAACGTGCCTCGGACATATTTATAGAACCCGATGAGTCTCATATGGAAATCAGGTATCGGGTAGATGGGATAATATCTCAAGTTGCTACAGCTTCAATGGCTTTATTTTCTGCTATCTCATCCCGGATAAAGATAATGTCCCTGCTTGATGTTGCTGAGAAAAGACTCTCCCAGGATGGCCGGCTATCCTTTAAAGCTGCCCATAAAGAGATGGATGTGAGAGTAGGTATTTTCCCCACCGTCTTTGGTGAAAATATAGTAATGAGATTGCTTGAGAAATCTGCAACTCTGGTGGGAGGAAAAGAGCTTGGCTTTTCCTCCGTAACCGAGAAGAAAGTCAATGCCCTTATTAGCAAACCTTATGGTATGCTCGTGGTAACCGGGCCTGTTGGCAGCGGGAAAACTACCACTCTTTATACTATTCTCAATGAGCTGGCTGATGAGACCAAGAACACTCTCACTATTGAGGACCCGGTTGAATATAATATTGCCCATGTCAGGCAATCTCAGGTCAACAAAAAGATTGGGCATACTTTTCCGTCAGCGCTACGTTCAATGCTGAGGCAGGCGCCTGATATAATTATGGTAGGTGAGATGCGTGATAGCGAGACAGCAGAGTTGGCTACAGAAGCGGCTCTTACCGGGCAGCTTGTGTTAACTACCCTTCATACTAATGATGCCCCATCTGCAATTATGAGGCTTATTGATATGGGAATAGAGCCTTACCTTCTCTCTTCTACTCTAATTGGAGTAATATCCCAGCGGTTAATGAGAAAAATATGTAAGAATTGTCAAGTTGAAGATGAAACTCCAGCCTCAGTACGGGAGAAGCTGGGACTGAAGGAAGATATAAAAACATACAAAGGAAAAGGATGCTTCACCTGTAGGAAGACAGGATACAAAGGCCGCATCGGGGTATTTGAGGTGCTTACTGTTAATAGTGAAATTGAGGAAGCCATCCTTTCCAGGGCAACATCGGCCAGGATGAGAAAGATAGTTATCCAGAGCGGAATGCAGCCCCTGATAGAGGATGGAATTGAAAAGATAACCGAGGGCATTACCACCGTTGAGGAGTTATTGAGGGTGACCGGGGAAGGGTATGTCTAAGTTTAAATATTTTTCCCGGGATTGGCTGGGTCAGGTAGTGGAAGGGGAGATGGTAGCGGCATTACCCGAGGAAGTAGCCTCCCAGCTCCGCAAGGAGGGAAATACTGTCATCTCTATGGAAGAGATACTTCCCTCAAAGACAATAAAGGGATACATAAGAAGTGGGCGGGTAAAACTCGCTGAGATTGTTGCCTATACCAGGCAATTAGCCACGCTCATCAATGCCGGATTGCCTATTATCTCTGCTCTGGAAGGAATGCGAAAAGAGACCGCTAATCCGGAGCTCGCGCGCATCACTTCTGCAATAATAAACACTATTTCTGCAGGGGCTACCTTGACGGAAAGCTTTCAGCAACATGCCTCACACCTTTTCTCGGATGTATATATAAGTATGATTCAAGTTGGAGAGGAGAGTGGGCAGTTACCGGATATGCTTGAGAGAATTGCCGAGATGACAGAGCACGATTTTGCCTCCCGAGCAAAGATTAACTCTGCTCTTCGCTATCCATTTATTGTAGTGGCAGTTATGATTCTTGCCTCCATTATCCTGGTGGGTTTTGTTATTCCTCGTTTCGTAGAACTTTTTGCAGGTTTTGGGGTAGAGCTTCCCCTGCCTACGAGAATTCTTATTGGCATCAATCACTTAGGGCAGCAATACGGCCTCTTTGTGCTGGTGGGGCTCGCCGCCTTGCTCTTTGGACTCGGGTTCTGGAGCAAAACCGGAAAAGGAAAATCTATTCTGGACCGACTAAAACTTCGACTCCCTGTCTTTGGTCCGATTCTCCTCGCCGGTACCCTGACCAGATTGTGCCGCCTCTTTGGACTGCTTATTGAAAGCGGCACCCCGATCATTCGCACTCTCACTTATTTAAAGGGTACTATGGACAACTCCATATTCTCTAACCTCATAGAGCAGACAAGGAGAGCGGTGGAAGGAGGGGAATCAGTCTCATCACAGTTCAAAACCTGTCCTTTTATGCCTTCTCTCATACCTCATATGCTCACGGTGGGAGAGGAGACCGGCAAATTAGAAGAGATGCTTCATCACTTAGCTGATAATTATAACAATCAGTTGGATTACAAGTTAAAGACACTGACCGCCTCCATTGAGCCCCTGCTCATTCTCTCTATGGGAATAGGAGTGGCATTTCTTGCCATGGCTGTCTTTATGCCAATGTGGGATATGGTAAAGTTCGCCAGATGAAATATAACCTTTCAATAGACATAGATAAAGACAGGATTACTCTGCTCAGGGCAGCGCCCGGAGACAAAGATAGTCTCCTATCATTAGAATGCGCTGTCACCTATCCCGTTTCCTCAGCTCACCCTGAGGATGAAATCCCCATGACAATAAAAGCCATTCTCATGGAGCACAATATCAGAGAAAAAGAAGCTGTCCTTATTGCTTCTGTTTCGGCAAGGAATAACGATGCCTTTTTAGGGAGATTTTATCTTCCGGTTATGCCACTTGGTGAAGTCCGAGCAGCGGTGATATGGGAGGCGCGCTCTGTTATGCCATTTGACCCGAGAGGAGCTCTATTTAATTATCACATTGAAGGAAAAGTAAGAGATAAGTATGGCGTTGAAAAGATTGCCGTTTCTGTGGGAGCCATTAAGATAAAAGAGGCGAGAAGACTACTCGAGATTGCCACAAAAGCCGGACTTATCCCAATTGGGTTGCTTCATCCTTTCTCTGCCATCGCTCTTTTTCTTAAGGAGAGCGCTCTAAGTGGTACTACCATTTTGCTTGATGTCGGAAAGACCACCGGCCTCCTTATCTATAGAAATGGACAATTTGAATTTGAAAGAAGGATTGGCTCCGGAGAAGATGAGCTTGACCGTATGCTCACCGAAGCTGGAGTAGAATTAGAGCTTTCAGCAGTAAAAAGCGAATATGGATTGCTTTCATCTCAAGATTTATCCCGGCTCTCTCTTTCAGAGCCTCCTGAAGGAGCTCGGGAGATACGCGCTTTTGTTGATGAGTTAGCAATTAAGACAAGAAGAGCATTAAAACAGTGGGTAGAAGAACAGGGAGAGGAAGTAATAGAGAAAATATACTTAATAGGCAGTCTAACTCAGCTTAGAAATCTTGCTCCTTATCTTGCAAATAAACTCAACATTGATGTAACAGTAGGCAATGCTGCCTCCATGAAGGTTGAGATGTCTCTTCCGGAGGAGACATCAATACCTGAGCTTTCTTTACTTATCCCTGCCATTGGCGGCAGTTCAGGCAGAAGGGCCGGAATAGAGCTTCTTCCGCCAGAGGCAAAGCTCCGGAGAAAATTAACTCAGGTAGGGACAGGAATAAGAGTATCTTTAGCACTGGTTTTTGGAAGTGTTTTACTGATGTCTATCTTTACCCGCATAAACTCCATTATCTTGAGTAAAACTGTAGATACAATGAGGACAGAAGTTGCGATTCTCATGGGCGAGGAAGGAGATGTGGCTCTGGAAGGGAAGAAAGAAGAGTTGACACGGAAGCTTGCCCACTACTATGCAGTTGCCGGGAGAGAACAGCCAATATGGGCAGGTGTCATGCGGGAGATAACCAATATTACCTCTGCCGGAGTCCTGTTCAGGGAGATGAGGCTTGATGGAGATGAGGGCGTCCTGCTCATTAATGGAATCGTTCTCCAGTTGGAGGAGAACGTTTTTCCCGAGAGGGTGCTTGCCCGGTTTATTGAGGAGATTGAGAACTCTCCCTTTTTTATTGGCGCATCTTTGCTAAACATTGATAACTATGTCGGCCCCGATGCCGGTGGGATGCCGGCAAGAAGTTTTTCCTTATCTATTATCATTCGGAAATTACCGCCGGAGGTCTTCAGGTGAGATATCTTAAAAAAGAATTACTTCTAATGGTTATTGGGCTATGTGCCACAGCCGTAGTATGGCTCTTTGTTTATACCCCGGCAGCCAGGGAGATAAAAACCTCAAGAGTCGGAGCAGTTAGACTTGAAAAAGAAATAGATGCTCTCCATGCTGCTGCCCGAAGAACTCCTCTTATTGAGAAAGAGATTGCTGCCTTAAGCCTTAAGATAGAACACCTCAGGATAGAGGAGCATCTTATGAAAAGGTCTCCGCTCCACATCATGGATACTCTCTTAAAACTTGCCACTGAAGTGGAAATATCTCCAATCAGGCTCGTGGAGGCTAAAGGTAACTGGCAGGGATTTGAGATGACGGTAAATGCCCCCTCATTTTCTTCTTTTGGCGCCTATATTGAGAACCTTCACAATTCTCATTTGCTTTTGAAAATAAGATATGCTACAATAAAGTTATGCCCCGATGGCAGAGGCTTAAGAGTCGAACTGAGCATAGACGGATGGATAGGCTAAAGAGGGTATTATGGGATTTCGCGAGGATATTGCCGGTATCAAGGGAAAGAAAATTCTCTTTCTTTTAGGAGGGGGAGTACTTCTCTTGATGATTATTCTGCTTCTTCCTGCCGGGGAGAGGAGAGGGGCCGAGCTCCCGCTCGGGTTTGAGAGAGCAGCTCTTCCCGAGGTCCGTCCTCTGGCGCCGGTAGCGCCGCTCCCGGTAGTGGGGGAAGTTTTTCTCTGCCCTCAATTACTAAAGGAAGCGCGAAAAAGGTATGCCCGGGGCTGGGGCCCCGACCCATTTCTCCTTGCCGCCGCCGAAGTCGGGTATGTCAGGCTCCATCTTGGAGCTATTTTTCTCGGGGTTGAAAAAAGCGCCATCATAAATGGTAAAGCTCTAACCATAGGAGATAAAATTGGTGGATATGAGATTACCGGCATTGCTAAAGGGGTGGTCACTCTTGAAAAAAAAGGCTTGACACGCCAGCTTTCTTTCTGGTAGCATCGCCTGTCATTCCGGCTTAACACTGTCATTCCGGCTTAAGATTGTTATTCCGGCTTAAGATTGTTATTCCGGCTTAAGATTGTTATTCCGGCTTAACACTGTCATTCCCGCGAAGGCGGGAATCCAGAGTCCCCTTTGTGGACGTAGTATGTTAAGTGTTAGGTCTTGGGTGTTGGAGGAAGATTAAAAAACTAGTAAATATTCAGTAAAGACGTGGTATAAAAGCAGGTTTGAAGGTAGCCGCAACCTTTAGGTTGCGTTACT
>BBPG01001610.1_pt2 | contig 19945 bp, 19 predicted proteins | sample 1343651 | NCBI WGS metagenome assembly BBPG01 (sample SAMD00019091, study PRJDB2971) | groundwater metagenome | biome: freshwater biome; feature: mineral spring; material: ground water | place: USA: CA, Sonoma | collected 2012-06 | depth surface m | reverse complement strand
GCAAACATTGAAGAAGAAATAACAGAAGAAAAAGCAAAAAAGCCTTTTTTTAAGAAAAGCCCATATCGGTGGAAAGAAAAACAAGACAGAAAAAATAAAACAAAAATATAAGTCTGTTGCATAACCGCTCACACACCCAAAGGGTGCCCGAGTAGAAATGGGGTTGTGCAACGGGCTCAAACAACGAGGAGGATATCGTAGATTATGGCAGATACACTGGAACAGATCAGAGAGCTTCGTTTTAAGACAAGCGCAGGGGTTGGTGATTGCAGACAGGCATTAGACCAATCAAGAGGAGATATAAATCTTGCAATAGAAATATTAAGAAAGAAGGGTATTGCTCTTGTTGCTAAAAGGTCGGGAAGAACAACAAAAGAGGGTATGGTTGCATCATATATTCATCACAATGGTAAGTTAGGTGTTCTTGTAGAAATAAATTGTGAAACAGATTTTGTCGCAAAGAACGAGGAATTCCAGTCCTTTGTTAAGGATATAACCTTACAGGTTGCAGCAAGTGCTCCGTTATATGTAAAAAAAGAAGATATTCCTTCTGATGTTTGTGAAAAGGAAAAAGAAATACTGAAAGCACAAATATCGGGGAATAAACCGGCGGTGGCTATAGATAAAATCATTGAAGGGAGATTGCAAAAGTTTTATGAGGAAAAGTGTCTTCTTGAGCAACCATACGTAAAAGATCCAAATAAAAAAATAAAAGACCTTCTTGGTGAGATAGTGGGAAAGATTGGAGAAAACATTTTAATAAGAAGGTTTGTCCGATTTCAGGTCGGAGAAGAAGTGTAAAGAAAGAAGGAAACAGTATTGGGCAAAAAGGCTGTTTATAAAAGGGTTGTATTAAAATTAAGCGGAGAGGCTCTGCAGGGCGAGGAAGGATTTGGTATAGACCCTGTGGTTGTTAATTCCATTTCACAGCAGATTAAGAATGTCCACTCGCTTGGAGTAGATGTTTCAATTGTTATAGGAGGCGGCAATATATTCAGAGGTAAGGTAGCAGAACAAAACGGTATGGATAGAGCCACAGCCGACTATATGGGGATGCTTGCGACAATAATAAACGGACTTGCGTTACAGGATTCTATGGAAAGGTTAGGTCTAGATACAAGACTTATGACTTCTATACATATCCAGCAGATTGCAGAGCCATATATAAGAAGAAAGGCAATAAGTCATTTTCAAAAAAGCCGTGTTATTATATTCGGAGGGGGGACCGGGAATCCATATTTTACAACTGATACAACAGCGGCACTGAGAGCTATGGAAATCAATGCAGATGTTATTCTAAAAGGAACAAAGGTAGATGGCGTATATTCTGCCGACCCGATGGAAGATAAAACCGCCAAAAAATATAAAAAACTTTCATATATAGATGTACTTAAAAAAGAATTAAAAGTAATGGATGCAACTGCGATATCCCTTTGTATGGATAACAATCTTCCAATAATAGTCTTTAATCTTTTTATCCCTGGCAACATTAAAAAAATTATATTAGGTGAAGATATAGGGACAATTGTGAAGTAGATTTTACTCTTTGGATAATTCTTCCCTAATAAAGAGGATAATGGGGGTGTTTTTTATTAAGGAGGTGTGGCGGTATGGATACAGCAGGTATTATTCGTGAAACTGAAGATAAAATGAGGAAAACAGATGAAGAAACTGCACGACAGTTTGCAACTGTAAGAACTGGTCGTGCAAGCAGGGTTCTTGTGGACGATATAAAAGTAGATTATCATGGAACATTGACATCCTTAAAACAGCTTGCAGCAATAAATATCCCTGACCCTCGTCTTATAGTTATTCAACCATGGGACATAAGTTCAATATCTGATATTGAGCGTGCAATATTAAAATCAGATATTGGTATTACGCCTGTGAATGACGGTAAAGTAATAAAACTTACAATTCCACAATTGACAAAAGAAAGAAGAGATGAGATGACGAGGCTTGCCCGAAAGATAGCCGAAGAAATGAGAGTTTCCCTAAGAAACGCAAGAAGAGCAGCAATGGAACACTTAAAAGCGCTACAGAAAGATAGCAGAATTACCGAGGACGATTATTTTAAGTATCAGGAACAGATACAGAAACTTACCGATAAGGCAGTAGAAAAGATAGACACAATGCTTGCAGCAAAAGAAAAAGAATTGGCACTGGTATAAGAGCCGCTAGCTCATCAGGTAGAGCACCACCCTTTTAAGGTGGGTGTGCCGAGTTCGAGTCTCGGGCGGCTCACCATAAACATAGTAGGTAGTAGATAGTAGACAGTATGTAGGAAAAAAATGGTGACAGGCAACCGGTGCTCTGGTGTCTTGACAGAGAAGTCCCCTGTGACAGGTATGGAAAACGTTAAGAGCATAAATAAAATTGCAAGTGGTGTGATTTATAGCGTCCCCATCGTCTAGAGGCCTAGGACAAGGGCCTTTCGAGCCCTCGGCGGGGGTTCGAATCCCCCTGGGGACACTCGTTTTTTTAGAGTCTGTGAGCATACACACAAGAAGGTCCCGTTGTGCAACGGGTTCTTATTTTTTTATTATGAAAAAATCAATTTTTAATACAATAGAACAGGCAATAAAAGACCTCAAAAAGGGCAGGATGATAATCGTTGTGGATGACGAAAACAGAGAAAACGAGGGGGATTTTATTGTTGCTGCATCTTTTGCTACACCTTCTGCAATAAATTTTATGGCACATCATGGTAAAGGGCTTGTCTGTGTTCCTATGGACAGTTTATATATTGATAGGTTGAAGTTAGAGCCTATGGTCCAAAAACTAAAAGACCCTTTCAAAACGGCGTTCACAATATCGGTTGACGCCGCAAAAGGAATTACAACAGGTATATCTGCTTATGACCGTTCTGTTACAATAAAATTACTTGCCAATCCTTCTTCTACATCAGATGACTTTATAAGCCCCGGACATATTTTTCCGTTAAGGGCAAGAGAAGGAGGTTGTCTTGTCCGAGCAGGACATACCGAGGCCTGTGTGGACTTATTAAAGATGGCTGGACTTCCCCCCATCGGTGTAATATGTGAGATTATGTCAAAAGATGGGAGAATGGCACGACTTCCTGAACTTTTAAGTTTTTCTAAAAAATATAAACTTTCAATAATATCCATAGAAGAACTTATAGGCTATAAAAGAAGAAAAGAGAAACTTGTTAAAAAAATTTCCACAACATCTCTTCCGACCCCCTGGGGGATATTTAAACTTTACACATACCAGAGTCTTATTGACGGTAAGTACCACATTGCCCTTGTTTTAACAGATACAGGGGAAAACCTTAAGAAGCCCATTCTTGTCCGTGTCCATTCAGAATGTTTGACAGGAGATGTTTTTAATTCCGGAAGATGCGATTGCGGATTTCAACTAAAAATGGCTCTGGAAAAGGTAAAACAGGAAGGCAGGGGTGTAATTCTTTATATGAGACAGGAAGGAAGGGGCATAGGGCTTGCAAATAAAATAAAAGCATATGAACTTCAGGATAAAGGGCTTGATACTATTGAGGCAAACAAGAGGCTTGGTTTTTCAGCCGACTTAAGAGAATATGGAATTGGGGCACAAATACTTGTGGACCTTGGTTTGCAGAATTTAAGACTTATGACAAATAATCCGCGGAAGATAGTGGGTTTATCCGGATACGGGGTTAGGGTTGTAGAAAGGGTTCCGCTTGAGATAGACCCAACACCCTGGAATAAAAAATATCTTAAAACAAAAAAAGAAAAGTTAAAACATATACTTTCCCATTCGGCAAGAGGTTCATAAGAACAGGTAACTGGTGCACTGGTGCTCAGGTGCTCTGGTACTCAGACAGGAGGTATTTATGTACATTTCAATCAGAGAAGATATCCTGTATCAGGCAGGGTACTTAAGTATTGCAGAAGGGCTTAAGGATTTAGGTCTTGACAGCGTGGAAGTGGAATTTTTTCGGGACTATGCCGTCTATGCAGCCAGTTCCTGGCAGAAGATGTCTTTGGACAGGAATAATTTGGCAGAAACGATAAAAAAATCTTACGAACCTGCCAGCATCAGAATCTGTGCCTTTCTGCTGAATAATAACTTCAACTGTGCTGACCGGTCTGGAGAGGTGAACTGGGTAATTGATGTTGTAAGAACTGCAGAAACCCTGAAGATACCAGTCATTCGTATTGATGCCGTCACCGAAGGAGAACTGGAGGAGCCTTTTGAATATAGAGTTAACCGTTTTGTGTCCTGTATAAAGGAAGTTCTTTCTGCCACGGAAGGAAGCCCGGTTCAATTAGGCATAGAAAACCACGGATTACAAGGAAACGATCCGAACTTTTTGCACAGGATCATCAAACAGGTGGACAATATACGGCTGGGCATTAACATGGATACTGGCAATTTTTACTGGTATGGTTTTCCATTGAACGAAGTATATGAAATACTTTCGTCCGTCTCTAAATACACCAAACATACCCATGTAAAGAATATCCGGTACCCGGAAAAGAATCGAAACCGAAGACGGGAAGTTGGGTGGGACTACGAAAAGTATGTCAGTCCTGTTTATGACGGGGACATTGACCATGGGCGGGTCGTCCAGATATTAAAAAGCGCTGGGTATGAAGGGCCTCTTACTATTGAAGACGAAAGCCTGGGTAAATTTGCCAAGCCCGAAGAGAAAAAAGAGGTGTTAAAAAAAGATACGATTTATCTCAAAACTTTGCTTGCGTAATATAAATGCCTTAAAATTAGTTTCCACCGAATAAAAACTGTTGTAAATATTCACTAAACACCGTTCATATTTTAAGCACAGAGGCACAAAGTTTACTGTCTTTTTATCTTCTTTTCTCATGCTTTGTGCTTTTGCTACTTTGTGCCTTCAGGCAACGCAGTTGACTGAATATTTACAATCCCCAGACAAGTCGGGGCAGGCCCTGCGGTGTTCTATCGGGGTTGTGCAACAGGCCCCATAATTGGTATTCTGCCTTTATTATTGATTTAATACCCCCCTCCTCGGATTAAATTTCACCTGTAATTATTGCCTTTTTTGGATGCACAGACTTTACAATGTCTCTTAATGACCTTTGCATAAATAATGGAAACTTTTATCGTCTCCATGGTAAATGATAAATATAAATAGGGTCAACTCTATTTTCTCTAAAAAACCAATGTAGTATTATTAAAAAAAGAAAATAGAGTTGACCCTATTTATCCCTGAAGATATTTTTCCATTATTTATGCAAAGGTCAATAATATCCTGTTTATGGCATTCTCATAAAATATTCCGATATTTCTATAACAGTTTATGTATTCTTTTAACGATTTCAATTCAAGACAGAATTCACCCGGGATATACCATATTGTTATTGTTCCAAAATCAGGTAGTTTTGTTTTTGGACATATAGATGTATATTCAGGGACTATAATTGTTATCTGATAATTTGGGAATTGATTCTTAAAAGTTTTTATACTTGGCATCTTAATATCAAGCCCTCATTTTCCACATTTCTTATATGTCTTCATATTTTTTATTTTACTTTTTGTACGAAGCTTATCAATATGCATGCTTGACAAAAACTTTCTTACTTGGATAATACTAAAAGTCTATGTGTATGTAGAAAGTTCAAAAATCCCCCCAACTTCAAATCGGGGTGAGATATTTGATATATTTCATGACACTGGTAGTCGCAAGTTCTTTAGCCTGCCACAATGTAAAAAATATAAATACTATGAGGAAAATACCTAGGACTATGGTTACACAACATCCAGATAATGCTGGAAAGGCATTCTGGCTTGGTAAAAGTTTTATTGATAGCCGGGAAGAGGTTAGGGAGTGTTTTATTTCATATCTTGAATTAGGTTGTGAGGAATTTATGTGGGACTGGGAGGGGAAATATGTAGATGAGGCAGTAATTGAGCGGCTCTTTGAAAAAAACCTTTCTTTCTTTAAGGAAAATTCTTTAGGCAAAGATATCTTTCTTACTTATAGATTTCCCAATATCTGGATTGAGAAAGGAAGCTATCGCATCTTACGTGCCTTTGTCAATATCATCACTGCATATGATATTGCTAAAGACATAGGACTTCATTGTCCTCCAATATTTGAAGTTATACTTCCTATGGCAACCCAGGCAGAGCAATTGATTTATATCCAGACAAAATTTACCGAGTTATCTCATCTTGTTAGCATGGACTCAACTGCAAAAATCGGAAGTGGAAATCCACCCACTGTTGAGATAATTCCCCTCATTGAAGATATCCCTCATTTGCTTGATATAGATAAGTTACTTGAAAAATATGTAGAACTTTATAATAAAAATAGGTTAGCAAAAATCAAAAAGCTTGAATACATTCGTCCATTCATTGCCCGTTCTGACCCGGCACTAAATTATGGGTTGGTTCCAGCGGTTCTGGCAGCAAAGATCGCCTTATCAAAATCACATCAGGTATCTTCAAAATTAGGTATTAAAGTCTATCCCATCATTGGTTGTGGCACCGTTCCTTTCAGAGGACATCTTTCGCCTGAAAATATCAAGAATTTCCTGAAAGAGTATCCGGGGATTAAAACAGTGACTATACAGTCTTCTTTCCGATATGACCATCCGCCTGATAGGGTTAAAAAGGCGATAAAAACTCTGAATACAAAATTGCTAAAACCAGATAAAATAACCTTAATAGAGAGCAAAGACTTAAAAGCCCTGGAAGAGATTATAAAGGTTTTCAAGACTTATTATCGCCGAGATATTACTAAAATAGCAGGATTGATAAATGAGACTGCTAAATTTGTTCCTTCACGAAGAGAACGAAGGCTGCATATAGGACTGTTTGGTTATTCCCGGGAATTTACCCGTGGGGTTCATTTTCCTCGCGCCATTACCTTTACATGCTCTCTGTATTCTTTAGGTATTCCACCTGAGATTATTGGCGCAGGCAGGGCATTAAAAATAATTCAAAAAAAAGGTCTTGGAGAAGTTTTGGAAAGGCACTACACTAATTTAAGGTGGGATTTGGAAAGATCTTGCAGATTTGTTAACCGGGAAAATATAAAGAGGCTCAAAAAGAAATATCCGAACTTAAAAGACATAGAAGAAGATTTAAAAATTATAGAAAATACTTTAAAAGTGTCGACAGAGCCTCAAACAAGCAGCCATATCGTCCATAAAAGATTGACCTCAAATATCTTGCTTTTGTTGAAAAAAAAGGAAAATCCCACTATGTTAATTGAAGAGGCAGGAACCTTGAGAGGATTTTTGGGATGACCTATAAACAGGCTCTGGCTTATTTACATAGTCTAGAGAGATTTGGCATTAAATTGGGTCTGTCTAACATAAAAAGGCTCCTTGAAATTTTAGGAAATCCTCAAGTAAAGTTTAAGTCCATTCATATCGCCGGGACAAATGGAAAAGGTTCTACCACAGCATTTATCAGCTCTATATTAAAAGAGGCAGGCTTTAAAGTAGGTAGATACACCTCTCCTCATTTAACTAACTTTAGGGAACGGATAGCCATAAATGGCAGTCAGATACCTGAAGAGAAAGTAGTAGAATTATTAGCTAAAATTAAATCACAAATTAAAAAGATATTCGCTGACTCTGAATTTGGCCATCCGACTTTCTTTGAGGTTCTTACAGCGATGGCTCTAACCTATTTTTTTGAAGAAAAAGTGGATTTTGCTGTCCTGGAGGTAGGGTTGGGAGGAAGATTAGATGCCACAAATGTAGTTGAACCCCTGGTTTCGGTGATAACCAATAGCGACTATGACCACATGGATATATTGGGATCTGAGATTGATTCTATTGCCCGGGAAGATGCCGGGATTATCAAAAAAAATGGCTTGGTAATTACGGCTGCCAAAGGAGAAGCACTTGCAGTAATTGAAAAGGTCTGCCAGCGATGCAATGCGCGACTATTTCAGGTAGGTAGAGATATAAAATGCGAGTTTTTAGAATCAGATTTGGAAAATCAGTCATTTGGGGTAAAAGGGATTTTCTCTGAATTTAAGAATTTGAAAATTTCACTTTTAGGTAAGTACCAACTAATTAATGCCTGCTGCGCTCTTGGCGCGATAGAGCTTCTTAAGTTTCATAATATTTTGCTCAGTGATGAGAATGCAAGGAGTGGGTTGGCCACAACCCGCTGGCCGGGCAGGTTGGAAATAGTGCGGCACGCGCCCCTGGTGATTTTAGATGGTGCCCATAATCATCCCGCAGCAGAACAACTTAAAGGGGCTCTTTTGGAGTTTCTTTCGTGTCCGTTAGCGTATGGGAGAAAAGAGAGGCTAATATTGGTTATTGGGATTCTTAAGGATAAAGAGGTAGAAAAAATTGTGAAAGAACTCGTTCCTTTAGCCTCCAAAGTTGTGGTTACAGCACCAAAAACATCCCGGGCCACCCTGCCTGAGGATTTGTGTAAGGTTGCAGTTAAGTATAATCAGAATGTCATCACCGTAGGGGATGTAGAAGAGGCAGTAAGAGAGTCTTTGAACGAGGCGGGGGGAAATGATATAATCTGCATTACGGGCTCCTTATATACCGTAGGAGAGGCAAGGCAGTTTTTGATGGGGTGAAAAAACAATGTCCAGAAGTAATAGAATTAAAAAAGGCTTGGAGCAGGCGCCACATCGTGCGCTGCTTAAAGCCTGCGGGGTAAAGGATGCAGATTTTGGGAAACCATTCATTGCGGTAGTTAATTCCTGGACAGAGATTGTTCCCGGGCACATTCATTTGCAAGAATTAGCTAAGTCAGTAAAAGAAGGTATTAAATCTGCAGGTGGTGTGCCTTTTGAATTTCACACTATTGCTGTCTGTGATGGTCTGGCTATGGGTCATAAGGGGATGAAGTATTCTTTACCTTCAAGAGATGTAATTGCTAACTCTATTGAGATAATGATTGAGGCTCACGCCTTTGATGGAATGGTGCTTATCCCGGCCTGTGATGAAATTGTTCCGGGACATTTAATGGCTGCTGGCAGACTTGATATTCCTACTATAGCCCTTACCGGTGGCCCAATGCTACCTGGCATTTTTAAGGGCAGACCTGTAGATATAATTGATGTCTTTGAGGCTATAGGTGAGGTTTCGCAAGGTAAGATGAGCAAAGAGGAATTGAAAGAACTGGAAAGTTGTGCCTGTCCAGGAGCAGGAACCTGTGCCGGGATGTTCAGCGCCAATACCTTAGCCTGTGGAGTAGAAGCATTAGGGTTATCCTTGCCAGGCTGCGCTACTTCTCATGCTTTGGACCCTAAAAAGAAGGATATTGCCAAAGACACAGGAAAACAGATAGTCCATTTGGTAACTCACGAGATTAACGCAAGAAAGATAATGACTTTTTCCGCTTTTCAGAATTGGATAAGAGTCTCTTTAGCTGTAGCCGGCTCTACCAATGATGTCCTGGAAGTCTTAGCAATCGCCAAAGAATGCGAATTAGAGATTCCTTTAAACCTATTTGACGAACTTTCTAAAACCACACCACATATCTGCAATATGCGTCCGGGTGGCTCTTGGACAATGCAGGATTTAGATAGAGCCGGGGGCGTGCCGGCGATAATGAAGAGGCTTGAACCTCTATTGAACCTAAATTGTCGGACTGTCACAGGAAAAACTATTGGTGAGAATATAGCTGATGCGAAAGTTTTAAATCCGGAAGTAATCCGCTCTTTGGATAACCCAGTTCATCCCACAGGAGGACTTGCCATTCTCTACGGAAATCTGGCTCCCAAAGGAGCGGTAGTGAAACAGACTGCGGTGGTAGAGAAGATGCAAAAGTTTAAGGGCAAGGCGCGGATATTTGACTGTGAGGAAGATGCTCATCAGGCAATACTTACAGGCCAAATAAATAAGGGCGATGTAGTAGTTATTCGCTATGAAGGGCCAAAAGGCGGCCCGGGTATGCGGGAGATGTTAGCGCCAACTTCAGCTATCTGCGGTTTAGGCTTATCTGAATCAGTAGCCCTTATTACTGACGGTAGGTTCTCAGGTGGAACACGCGGCCCCTGTATAGGTCATATATCACCTGAAGCAGCCGATGGAGGTTCCATCGCTCTAATTAAAGAAGGAGACGTCATTTTGATAGATATTCCCAATAGAAGAATAGATTTAGAAGTTTCTGAAGAAGAACTTGAAAAGAGGAGATTGCATTGGCTACCCAAAGAAGGAGAAATTAAAGGATGCCTTTCTCAATACAGAAACAGCGTTTCTAGTGCAGATAAAGGTGCAAGTATAGATACGGGGGATTCTTGTGGAATTAAAAAATAAAAAAATAGCAGTGATTGGATTTGGATTAACCGGAAAAGCAGTAGTTGATTTTCTTCTGAATAAAAAAGCTAATCTTACCGTATTTGACGAAAAGACAGACAAAGAATTTAAAGACTTGGGATTTTTGAAAAAAAAGGGGGTAAGATTTAATTTCGGTCCGTTTGATTTTGATGGGATAGCTCAAACACAGCTTATCGTAATGAGTCCGGGGGTGAGTGCCTTTAGATTTCCTGAATTCAAAAAACTCAAAACACTTGGCAAAGAAGTTATCTCCGAGATTGAGTTAGCATTTAGATTTTTAAAGGGAAAACTAATCTGTATAACCGGAACAAATGGGAAATCTACTACTGCAACCTTGGTGCATCATCTTTTTAAAACTGCAGGAAGAAAAAGTTATCTTTTGGGGAATATCGGCATCCCTTTTATCAGCAGAGTTGAGAGTATAATGGCTGATGAATATGCAGTTGTAGAGGTATCTTGCTTCCAATTAGAGTATGTAAAAACATTTAAACCCAACTATATTATTTTAACCAATATAACTGCAGATCATCTCGACCGATATCCTTCTATGGAATCTTACATAGAAACCAGAAAAAATATTTTTAAAAATATTACCTGTCAGAATAAAGTTATTTTAAACCTTGATGATTCATTGACCCAAAGGCATTTTAACAGGTCAGTCAAAGGAGAAATTTATTGGTTCTCCCGAAGGTCAGAAGTTTCAAAAGGCGCTTTTTTAAGAGGGAATAATTTCATATTTCGGGATCACAACAGGGAGCTCTCTTTTTGTACTTTTTCAGATTTTCAGCTTCCTGGTTTTCATAATGTAGAAAATGCCTTAGCTGCGTCTCTGCCTCCTCTATTAGAGGGACTAAATACAGATCTTATCAAGAAGGGGCTGAGAACATTCAGGGGTTTAAACCACCGAATGGAATTTGTAACCCATTTTGACGGGGTAGATTTCATCAATGACTCTAAGGCTACCAATGTAGATGCTGTTTTGAAGGCGGTCTCAAGTCTTAATTCTGCCCCGGGTCAAATATCGCTCATAATAGGAGGAAGAGATAAGGGAGGAGATTTTTCGTTATTAAAGCCTGCCTTAGCCAATACCCCTATTGATGCAAGTAAAATTAAACTCGTGGTTTTAATAGGTGAGGCTACTTCTAAAATTTGCACCCATCTAAATGGAGTAATCCGCATGAAGAAAGCCCGCAGCATGGAAGAAGCAGTCAGACTCTCTTTTAAGGAGGCAAAACCTAAAGGCGTGGTTTTGCTATCTCCAGGATGTGCCAGTTTTGATATGTTTGATAGCTTTGAGCATCGGGGGGAGATTTTTAAAGAAGAAGTAATGAGGCTGAAGGAACAAGGGTGAAAGAGATATTAAAAAAACTTAAATCCGGCAAGATTACGGTAAAGGAAGCAGAAACTCTTTTAGAGAAGAGCTCTTTTGATAGATTAAAACTTAAATTCGTGGATAAATTGGCAAGGTTAGATATTTACAGACAAGACAGGGCAGGCATTCCAGAGGTTATTCTTGCTGAGGGTAAAAAGCCAACATGGGCAGTTAAACTTATAATAGAAATGACCAAAGCCCAAGGCAGGGCAATAGTTACCCGTGTAGATTCGGCTCTTGTTAAGAAGATAAAAAAATCTATTCCCCGGGGCTTTACTATTAAGGTTTACAATGAGGCTCATATGGTTGTAGTGAAAAAGAGGAGATATAAGGTGGTCGGAACCGGTGGTAAAATTGGACTAATCGCTGCTGGCACTTCTGATATTGGCGTGGCCGAAGAGGCCCGAGTCTTTGCTCAAGAGATGGGCTGTGAGGTTTTATACGGCTATGATGTAGGTATTGCAGGGGTTCATCGGGTGCTTGAACCTTTAAAAGAGATGTTGAGCAATGATGTAGATGTCATTATCGTGGTAGCGGGGATGGACGCTGTTCTTCCTATCACTGTTAAGGGTCTGGTCCATTTACCGGTTATCGGTGTGCCTACCTCGGTAGGATACGGTATTGGCGCTGGCGGTATTGCTCCACTTTTGACTATGCTTCAGTCCTGTTCACCGGGTTTAGCAGTGGTGAATATAGATAATGGATTTGGGGCTGGGGCATTGGCGAGTTTGATCGCCAACAGAGCAGCTAAATTTCGGAAAAATAAAAGGAGGAGGATATGGCTATAAAAGTAGGAGTAAATGGTTTTGGAAGGATTGGTCGTCTTGCAGTGAAGGCGGCTCTTAAAAGGGAAGACATTGAGATTGTTGCTGTAAATGACCTTACAGATTCAAAAACACTGGCACACCTTTTTAAGTATGATTCAACCTTTGGAATATATCCAGGCGATGTTCGTGCAAAAGAAGATGCAATTATTATAGATGGAAAAGGAATAAAGGTTGTTGCTGAAAAAGACCCTGCAAAACTTCCCTGGAAAGATTTAGAGGTTGAATATGTAATAGAATCAACGGGTAGATTTACGGATGCAAAAACTGACCATGATAAGGGTAAGCCGGGTGCTGATGCACATATAAAAGCAGGTGCAAAAAAGGTTATAATCAGTGCTCCTGCAAAAAATGAAGACGGAACATTTGTAATGGGTGTGAATGAAACAAAATATGACTCTTCAAAACACAATATCATATCAAACGCATCCTGTACCACAAACTGCCTTGCACCTGTTGCAAAGGTTTTGATGGATATCTTTGGCATAAGCAAAGGGCTTATGACAACAATCCATTCATACACAAATGACCAGAATATACTTGATTTTCCACACAAGGATTTAAGAAGAGCAAGAGCAGGTGCGCTCTCTATGATACCGACATCCACAGGCGCTGCAAAGGCAATAGGTCTTGTAATACCCGAACTTAAAGGTAGGCTGGACGGTTTTGCTATCCGTGTTCCTACGCCCAATGTATCGGTTGTTGATTTAACCGTAAATGTTCTTAAAATCGCAACAGCTGAATCTGTAAATGATGCATTCAGAAAAGCAGCATCAGGCTCTATGGGTAAGTATCTTGCGGTATCGGATGTTCCACTGGTAAGCAAGGACTTCAACGGTTGTGAAAAATCTGCAGTAGTAGATGCAGAATACACAAAGGTTATACAGGATATGGTAAAGGTTATTGCATGGTATGATAATGAATGGGGATATTCACTCAGAATTATTGACCTACTGGAATATATAGCAAGTAAATAACCAATGACCAAATCCCAATAACCAAAGAACAGGCGACTGGTGCCCTGGCGCTCTAAGATGAGGGATGATTATTATGGCAAAGAAAACAGTAAGAGATATTGAACTGCAGGGTAAAAGAATATTGATGCGGGTTGATTTTAATGTGCCACTTGATAAGAGTTTAAATATTACAGATGATACAAGGATAAGGGCTGCACTTAATACAATAAGATATTGTATAAAGCAGGGTGCCAAGACAATTCTGATAAGCCACTTGGGAAGACCAGATGGCAAGGTTGTAGAATCTATGAGGCTGGGTCCTGTTGCAAAAAGGCTTGAGGAACTTTTAGGCAAAAAGGTGTTATATGTTAAAGATTGTATAGGAGATGAGATTAGAAGTATATCTTTGAATATGTCATCAGGCGATGTGGTTCTTCTTGAAAATGTAAGATTTTATCCGGAAGAAGAGGCAAATGACCTTGAATTTTCAAAAAAGATTGCCTTACTGGGCGATATATTCGTAAATGATGCATTTGGAACAGCCCACAGGGCACATTCATCTACAGAAGGTGTGGCACACTTTCTTTCTTCTGTTGCCGGTTTTTTGATGGAGAAGGAAATAAAATATATTGGTGATTCGCTTGCAAATCCCAGAAGGCCCTTTGTTGCTGTTTTAGGAGGTGCAAAGGTATCAGACAAGATAAATGTTATAAAAAATATTCTTAATATTGTAGATACCTGTCTTATCGGTGGTGCAATGGCTTATACATTTTTAAGAGCACAGGGCTGTGAGGTTGGAGATTCCAGGGTAGAAGGAAAAATAACGGATAAAAAAGGCAAAGAAATAGATATTCTGAAGATCGCAGGTGAGACACTGGAGATGGCAAAACAAAAAAACAAGGAAATACTTTTGCCTGTTGACCATATCATTGCAGATAAGTTTGATCCATTTGCAAACAAAAAGACCGTTGATACACCTGAACTTTGCAAGGGATGGATGGCACTGGACATAGGTCCGAGAGCAAGGGAAATTTATTCAAAACAAATAATAGGTGCAAAGATGGTTATGTGGAACGGTCCTATGGGTGTATTTGAGATGAAGGGGTTTGAACAGGGAACACTTTCTATTGCCAAAGCCTGTGCGGAATGTACCAAAAAGGGCGGTATTACAATAGTAGGTGGCGGAGACAGTGTTGCAGCTGTTCAGCAGATGGGCTTTACAGATAGCATCACACACATCTCCACAGGTGGAGGTGCATCACTTGAATATATGGAGGGCAAGGTTTTGCCCGGGATTGCAGCATTACAGGAGAAATAGTGAAAAGAAAACCGCTTATTGTCGGCAACTGGAAGATGTATGAAAATTGTAAAGAGGCAAAGTCTCTTGCACAGGCAATTTTGGATGGATGTAAGGATATTAAAAATGTTGATATTACAATATGTCCCGCCTTCACCTCATTATATGTCGTAAGAGAAATTATTAAAGATACGAACATTGAACTTGGCGCACAGGATATGTTCTGGGAAAAAGAAGGCGCATATACAGGGGAAATATCTGCCAGTATGCTTAAAAGTATAGGTTGCAGATTTGTAATAATTGGGCATTCCGAAAGAAGACAGTATTTTAATGAAACCAATGAAAATGTAAATAAGAAGATAAAATCTGCACTTTCCGAAGGACTTACCCCTATTGTGTGTATTGGCGAAAGACTTGATGAAAGAGATAAGGGACAGGCGTTTGGAGTTGTTGCGGACCAGATTGCAGAAGTGTTGGCGGGACTTAATAACAATGATGTATTAAAAATAGTTATTGCATATGAACCTGTATGGGCAATAGGAACAGGAAAAACTGCCACACCCCAGATAGCACAAGAAGTACATTCTTATATAAGAAAAATTATAGCAACAGCAACATCGCAAGATCTAGCGAACAGCATAAGAATACTGTATGGAGGAAGCGTAAGACCGGATAATATAAAAGGGCTTTTAATGGAACAGGATATTGATGGTGCATTGGTTGGCGGTGCAAGTCTTAACATAGAATCATTTATATCAATAATAAAAGAGTGCGAACAGTAAAAAGCAATCTAAATACTCTTTTCCATAATAAAAAAGCCTTCCAGACTAGAGTTTTAGTCTGGAAGGCTTTTTTTATCGGCCCTATGCTCCTACAACATTATTTGCCTGTTTACCTTTTGGTCCGTCCACAACATCAAGTGTTACTTTCTGTCCTTCTACGAGTGTTTTAAACCCATCACCACCGCCGATGGCAGAAAAATGGACGAATACATCTGTTCCTTCGTCCAAGGTTATAAACCCATAACCCTTGCGTTTGTCAAACCACTTCACTGTTCCTGTTGCCACTACCTACTCCTTTCTCTTGCCCCTATGACTTAAAAATCAGGGGTTGTAAATATCCCCCGACTGAAATTTTAGCCGGGGGGATAAAATCAGGATTCCCAACGCAAAAGCCTTGAAGCCACACGGCGTCCTAAAGATACTTATTGCTACCAAATCGGAAATTTTCTATAAAAACCTAATTTTATCAAATACCCTATTTCTGGATACGGGTAAATTCTATCAAAAATTTATATACTTGTCAAGAAAAAAATTTGCTGTGTTACCCCATTAAAAAATTCCCGCCTTTCTAATGGGGTGGTTTGTTAAAAAATTGACTTTTAATATAGGAAATAATATATTATAATAATTAACATTAAGGAAGGGAGGATATATGATGAAGAAATTTTTCTTATTGTTAGTTGTTTGTCTAATAACTTTTCCCACCTATTCACAGAAGGAAAAAGAAAGTGCCACAGAGCAGGCAAGGGTGCTAAGTCAGGCGTTTGTTGAAGTTGCAAAAAAGGTAAGTCCCGCTGTTGTAAGTCTTGCTGTAGAAAGAGAAATTAATGTTCCACATCGTGGTTTTAGATTCTTTGATGAATATGATTTTTTTAGGGGGACACCTTTTGAAGATTTTTTTAAGAGGATGGAACCAAGAACGCCAAGGCAAAGATATCCGCAGCGTCGTCCAAGACAAAGAGGGGCCGGAAGCGGTGTGATAGTTGATAAAAAAGGCTACATTCTTACGAACAATCATGTTGTTGAAGGAGTGGATAGGATAACTGTTAGATTAGGCGATAAATCAGAATTTTCGGCAAAAGTTGTTGGTAAGGATCCAAGAACAGACCTTGCTGTAATAAAGATTGAGCCCAAGGAGGGACAGGAGCTGCCCATAGCAAGTATGGGAGATTCAGATAAGATTCAGGTTGGTGAATGGGTTATGGCAATAGGCCAGCCATTCGGTTTTGAGCATACTGTGACAGTTGGTGTTATAAGTGCAAAAAGCAGGGCAGGGCTGGGCACAGGCAGATTTGAAGACTTCATACAGACAGATGCTTCTATAAATCCTGGAAACAGTGGTGGTCCTCTTATAAATATTGATGCAGAGGTGATAGGGATAAACACGATGATATATGGAATTGGAACAGGAATTGGTTTTGCAATACCGAGCAATCTTGTAAAGAAAGTAATGAATGACTTAATAAAAGAGGGTAAGGTTACAAGGGCGTGGATTGGTGTAAGCATACAACCTGTGACAAAAGATATGGCAAAATCCTTAGGTATGGAAGAACTTAAAGGAGCAATAGTTTCAGAGGTGCATCCTGATAGTCCCGCACAGAATGCCGGTATTGAAAGATATGATGTGATAAGAACAATTAATGGAGAAAAAATTGAAACTGCAGACGATGTTGTAAGAAAGATAATGTTAAAAGAAGTCGGACAAAGAATAAGAATATCTTTGTTAAGAAATGGGAAACCATTAGATGTGTGGATAACTACTGCACAGATGCCCTTGGATTTAGAAAAGACAGATGTTGAAGAAGGTGAACAAAGAAAAGAAGAGATAGGTATTGGCGTAGAAAATCTTACAGACCAATTAAGAGAAAGGTTTAATATTCCGAAAGATGCAAAGGGGGTTATTATAAATGAAGTGTTAGAAGGAAGTCCTGCTGAGTTTGCGGGGCTAAAGCCTGGACAGGTTATTGAAGAGGTTAACAGAGTGCCCGTATTATCTGTAAGTGACTATAACAGGGAAATTTTAAAGGCAGATTTGAAGAGGGGTATTCTGTTGGGTATCCGTGAAGGAAGGAGAAGATTTATTGTTTCTTTGAGAGCAGAATAATTGGATGCCAAGATATCAAGTGTCAGAGCATAGGTAACTGGTGAAAGCCATATATTTTATTCCGTATACCGTTAAAGTGCTTGGAATTTAATTTAGGGGTACCCACGATAGTGGGCCGTTTGATTTTTTGAACTTTTTTCTTCAGGTGAGCGATTGTGCTCACAGGCTCTTGAAATAAACTTATGGGGGAAGATACTTTTAAAAAAATTGTTCAAATTGCATTAGAAGAAGATGGCGTGGATGAGGATATTACATCTTTTTCTCTGATACCTAAAAATATCAGTGTCAGTGCTAATATAATTGCAAAACAGGCTCTTGTTTTAAGCGGGATTGATTGTATAAAAACTATTTTTGAAAATGTTAAAAACAGAGTAAAGATTAAAAATTTTTTTAAAGAAGCAGATCTTGTCAAATCCGGTTCAACTGTTGCTAACATATCCGGCGATGCAAGAACAATTGTTTCTTGTGAAAGAACGGTTCTTAATATATTAGGGCGTCTGTGCGGGATAGCAACAATGACAAAAAAATATGTTGATGCTGTAAAGAGCAGCCGAAAGACATCCTCTGTTTTAATTGTTGATACAAGAAAGACGCATCCCGGACTTCGTTTTGAAGAAAAAATGGCTGTAAAAGCAGGCGGAGGTGTCAATCACAGGTTAGGACTCTATGATATGGTTCTTATCAAGGATAATCATCTGGCATTCTTAAAATTATATAAAGATTTAAAAAACGACAAACAGGCTATAAAAATTGCGTTAAATTATACAAAAAATACAGGGCTTCCTGTTCAGGTAGAGGTTAAAAATAAGGAAGAATTGGAGGTTGCAATAAAAGAAGGTGCAGGGCTCATACTTCTTGATAATATGAGGCCTTATCTTGTAAAGTCTATGGTGGATTGGACAGAATGTATCTGTTCAAAACTTAAAATAAAAAAGCCTATCATTGAATATTCGGGAGGAGTGAATTTAAAAAATGTAAGAAAGTATGCATCCTGCGGAATAGACCGTATATCAATAGGAGCACTTACACATTCTTCTGCATCTGCAGATTTAAGTATGGAGATTATTGGTGTTGGATAGTTCTTTTAAAATTGATGGAAAAGATAACAGCGCAAGGCTCGGGATTTTATATACAAAGTCAGGACCTGTCCAGACCCCTGCGTTTATGCCCGTAGGCACACAGGCTGCGGTTAAGACACTTACCCCTGATGAGGTCCAACAGTCCGGATTTAAGATGCTTCTGTGTAATGCATACCATCTTTATTTAAGACCCGGGGTAGATATTATAAAAAAATCAGGGGGGCTTCACAATTTTATGAACTGGGATGGTTCTATACTTACAGATTCGGGAGGATTTCAGGTTTTCAGTCTTGCAACATTAAGAAAAGTGTTTGATGATGGCGTTGAATTTCAGTCTCATATAGATGGTTCAAAGCATTATCTGACTGCTGAAAAAGTTCTTGGCATTCAAACAGACCTTAATACGGATGTTATAATGCCCCTTGATGAGTGTGTTGCTTTTCCAAGTTCAGAAGAACACGCAAAAAGAGCTGTTAAAAGAACTGTGAAATGGGCAAAATTAAGCTTTAACAGTTTTAATCAGAATGTCAAAAATAGTGATAAAAAATCTCTTCTTTTCTGCATAATACAGGGCAGTACCTATCAAAATTTAAGAATAGAATGTTGTAACGAACTTACTCAAATACCATTTTCAGGTTATGCAATTGGCGGAATAAGTGTAGGAGAACCCACAAGCCTTATAAGAGAAATTGTTTCTTTAACAGTAGAAAAACTTCCTCTCAACAAACCAAGGTGTCTTATGGGGGTTGGAGCCCCTCTTGATATTTTAGATTCCATATCAAAAGGGATTGACCTTTTTGATTGTATAATGCCTACAAGATGCGGAAGAAACGGTGTTGCGTTTGTAACGCAGGGCAGATTGTTTGTAAAAAATGCAATATATTCTTCTGACGATGAACCTGTCCAGCAAGGGTGCCCCTGTCCGTGTTGTAAAAATTTTAGCCGTTCTTATATCAGACACCTTTTTAATGCAAGTGAAGCGTTAGGTCCCCGACTTCTTACAATACACAACCTCTGGTTTTATTCTGCACTATTAAGAACAGCAAGGAACAGAATAAAAGAACAAAGATTTTTGGATTTTAAAAAAAAGTTTGAAGATATATATGATAACAAAGAAGATGTGGATATAACGAAGATACTTGATTTTTAAGCGGCGGTAATTCAGTTGGCAGAATGCGAGCTTCCCAAGCTTGATGTCGCGGGTTCAAACCCCGTCCGCCGCTCCATAGAATAAGGGGTTTGAACCTTCCAAATTGTTCAAGGGGTAATTCAAAGGGGTGAAAC
>BBPG01000020.1_pt1 | contig 20054 bp, 16 predicted proteins | sample 1343651 | NCBI WGS metagenome assembly BBPG01 (sample SAMD00019091, study PRJDB2971) | groundwater metagenome | biome: freshwater biome; feature: mineral spring; material: ground water | place: USA: CA, Sonoma | collected 2012-06 | depth surface m | reverse complement strand
AACTATTTACCTTATAATATAGCACCAACTCACCTTTTGTCAAGGGGGACTCCTTGCCTGCCGGGTGAATCCTGTCTTGCTCTCAGCCAGCGGGATTTGCTATACTAGCCATACAAGTAGAGAGTAAGCATTTAGCAGTAGCGCCGGGGTTCATCCCCGGCCGGAGGAAGCGGGGGATAAGCCCCCGCGCTACGACTCAGATATGAAGTACGAGACCGTCATCGGCCTGGAGGTTCATGCCCAGTTGCTGACCCGCAGCAAGATGTTCTGTGGCTGCCGCACCGACTACGCCGATTCCTTACCCAATACCCATGTATGCCCTGTTTGTTTGGGTATGCCGGGTGTTCTGCCCACCATAAATGGTCAGGCGGTGGAATATACCGTGATGACGGCGCTGGCACTAGACTGCACTATTGCCGTTTGCAGCAAGTTCGATCGCAAGAATTATCCCTACCCTGATCTGATGAAGGGCTATCAGATTTCCCAGTACGATGTGCCTCTCTCACATCACGGGTGGCTGGAAATAGAGGTCAATGGTAGGAAAAAGAGGATCGGGATCACCCGTGTTCACCTGGAAGAGGACGTAGCCAAGCTCTTGAACCGCACCGATCCCTCGGGGGAAACCTATAGTCTGGTGGATGTCAACCGTGCCGGCGTGCCGCTTATGGAGATCGTGAGCGAGCCTGATCTCAGTTCTCCCGATGAGGCGCGTCTGTGCTTGATGAGGTTACACAGTCTGCTGCGCTATCTGGGGGTCTCCACGGGGAACATGGAGGAAGGTAGTTTCCGCTGCGATGCCAACATCAGTCTGCGCTCAGGCCAGCAGTCTTTCCCCAAGGTCGAGGTGAAGAACATGAATAGTTTCAAGTCGGTTTACCTCGCTCTAAGATACGAGGAGGAGCGGCAGCGGAAGGTGCTTGAGGAGGGCGGCTCACTGGTACAGGAGACCCGTGGCTGGGACGATGACAAAGAAGTCACGGTGGCCCAGCGGAGCAAGGAGTATGCCCATGACTATCGCTATTTCCCGGAGCCTGACCTGCCACCTTTGATTTTAGGCTCTGAGTGGGTCGAGGGGATAAGGGCCAAACTGCCCGAGCTACCGGTTGCCAGGCGAGATCGTTTTATGGTACAATATGGGCTGTCAGCTTACGATGCTGACTTGCTGACGAGTGCCCGTGATTCTGCCGATTATTTCGAGTCTTGCCTAAAGACGAGTCAAGAGTCTAGAGTCAAGAGTCTAGAGTCCCCCTCCCTGCCCCACCGGACTCTGGACTCCAGACTCCAGACTCCAGACTCCCGACTAAGATGGCGAGCCAAGGCCGTTGCCAATTGGATGCTGGGAGAGTATCTTCGCCTGCTTAACCTTGAGACGAGTCAAGAGTCAAGAGTCAAGAGTCAAGAGTCGAGGGGAGGGGGACTCCAGACGCCAGAGTCCAGACTCCAGACTCTCAAGATCACCCCGGAGCATTTGGCCGGGATGCTTGACCTGATAGAGCAGGGCATCTTAAGCACCACCCTGGCGAAACAGGTGTTTGAGGAGATGTTCCACAGCGGCAGGCAAGCAGCTCAGATCGTGGCCGAGAAAGGGCTCACGCTCATCAGCGGGACTGAGGAGATAGCGGCCATAATCGATCAGGTGTTGAGGGAGAATGCCCGGGCAGTAGCGGACTTTAGGGGAGGCAAGGAGCAGGCATTAAAGTTCCTGGTGGGGCAGGTGATGAAGGCCACTGAGGGGCGAGTAAAGCCGGATCTGGTGTCTATACAGCTTAAGGAGAAACTGGGATGACTCTTATTCACGTTATTGCAATCGTAGTTACCCTGAGTCTCACCCTGCTTATCTTGCTGCAGGCAAAAGGGGGTGGCGGGGTGGGTGGCATATTCGGCGGGGGGGAGAGTTCGGGATTCAGGACCAGGCGGGGTATTGAGCAGACGCTGTTCCGGTTCACCATCATCCTCGCCGTGTTGTTTGTGCTGATCTCCGCTCTCAGTGCCCGGCTGGGCTCGTGAGCGAGTAGCCGCACCCTTTAAGGGTGCGATTGAGGGCGCAACCGATCCTTCGCAGGCATAAAGCCTGCGGCTAGCGTATGTTCGTCTGCTTGATCACCATGACAACCGGTTTCACATTCCTCTCCCCATCGAACGCCCGGGCATCCCTCAGGCCGCCTACCTTCTAGGTCCAACGAGCGATTGCTCTTACTCAACCCCTTTGTACTCAGAAAGTGATGGAAATGACCCCCATAAGGCGTCAATACCTGAGAATCAAGCAGAGGTATCCCGATGCCATCGTTCTTTTTCGCCTCGGTGATTTCTACGAGGCCTTCGATGAGGACGCCAGGCATATCTCACGGGAGCTTCAGATTGTGCTTACCTCGCGTTCTATGGGCAAGGGCCAGCGCTTTCCGATGGCCGGAATCCCCCATCACGCCCTGGATGGCTATCTGGCGAAATTGATAGCCAAAGGGCATAAGGTTGCTATTTGCGAGCAGGTGAGCGATCCCCGGACGAGCCAGGGGCTGGTGGAGAGGGAGGTGGTGCGGGTGGTCACGCCAGGGACGGTCGTCGAGCCGGAGCTGCTGGAAATCAAGGCCAATAACTACCTTGCTGCCATGGTGAGCGATGGCGAGCGAGCCGGCATTGCCTATGTTGACATAACGACAAGCGAATTCGGCACGACGCAAATCAGCGCCGATCAAGCTTCCACCGAGCTGGAGCGGCTGAACCCCTCAGAGATCATCGTTGCCCGGAACGTCGAGAGTCGAGACTCAGGGGTACGGGGTGGGGGACTCCAGACTCCAGACTCCAGACTCCAGACTCCAATCGACGAGCGCTGGTTTGAGCTGGAGACGGCGCTCCGAACCCTGCTGGATCACTTTCAAGTCGCCTCCCTCGAGGGCTATGGATGTGCGCATCTCCCATTGGCCATCCAGGCTGCGGGAGCCATCATTCACTACCTGACGGAAACCCAAAAGGAGGCTTTGAGTCAACTGCCGAAGCTGTCCACCTACTCTACCGAGTCTTTCATGGTCCTCGATGCTCCCACCAGGCGTAATCTGGAGCTATTTCAGCCGAGTAGCAGCGGGGTATCCCTCTTATCGGTGATTGACCTGACGGGAACCCCGATGGGCGGAAGGCTGCTTAGAAGGTGGCTGGGGCAGCCGTTGCTTGATTTGCAGGCGCTGAATCAAAGGCAGGAGGCTGTAGCCTGGTTTGCGACTAACACTGCCCGGCGTATCGAGATCATCAATGCCTTAAGACGGCTGGCCGATATGGAGAGGCTGATTAACCGCATTCGATCAGGCATCGCTATCCCCAGGGAGCTGATTTCGCTGCGGCGCAGTCTGGAGACAATTCCCCAGATAAAGGCGGCGATCGGCGAGGAGTTCTCGCCGCTGGGCTGGCTCTCTCAAAGGCTGAGGCCCTGTGAGGAGGTGGCTGACCTGATCGCGCGGGCTATTGCCGCGGAGCCTCCTGGGGTGGTGGGAGAGGGGGGGGTGATCAGGTCAGGCTTCTCGCCGGAGCTGGACCAGATTAGATCCTCCTCTAAGGAGGCAAGACAGTATGTTGCCGATCTGGAGGGCAGGGAGCGAGAGCGTACGGGGATTAAATCCCTCAAGATGGGCTATAACAAGGTATTCGGATATTACATCGAGGTCACCAGTTCCCATCTGAGTCGCATCCCGCAGGACTACATTCGCAAGCAAACTCTGGTTGGTGCGGAGCGCTTCTTCACCCCGGAGCTCAAGGAATACGAATCATTGATCCTCAATGCGGCAGAGCGGATCGGCGAGCTGGAGACCAGTCTTTTCCGACAGGTGTGCCGTCAGATCGCTACTTGGGCGGAGCGTATTCTGGGCACCGCCGATGCCCTGGCCCATATCGACGTTTTTGCGGCCTTCGCTGAGGTGGCAGTGCGCTACAGCTATGCCCAGCCGCAACTGACCAACGAAGATGCTATCCATATCAGCGGCGGTCGTCACCCTGTGGTGGAGCAAGCGCTGAGTGGCTTCGTCCCCAATGACACGCATCTCGCCACCGATGATGCCCAATTGATAATACTGACCGGCCCCAATATGGCGGGGAAATCAACTTATCTGAGGCAGGTAGCATTGATCGTGCTCCTGGCACAGATTGGCAGTTTTGTGCCGGCTATTTCGGCTACCGTTGGGCTGGTGGACCGCATCTTCACCCGGGTGGGGTTGATGGACGACCTGGCAACCGGCCGGTCTACCTTCATGATCGAGATGACGGAGACAGCGAACATTCTGAACAACGCCACACCCAGGTCGCTGATAATCCTCGATGAGATCGGGAGGGGAACCAGCACCTACGACGGACTTTCCATCGCCCAGGCGGTGGTAGAGTATATTCACAATAACCCAGGTCTGGGGGCCAAGACCCTTTTCGCTACCCATTACCATGAGCTGGTGGAGCTGGCGAGTTTTCTGCCGCGAGTGAGGAACTTCAATGTGGCAGTAGCCGAGGAGGGGGGAAGGGTGGTCTTTCTGCGCCAGATCATCCCCGGTGGTGCCGACCGGAGCTATGGCATTCATGTAGCCCAATTGGCCGGTCTGCCGAAATCGGTGCTGCATCGGGCGCAGGAGGTCTTGAGCGGGCTTGAAGAAGATGGCGATAGAGGGGGAGTGCGGCGGGCTCGGAGAGCCCGCCGCACTCAGACACCGCCGTCATCAGGACAGCTTCCGCTCTTTGTCCATAGGCCACCGGTTCTAGAGGAGCTGGAAAAGCTTGATATCGATTCCCTGTCTCCACTGGAGGCCATTACCAAGCTCTACGATCTGCGGAAGAAGGCCAGGGAGGGTTAAAGGGGTTGCCACCGCCGCTCATTTGATAAAATCACCCGTATGCGCTATAATAATAAGGGAGGTTCTGGATTGCACACCCTGGGGAAACACTTCCTTTTGGATTTGAAGGATTGCAATAAGGATGTGCTCGACGATATGGAGTTCCTGAGAGCGGCCCTCTCATCCGTAGCTCAACGATCGCAAGAGGAGACGCTGGGGGAATCCTTCCATCAATTTACCCCACAGGGAGTCAGTGGGCTGGTGCTTGCCAGTGGCTCTCATATTTGTATCCATACCTGGCCGGAATATGGCTATGCCGCGGTGGATATCTTTACCCATAGCGATTCGTTTCATCCGGAGGGGGCGGCGAAGCTTATCATAGAGAAACTCGGATCCCAGAACCCCTCCATTGTAGAACTTAAGAGAGGAGCGTGAATTCATGGCGAGGGTGCCTTCAACCTGGTTCATGGAGTTTGTCACCCCGGACACTATCCAGCAATTTGCGGTCAAGGATATCCTTTATTTCGGCCGCTCGAAATATCAGACAGTAGAAGTGATTGAAACCGTAAGCTTCGGTAAATGTCTCATTCTGGATGGAAAGATACAATCATGTGAGAAGGATGAATTCATCTATCATGAAGCGCTGGTTCACCCAGCGATGATTCTCCATCCCAATCCGGAAACGGTGTTTATTGCAGGTGGTGGTGAGGGGGCGACCCTGAGAGAGGTGCTGGCTCATAAGACGGTCAAGAGGGTGGTGATGGTGGATATCGATGCGGAGGTGATAGACATCTGCCAGCGACTCTTGCCGGCTCATCAGCAGGGCTCCTTTGACGATCCTCGGGTGGAGCTTCTGCACCGGGATGCCAGGGAATATCTGGCCGAAACTAGAGAGCGATTCGATGTTATCATCATCGATCTCCCTGATCCAATAGAAGGGGGTCCGGCCTATCTTCTGTACACCCAGAAGTTCTACCAGCTCCTGAGGAGCAAGCTGATCGCTAATGGTGCTTTGGCGCTCCAGGCAGGGTCCACGCGTTTGAATGAGACCAAGGTATGTACAGCGGTGAATAACACATTGAAGACTATTTTCCCAATAGTTGCGACCTATGAGACAGATATCCCCTCCTTTGGGGGCCCGTGGGGATTTTCCCTTGCCTCGCTGAAATTCGATCCGTTCGAGCTTTCGTCAGGGGAGATTGATGGCCGAATTGGCGGTCGAGTGGGCAAGAGACTTGATTTCTATGACGGCCAGACTCACCAGGGGCTCTTCTTTATCCCCAAATATCTTCGGGATGCGATGGCCCGGGAGACGATGGTGATCAGCGAGGACAATCCGGTCTTCATCCCGTGACATTATTTGAACATTATCAAATTTGAGAACATGGCACGTGGAGCTGACGATGGAAGCAAGGTATTAGAATGGATATTTTAGCCGGTCTCAATCCTGCCCAAAGGGCAGCAGTGGAATGCGTCGAAGGGCCGCAACTGGTCGTTGCCGGCCCCGGGAGCGGCAAGACCCGTGTTATCGTTCATCGCATTGCTTACCTTATTAAAGTCTGCGACGTAAGTCCCCATCGTATCATGGCGGTTACCTTTACCAACAAGGCAGCGCGGGAGATGAAGGAGCGCGTCTGCCGTATGCTTGGCGATCAGGCAGAAGGAATCACGCTGGGCACATTCCATGCTATTTGCGCTCGCATCCTGCGGCGGGAGGCGGATCACATCGGGTTCGAACGGAGATTCGTAATTTATGACGACGCCGATCAGATGAGCCTCATTGGCCGCTGCATCAAAGATTTGAGTCTCGATCCCAGGCAGAATCCCCCGCGGGCGATAAAGTCGGCCATATCCTCAGCTAAGGCAAGGCTTCTAGGGCCAAAGGAGTATGTAAGCCGAAATTACTTCGAAGAAGTATCCAAGAGAGTCTACGAACTCTATCAGAGGATGCTCATCGAGAGCAGGGCGCTGGATTTCGATGATCTCCTGATGCAAACGGTTCGCCTCTTCAGGGATCACCACGATGTCCTGTCAGAATACCAATCTCGCTACTTGCACGTCATGATCGACGAGTTTCAGGATACCAATCTGGCTCAATATACTCTGGCAAGCCAGCTAGCAGGTAAGCACCGCAATCTTTGCGCCGTGGGGGATCCCGACCAATCAATATACTCCTGGAGATTTGCCGACCTGCGTCACATCATGGACTTTGAGCGTGATTATCAGGATGCCAGGGTGGTGTTTCTGGAGCAAAACTATCGCTCTACTCAGACCATTCTGGCGGCCGCCTCTCATCTCATTTCACGCAACGAGAGACGTCGGGAGAAGGCGCTCTATACCCAGAATGATGGTGGGGTGCCCATCGGTATCGTGGAAACCTATGACGAGCAGGAAGAGGCCCAATTCGTAGTCGGTGAAGTTGAGCGTTTAATAAGCGATCATGGCCATAGCGCAGGCGATTGTGCGGTGATGTATCGAACTAATGCCCAGTCGCGGGCGCTCGAAGAGGCGTTCGTTCGCTATGGACTTCCCTATAAGCTGGTGGGTGCTACCCGTTTCTTCGAGCGGCGTGAGGTTAAGGATATCATCTCGTATCTCAGGGTGATCAACAATCCCTATGATAGCGTGAGCCTGGCTCGGATAATTAACGTTCCACCGCGGGGAATCGGGCAGCGCACTATGGCCAGGCTTTCGGAGTGGTCTCGCAGCAAGGGAATACCGATTTACTCCGCTCTGAAGCTCATCGCTAATGGAGAGGAAACCGCACATTCACCCCGGAGTATTCAGATTATGAACGGTTTCACCGCCATGGTTGATGAACTCATATCTTCTGTAAGGGTTATGGGTTATGGGTTAGGGGTCATAGGGGACGCCGTAGCCCCCATTACCTATCACCCATTACCTCTTACCTCTTTGGTCGGCCTGTTCGATATGCTTCTGGAGCGTATCGGATACAAGAAGTATATTCTGGATGGCGATGAAGGGGATGAGAGATGGAGCAATGTCCTTGAGCTTCGAGGCATGGCAGGTGAGTACAACGATCTCGAACCTCAAGATGCCCTGGCGGCCCTGCTGGAACGAGTGGTCCTGGTTTCCGATGTAGATGATCTGGCGGAGAGAGTTGAGGCTGTCACGCTGATCACTCTGCATCAGGCCAAGGGGCTGGAGTTTCCGGTGGTCTTTATCGTGGGTATGGAGGAAGGGATTCTACCCCATTTTCGTTCCTTTGCCGACCCGGAACAGATGGAAGAGGAGCGGCGGCTCTGCTATGTGGGGATAACCCGTGCTAAGGCAAGGGTGTATCTGGTTCATGCCTTTCGGCGTGGTCTGCATGGAAGGAACCAGCCAAATCCACCCTCCCCCTTCCTGAAGGATATCCCCGCTCATTTGGTAGTTTACAACTCGAATCAGCAGATAATGGCAAGTAGGACGGGCATCTTGCCCGTCATCTGCGACAGTGGAGAGTATACTCAGCCTGTAGGGGCACGTTGCAACGTGCCCCTACAGGCTGGAGATAGGGTTCATCATACCAAATTTGGTGATGGAGTGGTGGTCAATTCTTTTGCCACCAGTGGTGACCATGAGGTTAGCGTGGCCTTCCGGAGGGGAGTGGGGGTGAAGAGGCTACTGGTGAGCCTGGCCCCGCTGGAGAGACTATCATGAGACTGGCTCGATTCGATGGTCGTGCTGCCGATGAGCTCCGCGCTGTGCGGATCATCCCGGGCTTTCAGAAGTACGCTGAGGGATCAGCATTAATTGAACTGGGTGAGACCAGGGTGATTTGCGCCGCCAGCGTGGAGGAGCGAGTTCCTGCTTTCCTCAAGGGAACTGGCTCTGGCTGGATAACGGCGGAGTACGGGATGTTGCCCCGATCAACTCAGAGCCGTATCTCCAGGGATAGAACCGGGGGGAGGAGTTACGAAATCCAGCGCCTTATCGGCCGCTCACTTCGGGGGGTGGCCAATCTTGAGGCCCTAGGCGAGCGGAGTTTCGTTGTGGATTGTGACGTTCTTCAGGCGGATGGCGGAACCCGAACAGCGGCTATCACCGCAGCATATGTGGCTCTATCACAGGCATTCCATACCTTAAGGGAAAGAGGCGAACTTCTGCGCCCTCCCTTCAGGGCTGCGCTCGCGGCTACCAGCGTAGGCGTGGTTGACGGCGTCCAACTGCTCGATCTTTCCTATGAGGAGGACTCTCATGCGGAGGTCGATTTCAATATCGTGATGAACGATGCCGGCGAGTTCATCGAGGTTCAGGGGACTGCCGAGGGCAAGGCCTTTTCCAAGAGGACCATTGACTCCCTGCTTGCCCTGGCGGAGAAAGGGATTCAGGAACTCCTCCAGATTCAGAGAGCCGCAATCGAGGGGCTGAGGTAATGGCAGATGTTCGACCCTTCCGCGGGATCCGTTATAATGCCAGAATGATCGGTGACCTTTCCTCAGTAATCACCCCTCCATACGATGTCATCACCCCGGAGCAGCAGTCTTCCTACCACCGGAGAAACCCCCATAATATCATCCGACTTGAGTTCGGCCAGGAGTTTTCCGATGACATTCCCGATTATTCCGTAGGACGGGCATCTTGCCCGTCATCAGCTAATAAATACACTCGCGCGGCGAATACCCTGAATGATTGGCTCCGAGATGGTGTCCTGGTCCGGGATCAGCACCCGGCATTCTATCTCACCGAGCATCGCGTTCCATATCTGGATAGCCACAGGAGCTACTGGGGACTTATCGCTGCGGTACGGCTGGAGAAATTGGGTGCCGGTCGAATTCGGCCCACCGAGATAACCATGAAGAAGCCGTCTATAGACCGTCTCAATCTCATTAGAGCTTGTCGAGCCAATCTTAGCCCTATAATGGGCATATTCAATCAGTCAGGGGTCAGTGGTCAGGGGTTAGGGGTCAGCCCCCACCCCGTACCCCCGACAACCGACAACCGAACCCCAGCAACCGATCTTCGAGGCGGCCTTCAGCCACTGCTGGCAAGCTTAGATGACCCGACGCTCACCGCCGTTGACGATTTTGGGGTAACTTTCAATGTCTGGGTAGTGACTGAGGCCGAGATGGTTCGGAGGATTGCCGAGTTTCTTGCCGACAGGGTTATCTACATTGCTGATGGCCACCATAGGTACGAGATGGCTCTCGTTTATCGGGATGAGCAGCTTGCTGCTCATCCGGGCAGTAGTGGTAATGAACCTTTCAATTTTGTGATGATGACACTGATCGATTCCCAGGATCCCGGTCTTGCTTTGCTGCCGGTGCATCGTTTGGTGAAGGGTATCGAGTCGGAGCGGATGGCGAAGCTGGAAGAAAAACTGGCCGATTATTTCCATATCGAGGAAGTTCCATATTCAAAAGAAGCCGGGAGTCTGGAGTCTGGAGTCTGGAGTCTGGAGTCTGGGGTCTGGGGTCTGGAGTCCAGAGTCCGGGGAGGCAAGGAGAGGGACTCTAGACTCTCGACTCTCGACTCCAGACTCTCGACTTGGGCAAAGGCTCTGAAGGAGGCGGGCGATAGAGGCATGGCCTTTGGACTCTATGGCCTATCGGGATGTAGCGCCGGGGCTCGTCCCCGGCAAGGTAAGTTTTATTTGCTTACCCCCAAAACCTATCTGCATAAGATGCTCCCCGGGGACAAACCGCCGGCCTGGAAGGACCTCGATGTCAGCTTCCTCCATTGGGTAATACTACGAGGGATGCTGGGGATAGACAGCCCCGAAAAGGAGATGGAGTATCTGGAGTATTCCGCTGATGGAAGGGAAGTCCTGCGAAAGGTGGATACGGGAATGTCACAACTGGCGTTCTTCCTCAACCCGGTGCCTATTTCCAGTCTTTTTGCCGTTGCGGATGCCGGTGTGAGGATGCCACCGAAATCGACCTATTTCTATCCTAAGACCCCTGCGGGCCTGGTTACAAATCCCCTTTGGGAGTTTGATAAGGGTTAAGGGTTATGGGTTATCTACCACCTATCATCTATCACCTTGGCCCTTGAAAGGAAGCTATGATGCAATTTATGAAGGATAGGGCGAACCTGATACCGATACTGCAGAAGGCCCAGGAGGCGGAGGGGTATCTATCACCGCAAGCCATCGCTGAAATCAGCCAATTTTTGGATATTTCGGAAAACGATATCTATAGCGTTGCTACCTTTTATGCCCTCTTTCGCTTCACCCGCCCCGGTGACCATATTGTCAAGGTTTGTCTTGGTACTGCCTGCCATGTACGAGGTGGAGAGCGTATCCTGGAAAGTGTGGAGCGGGAACTGAACATTCGGTGCGGTCAAACAACAGATGACTTCAAGTTCAGCATGGAGAGGGTTGCCTGCGTGGGGTGCTGTGCTTTAGCCCCAGTAGTGCTGGTTGATCAAGACGTACATAGTAAAATGACCCCGGCAAAGGCAAAGGAAGTATTGGCGAGATATAAGACTCACGGGGAGGACATATGACCTTTAAAGAAATACAACACCATGCGAAAGCCGAATGGGAGGCTTTCGCAAATAGTGAAAAGCCTCGCATTTATGTTGGAACTGCTACCTGCGGTCGCTCTTCGGGAGCATTAGATGTGCTTAATCGCATCCATGCTGAGATCGAACAGAGAGCCATAGATGCCCATGTAATAGAGGTGGGCTGTATTGGTTGCTGTGATGCCGAACCCTTGGTTGATATTGCTAAGCGTGGCCGGCCTCGCATCTGCTATAGCCATGTTACACCGGAAATTGTCCCCCAACTGGTAACAGATTATATAGTCAATGACAATCCCAGACCGGATCTGGCTCTTTGCACTATAGGCCAGGGTGAAATTGACGGCATCCCCAATCTTTTTGCATTGCCCATGTTTAAGCCACAGGTAAGGATAGCACTTCGCAATTGCGGTTATATCGACCCTGGAAATATTAATCACTATATTGCCAACGGGGGTTACAGTGGGTTGTTTAAGGCATTAAAGATGACCCCTGAGGAGATAATAGGGGAGATTGGCAAATCCGGGCTTAGGGGGCGGGGGGGGGCTGGATTTCCCACCGCGACCAAGTGGCGTTTCTGCCATGATGCACCCGGCACCGAAAAATATATTATCTGTAATGCTGATGAAGGTGACCCGGGTGCTTTTATGAATAGGTCATTATTGGAAAGCGACCCCCATTTTGTTTTAGAGGGAATGCTCATTGGAGCTTATGCCATTGGGGCAACTAGTGGATATATTTATTGTCGCGCCGAATATCCCCTGGCTTTAGAGAGGCTCAGAATTGCTCTCAATCGAATGCAGGATTATGGGCTTTTGGGTGATAACATCCTTGGTTCCAACTTCAGCTTTCATATAGAGATCGAAGAGGGAGCAGGTGCCTTCGTCTGTGGCGAGGAGACGGCCATGATACGCTCCCTTGAGGGTAAGCGGGGTATGCCTTACGCTCGCCCTCCCTTCCCTGCCACATCAGGACTACGAGGTAAACCGACCAATATAAATAATGTAGAGACCTGGGCTAATGTGTCCGCTATCTTGCAGAAAAGCGGGGAGTGGTTTGCCGGTTACGGCACAGAGCGCAGCAAGGGAACTAAGACCTTCGCACTGGCCGGTAAAGTCGTGCGCACCGGACTTATTGAAGTGCCAATGGGCATCGCCCTGCGACAAATTGTCTATGACATTGGTGGCGGTATTCCGGATGGTAAGGAGTTCAAGGCAGTTCAGACCGGTGGCCCGTCAGGGGGTTGCCTACCGGCAAGCACTTTGGACATCCCTGTTGACTATGAGCATCTGGCTGCTGCCGGGTCCATCATGGGGTCCGGAGGTATGATAGTTGCCGATAGTGAAACTTGCATGGTTGACCTGGCAAGATACTTTCTTTCCTTCACCCAGGCTGAATCTTGTGGCGAGTGTGTATTGTGTCGCGAGGGAACAATGCAAATGCTGGAAATTCTGACCGACATTACTGGGGGTAGTGGCAAACCTGGGGATATAGATTTACTTTTAGAGCTGTGTGAGGCCGTTAAGTCAGGCTCGCTTTGTGCCCTGGGTGGGACAGCTCCCAACCCGGTGCTGACCACTATCAGGTATTTTCGGGAGGAATACGAAGCACATGTCAATGAGAAGCGATGTCCGGCGAGGGTGTGCAAGAATCTTATCTCCTTTTACATTCTTCCGGAGAAATGCGCGGGCTGCCTCATCTGCATGAGGAACTGTCCTGTCGATGCCATCACCGGCGGCAAACGGATGATACATGTCATTGACCAGCACAAGTGCATTAAGTGTGGAATCTGCCTCGATGTATGTCCCTCTCGGTTTAACGCGGTGGCAAAGGTCAGTGGGGAGCAGCCGCTAACTCCTGAGGATCCAATCCCTGTTGGAAGTTGGGGGAAGACATCATGAGTCTAGAGTCTGGAGTTGACGGGCAAGATGCCCGTCCTACCAGACTCTAGACTCCAGACTCATAAGGAGGGTATTTTGGAAACGATAACACTAAACATTGATGGATATGAGGTCAAAACTGAAAAGGGGAAGACGGTACTTGAGGCAGCGTTAGATGCGGAAATCTACATCCCAAACCTCTGCTATCACCCCGACTTAAGTCCCCTTGGTGCTTGCCGATTGTGTGTTGTCGAGATTGAGGGCATGCGAGGATTACCTGCTGCATGCACTACACTAGCAACAGAGAGGATGGTGGTGAAGACTGGAACGTCTCAACTTAAGCATATACGCCGCATCGCCATGGAATTGATGCTGGCCGGTCATCCTCCCGATTGCCTGGTGTGTTCCCAGAACCTCAATTGTGAACTACAGGCAGTAGCCCAATATCTGGGGATTACCCAGCAGCGTTTGAGAACTCGACCCAAAGACATTCCCGTTAATGCCAGCAATCCCCTTTTCGAGCATGACTTGAGTAAGTGTATCCTCTGCGGAAGATGCGTTAGGGCTTGCTATGAATTGCGAGGAGTGGGGGTGCTCTCCTTTATAAAGAGGGGGAGGGAAACCCACATCGGTACTGCCTTCGACCGTTCCCTGTCCGATGCCGATTGCATTTTTTGTGGTGCTTGCATTGAGGTGTGTCCCACTGGTGCCCTTAAGGACAAGGCTGGACTATTGGAAGCGGGAAATGGTCGTGAAGCAGCACTTGTTCCCTGCAAATACGCTTGTCCTGCGGGGATAGATGTACCCCGTTATATTCGTTTCATCAGTGAAAAGAAATATTCCGAAGCATTAGCGGTGATCAGGGAAAAGGTTCCTTTCCCTGGTGTGCTTGGCCATGTCTGCGATCATCCCTGCGAAGTTATTTGTCGTCGCGATGAGGTGAATGAGGCTGTGGCTATAAGAAACCTGAAACGTTTTGCCGTTGAACGGGGACGGGGGTTGATAGCCACAGAGGTCACAGAGGAAATGAAAAAAGGAAGACGGGGGTTGATAGCCACCAAGAATGACGGGCAAGATGCCCGTCCTACGAAGAAGGCGTCACCAACAGGTAAGCGAGTGGCAATAGTAGGGTCAGGCCCGGCCGGGCTGACTGCCGCATATTATCTATCAAAACTAGGTCACGCGATCACTGTATTTGAAGCCCTGCCAGTTCTGGGCGGTATGATGCGAGTTGGCATTCCGGAATATCGCCTGCCGAGGGAGGTTATGGAGTCAGAGATTCAAGAGATCGTGCAAGTCGGTGTTGATATTCAGACTAATACTAGAATAGAATCCTTGGACGACCTCCTTGAGCAGGGTTATCAATCCATCTTTCTTGCTATTGGCGCGCATCTGGGAACGAAAATGGGGGTGGAGGGGGAGGATGCCCCTGGAGTGATAGAGGCTATCAGCTTCCTTAGAGAGGTGAGTCTAGGCCGAAGGGTAAGGCTGGGAGATAGGGTAGCGGTTATCGGTGGCGGCAACGTTGCCATAGATGCCGCCCGCACCGCCTTAAGGCTTGACGGCAAAGAGGTAACTATTCTTTACCGTCGCACTCGTGCCGAGATGCCTGCCAGCACAGAAGAGATAGATGGTGCTCTAGAGGAAGGAGTAAACATTGTTTACCTGGTGGCTCCAAACAAGATATGGAATGAGAATGGAGTGCTAAGACTTCAATGTATTCGTATGGAACTGGGAGAACCTGATGCCAGCGGCAGGCGACGCCCAGTCCCCATAAAGGGCAGTGAATTCATTACAGAGTATAACACCGTTATCGCTGCCATCGGCCAGATGCTCGAGATCCCGGAGAACTTTCAAGTGGCAACTGAGCGAGGTAATATTAAGATTAACGCCAACAGTGTTACCAGCAGGGAGGGCGTCTTCGCTGGTGGTGATGCTGTAACCGGGCCAGCCTCTGTTATTAAGGCTATTGCCGCAGGGAGAAAAGGAGCTATTGCCATAGACAAATACCTTGGGGGCAGTGGTATTATAGATGAGGAACTGTCACCAATTGAAGAGCCTAAAGCCTGGCTGGGGCGGAAGACCAATTTTGCCCACCAACAACGGTGTGAAATGTCCCACATATCTGTAGGGCAGCGACTTAACAGCTTTGATGAGATTGAGAAGGGATACGATGAAGAGGCAGCATCTAAAGAGTCGCTGCTGTGCTTGCAGTGTGATCTCAGGCTGAGGATTTCGGCAGTAAAGTTCCCTCCGAAAAGGGGTTCGATGAAAGGAGGGAGATAAAATGGGTATCTATAACTTCACCACTTTGGCGCTATAAAGGTCCGGGATAGCAAGTAACCTCTGACGCTGCTCCTCGGAAACGGGTTCATCGAGGGCGAGGACCATGAAAGCCCTGCCACGTGGTTTTTGTCGGGCTACGTACATGGAGCTGATGTTAATGTCGGCCTCCCCGGTGATCATACCCACTGCCCCTATCATCCCGGGCCGGTCGAGGTGATGGGCAAAAAGCCAATACCCCCCGGTAGAAACGATATCGATCCAATATTCATTCACCCGCACAATGTGCGGTTCTCCCCGCAATATGGTTCCTGATGCGGTAACAGTTCCTCTGCTTGTGGTAATCTCTGCCGTGATCAGGTTGCCGTAGTTTTCGCAGGCGGTGCTCCTCTGCTCGATGACCTTGAGTCCCCTTCTTCTGGCAATAACGTTGGCATTGACCAGGTTAACCCGCTCATCGGTGGTTGATTCCAGGAACCCCCCGATGACCGCAGCCTTGAGCGCATCAGTCCCATGATCAGCAATCTCACCCTCATACTTGATTATTATGGCGCTGAGTTGTCCCTCGGCAAGCTGAGCCAACAGTCTCCCTACCAATGAGGCCGTGAGCATGAATGGTGTCAGGAACGGCAAAATGTCTGCGGAAATCAGGGGCATATTGACCGCATATTTGGCGGGCTTGCCCTGTAATATGTCGATGACCTGCTCGGCAATATCCACTGCCACGCCGGACTGGGCCTCAATGGTGGAGGCCCCAAGATGAGGCGTTACTATGATCTTATCGCTCTTGAGTAGAATGCTTTGCGTAGCTGGCTCATGGGTGAAGACGTCGATAGCAGCGCCGGCTACCCTCCCTTCTTCGATCGCTGCCATGAGGGCTTTTTCGTCGATGATGCCACCTCGTGCGGTATTGATGATGCGAACTGCCGGTTTAACCAACATTAGCTCGCGGGCTCCGATTAGCCCCCTGGTGGCCTCTGTAAGTGGAATATGAAGGGTGATAAAATCGGATTCCTCGAGCAATCGTTCCAGGGAGACAAGCTCAACGCCAAGGTTACTGGCATAGTCCAGGGAAACCATGGGGTCGTAGGCTGTAAGGTGCATCTCCATACCCTTGGCCCTCCTGGCTACCTCCGAACCCACACGGCCCAGTCCGATAATGCCCAACTTCTTGTTTCGAACCTCGATGCCGATAAATCTCTTGCGTTCCCATTTACCCGATTTGAGGTGAGTATGAGCCTGAGGGATGTTGCGGGCCAATGCCAGCATGAGGGCAATGGTATGTTCGGCGGCTGAGAGGATGTTGCTCTCCGGGGCGTTAACAACGACAATCCCCCGGCTAGTTGCCACATCGAGATCAATATTGTCCACACCAACGCCGGCGCGGCCGATGGCCTGGAGCCTCTTTCCGGCCTCGATAACCTCGGCGGTGACGCTGGTCTCGCTGCGCACCACCAGGGCCTCGTAGTCGCCGATTACACTTTGAAGCTCTTTGGGCTTCAGGCCCAGACGGATATCCACATCAGCATAGGCCCGGAGGATATTTATGCCTTCCTCGGCAAGAGGATCGGTGATCAGTATTTTCATGATATTTCTCCACTATTCAGGTTGTCAGGTTCAACGTTCAAAGTGATAGCCACAGAGGTCACAGAGAAAATGAAAAGTAGCGTCACACCCGCCACGCTTCGCTCGCGGCTTCGGCTCACGTTGAGGCCGCGGAGAAGCCTGCCTTCGGCAGAGCTGCTCTCAGTCTCTCAATCACGGCATCAATATCCGTCTCGGTCACCCACCCCAGATGCGCGATGCGGAATATCTTTCCGGCAAGTTTCCCCTGCCCTTCAGCAAGGATGACGTCGTGCTCCTCGCGGAGTATCTGGAGCAGGCGATTGGTATCGAGGCCATCGGCTGCCTTGACCGCGGTAACCGTATTGGAGGCATATTTTTCTACGGCGAAGAGTGGAAGCCCCAGGGCTTTCACCTGGTCTCTGGTTTTCTGTCCTATACGAGCATGGCGAGCAAATATGTTGACCAACCCTTCGTTGGCCATCAGCTCGAGTGCCACATCCAGAGCATAGAAAATGGAAACCGCCGGGGTCCAGGGGGTTTGCCCTGACTTCAGGTACTTCTTTGCCTGAGCGAAGTCCCAGTAGAAGCGAGGCATCCTGGCTTGGGCATGAGCTTTCCAGGCATTCTCGCTCATACTGATAAAGGCCAACCCTGGCGGAACCATCCAGCCCTTCTGGGAGCCGGTGATTACCACGTCGCACCCCCAGGAGTCAGTCTGGAGGTCAATAGAGCCCAGAGAACTTACAGCATCTACCAGCAGTAGCTTGTCGTACTGTTTCACCACCGCGCTGATTGCAGCGAGGTCGCTGGTTACGCCGGTGGAGGTCTCGTTATGGGTAACGAGCACTGCCTTGATTGATTTGTCGCTGGCTAAGGTTCGACGCACAGCATCGGGGTCGTCGGGTTGGCCCCAGGGAAAGGACAGCCTCGTCACTTCGGCCCCGAACGTCTCGGCGATAGCGGCAAATCGCTCCCCGAAGACACCGTTACATACTGCCAGCACCTTATCGCCGGGGGAAAGGGTATTGACAACCGCGGCCTCCATCCCTCCTGTTCCCGAGGCAGTGAGAATTAGAACATCTCCCTTAGTCTGGAAGAATTCCTTGAGTCTGGAGGTTATCGAACCAATCAATGCCTGGAATTCGACACCGCGATGATTGATCATCTGCTTGGTCATTGCCTGAAGCACTTCTTCGGGGCATGGGGTAGGACCGGGAATACGCAACATTGTTACCTCCTCTCGTGGATAGGGGATAACCCCTAACCCTTAATCCTTAAACTGGAGCCTCTTGCAAAAAGGGATTCTCTGAAGCTGGCAGTTGCGTTATCTCAGCTTCGGCCAACGGATTTTTGCAAGAGCCTCACTGGATTAAGTATAGCCGAAAAACCGTAGCACGGTCAAGCCCCAACGAGTATCGCGTATTAAGTTTTGAGGCCTCCCCACTAAGTGTTAAGTGCTAAGTGTTAAGTGTTAGGTAGCACCGGCGTTCATCCTCTAAAACTTAAACCTTAAAACTTCTTATCACTGTCACTTATCACCCGTCTTATGGCCTTTACAAAAGTGCGTTCATGTGTCATAGTAATAATGGAGATTAAGAGTATCCGATGAAGTATTCTGAGTTTCTCTTTATCGACTTCGAGAACGTTCAAACATTTGACATTCACAGTTTAAACGATGGCATTAAGGTCTACATATTCGTTGGAAATCAACAGAAGAAGATTCCATTCGACCTGGTTGCCTCAGCTCAGAAACGTGGCGAATCGATAGAATGGATTCAGGTCAGCGCACAGGGAAAGAATGCCCTTGACTTCCATATTGCGTTCTATCTTGGTGAGCTAAACCAAACGACTGCCAAAGGTTTGAAATTCACAGTTCTTTCCAAGGACACCGGATACGACCCGCTTGTGCAGCACCTTTCACGGCTTGGCCGGCAGTGTCGTAGAATAAACAGTTTTAGAGAGATTGCGAACTATGCCAAAGAGGAAGCAGAGGATCCGGATACGCAACGGGTTATCACCAATCTGGCTAAGATCAATAAGTCGAAGCGACCTCGAACCCGCAACACCCTCTCCAAGCACATTATGACCGTTCTTCGTGGCGAGGCCACGGCAGAAAAAGTAATCGGTATTGTCGATAATCTTTTCGTGATGAAGAAAGCATCCGAAAGAAACGGAAGACTAATCTACAATTTGTAGAAGGGGTAGGGGATAAGGGATAGGGGATAACCCCTAACCCCTACAGAAGAGTGGAGGTGCTCTGTTCTGGAAACTGCCGAAATAGCCCGGAAGATAGTAGATGCCACCTTGAATAAGCAGGCCTCTGACATTCTCCTGCTTGATCTGAGAGATATCTGCGGCTTTACGGATTATTTTGTCATCTGCAATGGTGAGAGCGAACGCCAGCTACAGGCTATTTGTGATGAGATCGACCAGGTGCTAGCCAAAGAACATATCTCTCCGCGCCGGCAGGAGGGAAGCATAAGCTCCGGATGGGTCATTATGGACCTGGGCAATATCGTGGTCCATATCTTTTCCACGCAGCAGCGCGAGTTCTATGCCCTAGAGGAAATGTGGGATAAGGGGGCCACGGTGGTCAAGATTCTATGATCCAGTGATCTATCTCCCTCTCATAAGAGATCACTTCCTGTGGCGAGAAGAACAACCCGATCTCCTCCTGGGCGTTCTCCAGCGAATCTGATCCGTGTACCAGATTACGCCCGATCTCCACCGATAGATCGCCCCTGATCGTTCCGGCGGCAGCGCTGGCAGGGTCGGTCTCCCCGATTGTTCTTCGAGCCACATCCACAGCTCGCGGGCCATCGAAGATGACCGCGATGATCGGGGCCGAGGTAATATAGGCAACCAACTTCTCGAAGAATGCCTTACCCTCGTGAATAGCGTAGTGTCTTTTTGCCAGGGCGGCATCCATTTGAATCATCTTCATGGCCACTATCTTCAGTCCCCGCCGCTCAAGACGGGAGATGATCTCCCCCGCTAGGCCTCTCTGGAGGGCATCCGGCTTAATTAGTACAAGAGTTCTTTCCATTATCTGTTTCTAGCT
>BBPG01000995.1_pt2 | contig 21770 bp, 18 predicted proteins | sample 1343651 | NCBI WGS metagenome assembly BBPG01 (sample SAMD00019091, study PRJDB2971) | groundwater metagenome | biome: freshwater biome; feature: mineral spring; material: ground water | place: USA: CA, Sonoma | collected 2012-06 | depth surface m | reverse complement strand
GCACAGTCAGTTTACATATTAGAAAAATATACTTGAAATTTACTTGTTTTTGCTTTATTATTTTACTTAATAGAAATTTTCAAGAGAGTAGTTACGGGGGCATCTAGCGGGTAGTAATATCGGTTATGTGCAGTCCGGTGTATGTGTTCGCTACATATATGCCGGATTTTTTAACTAGCTATTTTTCTCCTTAATTTCTGAAACTGCCGGTACCTGGTGTTCCCCTAAAGCGCACTTGATGAAGACCGGAATACTTATTTTTGTTGCCGGCGAAGCGAAGGAAGAGGTGTCGTGTTTATGCTAAAAGCGATAAATAAAGTTTTGGTGGCTAATCGTGGTGTGCCGGCGGTACGTGTTATGCATACCTGTATTGACCGTAAGATCCAGACTACTGCTGTTTACAGCACTCCGGACCGGTTGGCTCATCATGTGACGGTGGCTGATTCAGCGGTGCATATAGGTGAAGCCCCGCCCGGCGAGTCCTATCTTAATATGGATAAAATCATTAATGCGGCGCTGAAAAGTAAAGCTGATGCTGTCCACCCAGGTTGGGGTTTTCTGGCCGAGAATGATGAATTTGCCAGGCGTGTTCTTGCTGCCGGTTTAACTTGGATTGGACCTGAGCCTAATGTAATCAGGGACATGGGTGATAAAATTAAAGCGAAGGAAATTGTCGAAAAAATAAATGTACCGACCATTCCCGGTGTTAGCAAAGTGAATACGGAAGAAGATATTACCAGTTGGCTTAGGGATAAAGACGTGGCTTACCCCATAATTATCAAGGCAGCCGCCGGAGGAGGCGGTAAAGGGATGGTCAAAGTGGAGTCTGAGGCTGAACTGAGCAGGGCGCTGGCGCAAGTGCGCTCCGAGGGGCAGAAGTCATTTGGCAATAGCAAAGTGCTGGTGGAAAAATATATTGAGCGTGGGCGCCATATTGAAGTGCAGGTGGTGGCAGACAAGTTTGGCAATGTAGTTCATCTTTATGAGCGAGAATGTACTCTGCAGCGGCGCAACCAGAAAATCATTGAGGAGGCGCCATCCCCGTCACTAAGCGAAGAGTTAAGGCAAGAAATTTGCGGTAGGGCAGTTGCGCTGATGAAGCAAATTGGCTACTCAACTGCGGGAACGGTAGAGTTTCTCTTTGATTCTGCCACGCAGAAGTATTATTTTTTGGAAGTAAACACTCGTTTGCAGGTGGAACATGGCATTACGGAACTGATCACCGGTCTTGATATTGTTGGTATTATGCTTGATGTATCAATGGGTAAGAAGCTGCCCTTTACTCAGAATGAGATCAGACCTAATCGCTGGGCAATGGAAGCTAGGCTTAATGCGGAGGATCCCCGTACGTTTAGCCCTTCATTTGGGAGAATAAGCAGACTGCATGAACCGCACGGACCCGGTGTACGAATCTCTTCCGGAGTCTATGAAGGGGCAGATATTCCATCATATTATGACTCGCTTATTATGTTGGTGATGTCAGCCGGCGCTGATCGGGCTGATGCAATTCGCGTCATGGATCGGTCGCTGAGCCGTAACTTGAGGGTTGAAGGGGTTAAGACCTTAGCTCCGCTGCTTTTAAGCATTATCCGGCATCCGTCCTTTATTGCGGGCGAATTCTCTACCCGATTTATTGAGGAAAACATGCGGGATTTGGTATCAACCTTTGTTGAGGTAGACCATGAAGACGAAGCGCTAAAAGTGGCCCGATTTGTTGCGGAAATATCCGCTCTCGGTCCCCAAACTTGGATGTGAGGAAAATTATGATGCATAATATTTTTGTTAAGCCGGGCATGTCGCCCCGGGAAATCACAAAGGCTGTTCGTGAATTGCCGGGAGTATGTCTCACCTCCACCGGGATGCGTGATGCCGGCCAATCCGATTATAAGAACCGTCTGCGGCACCACGATTTAGCCGCGTTGGCTCCTTTTTACAATGAGATGGGCCTCTTTAGTGCGGAGTGCCATGGAGGAGCCCGCTGGCATGTTGGGATTATGAGCCGGAGAGAGAGCCCTTTTGTTGAGCTTTGCAGTCTGCGGGAGAAAATGCCTAATGTGCTTTTGCAAACGCTGGTACGGGATGCAAGTCTCTGGGGTTACCGACCCTACCCTCGCAATGTTATTGAATATGTGGTCTCTGCTGTTGACATTGATGTCTGGCGTTGCTTTTCTTTCTTAAACGACATTCGCAATATGCGTGTGGTGGCAGATGTGATCATGAGGCGCGGAAAGTTGTTTGCGCCTACGCTCTCTTTCACTCAGGCTGCTTGGGCATCAGATGAGTATTATCTTAGTCTGGTGCGGGAAATTGTTGCTCTTTGCGGTGGTACGGAAGAAATAATTTTGGTGATTAAGGATATGGCTGGGGTGGGCAGTCCGAAGCGTATTGCCAACTTGGTAGACAGTATCAAATCGGCTTACCCGGAACTGGTAATTCAATACCATCGGCATACAACAGACGGTTTAGCTCTACCTGCTCTGCTTGCGGCTGCCCGTTCGGGAGTCAAGATTGTTGATGTCGAGGAGGATTCTCTGACCCGCTTTTATGGTCAGCCTCCTGTTCTAAGTGTGCAGGCCTATTTAGAAGAATCTGGTATTCCTGTGCATCTTAACCGTGCTGTAGCGGAAGAAGCGGTGCAAAAGGTGAGGGAATGGATAAGCCAGTACGAATGGGCGGAGTCGCCGTTTAAAGGTTTTGATCATGGGGTGCTTGCTCACAGAATGCCCGGGGGAGCTTTCCCCAGCTCTTTTGAGCAGGCACAACAAGGCGGTTTTTTACACTTAATGCCTGCTATCCTCACCGTAATGTCATTTTATAATCAGATTATCAATTATTTTGATGTAACTCCCGGTTCGCAGATTACCTGGACTACTTGTAGCGGGATGGTTAATAAATATGCCAAGGAAAAGGGTGAAGCAGGCGTACGCCACCTGATTGCCCTGCTCAAAAAATTTATTGAAAAAGAACAGAACTTCTCAGCTTTGGAGGGAGAGGAACAGAAAGAGTTGTTGCGACTTTTTTCTAATGCACCAGGGGACTTTAAGAATCTGCTCTTGGGTCGTTACGGTAAGCTTCCCATCGGCTGGCCGGCGGAATGGGTCTATAAAAGCGCTTTTGGTTCTGAGTGGGCTCAAGCGCAACAAAGCAGAGAAGATGCGTCTCCGTTAGACTTGCTGGAGGATGAAGATTTAGCTTCCGCACGGAGTGTATTAGGCACTGAGATTGGCCGGCATCCCTCTGAGGAAGAGTTTATTCTCTACTTGATGCACCCGAAAGATACTGTGGAGTATATTGAATTTAAAGAACGCTTTGGCGAGGCGCCTTATGTATTGCCTACCAAGGTTTGGCGTGAAGGGCTGAAGAAGCCAGGCGATAAAGTGGAATTTGAAATTGAAGGCAAGCCTTTTTGCATTGAGCTTGTTTCCATTGGTGGTGAGCATGAGGGACTGGTTCATGTTGTAATGCGCGTAAATAATAAGACTCGGGTATATACTGTCGCGACGCCTAGGGTAACAAAGACAGAAATAAGGATGGCAAAAGGCGAAAAAGATGTTCCCTCACCAATTAACGGTACTGTTTGGCGTTTAGGCAATCAAAAGCGCGGGCACTTAAAAGTGGGCGATATTGTTAGCAAAGGCGAAGAAATTGCCAATATCGAAGCGATGAAGATGGAAACTACTATCATCGCGCCTTATGACGCACAGATCAATGAAATTGTTTTTAAGCTTAACGATATTGTTCAGGAAGGCCAGGTTTTGTTTGTTTTGGAAAGGTCTAAAGACTAAAATTCCCCCATTTATACAAAATAAAAAAAGACGCTCCCCCGTTCTTTTTGCTTGGGAGGCGTCTTTTTTATCCGCTAGGGGTTGCCACCACATCGCGTTGACCGAGCGATCCTCTGCACCCCGCAAGAATAAGGGGGAATCCCCCGGAGCGTCCCCAATGCATTGGATCGTAGCTTTCTTGAATGAAATAATTTCCTATGCATTAAAAAAACCCGTCAATGCTGACAGGTTTACTTTTTTATGGTGGGTCGTAGTGGATTTGAACCACTGGCCCCTACCGTGTCAAGGTAGTGCTCTCCCCCTGAGCTAACGACCCGTTTATTTCTAAACGCATTGTAACTATAACAGAAAAATGGGAAAAAAGCAAGGGTTCCAAATCTTGCGTATGTGTTCTGATCGTACATAAAAATTGCATGGTAAAAATAAGAATAGCGTGTTGAAAAATTTTATTGTAAGTATAATCAAAGCGAAAGCAGTAAAGGATAACTTCAGTATGATATTTTAAGGAGGGTAATAGATGAGCGTTTCAAAAGAATCAAATCCGATTTTTATTTTCCCCGCCATGAGCGACGAGAAATTTTATTTTTGGCAGTGAAGCACTATGAAAGTGAGCGAAGTAATGAGTCGGGAGAACACCTGTTAGGAGAAGTGCGGGAGGCATTGGAGCTTTATCTGGCACGAAGGCAATATCTAAATCTGCACGGGTTTATTCTTTTTCGTCTACAGAGTTGGCTGGAATTTTTGCGGAAGAATGTTGATAGAGCTGTGGATGATTTTCTCCGGGAAAAGGAATACCAGGAATTTATTCAGTTGTTAAAATATTTTATGACAATGCAGGAGCCAAAAATTAAGCTGGTTCATGTGATAGTAGATGAACTTGGAGTTGCCAGGTTGCTTGACCAGCATTATAGGCCGATGGAGCAGTGCCAGCAAGATATTCAGTGGGGTGTTTGCGATAGTGTTACAGGGATTGAAGACCAGTTGGTGAGTATGTTGATTAGTGTGGCTCCGCGTCGTGTGGTGCTGCATAAGCAAATGTATAGCTTATATCCTAAAGCAGCGGAGATATTAAAGCATGTCTTTGAAAGCAGGGTGATCTTTTGCCGGCGGTGTAAGCTTTGCCTGAGTGAGAGTGTCTATCTCACATTAAAAGAAAAATAGAGCGCCGCAATGCGGCGCTCTATTTTTCTTTTATGCTTTTATGGTAAAATGAAGCATGAAAGGAGAGAGCGGATGATTTTTGTTCTTTTGCCTTTAACCGGTGCGGTGATTGGCTGGGTTACCAATGTACTCGCGATTCGTTTGCTTTTCCGGCCGTTGCAACCGTTCCGCCTAGGACCTCTTACCTTTCAGGGGCTTATTCCCAAACGCAGAGGGCAGATTGCCTATACTGTGGGAGAAGTGGTGGCAGAGCAGCTTTTTTCTGTGGACGAGCTGGCGGGACAACTGGACATGCCTTCTATCCAGCAGAAAATAGAGCGGTTGGTTTGTATCGCAGTCGATCGCTGGTGCGTAGAAAAGATAGGCATGCTGCCCAAGGCTGTACGTCAGACTCTTAGCCAGCGGCTTCGCGATTTGGTCACAAATGAAGTTGCACATCAATTGCCGCAAATGGTGGAATTGCTTGTTACACACATGCGCGAGCAGGTGGATGTACGTGCTATCGTAGAAGGAAAGATTAATGTATTGCCTCTGCAAGAGGTTGAGGGGCTTGTGTTAAGCGTGGCCAGAAGTGAACTGAAACAGATTGAATTGCTTGGTGCAGTTCTAGGTTTGCTGATTGGCCTGCTGCAGGCGTTGCTTGTGTTCTGGTTTGTTTGATGCTTTGATGTGGGATTAGTCAGTGCTTATGTTTTTAAAGCAATATTACGGAGAATGGAGTGGTTAAATTTGCCCAAGGTGACTTTAATGGATGGTTCTGTGCGGGAATATCCCGAAGGTGCCCGCGTTGTCGATATTGCTAATGAACTGGGCGGCCGCCTGAAAAAAGATGCGACAGCTGCTAAAGTAAATAATGTTGTCAGAGATTTATTAGCAGTTTTGCCTAGAGAAGCGGAAGTGCGTTTCCTGCTTTTTGATGATGACGAAGGGGCGGAGGTCTATCGACATACTTCCAGTCATATTCTTGCTCAGGCAGTGAAACGCCTGTTTGCAGATGTTAAATTGGGGATTGGCCCTGCCATCAAAGACGGGTACTATTATGATTTTGATTACAGTGAGTCCTTTGTGCCGTCCGATTTGGAGAAGATTGAGGCGGAAATGGCAAAGATAATCAAAGAGGATTTGCCGCTTAAACGGTTTGAGCTTAGCCGCGAAGAAGCAGCTTCTTATTTTGAAAAACTAGGTGAAGGTTATAAAGTGAAACTGGTCCGAGATTTGCCTGCTGATGCGGTGATTAGTTGTTACCGCTGTGGAGATTTTGTGGATTTATGTGCCGGACCTCATTTACCTTCTACCGGTAAGGTAAAAGTGGTAAAGCTGTTAAACTTAGCAGGTGCTTATTGGCGCGGCAGTGAAAAGAATCCTATGCTGCAAAGGATTTACGGCACATCGTTTCCAAAGAGAGCGCTTTTGGATGAGTACCTGCATCGCCTGGAAGAGGCGAAAAAGCGTGATCATCGCAAGTTGGGACGTGAGCTCGATTTATTCAGTATTCAGGAGGAAGGACCGGGATTTCCGTTGTTGCACCCCAAGGGAATGGTCATTCGCAATGGACTGGAAGCCTATTGGCGTGAGGAGCATTTCCGATCCGGCTATGAGGAGATTAAGACACCGGTAATTTTAAACAGGATGTTGTGGGAGCGTTCCGGTCACTGGGCGCATTATAAAGAGAACATGTATTTCACGCGTATTGAAGAACAGGATTTTGCCGTTAAGCCGATGAACTGTCCGGGAGCAATGTTATTGTTTAAAACAAAAATGCACTCCTATCGGGATTTGCCACTCCGAATGGCAGAACTTGGACTTGTACACCGCCATGAATTATCAGGCGCATTGCACGGTTTAATGCGTGTGCGAGCCTTTACTCAAGATGATGCCCATATTTTTATGCTGCCGTCACAAATTAAAGACGAAGTGGCTAGAGTAATAGAACTGACTGATAGAATGTATCATCTTTTTGGGTTTGAATATCACATAGAACTTTCTACCAAGCCAGAAAAAGCCATGGGTTCCGCCGAGATGTGGGAGATTGCCACTGCTGCGCTGCGAGAAGTGCTTGAAGAACGGAAGATTGCTTATTTAGTTAATGCGGGAGACGGGGCCTTTTACGGACCTAAAATTGATTTCCACCTTAAAGATTCTATCGGTCGGACCTGGCAATGCGGCACTATTCAGCTAGACTTTCAGATGCCGGAGAAGTTTGACTTAACCTATGTGGGAGAAGATGGGCAGAAGCACAGACCTGCGGTGATTCATAGGGTGATATATGGTTCTATTGAGCGCTTTATGGCGGTGCTGATTGAGCATTTTGCCGGAGCTTTCCCTGTTTGGTTGTCGCCTCAGCAGGTGGTGGTGCTTCCGATCACGGAGAAGTTTCATCAATATGCCAAGGATGTGACTGCAATGCTTTGGGCTTCAGGCGTCCGCGTGGAAGCCGATTTACGCAATGAAAAGGTTGGTTACAAAATTCGCGAGGCTCAAATGCAGAAAGTTCCTTACATGTTGGTTGTTGGGGAAAAGGAAGAAGATGCCGGAGCCGTTGCTGTAAGAGAGCGTACCTTAGGGGAGGTCGGCACAATGAAGATAGAAGAGTTTATTGAGAAAATCAAGCTGGAGATTAAAGAAAAACGCCGTTGACTTCTTGATTAGAGTATGTTATATTGAGTTGACTTAAGAAGAAGCCACTGCTTCTCACCCTAAGGCATAGCCCCATGGGTCAACAATAATCGCCTGATTGCGTGAGCGTATTTTTTGTTGAAGATGAACGTAGGTGGAGCTGCCTGCGTTTTTTGTCGTTGTATAGGAAATATAATTGTGTTTCCGAACAATACGGGCGATAAATATTTTTTTGGAGGTGATGCAAGATTAGCAAGGACTTACTTGTTAATGAACAAATCCGTGCCCGCGAAGTCCGGGTGGTTGACACGGATGGTGCACAGTTGGGGATTATGCCATTGAAAGATGCGTTACGTTTGGCCACTGAGAAAAATCTTGATTTGGTGGCCATGTCTCTTGTTGCCAAACCGCCTGTCTGCCGTATCATGGATTTTGGCAAATACAAGTTTGAGCAGAGCAAGCGGGAGAAAGAATCCCGCAAAAACCAGAAAATTATTACTGTTAAGGAAGTTAAAGTCCGTCCTAATATTGAAGATAATGACTTTAACGTGAAACTGAGAAATGCCCGTCGGTTTCTGGAAGCCGGAGATAAAGTAAAGGCTACCGTAATGTTCAGAGGCCGGGAAGTTACCCACCCTGAAATGGGTCAGAAACTGCTTCTGCGGATGGCGAAGGAAGTGGAAGACCTGGGCAATGTGGAACGTGTCCCTAAGGTGGAAGGACGGAACATGATAATGATTCTGACGCCGAAATCGAACTAGGAGGGAAACAGCTGTGCCTAAGATGAAGACACACCGCGGCGCCGCAAAGCGCTTTAAAAAAACAGGAACTGGCAAATTTAAACGCAGCCATGCTAATGCGCGACATATTCTGGAGAAGAAAGCTCCTGGCCGCAAGCGTCGGCTGCGTAAAAATACTTTGGTTAGTGCCTCCGACGCTAGGCGTGTAGCAAGGATGCTACCAAACTAAACGTCAGCACATACTAAAGAATATAACAATGCAAGGAGGGTTTTTCCATGCCAAGGGTAAAACGGGGCGTGACCGGTCGGGCGCGTCATAAGAAAGTAATCAAGCTTGCCAAAGGTTATTTTGGCGCTAAGAGTAAATTGTTTCGCACAGCTAACCAGGCGGTAATGAAGTCGCTGGCGTACGCTTACCGCGACCGCCGCAATTTAAAGAGGGATTACAGAAGGCTGTGGATTGCCAGAATTAACGCTGCTGCCAGGATGAATGGGATGTCTTACAGTAGACTGATTAACGGGCTGAAACGTGCCGGCGTTGATATTAACCGCAAAATGCTTGCCGAGCTGGCTGTCAATGATACGGAAAGTTTTAGTCAATTAATTGGTGTCGCCAAAGAAAACCTGTAAATAGAATATTTAATCAGAGTCAGAAGTATTCGCTTCTGGCTTCGCCTTTTAGGAGGTGACGGGAGCAATGTATCTCAATCCGTTTAAGGCACGCAAAGTATCTCCACCCAAAATTTTGGTAGGCGGCTTTGCGACTCTCATTTTGCTTGGGGCCATTTTGCTCTCACTGCCTTTTTCCACTCATGACGGGCGAATCCCGTTTTTAGACGCCTTGTTTACAGCCACTTCCGCCGTGTGCGTAACTGGATTAGTCGTGGTAGATACCGGTACATATTTTACAAGGTTTGGACAGACGGTGATCATGTTCTTGATTCAAATTGGCGGATTGGGGTTTATGACTGCCGCCACTTTGGTATTTATTCTCTTGGGTAAGAAAATTACTTTGCGGGAACGACTGGTGATCCAGGAGGCGATGAACCAGATCTCCCAGCAGGATCTGATCAGGCTTGTCTTTAGAGTTGTGTTGCTGACCTTTGCCATTGAAGCCATTGGTGCCTTGTTGTTAAGTACAAGATTTATTCCTCAATATGGTTTGTGGACAGGCCTTTTTTACGCGGCGTTTCATGCCGTTTCCGCTTTTTGCAATGCCGGCTTTGACCTGATAGGCGGATTTACTGGTTTGACTCCATATGCCCACGATCCAGTGATTCTCCTGACAATCGCCAGTTTGTTCATTCTAGGGGGTCTGGGTTTCACTGTAATTATGGAGGTTCATCAGAAACGACGTTTCGTTCGATATTCGCTCCATACGAAGATGGTACTATTAGTTACAGTGATTTTGTTAGTGCTGCCAACTGTGATTATTTTTGCTTTGGAATACAGCAACCCTGCTACGCTTGGGCAGCTTAGCCTAGGCAACAAAATTATAAACGCCTTCTTTACTGCGGCAACACCTAGAACGGCAGGTTTTAATTCGCTGCCTATGGATGGACTGCTTCCGCATACACTTTTTTTTATTATTTCTTTAATGTTTATTGGCGCTTCTCCCGCCTCAACCGGTGGCGGTATTAAAACTACCACGTTTGGCGCGCTGGTGGTGGCGGTTATTTCCACTATTCGGGGAAGAGAGCACCCCCTTCTCTACAGTAAACAAATTCCGGTTGAAATTTTGCGCCGCGCCCTTTCAATTGTGATGGTTTCGTTTTTATTGGTTTTCTTTGCCACTTTTGCCTTACTGATTACTGAGGGAGGCTCACTACTAGATATGCTTTTCGAAGTCGTCTCAGCTTTTGGTACTGTGGGGCTCTCTACCGGGATCACACCTGAGCTTTCCCCCGCCGGCCGCATGATTCTTATTATAGTCATGTTTGCCGGCCGAGTGGGTCCGCTGACACTCGTCTTCTCGTTAGCGAAGAGAATGCAGAAGGCGCCTGTCAAATATCCAGAAGAGAGAATCATGATCGGTTAAAGGAGTGACCTCTGTGAAGGCTAGACAGTTTGCGGTGATTGGAATCGGACGGTTTGGTGCCAGCGTTGCAGCAAAGCTGTATGAAATGGGTTATGATGTCCTCGCCATCGATACTAGCGAATCCAGGATTGATGGAATTGTGGATAGAGTGACTCATGCAGTTGTGGCTGACTCCACTAGCGAAACAGCGTTGAAATCGCTTGGGATCAGCAATTTTGATGTGGTTATCGTGGCTATCGGACAAGATATTCAGGCCAGCATTCTCACAACACTGCTTTTGAAAGAGATGGGCGTAAAACAAATCGTTACCAAAGCCCTTACTGAGCAGCACGGTAAAGTATTGCAAAAAATTGGATCAGACAGAATTGTTTTCCCTGAACGTGATATGGGTATCCGCGTGGCTAATAATCTGGCTGTCACTAATGTGCTTGATTTTATCGAGCTGTCGCCTGACTTTAGCATTGTGGAGTTTATCGCAACTGACGAGATGGTGGGAAAGTCTTTAAAAGAGTTAGATTTGCGCGCAAGATTTGGCGTAAATGTCTTGGCTATCCGCACGGCTGACAAAAATATTAGTGTATCACCAAGCGCCTCTGACAAAATCGAAGCCGGAGATTTGCTGATCATGGTAGGAGAAAATACTAGTCTGCAAAGAGTGGGCGAAGCCTAGAATGCCGTCTGTGATAGAAAGCGCCCAAAATCAGTACCTTAAGCTTTACAGCAGCCTAAAGAAGCGAAATATACGTGATGAGCTGAATCTGCTGCCGCTTGAGGGCGTCAAACTGGTTAGCGATGTTCTTTCCCGAGGGATTGTTCCTCAACTGATTCTTGTGCGGGAAGATGTTGACATGGACAAGTTCCCTTTTCTCTTGCCGCTCTTAGGAAATGCTCTCATTGTCCGTGTAGCAGAAAAACTGTTTGACCGTACAGCTTTTACCGATTCTCCGCAGGGAATTATGGCCATCACAGAAAAGCCCAGCTATGCTTTAACAGATCTTTTTGTAGGTGCTGCACCGCTTATTTTAGTCGCTGATGCTGTTCAGGATCCGGGGAATTTGGGAACCATGTTGCGCTCTGCGGTTGCCGCCGGTGCCGCAGGCGCAGTGCTACTGCCGGGAACGGTGGACAGCGCAAATCCAAAGACACTTCGCGCCGCTATGGGTGCCCATTATGCCATCCCGGTGGTGGAGGCGGCGACTGCCGAACTGTTAAATGAACTGCAGTCGCGGCAGATTCCGCTGGTTGCCGCAGCCGCGACAGCTACTATTACTTATGACCGCTTTGACTGGTCTGCGTCCGCTGCTGTAGTAATCGGCAACGAAGGAGCCGGAGTTTCCCCAGTTGTGGCAGAAGCTGCCGATGCGTGGCTTGCGATTCCGCTTGCTACCGCAGTTGAATCGCTTAATGCTGCTGTTGCTATGTCAGTGATTTTTTTTGAAGCTGCTCGTCAGCGCCGAAGTCGTTAGGGAAAGACAGAAATGCAGAAGATTTCTTGAATCATCTTCTTGTCTGTGCTATAATGAAGGCAGTCTCATTCCATGAATAAGGAGTGGTTTGCGATGTTTAACGCTGACCTGTTTTGGCGGTTTTTTGAAAGAACCGGTTCGGTAACAGCATATCTTTTGTATAAACAGATGGTGACAACCAAAAGAGGCTAAAGGCGATGAGGGGACGAGTACGTGCGCCAAGCTGCGGAGCCTCCGTTACAGAACAAGAGTGGTTGGTGTGTCTGTTCAGCATGGGTTTTGTTGCGGAAGTTCGCTTTCGTCCCTTTTTTGGGGCGATATTTTTTATTGTTTGTTATTGGAAAAAGGGAGTGAAGGCGTTCCGTGCAGAAAAAACTACGGGAAATACATAACCAGGCCGTTGCAGAAATTGTTGCTGTGCAGACAGAAGAGGACTTGAAAAAGATTCAAATCCGTTTTCTAGGCAAAAAAGGAGAGATGACTTCGCTGCTGCGTGGGATGGGACAACTTCCGCCGGAAGAGCGTCCGCTGGTAGGAGGTTTGGCGAATCAGATTAGAGATGAATTGACAAACCTTTTTGCTGCACGTGAAGAAGAACTGCGCAGTAAGGCTCGCCAGAGAGCAATGGCCAAGGAGCATGTGGATGTGACTCTGCCCGGTAAGCAGCCCATGATCGGTCATTTGCATCCTCTGACACTGATAATGGAAGAAATTTCAAATATTTTTCTCGGGATGGGTTTTACTATTAAAGAGGGCCCGGAAATTGAGACAGAATATTATAATTTTGAGGCGCTGAATATTCCCCGCGAGCATCCGGCACGGGAGATGCAGGATTCTTTTTATATCCGGCCGGAGATTTTGTTGCGTACTCACACATCACCTGTGCAGATAAGGACCATGGAAGAGTTGGCACCGCAGGTGCCGGTACGGATTATCGCGCCGGGAAAAGTATACAGACGAGATGATGACGCTACCCATTCCCCTATGTTTCACCAGGTAGAGGGGCTGGTGATTGACCGTGATATTTCTCTTTCCGATTTAAAAGGCACGTTGCTTTTGTTTGCTCGTCAAATGTTTGGACCGAACCAGCAGGTGCGATTACGCCCTAGCTTTTTCCCCTTTACTGAGCCGAGTGCGGAAGTGGATATTGCTTGTGTGATTTGCGGCGGGCAGGGCTGTCGTGTCTGTAAAGATAGCGGCTGGATTGAAATTCTTGGTTCAGGCATGGTCCACCCACGGGTGCTGGAGTTGTCTGGATACGATCCGGAAGAGTATACTGCTTATGCATTTGGCATGGGCGTGGAACGCGTCGCCATGCTCAAATATGGGATTGACGATCTGCGGATGTTTTTTAGCAACGATATCCGTATGCTGCGGCAATTCGGCTGAGCAGGTAAGCAAAGGAGGAACTGGCGTGCGTGTACCATATACATGGCTAAAGGATTTTATCGAGATAGAGTTGTCGGCTCAGGAATTAGCAGATGTTCTGACTAATGCAGGCATTGAAGTGGAAGAAATCACCACGCTTAAGGTGGATTTTAGCGGGGTGGTAGTTGTCGAAGTGCTGACAGTGGAAAAGCATCCTGAGGCTGACAAGCTGTTTGTGACCCAGGTATGGGATGGAGAAGAGGAATATACTGTCGTAGCAGGTATTGCCAATATGCAGCCCGGAGACAGGGTGCCCCTTGCCAAGCCGGGAGCTTTGCTACCAGGTAATTTGAAAATTAAGCGTACTAGGCTGCGAGGTGTGGAATCTGCAGGCATGCTTTGTTCTGCGGCAGAACTCGGCCTTGCTCTAAATCCCAATCTGGACGGTATGCTTATCTTAGATAAAAATACACCGCTCGGTCAATCTTTAGCAGAAGCACTCTACTTAACAGACCCGATTCTTGTATTGGGACTAACGCCTAACCGTGCTGATTGTTTGGGTTTGCTGGGGGTTGCTCATGAAGCGGCGTCTCTGACAGGAAAACCGGTGCAAATGCCAAGTATTACTGTCAACATGAAGCCGTTAACTTCTCAGGTACCAAAGATTAGTATCAAAGATCCGAAATTATGTGCCCGCTACGCGGCGTTGCTAGTGCAGGATGTTCGCATTGGTCTAGCTCCGCTTTGGATGCAGGTTCGCTTGCTGCAGGCCGGCGTGCGTCCGATCAACAATATTGTAGATGTGACTAACTATGTAATGTGGGAATGGGGACAACCATTACACGCATTCGATTATGCCACGCTTGCAGAGGGTAGAATTGAGGTGCGGCTTGCCTTTGAAAATGAAGTTCTTGTTACGCTCGACAATATTGAGCGTCCGTTAACAGAAGAGATGCTGCTGATTGCCGACGCGTTGCGGCCCATAGCCATAGCAGGTGTAATGGGTGGCTTGGCAACGGAAGTGACTGAAAAAACAACTAGCGTTTTACTGGAATCGGCTCATTTTGATCCTACTTCCATCCGTCGAACAGGCCGTAGCCTGGGTCTTTATTCCGAAGCGCAGCAACGTTTTGAAAAAGGAGTGGACGTCAACGGTTGCTCCCAAGCAATCCTGAGGGCTTCACGATTGATTGAACTGTTAGGTGCCGGATGCCCAGTCGGGGAAGTAGTTGATGAATATGCGGCTCCACGCTATCCGAATCAAATTCGACTTCGTCCTGAGCGAGCGCGTAAGCTGATAGGACTGGAAATTTCGCAGCTGGAAATGGCTTTGATTTTTCGTCGGCAAGGGTTTTCTGTGGGAGAGGGAACTCAATTACATGTGACTGTCCCCACCCGTCGTCAGGATTTGCAACTTGAAGTTGATTTGATTGAAGAAATAGCTCGTATTCATGGCTATCATAAAATTGGCAGCACACTGCCTGCCGGCGCCATGACCCAGGGCAGACTTACTGACAGGCAGCAGCTACTTAAAAAAACAAAGCAGACACTGCAATCCTGCGGTTTTGCAGAAGTGATCAATTACTCATTCATTAGTACGCAAGATGCGGAAAAGCTTCAAATCCCTGCAAATAGTCGGCTGCGTCAGGCCGTTTCCCTAGCCAATCCGTTGTCAGAAGAGCAAAGTGTGATGCGGACACAATTAGTTAGCGGCTTATTGTCTACCATCGCTTACAATAAAAACCGAAATCAGCACGACCTAAAACTGTTTGAGCAAGGATCAGTCTATTTTGCCCAGGAATTACCTCAGCTTCTTGCTGACGAACGCACCGTTTTAGGAATTGCCATAACCGGTGCTTTTCCCGGTGAGCATTGGCAGCAAAAGCCTTTGGCAGTCGATTTCTTTGACATGAAAGGTACGGTGGAAACAATATTTGCGCGCCTAGGCAGTCGCCTGGCTACATATCTGCCGGCCGAAATTCCCTGGTGCCAGCCCGGTCAGAGCGCAACCGTTATATTGGCTGGAGAAGAAGTTGGTTGGCTAGGAAAAATTCACCCTAATGTAGCAGACAGATTTGAGCTTGATAAGCCGGTATATCTAGCAGAGCTTGATTTGCAGGCCATCTTGCCACTCGCAAATTTATTTCCTGAATATGTTGCGTTGCCGCGTTACCCTGCTATGCTACGGGATATGGCAATTGTCGTACCTGATGCGGTAAGTGCTGCGGAGGTTATTAGCTTAATCCGTGAAGCCGGCGGTTCGCTGGTGGAAGAAGTCAACCTGTTTGACTTGTATCGTGGGCCTCAAATTCCAACAGGATGTCGTAGCTTGGCCTTTGCTGTCAAGTACCGAGATAAGTTTAGGACGCTTAGTGATGAAGTTGTAGCGCGTCAGCACCAAAATATTGAAGAAGCTCTGGCTGCCAGATTTTCTGCCAGTTTGCGCAGGTAACGGTAAGACACCGGCTGGGAGAAGGAAAAATGTCAGATTGAGACGAATAATAGAGGAAGAAAAGATGGGGAGGTTGGTTGCCTTGACCCTAGTGGAACCTAAAAATCGTGCCCATGTAAAAATTTATGGTGAGGAATACACCATGAGGGGGTCTGCATCTCCTGATTATATGAAGCGGGTAGCTCATTACGTGGATGAAAAAATGAGGCAAATCGGGCAGGCTAATACCAGATTAGGAATCAGCAGGATTGCTGTGTTGACAGCTGTTAATTTGGCGGATGAACTCTTTTTGCTGCGAAAAGAATTACAGGAAATGCAAATGACTCTGAATCAGAAAGCATCGAGATGAACAACTGGTTGGATATTTTAATTATTATTATCTTACTTTTCTCTGCGATAATGGGTTGGCGGCGAGGGCTTGTCCGTCAGTTTTTTGATGTGGCAGCCGTTTTTGCAGCGTATTTAGTAGCGTTACTTTACGGTAGGCAGTTTATCCTACTCCTTGACAGCTATCTGTCTTTTCTTCGCTGGCTCCCTGCCTGGGTAAATAATCCAGCACCGTTTGGCTTTGTCTTAGGTGACATTCTTCTTCGCCTGCTTGGTTTTGCTCTTTTGTTCTTTTTGGTGCGTATGTTTTTTCGGTTACTGGCAGGGATGGCGCACAGCTTTTTTTCTTTGCCGGTACTGGGAACAGTAAATGCTTTAGGTGGGTTGGGCTTGGGCTTTTTAAAAGGTATGCTCTTTGCGTTGATTATCGTAGCAGTAGCCAATTTGATTGGTACGTCATTTTGGGAAAATGCATTGCAAAACTCTTTGGCGGCGTCACACATTATGGATCTTTGGCCTGTCGTCTATCAACAAATGCTCCATTTTCTCATGCGCGAAAATCCCGTTCTGCTCTAACTATTGCTTGACCGTGTGCTTAAAGCGGTTGTTTTTTTATTGCATAGGAAATTATATTCCATAGGGAAGCTACGATCCTATGCAAGGTGGTTGTTAAGGGGGAATCCCCCGTATTCTTGTGTTGTTTTTTGCTTCAGAAAGGTGAGGCTTGTGGAGAGAGAAATTAGGTTGCTGGAATTTGACAAGATACGCACTTTCCTGTCGGCGCAGACGGTTACGGTAATGGGCAAAGAGCTAGCTGATGATTTGCTTCCTACAGACGATCCTTCATTGGCGGAGCGCTGGCAGAAGGAAACTACAGAGGCGGTTTCATTGCTGACAAGTCGTCAGCTAGAGCTGGAAGTTGTTGGCGATCTGCGCCGCCTGTTGGAGTATGCTGCACGCGGTAGCATACTTGGGGAAGAGCAGTTGCTGTCTGTTGTTAGTTTGCTTAATGCAGTCGCCAAGCTGAAACTTTGTTTTAAAGAAACAGCAGATTTTCCAATTATGGCAGGATTGGCCGGAAAAATGGACGCACTTCCGCTGCTACGGGAAGAACTAAAACGCTGTTTGCATGAGGACGGACGGTTGCGTGACGACGCTAGTCCGGAACTATTGGGGCTGCGTCGTGCGATTACTGCCGGGGAAAGGGGTTTGCGTGAAAGGTTTGATAAGTTCATCAAAAATCCACTTCAGCAGAAATTTTTACAGGAAAATTTAATTACCTTACGCGGGGATCGCTTAGTTGTCCCTGTACGGCAGGAGTACCGGGCGCAAGTGCCTGGTGTAGTTCATGACCAATCTTCCAGCGGAGCAACCCTATTTATAGAGCCAATGTGGGCGGTGGATGCCAATAATAAGCTAACAGTTAACAGACGACTGCAGGAGCGGGAGCGAGAAAGTATTTTAGCTCGGTTGTCTCAGTGGGTAGGTGCGGAGCAAACAGCTCTGCGGCTTTCTTTAAACTTCTACGGCGAATGTGATTTTATCCGAGCCAAGGGTAGGCTTAGTTTGTCACAAAAAGCTGTAGAGCCTAGCTTAAATAGCCGCGGATTTATTAAGCTTAATGCCGGCAGACATCCTCTTTTGACCGGTGAGGTGGAACCCATTTCATTGGAAATGGGTGAGTGTTTACGTACACTGGTGATCACCGGACCGAACACCGGTGGTAAAACTGTGACGTTGAAGACAGTTGGTCTGCTTACTCTAATGGCTCAAAGCGGTCTGCATGTGCCGGCGGAGGCAGGGACCGAGCTAGCCGTTTTTCCTTGGGTTTTTGCTGACATCGGGGACGAACAGGACATCAGTCAGTCCCTTTCCACGTTTTCTGGACATCTGAGAAATATTATAGAAATCATTAGTAACCTTGCGCCAGGCTCACTGGTCCTTTTGGATGAGGTGGGGGCAGGAACCGATCCTACTGAAGGTGCAGGCTTAGCGATGGCTATTTTGGAGTATTTGCATAATGCCGGCGCAGTGACTGTGGCTACCACGCATTATAGCCAGCTTAAGACCTTCGCTTATCTCACAAAAGGGATGGAGAATGCATCAGTTGCGTTTGACGTGGCTACGCTACGGCCTACATATCAGTTGCTGGTAGGCATACCCGGGGTGAGCAATGCTTTTAATATCGCGCGTCGTTTAGGATTGCCGGAGGAGATTATCCACCGCAGCCATGATTTTCTATCTAATGAGGAAACGCGGTTTGAAGAGACGGTGGCAGATCTTGTGGCAGACCGGCGCAGGATGGAGTTAGCATCTAACCAAGCTCTGGACGATAAAAAACGGGCAGAGCTGTTGTTTTTGCAAGCGAAAGCAGAGAAAGAAGAGTTGGTGAAGAAAAAAGCAGATATTTTGGAGACTGCTCGCCGGGAAGCACAGGAAACCATCATTAGAGCTAAGCGTGAAGCCCAACAGTTACTAAAAGATTTGCGTAGAAAGGTTGACGCTGACAGGCAGATTTTACCCACGGAAATTGATGACGCTGCAGAAAAACTGCATGAATTGGAAGGATTCTTGGCAGATTTAGTGGTGCCGGTGCCGACAGAAAAAAGGCTGGCGCCGGCGGAACTGACGATCGGAAAAGCTGTCTATGTCCACAGTTTGGGACAGCTCGGAACCGTAGTGCATAAAACCGAACGGCAGGTGCAGGTTCAGATGGGGGCAATAAGAGTGCAGGTGGAAGTAAGCGATCTTTCTCTTTGCCAGCCCTCTAAAAAACCGGACAACTGGCAATCGGTGTCACCTTTGCCGGTGGGGCGCAGTTCTCTGTCCCGCGAGTTAGATTTGCGGGGACTTACGCTCGATGAGGCGGAAATAAAAGTAGAAGATTACTTGGCAGAAGCGATTGTGGCCGGGCTGCAAGAAGTGCGTCTTATTCATGGAAAAGGGACTGGTCGGTTGCGGGCCGGACTCAAGCAGTATTTACAAGGTCATGCCTCCGTTGAGTCTTTGCGAATAGGGCAGCCTAATGAAGGTGGTACCGGAGCTACGGTAGTTAAATTAAGATAAGCAGAAATTAGAGAAATTCCCCGACAGCTTATAACGTCGGGGAATTTCTCTAATTTCTATTGTTGCCGTTATTATTCCTATTGCCGTTTCCGTTCACAGGTGTTGTCTCGGAATAATCTTCGGGCGGTTGTGTCTGCGGTTGCTGCAATAAATCTTGTACCGTAACGCTTATAGAAGCCCTCTCCGAGGCTACCCCTTCTTTGCTGATAGCCAACACCTGATAGCTATAATGCCCGGGTGTCAACCCACTATCTGTATAACTGAGTTGAGCTGTTTCAAGCTCATTTAATAAATCGAAACTATTTGAGCCGGGATTCTTGCGGTAAATAAAGTAGCCGCGTGCATTGCTGACTGCCGTCCAAGTTAACGTTACGTTTCCTCCCTCACTAACGGCAGCCTCAAAATTCTGAGGCATACCAGGTCTGAAGGTATGCAGCGGGCAAACTCGGGAGGGGGGCATAAGTGCCGCATCTGCCGGTCTTAGGCCGGCGCCGCCCCGCCAAAGGTTAGTGGTAGTTATAAAAGGCGGACGGTTAAGAAAAACTCTCTTTTCCCGAACATTCTCAGGGCAAAACGGTCCGGCAAGCAAACCAGATTGAGTACAAATTTCCAGCTCAACATGGATCTTGCAGATTTGAGTGGGAACATTGCTCGACAAAAACCAGTCGGAGGCAATTTGTTCAGGAGGACAGTGTGGGCTTGGGCGCAGTCCGCTTTTGGTACAGACAGTTACTTTTACTAAGCCGCCAGGTCTCGTAAAGTCTCGCGTTGGAAGTTCTCGGTGAATAAATTTCAGGATGGGATTCATGAAAGGATTGGTATGGCGACCTGAAGAGAAATTGCCAGCTGTTGTTTTGTCGGGCCATCTATCACGTCCGAGCCAAAATACTGTCACATAATCAGGTGTGTAGGCAGCAAGCCATACATCGCGTGATAAATCGCTGGTTCCGGTTTTGGCAGCCAGTGGGCGTCCGATGCGGACACCGGCTGCAGTTCCGCGGAGCACCGCGTCTTTTAAAACATCTGTGGTGAGCCAGGCAGCTTCGGGACTAAGAACTTCTTCACCTTTTTGCTTATTTTCATAAACTATTTTTCCCTCGCTGTCGGTAATCTTTGAAATAGTAACCAGGTCGGTGCGGACACCTTCATTAGCTAAGACGGCAAAAGCTTGTGCTACCTCATGAACACTATAGCCGTCACCGCCACCTCCCAGGACAATTCCCAGCTCGTTTCCAGGAGGTAGATTAGTAATGCCCATCCGTTTTGCGTACTCTTTCCCTTTGGCAATACCCAACTGCTGAAAAAGGCGGACGGCAGGCAAATTAAGAGAACGTAAAAGGCTATAACGGTTCGTCACCAGACCGTTATATTTTCGAGGTGTGTAGTTAGTGGGGCGAAAACCACCCCAATCGCCTGGGGCATCGTCGATTATCGAACCGGGGCTGGCGATTCCTTCATTGAATGCCGGCGCATAAGCCAGAATCGGTTTTAGCGTGGAGCCAGGCGGCCTTTGCCCCCTAATTGCGCGATTCATGCCATTGGTTTCAGGGTCATGGTCACGGCCGCCTGACATGGCAACAATATGGCCGGTAGAAGGTTCTGCTACAATTACCGCCGCTTGCACAGGTGGCAAGTGTTCGTCATTGCGAATTCTAGGGTATAAGGCATCGTTATTGATTGTTTTTTCAATGAAAGCTTGTTTTTCCCTGTCTAGCGTGGTATAAATGTGCAGGCCGCCGCCATAGAGCACTTTCCAAATTTCACCGGCGCTTAACGTCGCAAATTGAGATGTCCCGGCCAAAATATTGTGGGCATCTTCTAAGACTTGAAGGCTGAACCAAGGAAAGGGCATCATCTGTTCAGGTCTTTCGAGCAGTACCAGTTCTTCTTCGCGAGCTTTTGACGCTTCTTCTTCAGTTATCATTCCTAAATCAACCATGCGGGAGAGCACCAAGCCCTGCCTGCTTTTTGCTTCATCAATGTTGCGCCAGGGAGAATACCTGCCTGGCAGATTAGGAATACCTGCTAGGATAGCCGCTTCCGCCAGAGTCACTTCACGGGAGCTTTTGCCAAAATATGTTTGTGTCGCCGCCTCAACGCCGTAGGCATTGAAGTCAAAGAAAATAAAGTTAAGATACATCGATAAGATTTCGTCTTTTGTGAACATCTGCTCCAGTCGGAAAGTAAGATAAAGCTCTTGGATTTTTCGCCGCATAGTACGGTCTCTTGGGTCAAAAAATGCATTTTTTATTAGCTGCTGAGATATGGTGCTACCGCCCTGCAAGGGGCCGGAGCTTCTAAACAGATTGCTATAGGCAGCGCGCATAATCCCGCGTATGTCCAAACCGGGATGCTCATAGAAGCGCGCATCCTCAATAGCAATGAAAGCGTTAATTAGGTTTGGAGATATCTGACTTAGCTCAACAGAGGTTCTGTTTTGTGCCCCCAGAAGCCGTGAAATCAGTACACCGTCTCTATCGTACATAAACGATGTTTGTGACGGGAGAAGTCTTTCCGGATCCCATTCAGGGACATCAGCCAAGTAAGCTGAAACCACAAAATATGTAGCAGAAACCGAAACTAAAAAAAACAATGCACATAAAATCAAAGCAAAGCGGATAAGCCTTTTTTTGTTTAGTTTCTTTTTTCCGTTATATTTGCCGCCTGCCTGAATTTTTCTTTGGTTATTGTTGTGCTTGGGCATTATTCTCTCCCTTTCTCTTGGTTTTTCTTTTGGGTTAAGGCCCCACC
>BBPG01000332.1_pt6 | contig 23492 bp, 21 predicted proteins | sample 1343651 | NCBI WGS metagenome assembly BBPG01 (sample SAMD00019091, study PRJDB2971) | groundwater metagenome | biome: freshwater biome; feature: mineral spring; material: ground water | place: USA: CA, Sonoma | collected 2012-06 | depth surface m | reverse complement strand
TATCTATTATTACATATATCTGCAAGAAATATCTATTAAAATCTTCTTTTTTTCTTGACAGCTCTGGCGAGGGGATGTATAAGCCATTTCACACTCCGAGTCTGAATGCTTAAGTTCCGAGAAATAGAATCACAGACTACTCACTACTTACTACCTGCTACTTACTCATCTTAATGATAAATAGTGTATGGTAAATAATGATTGATTACTTGCGTGTTTCAGTTACTGACAGATGTAATCTGAGGTGTATTCATTGTCATCCTCTTGGCGGGAAGAAATTCCTTGCCCCTGAGGAGATACTGAGATATGAAGAGATAGTAGATGCCGTGAGCATCCTATCCCTAAAAGGAGTAAGAAGAGTAAGACTAACCGGGGGTGAGCCACTGGTAAGAATTGGAATTGAAAACCTTGTGCGGATGCTTAAAAGAATCAATTCTTTATCCGAGATAACTTTAACTACCAACGGCGTCGCCTTAGGAGAAAAGGCAAAAATCCTTAAAGAAGCAGGGCTAAACAGAGTTAATATAAGCCTTAACACACTTAAAAGAGAGAGATATATAGAGCTAACAGGCAGGGACGCCCTTCAGTCCGTCTTGAACTCTATATTTGAGGCATTATCAGTGGGCCTCAAGCCAGTGAAAATAAACACAGTTTTGTTTAAGGGAATAAATGAAGACGAAATAATTGATTTTGTGAAGTTAACCATTGACCATGATGTATCTACGCGATTTATTGAGTATTTCCCCACAGCCATGGAATTTTCAGCACTTGAGAAGAAGAGAATTCTCAATAATGTTATCAAAGACTTAATTGAGAAACGGTTTGATAGGCTCCTACCTGCTGATGACACAGTAAGTGCTGGCCCGGCAGTGAGTTACCGACTGCCTGATGCCAGAGGACAAATAGACTTCATAAGTCCGATTAGTGAAAATTTTTGTGACAGGTGTAATCGGCTTAGATTGAGCGCTGAAGGAAAGTTGTATCCCTGCCTTTTCTCACCGCCCGATATTGACATCAAGAGTGCTTTGCGTAACGGCTCCAGAGAAGAATTAGAAAGGTTGATAGATGAGCTCATACTAAAAAAGGCTGAGCATAATGAGCCTAAAGGGCGAGGCGAGTTCATAATGAGCGATATCGGAGGATAATGAAGAAAAAGAAGGAATTAATGAATGGTATGATTGATGTGAGCGGCAAAGAATTAACCAAGAGAATTGCCATATCTCAGGCTATGATTAAACTCGGCCCCTCCACTCTCAATCTGATAAAAAATGGCGAGATATTAAAAGGAGATGTGTTAGAGCAGGCAAGAGTAGCGGGAATAATGGCAGCAAAAAAGACCCCTGCAATTATCCCTCTCTGCCATCCATTATGGCTCTCTCAGATTAAGATATCCTTTTCTTTTCTTGATGATGGAATCTCCATTACCTCTCAGGTATCTGCAATCGAAAGAACAGGCGTAGAGATGGAGTCTCTCCTTGCCTGTGCAATCTCAGCCCTTACCATTTATGACATGTGCAAGATGTATGATAAGACCATTGAAATCACCGATATTAAGTTATTAGAGAAGAAAAAATCCTCACACGGAGGGCGCCCGTAATTAAAATGCTTGAACTTGAAGAGGCTACTCTAAGGATACTCGGCAGAATTAGGAAGCGAAGCGCTAAAACAGTAGCATTGGAAGAGGCTTTGGGGTTTGTTCTTGCCGAGGATATCGTTGCCCCATTTGACATGCCCCCATTTAACAAATCAGCTATGGATGGCTATGCAGTTTCCTCAACCGACATCGACTCCCCTCCTGTCAGGTTGCGTTGCACAGGAGAGGTCCCGGCAGGCAGCTACTCTAAATTTGCAATAAAGAAGGGGGAATGCGTAAAGATTATGACAGGCTCTCCAATTCCAGAAGGAGCAGACAGTGTAGTAATGGTAGAAGTCACAAAGTCGGTAAGCAGTCGGCAGTCGGCAGTCGGCAGTCGGCAGTCGGCAGTCAGAAGAGGCGGACGGCGGGTTGTGGATTATGAGCAGATAGAGGTCTCGAAGCGAGTTAAAGAAGGAGAGAATGTATGTTTTAGAGGAGAGGAGATAAAAAATGGAGCCCTTGTTCTTCAGAAGGGGACCCTCATTAGAGCAGTTGAAGTTTCCGTCGCAGCTTCACTGGGAAAAGCAAGAATTAAAGTATATGAGGCGCCAAAGATTGCTGTCCTGACTACGGGTAGTGAGATAGTTGAGCCTGGCAGGAGAGTCGGTTACGGAAAAATTTACAATTCAAACGCGCATCTCATCCGCTCACTACTCTCATCTATGAACTTAAAAGGGGAGTATCTTGGAATAGCCCGAGACGATGAAAAGCATCTCACCCTTAGAATAAAAGCAGGGTTGAAGTATGAAGTTCTTATCATCTCGGGGGGCGTCTCTCAGGGAGATTACGACCTTGTCCCTCGCATACTAAAAAAATGCCAGGTGAGAGAGGTGTTTCATAAGGTATCAATAAAACCAGGCAAGCCTTTCCTGTTTGGTGTCAGGGGCAGAACGCTCGTTTTTGGGGTTCCCGGCAACCCGGTTTCCACATACCTGAGCTTTCTGGTACTAATCAGACCTGCTCTAAATAAAATGATGGGCAAAGACGCATCTTGCAGCATTTGCAAAGGAATACTAATGAGTGATTTTCATGGAAGAGGAGGGCGAAAACGCTTTTTGCCTGTGTCCACGAGGATGAGAGGTAATATAAGGGAAGTCTTCCCGGTAACAACATATCATGGTTCAGCCGACATGGCTGCCCTCGTCAGGGCAGATAGCTTTATGATTGTGGAGAGAGAACTCTTGTCCTTAAAGAAAGGCTCTGAAGTAGATATTTTGGCTTTTTCTGAATAGGGAGGAGGATTCCTAATATGACGCGTGATGATATGGCAGTTAATCTTTCAAAAGAAGTGGGATTGCGTCGCAGGGAAGCGCGCATAATTATTGACCGTATATTTGAAGATATATCCGGGTGTCTGGGGAGAGGAGAGAGTGTCACATTGCGAGGGTTTGGCACTTTCAGTGTGAGGCGACAAAAGGCGCGCCTGGGGAGAAATCCAAGAAAACCCGAAATTGAAGTCCATATCCCGGAAAGAAAAGTTGTCCATTTTAAGGCTGGAGGAAAACTAAGCGGGATGGTGAAATAATAATCTAAATGAGCAGACTTTCTTTCAAGGAAATACGCGGAACGGAAGACATTCTCCCTGAAAAGATAGGCGTCTGGAGAAGGATGGAGAATGCTGCCCGAGAGGTATTTGACCTCTACTGCTATGAGGAACTGCGGACGCCAATTTTAGAAGAGACAGGACTTTTCATAAGCGGAGTTGGCGAGACCTCGGATATTGTAACCAAGCAGATGTTCAGCCTTGCTGACAGAAAAGGAAGAAGCCTTACTCTGCGCCCGGAGGGGACAGCTCCAATAATCAGGGCGTATCTAAAACACAGAATCTATAAGAATCCTATTGCTAAGATTTTCTACATGGGGCCATTTTTTCGCTCAGAGCGTCCCCAGGCAGGAAGGGAAAGACAGTTTCATCAGATTGGAGCAGAGGCAATCGGCTGCGATAATCCTTCTATGGATGCTGAAGTTATTTCACTCCTGATACATCTCCTAAATAAATTTGGTATCACGGGCGGGCGGTTAGAGCTAAACAGCGTTGGCTGCTCCCTCTGCCAGGGTCCCTACAAAGAAAAGCTCAGGGAATACTTTGCCGGGGAAGAAACCCCCTTATGTCCGGATTGTCAGAGGAGACTAAACAAAAACCCCTTGCGAGTGTTAGATTGTAAACGACCGGAGTGCCAGTCGCTGATAGTAGATGCACCGCCTCTCCCTGACTACCTATGCAACTCTTGCTCAGAACATTTCCAGAAAGTTCAGGCTATTCTTAAATCACTTAGCATATCTTATCATCTCCATCCATACCTGGTAAGAGGATTAGATTATTATACGCGCACTGCATTTGAGATAACCCATCCAGCCCTGGGGTCACAAAATGCCGTAGCTGCCGGCGGAAGATTTGATAATCTCGTAGAAAAAATGGGAGGTGATCTAACACCCGCTGTTGGCTTTGCTCTTGGAATGGAGAGAATAATTCTTATTCAGGAAAAAGAAAAGGTCACTGCTCCTTTAGAAACTCGCCTCTCTGTCTATCTGGCTCCACAGGGCAAGGAAGCTTTTCAGGAGATGGTAAATCTATTGAAAGAGCTCCGGCAAAACGGGATAAAAAGCGAACTGGACTATGAAGGAAAAAGATTAAAGAATCAGCTCCGCCTTGCCAACAAGCTCAATGCTCAATATGTCGCTATTTTAGGAGAGGAGGAACTGAGGAGAAAAACTATAACTCTTAAAAACATGGATACAGGGAAACAAGAAGAGCTGCCCATTGATTTATCAGATTGCCTAAATTTTATAAGCAAGGTGCTACACCTGATACCACCCCACATCTAAATAGCGCACCAGAGCACCAGAACACCAATTTCCAATTTCTAATTTCTAATTTCTAATTTTCAATTAATTTCCAATTTCCAATTTCATCTCTCTCTACTCTCTACTCTCTACTAAATAGCTATCAGCTATCAGCATTCAGCCTTCCAATTTTCAATTTTCAATTTCAAGCCCTGAACCCTGAGCCCTGAACCCTGAGCCCTGAGCCCTTTGTGCCTTTGTGCCTTTGTACATAACGACTCTTATTGGCGTTCCTTCAAAACCAAACGCCCTCCGAAGCCTGTTAGAGAGATAAGAGAGGTAAGAGTTGCTCAAGAATTGTGGATGATTGGCAAATAGCCTAAAAGTCGGCGGCTTCACTCCTACCTGGCGAATGTATTTTATTTTTATTGGCTTTACCGGAGAAGAGGGCGGTGGATGTTCTTTTTTTATCTGGCCAAACAGAGCATCCAGAATGCCTCTTTCAACTCTTGTGTTCTGAGCACTGGAGACCAGACGGATAAGATTAATTACTTCAAACACCCCTTCTCCGGTAATGGAAGAGGTGAAAATAATCGGGGCAAAGCGAAGAAAGTGGAGCTTTTTTCTTATCATCATCTCATGGTTTCTTTGTACATTGCTGCTCAATTTTTTTTTCTTGACCAGGTCCCATTTATTAGCTACGAGAATGCACCCTCTCCCCTTTTGGCACACATAGCTTCCAATATGAGCATCCTGCGTTGTCGCTCCGCTGGTGATGTCAATCAAAAGAAGTGAAATATCAGATCTTTCAATGCTCTTTCTTGCCCACAAACCGCTGTAACTCTCAATGCCCTTTTTTACCCTGGCTCGTGACCTCATTCCTGCGGTGTCAACAAAGGTAAACTCTTCATCTTCTACACGAAAGAATGTGTCAACGGCATCATGCGTCGTTCCCGGCTTATCATCAACGATGAGCCTTTCTTCCCCAAGAAGTTTATTAATAAAAGAAGATTTGCCGACATTGGGCCTCCCAACTACGGAGACTATTATCGGCTTCCGTGTTTCAATATCATCAACTGCCGATAAAGATAAAAAGGTACTAATGTGCTCTAAAAGCTGGTTGATATTAAGTCCATGCTCCGCTGAGATACAGAGTAGTTCCCTCAGCCCAAGACTATAAAAGTCAGAAACTTTCTCTTCTAATTTTCTGCTGTCAATTTTGTTGACAACGAGAATAATCGGCACACTTGCCTTTCGTAATACCTCTTCAACATCTTCATCGGCCGGGACCAGTCCCTCTCTCCCATCAACAAGGAAGAGAATTAAGTTCGCCTCCTCAATTGCCACTCCTGCCTGTTTTCTGACAAGTGAGGAGATGTTATTAGAGGAAGCATCCAGAATGAGCCCTCCGGTATCAACAAGAGAAAACTTTCCTTTCTTCCATGCCACCTCTCCATAAATTCTGTCTCTGGTTGCGCCTGGCTCAGAAGTAATGATGGCCCTTCTCCTGCCAATAATGCGATTGAAAAGAGTGGACTTGCCTACATTTGGCCTCCCTACAATAGCGACCAATGGCAAGGTTTTTGATTTCATGATTTCGGATTTCGGATTTTTCATTCTTTGTGCCTTTTTTATATCACAGGCAAGCAATCAATGGCAACATAGAAATTAGTGCGTAAACCCCTTTCGTTAGAGATTTATCTCTAAGCGGGGTAAATTTATCATTGCGACTGAAAGAAATGTTTGATATAATTCCCTTTCTGAATTATTGATTGAAATATTGAAATGATTAAAGATAATCTTTGCGTGGTGATGGAGGCAATCACCCGGGCTGCAGAGAAAGTGGGCCGTCGGGGTGAGGATGTTGAGCTCGTAGCGGTCACCAAGATGGTAGATGCCGCCAGGATTAATGAAGCAATTGAGGCCGGAGTCAGAGCAATTGGAGAGAATCGGGTTCAGGAAGCAGCGACCAAGTATAACATTGTTGTGGATGGAGTCAGGTGGCATTTCATAGGGCATCTTCAAAGGAATAAGGCGAAGAGGGCAGCAGGGATTTTTAGCCTTATTCATTCGCTTGATTCTATTTCGCTCTCACAGGAAATTAATCGCCACGCTGTTGCGCTGGGGAAGCAAGTAGAAGCACTTGTAGAGGTAAACATTTCTGGAGAGGAGACAAGGTTTGGTCTTCGCCCTGAAGAATTAATAGGGTTCCTGAAAGAAGCCTCAGTTCTCAAAAATCTGCGTATCAGTGGGTTGATGACAATGTCTCCTTTTACTGATGAACCGGAGAGTTCCCGTGCTTACTTCCGCGAGCTACGTCTCCTCAGCGAGGAGGTAGCATCTCACAATATTGAGAATATAGAGATGAAGTATCTCTCAATGGGGATGAGCCAGGATTTTGAGACAGCTATTGAAGAAGGAGCGAACATGGTAAGAGTAGGGACGGCAATTTTTGGCAGTCGCCCCCCTGCATAGGCAGCACAGTTTTTGAGAGAAGTAAATTATGTTAAAGGGTAAAAAAATTGGAATAATTGGTGTTGGGAACATTGGCTCTGCTATTATTAGAGGGATTTTAGGGACAGCAGGAAGGATTCCCCCGAAAAATATTATCGTCAACGATATTGACAAAAAAAAATCACGGGCTATAAGCCGTGAATTATCAGTTATTAGTGTTGCCGATAATATAGAATTAGGCAGGCAGGCAGGCATTATAATTCTTGCTGCTAAACCGCACGATATAGAAGAGATACTAAAAGATATAGCGGACTTGCAATCGGGAAAATTGATTATCTGCATTGCTGCCGGAATAAAAACGAGCTACATTGAAAAAATGCTACCCGGGCAGGTGGCGGTAGTGAGAGCGATGCCTAATATGCCCGCCCTAATCGGGGAAGGAATGACTGCCATCTCTGCCGGTAGATTTGCCGGTGAGGAAGAATTGCAACTTACTGAAGCAATCTTCTCTGCCATGGGAGAGACCGTCAGAATAAGTGAGGATTTGATGGATACTGCTACTGCCGTAAGTGGAAGTGGTCCCGCATATTTCTTTCTGATGATGGAGGCGCTTATTGAGGCAGGAATTGCCGGCGGGCTTTCTCCGCAAGTGGCACATCGGCTGGTGATACAGACGGCTTATGGAGCAGCGAAGATGACAAAAGAGTCAGAAAAAGAGCTTTTCCTCCTGCGAGAGGAAGTAACCTCACCAGGAGGAACCACAGAGGCTGGAGTTGCTATTTTAGAAAAGAAGAGATTTAAGGACATACTGACCGAAGCAGTAGCAGCAGGAGCTGCAAGATCTAAGAAATTGAGCAGGAAATGAGCAAAATTGGGATTATTGGAGGAACGGGGCTTTATGAGATGGAGTCTTTTCATAACAAAGAATGGATTGAGCTGGAAACTCCATTTGGCAAGCCCTCTGATAGCTATCTAAGAGGAAAATTAGGAGAAAAAGAGGTACTTTTTCTTCCCCGTCACGGAAGAGGACACACCATTCTTCCCGGCGAACTTAATTATCGGGCAAACATCTATGGTTTCAAAAAATTAGGCGTAGAACGACTCATTGCAGTAAGTGCGGTGGGCAGCCTGAAGAAAAAGCTGCAGCCACTGGATATCTTTCTTCCTGACCAGTTTTTTAATCGCACCAGCCGGGCAGATACGTTCTTTGGAGAAGGGATTGCCGCTCACATTAGTTTTGCCGACCCGATTTGCCCCTACCTTATTGAAATTCTTGCTCAAGCGGCAAGGAAAATGAAGGCAAGGGTGCACAAAGGCGGGACATATGTTAATATTGAAGGACCGGCATTTTCTACCAGAGCTGAATCAGGGCTCTATCGGCAGTGGGGAATGGACATTATTGGAATGACGAGTATGGTAGAGGCAAAGTTAGCGCGGGAAGCGGAGATGTGCTATGCCAATATGGCAATGATTACTGATTATGACTGCTGGCATGGAGAAAGCGTAACCGTTGACATTATTATTGAAAATCTGAAAAAAAATACAAACATGTCAATGCGTACTCTCAGGAGAGCTGTTGAGCTTATTGATGTCGGTGATGAGCGGAGTTGCTTTTGTCGCAGTGCCCTCAAAGATGCTATTGTTACTGACCGGGAGAAAATCTCTCCGGAGGTGATTGAGCGACTTGGCCCTCTTGTGAAGAATTACCTCAAATAAAGGCACAGAGGCACAAGAGCTGATAGCTGATAGCTGAAGGCTGTGGGCTGTTAGAAGGTTTGAATTTAAAAAAGGAAAAATATGAAATCGGATTATCGTCAGACACTTAATCTGCCGCGGACTAAGTTCCCCATGAAAGCATCTCTCGTTGGAAAAGAGCCGGAGATGTTGAAGTTCTGGGAGGAAAATCGTATCTATGAGGCGCTCAGAAAAAAAATGGCTGGAAGTCCAAAGTGCATCCTCCATGATGGTCCTCCCTATGCAAATGGCGACATTCACATTGGAACAACTCTCAATAAAATTCTTAAAGACATCATTATCAAGTTCAAATCGCTCAGCGGTTATGATAGCCCTTATCTCCCCGGCTGGGATTGTCATGGTCTTCCAATTGAGCATGAGGTAATGAAGCAGATAAAGGACTCTAACCCGGACAAACTGCGAATCAGAAAGGAATGTCGTGCCTATGCTCAAAAATTTATTGGAATTCAGCGGGAACAGTTTCAAAGGCTGGGCATCTTTGGAAAATGGGACCGCCCCTATCTGACGATGGCGCCGGCCTATGAGGCAAAAGTTGTTGCTACATTCGGAAGGTTGGTAGAAAAAGGGCTCATCTACCGGGCATTTAAGCCGGTTCACTGGTGCATTCGCTGTCAGACTGCTCTTGCTGAGGCTGAGGTTGAATACGCCAATTACAGGTCGCTTTCAATATATGTCAAATTCTCTCTCTCTGATAGTCCGTTACTTTCATCTCTTCCGACCAGTATTCTCATCTGGACAACAACTGCGTGGACGCTGCCTGCTAACTTAGCAGTAGCAGTGCATCCTGAATATGAATATGCAGTCGTGGAAGTATCTTCAAACGGGAAGAAAGAGGCCTTGATTATGGTGGCAGATATGGTTGATGAGGTAATGAAAAGGGTGGGTGTCACTAATTATAGAGTTGTAAAGATTACCTCCGGCAAAGAATTGACAGAATTAAAATATTCTCACCCCCTGAGGAAGAAAGAATGCCCTATTATACTCGGTAAAGAGGTCGTTAAAGATGAAGGAACAGGCTGCGTTCACATTGCTCCGGGACATGGAGAAGCAGATTATGAATTAGGATTGAAGCATAACCTTGACATTTTTGCTCCTGTAGATAGCAATGGGGTTTTTACTAAGGATGCCGGGGAATTTGCAGGGAAGAAAATCTTCGCTGACAGCGGATTAATCATAGATAAACTACATTGCAATGACTCTCTTCTCCATAGTGGTTTCCTTACTCATTCTTATCCCCACTGCTGGCGCTGCAGAGAGCCGGTAATCTTTCGGGCTACTGAACAGTGGTTTATCTCAATGGATAATAACAATCTTCGGGAACTTGCTCTTAAAGAGATTGAAGGTGTAACATGGATTCCCGAGTGGGGGCGGGTGAGAATAGGAAATATGATTGCTACGCGACCTGATTGGTGCATATCTCGCCAGCGTGTCTGGGGAGTTCCCATACCAGTGTTTTACTGTCGGAAATGCAGAAAGGCACTGCTAAATGTTAGGACAATAAATTCTATTGCTGCTCTATTTGAGAGGGAAGGAAGCGATAGCTGGTTCAGGATGAAAGAGAAAGATATCCTGCCACCAGGAACAAGTTGCCCTGCCTGTGGCGGTGAAGAATTTGAGAAGGAGACGGATATCCTGGACGTGTGGTTTGAATCAGGAGTAAGTCATCAGGCAGTCATTAAAGAAGAGGAAATCCTTTCATACCCTGCCGACCTTTATCTTGAAGGGAGTGACCAGCATCGCGGGTGGTTTCAATCCTCGCTTTTGACTGCGGTCGGGATAGGAGAAGGCGCTCCTTATCATGCTGTTCTTACCCATGGGTTCGTAGTTGATGGAAAGGGTAAAAAAATGTCTAAATCTATTGGCAATCTCACCCCGGCAACGGATGCAGTGGAGAAATTTGGAGCTGATGTTATCAGGCTATGGGTAGCATCCGAAGACTATCGGGGAGACATTGCCTTCTCTGAGGAAATTCTCTCACGGATGCAGGAAGCTTATCGCCGCATCAGAAATAGTTGCCGCTACATTCTTGGAAATATCTATGATTTTGACCCTGCAAAAGACAAGGTTGCAGCTAACGACCTGCTGGAAATAGACAGGTGGGTTCTTAGCCAGCTTGCGAATTTGCTGAAAAAAGCAAAAACAGCCTATGACTCTTTCAGGTTTCATCGCATTTACCATGATCTTCACAATTTCTGTTCGGTTACTCTTGGCTCCTTCTATTTTGATGTGGTCAGAGACCGGCTCTACATTCTTCCACCTTCCTCCACGGAGCGTCGCTCAGCCCAGACAGTCCTGCACGAAATTCTTTTGGCAATGGTAAAGATTATGGCCCCCATTCTTTCCTTTACCGCTGAGGAGGTCTGGCAGCACCTGCGAGGAGAAGAGAAGAGTATTTTTCTCACATCCTGGCCAGAGTTTGATGAGGACCGCATAAGCGATGTTCTGGATAAAAAATGGAGCAAACTTATCAAGATAAGAGAAGAGGTGTATCGGGTTCTTGAGAGACGCCGTCAGGATGGAATGATAGGCAGCTTTCTTGAATCAAACGTTACTATTTTCTCATCAGGCAGGCTCGCCTCCTTCCTGATGGAATACGAATCGGAACTTGCAACAATCTTTATTGTATCTGGAGTTACCCTTATTGATATAACGGGAGAAGAGATGCCGTGCGAGGTGACTGTTGCCGCCAATATTAAAGAAATGGGGATAAAAGCTTCAAGGGCAAAAGGAAGAAAATGTGCTCGCTGCTGGGCCTACAGCGAGACGGTGGAGGAGAGTAAAGACCATCTGGCTACCATATGCGAACGTTGTGTTAAGATAATCTATGCTAATGGTCAAGATACGGAGGTAATTTAGATGAATAAAATAGCGCAAAAAAAAATCAGGCAGCGGCTCGAAAAAGAACGGGAAAGCCTTATTTCTGAGATCAGCCGTTTAGAGAAAGATTGTCTGTATAAATCTCAGCGTGAAGCTTCAGGGGACCTCTCCGGATACTCCTTTCATATGGCCGATACAGGAACGGACAATTTTACTCGCGATTTTAATCTTGAATTAGCCACCATTGAGCAAAAGATTCTCTATGAGGTAGAGAGAGCTCTGGAGCGGCTGGATGAGGGGAAATTCGGCATCTGCCAGCAATGTAAGAAAAAAATAAACCATCAGCGGTTAGATGCCATTCCTTATGCAAGGATGTGCATAAACTGTGAAGAGAAAAAGACATCTCATAAAGATCAAAATGCCTGAAAAAAGGCAAATATTTAATGCGTTCTACACAGCACCTGCCTTCCTCATAGCAGGGCTGATTGTTTTTGTTGACCAATTTTCCAAATACTTTGTCAGAGAGCTAATTTGTCGAGACATTCCAATTCTCCTTATTGAAGACATATTTTACTTCACCTACATCCAAAACCCGGGAGCAGCTTTCGGGCTCCTCCGCTACCAAACAGGGCTCCTGATTGGCACCTCTCTGTTGACAATAGCTGTATTGGTTTTGATTAGCCTTAGAGTTTCTCGCAAAGAACATTCCTCCCAAATTGCACTCGGCTTTATCATAGGAGGTGCCATAGGAAACCTCATTGATCGGGTATCTTTTGGTCATGTCATTGACTTCCTTGATCTTGGCTTTCGGGAGCATCGCTGGCCAGTATTTAATGTTGCCGATATTGCCATTACAGTTGGCAGTGCAATTATCATCTGGAAGCTACTTAAAAAGGAATAGAGAAAATTGTATCCTGTTATTTTCCGCCTTGGCCCATTGACAGTTCACTCCTATGGAGTAATGCTTGCTATAGCATTCCTCATTGGACTTTTCCTTTCCATCCGCCGGGCAAAGGCGGAAAACATTGCCCCCTCAATAGTTGTCAATCTTTCGGTCATTATTCTTATCTCAGGTCTCATTGGTGCAAGGATTTTCTTCATCCTCATCAATCTGGAATACTTTCTTTCCCATCCGTCCGAGATAATTATGCTGCATAGAGGCGGGCTTGCCTTTTTTGGCGGGCTTGCCTTAGCATCTCTTAGTGGGTTTCTTTACCTCAGAAAAGTCGGCCCGAATCCATGGAAAATAGTTGACCTCATCATTCCCTACGTTGTTCTCGGGGAATCCATCGTAAGAATTGGTTGCTTTTTGAATGGCTGCTGTTATGGCACCCCCACTGACCTCCCATGGGCAGTCTCTTTCCCCCCATTAAGTGCAGCATACGCCCACTTCGGTTCGACACCTCTCCATCCTGCGCAACTCTATCAGGCAGCTGCCAATTTTGTTATATTCCTGCTATTGCTCAGGTCCCGCAGGAGGTATGACGGAGAGATATTCCTTATATATCTCTTGCTTTATGCCCTATCACGGTTCTTTATTGGGTTCTTGCGAGGGGGAGGATGAAAAGCAAGTAATGGTAGCAAGTAATGGTGGCTTGACTTTTGCTAAGCTTGCTGTTATAATCTCAACGCTTAGGAAATTCAAAAAGAGCGGGTAGTAGATAGTAGGTAGTGGGTAGGGCTGAAGTGAGGGTGAGCTTAACGAAGAACACAAACAGTGTGGGAGTAATGAGAACTAACGTAATTAAAACATTGATAGTTGTCTTTTTCCTTTCTTTTGGCGCTCTTTCTCTTTTTAGATACTGGCAGGAGCAGGTTAGGGAGAAGGCGGCATCGGATTTTGCCATTGCCCGCATGCACTATCAGGAGCGAAGGTACGTTGAGGCGGCTCAAGGGTTTCGCAAGGTCATAGAATCCCACCCGGGAAGCAGAGAAGCCATTGGCTCTTTATACGGTCTCGGGCTCAGTCTCATCCAATTAGGAGATTATGAAGAAGCAATTTACTATTTCCAGAGACTCAAAAATGAGTTTCCTGCCAGTGATTATCTCGACAAAGCCCTTTATCGCTGGGGACGGGTAGAGGAAGAGCGAGGAAACCCTGAAGAAAGCTTTAACCTTTACGAGAGCATTACAAGAGACATCCCTGCTTCTGCACTCTACCCCAATGCGCTTGTGGGCATGGGAAGGATAAGCGAATTGAGGGGGCACTGGAAGAAGGCAAGGAGTTACTTCCAAAAGGTAATGGATAACTTCCCGCAAACCGAGGCATCTACTGAAGCAAAAAGAAGATTGGGAGAGCTCAACATCAAGTTACTTACTTCCCCGATAATGACGGAGCATTATATTATCTATGAAGTGGCCCCGGGAGACACCCTCAACGCCATCGCCAGGAGATTTAATACAACAGTAGAGCTGATAATGAAAAAAAATGAGTTAAAAACCCCTTCCATTAAACCGCTACAGAGACTGAAAATTCTGCAGGGAAATCTCCATATCGTTGTTAATGTATCAAAAAACACCCTCACGCTTTATCTCGATGAGGAGTTCATCATCTCATATCCTGTGGCAACGGGCGCGCCTCTTACCCCCACGCCGCTAGGGGAATTCGTAATCATTAATAAATTGATAGAGCCGATGTGGAGAGGACTATCACACAACGACCCCGGCAACATTCTCGGGACAAGGTGGCTGGGACTAAACAAGTCGGGGTATGGAATTCACGGAACAACACTACCTGAGACAATTGGAGCCCCTGTAACATTAGGATGTATTCGGATGTTCAATAAAGATGTGGAAAAACTATTTGACCTCATTCCTGTTGGAACTGCTGTCAAGATTATAAAAAATGAGCACTAACCACTTAGATTTTGAACTGCCAATTATCGAGTTAGAAAAAAAGATTGAGGAATTGCGCAGATTTACTTCTAATAGCAGGATGGACCTCTGCCGAGAAGTTGAAGCGCTGGAGAAAAAGGCAGAAAGACTAAAGAGGGAGATTTTTACTAACCTCGCCCCCAGGCAGAGAGTTCAGCTGGCGCGCCACCCTCAGCGCCCTCATACTCTTGATTACATAAATCTAATTATGGATGGCTTTTATGAACTTCACGGGGATAGAATGTTCTCTGATGACAGAGCCATTGTCGGAGGTCTGTGTAAATTTAATGACGAGACAGTTCTGGTCATTGGTCACCAGAAAGGAAGTAACATCCAGGAAAACATTGAGAGAAATTTTGGCATGCCCCACCCCGAAGGATATCGCAAAGCCTTAAGACTGATGAGGTTAGCTGAAAAATTCAATTTTCCCGTAATCACGCTTATTGACACTCCAGGAGCTTATCCAGGAATCGGGGCTGAGGAGAGGGGCCAGGCAGAAGCGATTGCCAGAAATTTAATGGAGATGTCCACGCTAAAGACATCCCTTATAAGCCTGGTCATTGGCGAAGGAGGAAGTGGTGGGGCACTGGGAATAGGAGTTGCTGATAGGACTCTAATGTTAGAGAATGCAATATACTCGGTAATCTCTCCCGAAGGATGTGCCGCCATCCTCTGGCGTGATAAAAGGAAGGCAGGAGAGGCAGCTGATGCACTTTGCCTCACCGCGCAAGACATTATAAAATTAAGAATTATCGACGAGGTCGTGCCTGAGCCATTGGGCGGAGCACACAAGAATCATGAGCAAGTAGCGACTCTTGTTGCGGAGAGCCTGAAGAGAAACCTCTCGGAGCTAAAATCCTTTTCCATAAAGGAGATTGTCAGGAGAAGGTTTGAGAAGCACCGCCACATAGGAGAATTCCTTGAGTTGAGAGAGGAGGCTATCTCAGTCAGGGGAACCGAGGACGGGGATGAGAAATAAGCCGCGAGGGTTGGCAGAGATTCTGCTCACAGAGGGGCTGATTGAGGCGGAGGCATTAAGAGAGGCTCTCAAAGAAGAGAAGAGAACAAAAGAAACACTACACCAGATTCTTACCAGAAATGGCACTGTTTCTCCTGAGAACCTCTGCAAGGCACTCTCGCTCCAGTTTAACCTGAAGATTGTCAGTCTCTCCACAATTAAGGTCGAAGAAGGAATCATCAGCCAAATTCCACAGAGCATGGCAAGAAGACACAAGATGTTTCCTATAGAGAAGAAAGACAACACAATTACAGTTGCTATTTCAGAGCCCGGGAGCCTTCCAGCACTTGATAACCTGAGAGTGCTCCTGGGATGCGAGATTGAGCCAGCTCTCACCACCGAGAAAGAGATAAATACTGCGCTGGATAATTATTACGGAAGCGATGGGGACCTCGCCCGGGTGACAATCGAGAAATCCGAAGACGAGGAATACGCTGATGCCATCGATACCACAGCCGTTGAGGGAGAGGATACGCCAGTAATCAGATTGGTTGGGCTCATCCTCATGGAGGCGCTCCGCAAGAGAGCCAGCGACATCCACCTGGAGCCACTTGAAAACCGCTTTCGGGTAAGATACCGCATTGACGGAATCTGTCAGGAGGTTCTTGGGCCACCTAAAGAACTCCAGGGGCTAATAATCTCCAGAATAAAGATTATGGCAGGTATAAACATTGCGGAGAAGCGGCTTCCCCAGGATGGAAGGATAAGAATTAAGCTCCTCGAAAAAGAGATAGACCTTCGTGTTTCCACGCTTCCAGGGCTTCACGGCGAAAGCGTTGTTATGAGAATACTTGACAAGGCAACCCTTCTCATTGACCTGAGAAAGTTAGGTTTCTCTGTCCAGGATCAAAGAAAGCTTGAGTCTCTCATTACCCTGCCCCACGGGATTCTCCTCGTTACCGGGCCGACTGGCTCGGGGAAGACAACGACGCTCTATGCTGTCCTGAATCGCATAAATCAGCCCGATAGAAAGTTAATTACCGTTGAAGAGCCTGTTGAATACCAGCTCTCCGGGATAAATCAGTCACAAGTCAGACCAGAGATCGACCTGACATTCGCCAAGATATTGCGTGAGATACTCAGACAGGCACCTGATATCATAATGGTTGGCGAGATCCGCGACGCCGAGACAGCACAAATTGCAGTTAGCGCTGCCCTGACCGGGCACCTTATCTTCTCCACGCTCCACACTAACGATGCCCCGGGAGCAATGACCAGGCTAATTAACATGGGAATTACTCCTTTTCTGGTTGCCTCTTCCGTTCAGGGGATTATAGCCCAGAGGCTGATGCGGAAAATCTGCTCTAACTGTAGCGAGCCCTACACACCTGCCCCCCATGAGTTAATGGAAATTGGGCTTTCTCTGGATGATATCTCAAACCAGGAGTTTTTTCGTGGCCGTGGTTGTCATAGGTGCAATCAGAGCGGTTACCATGGAAGGATTGCTATCTTTGAAATGCTGCCAGTAACCGATGAAATCAGAAACCTCGTCATCCGTAATGCCCCCAGCACGGAGATAAAACAAAAAGCACGAGAGCTTGGAATGAAAACGTTAAGGGAGGATGGCTGGGAAAAAGTATTTTCAGGGATAACAACTACAACCGAAGTAGCCAGAGTAACAGGAAGCGACATAGAATAAATATCTGATTTTAAAAAGAGGGTTATCTTATGGAAATGGATAAGCTATTAAGTATTACAGTGGAGAAGAGGGCATCTGACCTGCATCTTTCCGTTGGGAGGCCGCCAGTCCTCCGAACTGATGGAAGGCTCGTTGACCTTGACTTCAATTCACTGACACCAGATGATACCATTTCTCTTATGAAGTCAATTACATCTGCTGCACAACAGGAGAAACTTCAGGGCAAGGGAGGAGTTGAGTTTGGATTTGCCTTTGGAGAGGCGGCGCGCTTTAGGGTGAGCATCTTCAGGGAAAGGGGCCGCCTGGGTCTGGCGCTCAGGCTTATTCCATCTCAACTCCTGACATTTGAGCAAATCGGGCTTCCTCCAACTACGATAAAGGAGTTGCTGCAAAAACCACGCGGGCTAATCCTTGTTACCGGGCCGACTGGCTCGGGGAAGACAACAACATTGGCAACAATGATTGACTTTATCAATCAGGAGACAGGTCGCCACATAATAACCATTGAGGACCCAATTGAATACTACCATGAGCACCGAAAGTCACTCATCGTGCAGCGAGAGGTAGGAGTTGACGTTCCTTCCTTTTCCGAAGCGGTTATAAGAGCCTTAAGACAGGACCCGGATATAATCTTCATCGGCGAGATGAGAGAGATAGCAACGATGGAGGCAGCAATTACCGCCGCTGAGACCGGGCACCTGGTCTTCTCTACCCTGCATACAACGGGCGCTGCAAAAACCGTTGACAGAATCATTGATGCCTTCCCAACTACCCAGCAGGAACAGATAAGGCTCCAGGTCTCCGGCTCCATCTTAGCGGTAATCTCCCAGGCCCTTCTCCCAAAAACAGGAGGAGGAAGAATCGCCGCCTTTGAGATAATGGTTTCCACCCCGGCGATCCAGAACCTCATCCGGGAAAAAAAGACATACAATATTGTCTCTGCAATAGAGACAGGGCGGAAATATGGCATGCGATTACTGGACCAGCACCTCTTAGAGCTTCACCAGAGGGGGCTGATTCGCCAGGAGGATATGATGGGTGTGTGTTCTGACCTCACCTCAATCAGGACAAAACTTGATGCCATCACAAGGAAAAGATAGTGCAGAGAGAGGCATAGAGGCACAAGAGCTGAAAGCTGAAAGCTATTTAGTAGAGAGTAGAGAGAGGCACAAAGTATGATAAAAACACATGAGGAGAAGAGAGGGAGAAAGGAAGATGCGCTACCCATTAAAGTGAGCGAGATTGAGATAAATCCAGAGGTTATCACCAGGATCTCTCCATCAATAGCAAGAATTTATACGATCATGCCGATGAGCTTTGCTCGCAACACCCTAACCATAGCCACCGCCAATCCGCACAATATCCGCCTTCTTGATGACCTGCGATTTATGTTAAATGTTGAGATAGAAGCAGTTCCCAGCACAGAAGATGAGATTAAAAGAGCAATTGAAAGGTATTATGGACCAGAGGGAGCCTCCGCCGCCGACTTGCTTGCCCAGATAGAGCAAGGTGGAAAGGTAACCGTCAGAGAAGAAGTTATAGACATTGAGGAGCTTCAACAGCTTGCCAAGAAGGCCTCTACTACCAGGCTGCTCAATTTAATCTTAGGACGGGCAATAAAGGAGAGAGCAAGTGATATTCATTTTGAGCCGTTCGAGGACCAGTTCAAGGTCCGATATCGGATTGATGGAGCGCTCTATGACACAGCTCCTCCACCGAAGCACCTTGGTGCGGGGATTTCCTCAAGACTTAAAGTGATCGCCGGGATGGACATTGCCGAGCGCCGAATCCCACAGAGCGGCAGAATCGAGGTAAAGATAGGAGGAAGAAACGTTGACCTGCGAGTTTCAACCCTCCCAACTGTTTTCGGGGAGAGCATCGTGTTGAGAGTGCTGGACCGCTCCATTGTGATGTTATCGCTGGATCAACTTGGGATGCTTCCTAATGATCTTAAAACGTTCGGACAGCTTATTCAAAAGCCAAATGGGATTCTCCTCGTTACCGGGCCAACAGGATGCGGAAAGACCACAACTCTCTACTCTGCCCTTGCCTCCCTTGATAGCGATACCACTAAAATCATTACAACAGAGGACCCGGTTGAGTATGACATTCCAGGAATTGTGCAGGTTCACATAAGAGAACAGATAGGGCTGACTTTTGCCACTTGTCTCAGACATATTCTCCGGCAGGATCCCGACACAGTCCTTGTCGGAGAGATGCGCGATCTGGAGACAGTGCAAATTTCGATTCAAGCCTCGCTCACCGGGCACCTTGTGCTCAGCACTCTACACACAAGCGATGCCGCAACAACTATAATAAGACTCCTTGACATGGGCATTGAGCCCTTTCTGATTGCCTCTACCTTAGAGGCAATAATTGCCCAGAGACTTGTGCGAACAATCTGCCAGAATTGCAAGGAGCCCTACCGGCCGGACGAAGAGGAGCTACGGTCAATCAGGCTGACGGCAGAGGAGGTGAGAGAAAGAACTTTTTACCGGGGAAAGGGATGCGGCCTCTGTAATAACACCGGCTATAAAGGAAGAACAGGAATCTTTGAGCTTCTCATTCCCAATGACAACGTCAAGGTTCTTATTATGAAGAGGGCATCAGCAGGGGACATTCGCAATGAGACAACAAGGCAGGAGCTAAAAACAATAAGAGAAGATGGATTAGAGAAAATATACCAGGGAATTACCACCATTGAAGAGGTAAGGAGGGAAATAATTTAAGAAAGATGCCAATCTTTAATTACGTAGCAACGGATGCAGGTGGCAAAGAGACGAAAGGAGTTATAGACGCAGAGACAGAGGTCATGGCTCTCTCCAGAATCCGAGAAATGTCTCTCTTTCCTCTGCAACTGACGAAACGAGCAGCTGCTGCTCCTGGTGCTCAGGACAAGAAGGGAGGGATTCTTGGAGGGCAAATTAAGATACCTTTTCTCTCAAGCCGCGTCTCAGGGAAAGAACTTACACCATTTACAAGACAACTTGCTACCCTGATTAATGCAGGACTTCCTCTGATAAGGAGTCTTAGTGTCCTTATGAATCAGATGAAGCCATCGGCGCTAAAGGATATCGTAATGGGCATTATAGTCGATGTAGAAAGCGGAAGCAGCTTTGGCGATGCTCTAATAAAATACCCGAAGGTGTTTTCAAAAGTGTTTATTGGCATGGTAAAAGCAGGAGAGGCGGGCGGAGTATTAGATAAGTCGCTGGAGCGCCTGGCAGAGTTTGCCGAGAAAAGCGCCGCTTTAAGGGGAAAAATAAAAACAGCGATGACCTATCCAATCATAGTTGTCGTCGTAATTGTTGGTATCATGGCAGTAATATTTCGATTTGTTATCCCGACATTTGAGGAAATGTTTGCCGACATGGAGATGGCGCTTCCTGCCCCAACGCGGATTTTAATAGAAACAAGCACATTTATTAGAGAGCAGGCTTTTCTTGTCCCACTCACTCCTATAGCGCTTATCGCTCTTTATTCTCTGATTCAGAAAACAAAGGGTGGCGGGTTAGCCATTGACAAGGGCAAGCTGCGGATTCCGCTTATGGGACCACTTATCCGAAAAATTGCCGTGGCAAGATTTAGCAGAACATTAGGAACATTGGTTACCAGTGGAGTTCCCATTCTCCAGGCACTTGATACCGCCAGGGAGACAGCGGGAAACCTTGTAATATCCGGAGCAATTAAAACTGCTCATGACAGTGTAAAGGCAGGAGAGACGCTTGCGGCCCCTTTTGAGGCCAGCAACGTTTTTCCCCCTCTCGTAAGTAGCATGATCAGCGTTGGTGAAGAAACAGGAAATCTTGATGAAATGCTTCTAAAGGTCGCCGATACCTATGACGAAGAGGTAGATAGAGCCGTGGAAGCGCTCTCCGCATCACTTGAGCCAATAATGCTTGTATTTATGGGGATAATTGTTGGTTTTATCGTTATCTCTCTCTTTGTCCCCCTCATCCAGATGGCAATGGCAATAGCATGAGACTAAGGCACATGTCCATGGAGGAGCAGAGAATCCTTCTTGTTGATGACGAAGAAAACATGAGGAAGAGCCTGGGGGCACTCCTCAGGAGAGAAGGGTATCGTGTTGAGACCGCCTCCACCGGAGGTGAGGCCACCCGGTTGGCAGCAAAGCGCTCCTTCGCCCTGCTTGTGATTGACCTTAAATTAGGAGAAATGGATGGAATAGAGACATACCTCCGCATAAAAAAAGGAAGTCCCCGCACACTGGCGATTATCATAACCGGTCATGCCAGTATGGAGAGCGCAATTGAGGCAATTCGCGCCGGGGCATATGACTATTTAGTAAAACCGTTCCGCTTTGAGGAGATGCTCCTAACAGTAAAAAGAGCGCTGGATTACCAGCAAGTCCGAGAGGAAAATGTCTATCTCCATCGGGAACTAAAAGGAAAGTTCTGGCTCGGTAATGTCATTGGAAAAAGCATCCAGATGGAGAAGGTATTCCAGGTAGTGAAAAAGGTGGCAGATTCAGATGTAACTGTGCTTCTGCGAGGCGAGAGTGGAACCGGCAAGGAACTCATTGCCCGAGCAATCCATTACAGTGGCCCGCGGCGAGAAAAAAGATTTATTGCCATAAGCTGCGGGGTGATTTCCGAAACCCTCCTTGAATCAGAACTTTTTGGATACGAGAAAGGAGCTTTCACCGGAGCAGTAACAAGGAAAAAGGGGTTCTTTGAGGTAGCCGATGGGGGAACCGTTCTTCTTGATGAAATTGGTGACCTCTCTCCTGCCACCCAGATGAAGCTGCTACGAGTCTTGCAGGAAAGGGAATTTCAGCGGGTTGGAGGTACAGAGACCATAGCTGTAGATGTCCGAATAATCAGTGCCACCAACAAGGACTTAGAAAAAGAGGTCAGGGAGCAACGCTTCCGGGAAGACCTGTATTATCGAATCAATGTCATTCCCATTACTCTGCCACCACTGCGGGAAAGGAAAGGAGACATTCCTCTCCTCATTGAGAATTTTTTGGCAAAATACCGGGGGAAAGAGAGGGAAATAAAAATTTCTGCCGAAGCAAAAGAGCTGCTCATGAATTACCATTGGCCCGGTAATGTGCGGGAATTAGAGAATGTCATTGAGGGAGCAATTGCTCTAAGCTCCGGAAGCATCATTTCCGCCAAAGATATTGCTCTCAATATGGGTCCAGCGACTACAAGAGAAACGGCAATAGCTGTCAACGAAAGGTTAACGCTGAAGGAGGCAAAGGAAAAGCTTGAGGAGAAATTTATAAAGAAGGCGCTGGAGAAAGCCCGTGGAAACGTGGCACAGATTGGGAGAGAACTCGGGCTAAGTCGCAGGCACCTATATGAGAGAATGGACCACTACGGCATTAACCCGGGAGCATATAAATGAAGCGTTCATGGTTTTTGTGGGACGTAGCATACCTGGCGATTTTGGGCTTGCTTATGGTTCTTTTTATCCTCGGCGCTGTTGCAGTACTCCGATGGGAAGGGCAGCAGCAAATGGCAATTATAGGCGGAATATTCTTCGTCCTGGGATACTTAAGCCACCCCTACCTCTCCCGATCGATTTGGAGCCCGCTGGCAAAACTAATGCGGGAGAGCCGGGGAAGAGACAATAGTCAGCACGCGCTACCGCAGGAGCTAATAGAGGATTTACGCCTCTCTCGGCTGGAGGTGAAGCGCTGGTCAGAAGAGTTAGAAAAAAGAGTAGAAGAGAGAACAAGAAAGATAATTGCTCTCCGGAGGAAATTGATTCACTTTGAGAAGATGGCCTCATTGGGTGGGATGGCAGCAGGGGTAGCACACGAGATAAGAAACCCTCTTGGAATTATCGGCATTGCTGCCGGGTACCTGAATAGTTCAATAAGCGCTAACAATGACTCCCTGAGTAAGAGTGAGGTGGCAGTCTTAAGAGAACAGGTTGCAATCATTGAAGAGGAGGTTGAAAGAATGAGAAGAACCACCGACAACCTTCTCTCCTTCTCCCGATTTTCTCTGGAAGGAGTGCCAGAACCAATTTACATCAACGATGTAATAGATGAGTCCATTGCTTATCTGCAGGATGCTACTCTGCAAGGGATAGAGTTGCTCCGGGACCTTGACCGCACTCTTCCTCCAGTAAGGATTGACCGGGACCAGTTACGTCAGGTGTTTTTAAACATTATCCAGAATGCTTCCCAGGCAATGTTAGATGGAGGGACAATAGAAATCCACTCTAAGAGGGGAGAGAAGCGCTCAATGGTTGAGGTCTCCTTTCGAGACACTGGCTGCGGAATCCCTTCAGGGGACCTGAAAAGAATATTTGACCCGTTTTGGACGACGAAGAGCGCCGGGAGGAAAGGGTTCGGCCTGGGACTGGCAATTTCGCACAACATTATCCGCAAGAACAGAGGAGATATCAGTGTAAAGAGTGTCCTCGGGGAGGGAACAACCTTTACAATCAAGCTCCCGATAACGGAAAATGGTAAAGAAAGGCACAAAGGCACAAAGTTATGATAAAATAAAGGTAAGTATTCAGTGAACACGTTATTC
>BBPG01000217.1_pt1 | contig 23760 bp, 21 predicted proteins | sample 1343651 | NCBI WGS metagenome assembly BBPG01 (sample SAMD00019091, study PRJDB2971) | groundwater metagenome | biome: freshwater biome; feature: mineral spring; material: ground water | place: USA: CA, Sonoma | collected 2012-06 | depth surface m | reverse complement strand
ACGTCCCGAGAGACTGTGACTAGGATTTTGAGTCGTTTCCAAAAAGACGGGATTTTAACACTGGACAAGCAACGTATTATCATCCAAGATGAAGAAAAACTCTGTGATTGGACATGATTTAGGGCACACTACCTGTCAGGGGGGTGCCTTTTGCTTTATGCAGGCTATTACTGATTTACACACTCATACGGTTTATAGTCATGGGAAAGGAACTGTTGAAGATAATGTGCGCATGGCAATGAGGCGTGGCTTGCAGGCGGTGGGGATAGCAGACCACGGCCCCAGCCATATTTTTATCGGCATTGGCGGTACGAATGCCTTTAGACTGATAAAAAAAGAAAATAAATTGGTCCGTCCCCGGAGCCTGGCTTTTTTATGGCAGGGGGTTCGCAATTTTTGGTCCGGCTGGACGGAAACAACTTCTGCGTCGCTGCGGGCAGCCAATACTGCCGCGATTACAGCGGCGGTAAGGCGTTATCCCATAGCCGCTATTACCCATCCAGGCCTGCAGATTGATATTAATACTACAGAACTGGGTCGCGTTTGTAAGGAATACGGTACATCTTTGGAAATTAACAGCTCCTATGGCAGTGAGTTAGACCAGTATATCAGGGAGGCTCTACCTACCGGAGTCAGTTTTTTGCTCAGTAGTGATGCACACTTGCCGGAGCGTGTAGGAGATTTTTGTCAAGCTTACCAATTGGTCGAGCGCCTGAAAATTCCCCTAGAGCGAATTGTTAATCTGGATAAATAACGTCTGCAAAAGAGGGAAACTGATGGTGTGAGCCGAAACTGTCCAGCAGAAAGGCAATACTGGGTATTTGGAAAATTGGGAGGGCGAAGATGTTGGAAAATATCCGTTTTGTGTTAATCACAGGGCTCTCCGGAGCAGGTAAAAGCCAGGCGATTCGCAGTTTTGAAGATCTAGGTTATTTTTGCATCGATAACTTGCCGCCCATGTTGATTCCTAAATTTGCCGAATTAGCGGCTCATTCGGAGGGAAAAATTAACCGTATTGCTCTAGTCTCAGATATTCGTGGCGGCGAATTTTTTGACAGGCTGCATGATGCATTACAAATGCTGGAAGAAATCGGCTTTGATTACGAGATTATCTTCCTGGAGGCTGATGACGAGTCGTTGATTCGACGCTTTAAGGAGACGCGCCGGCGCCATCCTCTAGCTGCAAAAGGCAGTATTGCAGTGGGAATTAAGGAAGAAAAAAAATTGTTGGCACAAATCCGCAGCAAAGCGGATAAAATAATTGATACCACAATGCTTACACCTCATCAGCTTAAAGAGGAAATTGTCTCTCTTTATGCACCTGATAGCGAGCAGGAGAATATTCTAATTACGTTGGTAGCTTTCGGCTTCAAATACGGGATCCCTTTGGATGCCGATTTGGTGTTTGACGTCCGTTTTCTGCCTAACCCTCACTATATTGAAGATCTGCGTCCGTTGACTGGTAATAACGAAGAAGTCAAAGAATACGTCTGGAAGTGGGCAATTACACATAAATTTTTTCAAAAGCTGGTGGATATGATTCAGTTTCTTGTGCCGTGCTATGTTAAAGAGGGAAAACCGCAACTTGTGATAGCCATCGGCTGTACTGGAGGCAAGCATCGTTCCGTCTCAATTGTCAATGAGTTGGAAAAGATTCTTAAAGGGAAAAATTATCGCGTGGTAAAAGAGAATAGGGATATCAATAAGTCTTGAGTTTGAGAGGAATTAGAAGATGCAAATTCGTGACTTTTTAATGGGTTTAGTGATAGGCGGAGCTACCATCTTTTTCCCGCGCCACCATGGTGGGAGGCGCAATAAAGTCTTAGATCAGCGGGAGACGCTATATCAAAAATATTGCCGTGAAAACGGTGCCAAGATAGCTGCCATCGGTGGCGGCACCGGACTCTCCACCTTGCTGCGGGGATTAAAGAAATATAGCTCGAATCTGTCAGCTATTGTTAATGTCACAGACGACGGGGGAAGTTCAGGTCGTTTGCGTGAAAAGTTGTCTATCCTGCCTCCCGGGGATATCCGCAATTGCTTGCTGGCGCTGGCAAATACCGAACCACTTCTGGAAAAGGTATTTCAATATCGGTTTGCTGAAATAGAAGGGTTACAAGGGCATAATCTGGGAAATTTATTTTTGGCAGCTCTAAGTGATGAGTTTGGTTTTGAAGAAGCGCTGTCAGTCGCTAGTCGTGTGTTGGCAGTCAAAGGAGAAGTGCTGCCGGTAACTATTGATAATGTGAATCTGGTGGCGCACTTTGCTGATGGCCTTGTGATTCGTGGGGAAAGTCGAATCTCGGCTGAGTGCGGGAAAATTTGCCGGCTTTCCTTGGATCCGGATACTTCGCAAATTTATTCGGCGGCAGCTCAAGCCATTCGCGAAGCGGAAATTGTGTTGGTTGGTCCAGGCAGCTTGTACACCAGTGTGCTGGCTAATCTGCTGGTGCCGGGTGTTGCGACGGCCATCAGGGAAAGCAAAGCAAGGAAAGTATATATCTGTAATGTGATGACTCAGCCGGGGGAAACGGATGGATACACGGCAGCCGATCACCTGCAGGCAATTGATGAACATGTGGGTTCCGGTATTTTTGAACTGGTTGTAGTCAATAACAATTTTGATATTCCAGCCTCTTTGTTAGATAAATACCGACATGAAGGTTCTGTACCGGTGCTTCCTGACGTCGAGCGCTTAACTCAAATGGGGGTGGACATATTGTCAGGCAGTTTGATGTCTCACCATGAGCTTGTTCGCCATGATTCAGAAGAATTGGCTAAGATTATTTTTTCGCAAGATTTGGTGTTTAGTAAGGCTGATGTTGGGAAGAAAAAGAGTGGTCTAGCGCATCGTTTAATGCACAGGGAGAGAGGTGTGTAGCATGACATACGCCCTGCAGGCCAAAAATGAACTGACCCGTCGTGAATTTGGTAGAGTTTGTTGCCTGGCTGCTGAATTGATAGCATTTATCCGTTTAAGCGGCAATATCCAGATTTCAGGCAAGCGGCTCTCTTTAAATGTGGTTACATCTAACCCGGCCATAGCCCGCCGGATTTTTTCTCTCTTCAAGCAGCTCTTTTGTCTGAGTTCAGAGCTATTGGTGCGCAGAAAGATCAGGTTGCGGAAGAACAATGTTTATCTTATCCGTATTTCAGAATCATTTCGCGTGCGTGAGGTGTTGACGGAACTGGGGTTAATGTGCGGCGGTGTTTTCGTTCAGGAGTTAGATGAACGGATAAAAAAAGGAAAATGCTGTAGCAGGGCTTATTTGCGAGGCGCTTTTTTAGCTGCAGGCTCCGTTTCAAATCCGGAAAATTCTTACCATCTGGAGATATTTACTGACTATCAACAGCAGGCAAGTGACTTGGCTGCGCTCATTGAGACCTTTAGGTTAAAGGCTAAAGTTATCACCAGAAAAAACGGTTACTTAGTTTATCTGAAAGACAGCGAACAGATTGTGGCTTTTCTAAACGTGATTGGAGCCCATTCTGCTCTGCTTAGCTTTGAAAATGTGCGCATTTTAAAAGATATCCGCAACCGAATTAACCGTTTAGTCAACTTCGAAACTGCCAATGTGAATAAAATGGTGGACGCTGCGGTGAAACAGGCAGAGGTTATTCGAGCTATCGAAGATTCCATAGGGCTTGCTGCACTTGAGCCGCCGCTTCAGCAATTAGCCAAGTTGCGCTTGCAGCATCCCGAAGCCAGTCTTCAGGAGTTAGGCGAGATGCTGGATCCAAAATTGGGGAAATCCGGCGTCAATCACAGAATGCGCAAACTGGAAAAGATCTCTAAAAAATATACAAAACAGAAAGTGTAGTAAATAGATTTCTTTGACTTAGCTTGTTTGAATAGATTATCTTGCAAATTGGCAGGATTTTTGCATTCCATTGGCGAATAGTGAATGAGCTAAAACATTTGAATTTTTCTTTCGTCAGGCATCTTTTTGTTGCGTCAGAACTGTACTGGGCTTTTATAAATACGCAAAGGAGATGTCGTAATGCGGATTTCCTATAATCTTAAGCTGGAACAATCACAGAAGCTGATGATGACGCCTAAACTGCAGCAGGCGATTAATTTGCTGCTGAGCGACCGGAAGTTGGTAGAATTGCTGGCTAGGCGGGATGTTTTACTTTCCCGTCGTACTGTAGCAAAATACCGGGAAGAAATGGGCATTCCTTCATCCACCAGGAGAAAACGTATTTAACGGAGAAAAGGATGTGCAGGTGCGCATCCTTTTCTCCGTGTGCGGCAGGAATTTAGTTTTTATTAGCGAATTATCTCTTCGTCTTTTGCCTCCAGGTGCGGAGCGAGTGTAGCGGGAGAGAGGGCGATCATTTAAAGATAAGCTTTGGTTTAAATATTATATTTTAGGGAGGCAGTAAAATGACGATTAAAATCGGCGTAAACGGTTTTGGCCGGATCGGACGCGCATGCATCCGGCTTGTAGAGGAGCATCCTGAATTGGAAATGGTGGCTTTTAACAGCACGCGAGATCCGAAGATGCTGGCTCATCTTTTGAAGTATGACTCACTCTACGGCCGCACGCCCTACGACGTAGAGCCGTTAAAAAATGCGCTCCTGTTAAATGGTCGGGAAGTAAAAATCCTGGCTGATCGTCATCCCGCAAACCTTAACTGGGGTGACTATGGCGTGGAGGTCGTAATTGAAGCTACAGGGTCTTTTAGTGATGCCCTGGAAGCCGGAAAGCAACTTGGCGGCAGTACAAAGAAAGTTGTTATTACAGCCCCGGCTGAAGGCGAAGATTGTACCATCGTAATGGGGGTAAACGAGGATAAATATGATCCAGCTAGTCACCATGTCATTTCTAATGCTTCCTGCACGACCAACTGTCTGGCACCGGTTTGCAAAGTGCTAGATGACGAGTTTGGCTTTAAGAAGGGGTTAATGACGACTGTTCATGCGTATACTAACGACCAGAGGATTTTGGATTTGGCACATAGCGATTTGCGCCGCGCCAGAGCTGCCGCCCTGTCCATGATTCCGACCACCACAGGAGCGGCGCGTGCTGTATCCATGGTTATACCCGGGATTCGTGGCAGAGTAGATGGTTTAGCAATTCGGGTGCCGACCCCCACAGTCTCATTAGTTGATCTGGTGGCAGAGCTGGACAATTCTGTAACAAAAGAACAGGTTAATAATGCTTTCCGTCAGGCTGCCGCCGGTCGGATGAAAGGAATTCTCGGTGTTTCTGATGAGCCGCTCGTTTCTGTGGATTATAAGGGAGATTCGCGTTCTAGTGTGGTAGATGCTCTTTCCACCATGGTGGTGCAGGATAATCTGGTCAAAGTGATCGCTTGGTATGATAATGAGTATGCTTATGCTTGCCGTGTCATTGATCTGGTACTCTTTATTGCAAAACACGGCTTGTAAACAGAAAAGCTGCCGTTCTCGTGTTCAGATTGCGGTAGCTTCCTTCGCGGAGGTGCTTACTTTGACAAAAAAATCAGTAAAAGATATTGACCTGACTGGCAAACGGGTCTTTACGCGTGTAGATTTTAATGTACCTAGAAATGAACAAGGTGAAATTACTGACGATACGAAGATCAGAGCGGCGTTGCCCACTATCCGCTACATGCTGGCACAGGGAGCCGCAGTAATATTAGCCAGCCATCTTGGTCGTCCGAAAGGGAAGCCGGATGAAAATTTGCGCCTGGACGCAGTGGCAGCGAGGCTGTCTCTCTTGCTTGGTCACCATGTGCAAAAGCTCGATGAAGTTGTAGGAGAAGAAGTGTCTCTCGCCGCGGCAACTCTGCAGCCAGGGGAGCTTCTTTTCTTGGAAAATGTGCGTTTCCATCCCGGAGAAAAGAGTAATGACGAAGCGCTTGCTAAGGCATACGCCGGACTTGCTGATCTGTTTGTTTCCGATGCCTTCGGTACGGCGCATAGGACGCACGCCTCAAATACCGGATTGGCAAAATACATTCCTGCGGTGGCAGGATTGCAGATGGCGACAGAAATAGAAATTCTCTCCAAATGTTTACACAATCCGCAGAGGCCGTTGGTAGCAATTGTGGGAGGCAATAAAATTGCGGACAAAATTAGGGTTTTACATAATCTGCTGAGGAGTGTTGATTCGCTGTTGCTTGGCGGCGGGATGGCTAATACCTTTTTGAAAGCAAAAGGATATCAGCTGGGTAAGTCGCTGGTGGAAGAGGATCAGTTGGCGGTTGCCGTTAAAATTATGCGAGAGGCAGCAACCCTAAAGGTAAATCTTTGTCTCCCGTCGGACTTGATTGTGGCAGATAGTCCGGAAGATGGGACCAGCGCCCAAGTTGTCACGGTGGACTTGGTGCAGGCAGATAAAATGGCTCTTGATATTGGCCCTCAAACAAGAAAGAGTTATGGTGATTTAGTAAGTAAGGCTGGTACTGTTTTGTGGAACGGTCCCATGGGCGTGTTTGAGGTAGACGCCTTCGCACAGGGGAGTATTGAACTGCTAAACACCCTTGTGCAATCTGAAGCATATTCGATTGTTGGCGGTGGAGATATGATAGCGGCGGTGAAAAAAGCAGGCGTGGACAAGCAGATTTCGCACATCTCCACCGGAGGCGGCGCCACGTTGGAGTTTTGGGAAGGCAAAGAGCTGCCTGGAATTGCCGTTCTTCAAGAGAAATGACTGGGTAGTTTACAGAAAGGGGTTTGGCATGAGGATACCAATTATTGCCGCCAACTGGAAAATGCATAAAACCAGTGAAGAGGCAACAACCTTTGTAAATCAGTTAGGAAATCAGTTGAAGGCAGAAGTTGCGTTGGAAATAGTGCTTTGTCCACCGTATCCTTTGCTAGCTTTAATTGCAGAGTCATGTCAGAAGTATGGCTTTAAGCTTGCTGCCCAGAACATGTATTGGGAAACGGCAGGGGCGTTTACAGGCGAAGTTTCACCTTTGCTACTGAAAGACTTAGGCGTGCAATATGTGATTCTCGGTCACTCGGAGCGACGTCAGATTTTTGGCGAAACCGATCAACAGGTGTCACGCAAAGTCAGGGCAGCCTTCGCGCATGAACTAGTGCCTATTGTCTGCGTGGGGGAAACAATGCAGCAGCGTAATGCGGAGCAGACAAACAGTGTTGTGGGAGAGCAGGTTAGTATCGCCTTGAGAGGCTTGGATCCCTCCCAAGTACGCAGAGTAGTTGTGGCTTATGAGCCTGTTTGGGCGATTGGTAGCGGTTTGACAGCCAGCGGTCATGACGCAGCCACGGTTGCTCGCCATATCCGCAAAATAATTGGAGAAATGTTTAGCCTCAAAGTGGCTCGTGATCTTAGAATCCAATATGGTGGCAGTGTAAAGCCGGAAAATATCGATGAATTTATGCGGGATGCTGAGATTGATGGTGCCCTGGTAGGCGGCGCCAGTCTTGATTCTCTAGTTTTTTCCGCTATTGTGCAAAACGCTTGGGGAGCAGTTGCACCATGAGTCGTCCCCGCCCCCTCGTCTTAATTATCTTGGATGGCTGGGGTTTAGGCAGAAAGAAGAACGGCAATGCCCTCTACCAAGCGCACACGCCGTTTTATCACCAACTCAAAGAAACATTCCCGCTCGCTCGTCTCAAGTCAAGTGGCGAAGAAGTAGGCCTCCCTAAGGGGCAGATGGGCAACTCAGAAGTTGGACATCTTAATATTGGAGCCGGCAGAATTGTTTGTCAAGAATTACCCCGGATTGATAAGGCCATCGAGGATGGTTCTTTCTTTGAGAACGAGAAATTTTTAGCAGCCGTTGCTTACGCAAAGGCAAATGTTTCTGCGCTTCATTTGTTCGGATTGCTGTCAGACGGCGGTGTTCACAGTCATTTGCGCCATCTGTTTGCTTTATTGGAGCTGGCAAAGAGAGAAAATATGGATAAAGTATTTGTCCATGCTGTGTTGGACGGGCGGGACGTGGCTCCCACAAGTGCCAAGGAGTATTTGCTTGCATTGGAAAATAAAATGAGCGAATTAGGTGTGGGTAAAATTGCTACTGTCTCGGGGCGCTATTTTACGATGGATCGGGACAGACGATGGGAAAGGGTGGCGTTGGCTTATAATGCCATGGTTTACGGAACAGGGGAAGTGGCTGCTGTAGCAATGCATGCATTGGAGTCGGCAGCTGAGCGGGGAGAAACGGATGAATTTGTCAGACCGACTGTGATTCTTGGTAAGGATAGCAAACCTATAGCTTCCATAAAAACGGCTGATGCCGTGATATTTTTTAATTTTCGCTCTGATCGAGCCAGGCAAATTACCCGCGCGCTTACAGATGCGGATTTTAGCGGATTTAACCGTGTGGAAATTCATCCCTATCCATATTTTGTCAGCATGACTCAGTATGATGAAAAAATCAATGTGCCGGTGGCCTTTTTACCCGATCATTCAAGCGGTACGCTGGGTGAGGTCTTAGCTAAAGCCGGCCTAACACAATTGCGGATTGCTGAAACCGAAAAATATGCCCATGTCACGTTTTTCTTCAACGGTGGTAAGGAAGAATGTTTTCCCGGAGAAGAACGCATTTTGATTCCCTCACCGAAAGTCCCTACATATAATTTTCAGCCGGAAATGAGTGCGCCACAAATCACAAAGCGGGTATTACAGGAAATAAACGAGGGTCGTTTCGATTTTATTGTTTTAAACTATGCCAATCCCGATATGGTAGGTCATACCGGTTTGCTGGAAGCGGCCGTCAAAGCGGTTGAAGCGGTGGATCTTTGTCTGCGGGAAGTTGTAACGGCAGTGCTTGAAAAAGGCGGGATAGCTATTGTTACCTCGGATCACGGCAATGTGGAACAGATGACAGTGGGGCGAAACAGTTTGAGTTTTACTGCTCATACAACTAATCCCGTTCCGTTTATTTTGGCTTCTTATCCACCACAAAAGTTACGTAAAAGTGGGATTTTAGCAGATGTGGCTCCTACAGTTCTGGAACTGCTCGGACTGCCCAAGTCGGTTGAAATGACCGGCACATCGCTTATAATCCGCATTTCTCGGCAAAGGGGACAGGCTAAGACAAAGAAGACAGGAGGCCAGAAAGATGAGTAAAATTACCAAAATTTTTGCACGTGAAATTTTAGATTCCAGGGGAAATCCTACCATGGAAGTTGATGTATCCCTGGCTGGAGGTGGTTTTGGCAGGGCAGCCGTACCGTCAGGAGCGTCTACGGGCGCATTTGAAGCTATAGAGTTGCGCGACAATGACAGTAAGCGATATTTGGGCAAAGGAGTGCTGCAGGCTGTAAAAAATGTTAATGAAATAATTGCCCCTGCTTTAAGAGAGAAGGATGTCTTAGAACAGGCGTCAATAGACCAAATGTTGATTGAACTGGATGGGACACCAAATAAGGGCAAGCTGGGAGCAAACGCCATCTTGGGTGTCTCCATGGCTGTCGCTAAGGCGGCGGCAGATTCTTTGGGACTTCCTATGTATCGCTATCTGGGTGGCGCCAACGCTAAACTTCTGCCGGTGCCCATGTTAAATATTTTAAACGGTGGTCAGCATGCTGATAACAACGTGGATATTCAGGAATTTATGGTTTTGCCGGTGGGCGCGCCTACTTTCGCTGAGGCTTTGCGTGTGGGAACAGAAATATTTCACCATCTGAAGAAAGTGCTCCAAAAAAAGGGGTTGAATACAGCCGTAGGCGACGAGGGCGGCTTTGCGCCAAACCTTACGTCTAATGAAGCTGCGCTGGCTGTAATTATGCAAGCTATTGAGGCGGCTGGGTATAGCCCCGGCAGGGACGTCGTGCTGGCGCTGGATGTGGCGGCGAGTGAGATCTACAGGGATGGTCTTTACCATCTAGACGGTGAAGGGCTGCAGAAGACTTCGCAGGAAATGGTGGCATTTTATGAGAAACTGGTGGCCACTTACCCGGTTGCTTCCATTGAAGACGGCCTGTCTGAAGAAGACTGGGAGGGCTGGAAGCTGCTTACGGACGCACTGGGCAAAAAGGTACAACTTGTGGGTGACGACTTGTTCGCAACTAACATGGAGCGGTTGCAGCGGGGGATCGATGCCTCCACAGCTAATTCAATTTTAATTAAACTGAACCAGATAGGTTCTGTGACTGAAACATTGGATTGTATCGCTCTTGCTCAGAAGCATGGCTATAAACAAGTAATTTCACACCGATCAGGAGAAACTGCCGACACTACTATTGCGGACCTAGCAGTAGCAACTGCTGCGGGGCAAATCAAAACCGGTGCACCGTCCCGCGTAGATCGGGTGGCTAAGTATAACCGTTTGCTCCGGATTGAAGAAGAACTGGGAAGCAGCGCACGGTTTGCCGGGAATCAGTTTGTTGCTTTTGGAAAGGGATCGAAGGGCTGAAATAATAATAAAAAATTGTTGACAGGAATAAAGTAGGATGCTATACTCGTTATGTACTGTCAAACATAACGAATAACGAGGGGGAGAATAATGAGTAAGAGGTTATCACCTTGGTTGCTTGGTCTGTTTTTGCTGCTCTTTATGTTCACAGCGGCTACTAATTCTGCGGGAGCTGCGCAAATAAGCGTTTTACTGGACGACCAGCCGCTTTCTATGGAAGTTGGGCCACAGCTAGACGGCCGTACAGTATTGCTTCCGTTAAGAGCTGTACTAGGCCCTCTCGGTGCGGAAATGGATTGGCACGCCGGAACCAGGAGTGTAAGTATTAGCAGGGGGCGCACAAACCTCGGTTTGTCCATAGGCAGTAAAGTAGCTACGATTAACGGCGTAAGAACCCAACTAGCTGTGGCACCAAGAATTGTCAATGGGAGGACATTGGTCCCACTACGCTTTGTCAGTGAATCATTGGGTTTGCAAGTTGACTGGCGGAGCAGGGATTTGACAGTCGCTATTACAAGCCCTCCTAAAAAGCGGCTCACATTAGCAACGACTACCAGTACTTACGATTCAGGTCTCTTGCAGGCAATATTGCCTATTTTTGAGAAGGCTTATGACTATGAGGTAAGAATAGTTTCTGTCGGTACAGGCGCGGCTTTGGCTCTGGGCAGAGACGGCAATGCAGACGTTGTCTTGGTTCACGCCAGGGAACTGGAACTGCAGAATGTAGCACAGGGTCACTTCATTGGGCGGCGTGAGGTGATGTATAATGATTTTGTCATTGTCGGACCTACGGGAGACACAGCAGGCATTCGGAGGACGGCAAACGCTACCGCTGCCTTGAGTGCCATTGCTGAGGCAAGAGCCACTTTTGTTTCTCGCGGAGACAATTCCGGCACGCATATTAAAGAGAATGAACTTTGGCGGGCAGCTGGAATAATACCTAGCGGAGCATGGTATGTAAGAGCTGGTGCCGGTATGGCCGATACTCTGCGGATGGCTGATGAACTGAATGGGTATACTCTTACAGACCGTGGCACTTTTTATACGCAGCAGAGAAAGCTGGATCTGACCCTTCTTTTTGAAGGAGGGGAAATTCTGCACAATCAATATGGCATTATGGCGGTTAATCCGGCACGCCATGCCAGGATTAATTTTGAAGGCGCCACTGATTTAATCCAGTTTTTTGTTTCTCGGCGAGGACAGTTACTTGTCGCTAATTTCGAAGATGCTCGCGGTAGGCAACTCTTTTTTCCAAACGCCCATCTTTTAAGGTAAATGTTTTTTGCCTGTCGCATAACTCCAAACTTTGCCGGATTAGCAGACCTTTACTTTTTGTCACAGGAAGCGCAGTCGCTTAGACTGCGCTTCCTGTGAGTACGCGCCATAACGGATTATTACTGAAAAAAGATAAATAGTTTGTTGTTTTTTCTAAATCTCTATGATAAAATATATTTGTGCTCTATGGCAGAGCATGGTAGAGGATATTTCTCTAATATTTTGACAAATTCATTGTAGCTCGAAAAAGGAGGTGTGGTGGATGGAAATAGTAATCAATGTTTTGTTTTTACTGGCTACTCTGGGTATGATTTCATCAGTTCTTTTGCAGTCTTCCAAATCAGCCGGTCTTTCCGGATCAATTACCGGTGGATCCCAGACAATGTTTGGCAAGAAAAAAGGCGTAGATGATTTGCTGGCAAAACTGACTGTAGTTTTCGCTGTTTTGTTTATGGTGCTGGCTATTATTTTAACAGTCTTAAGAGCTTAACCCGGCTTGCCGGGTCAAGATAGAGGGATAATTAGAAGGAGGAGAAAGAAACAGTATGGAAAATCTAGTAATGTTGGCTCCACTGGCTAGTGTAGTCGCCCTGTTATTCACGTTCTATTTGGCTTACAAAGTTAAGAAGATGGACCCAGGTAACGAGCGGATGCAGGAAATAGCCAAAGCCATCCAAGAGGGTGCGACGGCATTTATTAGCCGCGAATATCGGATTCTTGCGATTTTTGTAGTTATTCTTTTTTTCGTCATCACGTTTGCGCTTAACTTGCCGACGGCTATTGCTTATCTGGTAGGTTCCGTTGCCTCAGCTTTAGCCGGCTTTATTGGCATGAACATCGCGACTAAGGCTAATGTGAGAACTACTAATGCTGCCAGAAAGGGAACTAACGAAGCATTGACCGTGGCATTCTCCGGCGGGGCCGTCATGGGTCTTTCTGTGGTTGGCCTAGGCCTGCTGGGATTAAGCGTACTGTTCATGATTTTCAGGGATGTTCATATACTTACCGGCTATGCTCTGGGTGCCAGCTCTATTGCTCTGTTTGCCCGCGTGGGCGGCGGAATCTATACAAAAGCTGCTGATGTCGGCGCTGACTTGGTAGGCAAAGTAGAAGCGGGCATTCCAGAAGATGATCCGCGCAACCCGGCTGTTATTGCTGATAACGTGGGTGACAATGTGGGTGACGTTGCCGGTATGGGTGCGGATTTATTTGAATCCTATGTAGGAGCTATTATTGCGGCCATCACCATTGGCGTTGTGCTTTACGGTATGGTGGGCGTTCTTGTTCCCATGTTAGTCGCTGCCACCGGGGTTATTGCCGCGATTATTGGCACCTTTTTTGTTAAAGCAAAAGAGGGGGTTAAACTCGCCACTTCTTTAGAGCGCGGCACTCTTGTCAGTGGCATTATTGTAATTATCGCCGCATATTTTATTATTGACGCTTACCAAGGAGTCCTTGGGGGGATAGGTGCGTTTTATGCTGTAGTTTCCGGTCTGCTTGCCGGGATTTTAATTGGCCGAATCACTGAATACTACACTTCAGATCATTACGCTCCTGTAAAAGGAATTGCGCAAGCATCATTAACCGGTGCGGCCACAACCATTATCTCCGGGCTGGCTGTCGGTATGCGTTCTACTCTGTTGCCCGGCATGGTCCTTGTTGCTGCTATTCTGATAGCTTATGAGACAGCAGGTTTATATGGGATAGCCATTTCTGCAGTAGGCATGCTGGCTACCGCAGGGATGACCATCGCCGTGGACGCTTACGGCCCTATTGCTGACAATGCCGGCGGAATCGCCGAAATGGCTCACCTGGATAAATCTGTGCGCAAAGTTACTGACCAGCTGGATGCCATGGGTAACACAACTGCCGCCATCGGCAAAGGCTTTGCCATCGGTTCCGCAGCTTTGACGGCTCTTGCTCTCTTTACTGCCTATACCGAAACTGCCAATATCCCGTACATCGATATCACTAAGGCTAAAACAATTGCAGGATTGTTAATCGGCGGTATGCTTCCCTTCTTCTTTTCGGCCTTGACCATGGAAGCGGTGGGTCGCGCGGCCTTTGAAATGATTGAGGAAGTTCGCCGTCAATTCCGGGAAATTCCCGGCCTAATGGCGGGGACAGCAAAGCCGGATTACGCGCGCTGTGTAGATATCTCCACCACCGCCGCGTTAAAGCAGATGGTGCTGCCAGGCTCATTGGCCGTGATTGCGCCGCTGCTGACAGGATTTGTCCTTGGCGCAGAAGCGCTAGGTGGTTTATTGGCTGGAGCCACAGTCACCGGTGTGATGATGGCGATATTCATGGCCAACGCCGGCGGTGCCTGGGATAATGCGAAAAAATTCATTGAGGGTGGCGCCCATGGCGGCAAGGGTTCCGACCCGCATAAAGCAGCTGTTGTTGGCGATACTGTGGGTGACCCTTTCAAAGACACATCCGGGCCTTCGCTAAATATTCTCATTAAGCTGATAAGCATCGTGGCACTTGTTTTTGCTCCGCTCTTTGTCGGTGTTGCTCCCTTAATAGATCTTCTCTTTTAATCGTACAATTTGATTACAGCTTAGAGCGGCGCAACCATGCCGCTCTTTCCTGTTTTATGAGCTAATACTATTTTATTTTTACAGGAGGAACAATGGTGGAACGGGTAGAAGCATTAAATTTGGTTAAAAAATATGTAAAAAACAAAAACTTAATTAAGCATATGCTGGCCACAGAGGCAGTGATGGGTGCATTGGCAAAACGCTGCGAAGCAGATGTGGATAGCTGGCGGTTGGCAGGCCTTGTTCATGATTTGGATTATGATCAGACGGCTGAAGAGCCGGAACAACACGGAATCTTTGCCGCGAAGATGCTGAAAGAGTTAAATTTCCCCGCAGAGATCATCCAAGCAGTCCGCGCCCACAACGGATTACTGGGTTATGAGCGGATTAGCAGCATGGATCATGCGCTCTATGCCGCAGACCCAGTCACCGGTTTAATTGTGGCCGCAGCCTTGATTCATCCCCATAAAAAACTGACCTTCATTGACGCGAAATTCGTCCTAAACCGTTTTGACGAAAAACATTTTGCGCGTGGAGCAAGCCGGGAACAGATTAAGTCTTGTAGCCAGTTGAATCTGGAGCTTGAAGAGTTTATTGGCATCAGTCTGGAAGCAATGCAGAATACCTCTGGAGAACTGGGTCTCTAGGAGATCCCAAAAGAAATGAGGCAGAAATATGATTTTTGAGGAAAAAGTTTTAAATTATATGCGTGAAGTCGCATACAAGCCACTTAAAGCAGAAGAGTTAAGTCGGCAGCTTGGCATAAGCGAAAAGAATGATATCAAACGCTTTCAAGGGGCTCTGGAGGAAATGGAAAAGGAAGGCAAAGTAATTAGAAATCGTAATGGTCTTTATGGTTTACCGGAAAAAATGAACCTGGTGGTTGGCAAGCTCCAAGGCCATCAGTCTGGTTTCGGTTTTATTATCCAGGACAACCCCGATACCAGCGACCTTTTTGTGCCTGCCGGCCAGATGAATGGTGCTATGCACGGCGATAAAGTGGTGGCGCGTTTAGTTAAAAGTTCTGGTAGCAACAGGAATAACGAAGGTGAAATTATTCGCATTCTGCAGCGTCGCTCCAAGCTGATAGTGGGTCGCTATGAAGCTGGTCCGCAGTACGGATTTGTCATACCAGACGACCAGCGTATATCACAGGATATTTTTATTCATAAAAAAGAGGCAAAACAACTCAAAAACGGCATGAAAGTTCAGGTTGAAATTACTCGTTGGCCGGAACAAAGACGCAATCCTGAGGGAACTATCGTTGATGTCCTTGGATTCTTAGGGGAGAAAGGGGTAGACACTCTTTCCATTATCAGAAAACATGAATTGCCTGAGGAGTTCCCCCATGCCGTATTGAAAGAGCTGGAAGCATATGGCCGTCAATTGTCTGCAGATGAACTGGCAGGCCGGCGCGATCTGCGTGAACTTACCATGGTGACGATTGATGGGGCTGATGCTAAGGATTTGGATGACGCCGTCTCGCTTCACAAAAAAGAAAATGGAAACTGGGAGTTGGGAGTTCATATAGCAGATGTCGGCTATTATGTCAAAGAAGGCACAGCTTTAGATAATGAAGCATTTCAGCGCGGCACCAGCATTTACTTGGTGGATCGTGTTATCCCCATGCTGCCGCCGCAACTTTCCAATGATCTTTGCAGCCTAAATCCCAATGTTGACCGCTTGGCCATAAGTGCCTTTATGGAATTTAATCATCAGGGAAAATTGCTCGCTCATCATTTTGTCCCCAGTGTAATCTGTACTCAAGAAAGAATGACTTACGATGACGTTTGGGGCATCCTTGAAGAGAATAACGAAGATTTGCGCAAGCGGTACACTCTTCTTGTGCCCATGTTTGAAGAAATGCGCCGCCTAGCTTTACTGCTCAGAGAGAAGCGCTTTAATCGCGGTGCCTTGGATTTTGCAGTTCCCGAAATAAAAGTGAAACTAGATGATGACGGTAAGCCGATTGCTCTTGAGAGGCGTCCCCGCACCATTGCAGAGCTTATCATTGAAGAGTTTATGTTGGTTTGTAATGAAACGGTGGCTGAACATTTCTTTCGACTGAAGCTTCCCTTTATTTACCGGGTGCATGAAAAGCCTACCGATGACAAGATGCTTCACTTCCGTGATTTTGTGCAGAGCCTTGGTCTCTCCATCAAAGGTGCTCCGGAAAAAATTCACTCATCCTCTCTGCAGGCCCTGTTGCGCAATATAGCAGGGAAACCGGAGGAGCGGGTTGTGAGCACGGTGCTTTTAAGGGCCATGAAGCAGGCTCGCTATTCTTCAGAAAACGCAGTTCACTACGGCTTGGCTGCCGAATATTACACCCACTTCACTTCTCCTATTCGCCGTTATCCTGACCTGGTGATCCATCGACTGTTACGCGAATACCTGTCTGGGAACCCGACGGCAAAAAGACTTGCCAAAATTGCAAGCAATAACTATCATGCCGCAGACCGCTCATCCACTCGTGAACGCTTAGCCATGGAAGCAGAGCGGGAGAGTGTTGATATGAAAAAAGTCGAGTTCATGGAAGGAAAGGAAGGTCAGGAGTATGATGCCGTCATTTCTGGCGTTACTTCCTTTGGCCTGTTTGCTGAACTCGATAACTTGGTGGAAGGGTTAATTCATGTTTCCAGTATGGAGGATGACTATTATAATTTTCATGATGCTAAAATGACTCTCATCGGTGAAAGAACCGGGAAGGCGTACCGCATCGGACAGCCTGTTCGAGTCATTCTTAGAAGCGTTAATAAAGATAGTCGCCAAATCGATTTTACTCTTATCCGTGCGTAAGACTGACTAATTATTAGACCTAAAAAAGGAAGAGGTAGTTGAAACAATACTGCGTATTTCGGGCCAATCCGGCCATCTGTTTCGGTTTTATCCGGCCACTTTTGGGCTGTGACCGAAATGGGTGGCCGCTTTTTTCCGAAACGAAATCTCGTGAATGGGTTGGCGACTTAACGGCGCTGGATAAATTCGACCAGATGCTCTACCATCAAAGTAAAAAGACAGATGGGATGGTGGGGAGATGGCGAGGAAGGGGTTATCCATGCGCTAGGGTTTGCTTTAGCGGTAGGAGCAGCTGTTGGAGCGACACTGGCTGCTGCTCTAAAGTTATTTTGACGAAGTACATAGTTGCGCTATATAATTAGCTAAACTGTTTACAGACAAGTTGGCATGGCATCAAGCTTGTATTTGCCGAAAGTGTCTAGATAGCGTTATGAAATGTTGTTGGAATGGAGAAAAAGGGATGCTTTTCGATACACAAGACGCAGCTAGGTTGCAGTCCAACCTGGTTAATTTTTTCCTCTACTGTGCTATTATGTCTTCCCATATGTTTATACCGCTGTTTAGTACTGAATTAGGCGCATCCTCTTTCCAAGTCGGCTTGGTAGGAGCCGCTTTCGGCTTTGCTTATTTGTTTTCCTCGCTCTTTTTTGGTTGGAAATCCGATTTGCTGGGCAGGCTGATTTTTATTCGCTTCGGCTTGGCCGCAAGCAGTATCGCTTTTTTGGCTCAGACGCTTTCCTATAGTCTGGTTACTTTGTTTGTTGTTCGCGCCTTAGTTGGATTTAGTCTAGGCATCTCCACGGCAGCGCTCACCGCCTATATTTATGAATCCAAGGGTGATATGGGAAAATTTAGTTCGTATGGTTCGCTTGGTTGGATTGGTGGGGCTGCGGCTGCCGCATTATTGACTGCCCACAATACGCTGTTCACTTTTAGTGCGCTACTTTCTTTTGTCGCTTTTCTTGTCTCGCTGTGCATGCGGGAAAGAATTTCGCCTGAGCCTAAAAGTATTCTCCGGCCTTTAATAGTTGTCCGGCGTAACCGCGGTGTACTGTTTGCTTTTTTTCTTCGACACCTGGGCGCCACAGCTACTTGGATTATCCTGCCCCTCTTCTTTGCTTCGCTGGGAGCCTCTAAGACATGGATTGGGCTGCTGTGGATCATTAATTTTGCTTTTCAGTTTTTGGCAATGCGCTTTGTGGATAGATTTTCAGACAAAGCGGTTTTCCTGATAGGGCAGGGGCTTTCTATTATAGTCTTCCTAGGTTATGCCGCAAGTAGTTATTATCTTCATTTTTTACCTCTCCAGGTTATCTTAGGTTTTTCCTGGGCTTTCCTTTACGTTGGCTCTCTTCTTATCGTCCTGCGAAGTGGCGAAGAAAAAGGCACCGCAAGCGGCGTATTCTTCTCAGTCATAAACTTGAGCGGCGCCATTGGCCCTTTACTGGGCGGAGTTATCTCCCAGTTCTTCGGTTACCGGGCAGTAATGCTTTTTGCTGCAGCTATTTCCCTGGTCGGCCTTTTATCCTCTCTTTATCGGTTCCCATTGCCGGATAACCTATCCTATCGTGACTGAGAGTTCTCTTGTCTGAAAAAAAATACTCAGTCTTTCCTAGATGGCTTTTTAGGGATTATGTAGGTAAATTTTTCTAAAAAACTTTTCCCGTGTGCCGTCTCGATTTCCAGCTCATATATTTTTTTTTGCAGCGTATCGATTTTAGCTTGGTTTTTAGAAAGGGTGCTGCGCAGAAAAATTGCTTCGGCTTGACGTTCCCTTTTCTTTCGCTCCAACCATGCTCTGCCGAGAAGACTGCTTCTATAAGCCTGCCGGCGTGGTTTCCGCAAAAATATGCGTGACCGGTGGCAGAAAATGTGAACAGGAAAGGCGCATGTGACTTCTTGACGAAAAACGGCGCTTTCCAGACATTATTTTCATCAGCCAGCAGATAACAAAGATTATGATTGTCGTCAGCGGCCAAGATATGCAGTATGCCTTCCCGATCTGGTGCCGCATGGAAATACAGGCAACTGCTGAAGATAATGGTTTTTTCTGACCAGCTGCTCCGCTGTGAGCGGCGGAAAAGAATTAGTTCCTGTTCGCATAACTGTAAAAAATAGTTCTGATTTTCTGCACAATAATAGTAGGGTAGCTCAAGTTGTTTATGCACAAACATTCCTCCCCTCGCTAATTTATGTATATGAGACAGATATTTTCGTCATGCCTAGAAAAATCGGCGGAAGCTTTCACACTCCTGGGGCAGAAACATATATTGTTGTTGAAAGGCAGAGGAGGATTTCGCGTCAGAAAGTACCTCTTCTGAGTAAAGGAGGTGAAAGATAATGAGAACTGTTGGTGCAAGTGATAACGAGCAGAGTGTCAGAGATGTGAATGAGGTACAGCTAGGCCCCTGTGATCCTTACCTCGGTTGCCCGCCTCCATCGGAAATAGTTTGTATTAAGGTAGATAAGGTCTATTATGAGTGCAAAAACATCCAGGTTAACGAAGATGTATTCACTTTTAGTCCCGAGCCGGAACACCCAGTGTTCGATGTTAGCTGCCATAATGTAGAGCTGTGTTGTGAACCGTGCTGTGAGGTAGTAAGGCCTGGGTTGGTTAGTGTGACTTTTCGTTACAAAGTGACGATACGCTTGTTCTTTCCGACAACCTGTGAATCAGCCTGCAAAGTTCTGTGTCAGGTAGTAACCGTCACCAAACTTTTTAATATTCCGCGTGCCGGTGAAGATGGTTTGTATCTGCCTTAGGTTAGGCTCCATGTTCTCACAAAAAAGGGCGTCAGGCTGGAGGAAGCTAAAAATACTAAAATTGCATTTCTCTTTACTTTTTCATCGTCTCAAGTTAAAATTTCTCTCAAGGACTTTATGTTCAAATATTCTTTACAGAGGAAGAGGACTGGTAATACTATATTTTGTTTAACAGAGAGGTGCAAGAAGCTGGATAACTATTACGTTGTTACCTTCCATTCCGTTTCGCAGGCGCTGCGATTTGAAAAATTGGCACTCTCGCAGGGGATAGCTATTAAGCTTATCCCTGTGCCACGAGTTCTTTCATCTTCCTGCGGCATTGCCGCCCGCTTTACAGAAGGAATGTTTCAGGCAGTAACCGGTCAGGTAGCGGTGGAGTGGGAAGCATTGTTTAGCTTTTCCCGGCAGGGGAATAAATTGCTGGCCGAACGGCTGCCCGGGCCTTGGGAAAGGATGCAGGACTAAAAACCATTCCATCGTAACGCAAGAAAATCCCCTCTGAAATCCTGTCTGCTGGAATAATGTGTTTCTGTCAATAAACCGTGCTGTGCCGTAAGGCAAGGCAGGGTTTGTTTTGTTGCATAGGAAATCATCTCATTTTGGGAAGCTACGATCCTATGCAAGGGGGTTGTTAAGAAGGGGGATTCCCCCCTGTTCTTGGTTCCATGCTGCAATGAAATTTTGCCATAGAACAGGAAAATGACTGTATAATAGAGAACCTTTCCCATTGACTAGGAAATCACAATCTAATTTTCTGCATAAACATTTCTTCTAACAGATAACTAAGCGTTTTTTTAAGTAGGGCCGTACAAAGCAGAGGAGGCTTAGATATATTTTCGTAGTTTTATAGCACAATAACTAGGTGGACATTCATGCGCCATCCGAAGTATGAAAATGTGCCCTCACCCTAACCCTCTCCCAGAGGGGGAGGGGATTTGTGGAGCTGGTGCTTATGAATCGGCTATTTCGCCGATTCAACGATACCGACATCAGACCTCTGACATCTAATAGAGGGAGCTGGGAGTTATAGGGTAGCTGTGAAAAAATTGAAGAGGAGGCTTGCTTATGTCGCAATGGTATAAACTTTCTACAGATGAGGTGTTGCATTCCTTAGACAGTTGCCGAGAAGGTTTGACTGTCGAGGAAGCTGCGGAGCGTTTGGCACGCTACGGGACAAATGAATTAAAAGAAAAAATGAGAAGAACCTCCTTAATGATGTTTCTTGGCCAATTTAATGACTTTTTAATCATCGTGCTGCTTGTAGCAGCCGCCATGGCCGGCTTGGCCGGTTCGCCTAAAGATGCCATTGTGATTTTGGCTGTGGTGGTGCTGAATGCTGTTATCGGCTTTATCCAGGAACATAAGGCAGAGAAAGCGATGGCGGCTTTAAAGAAAATGGCAGCCCCCTCGGCTACCGTCGTTAGAGGCGCTGAGACGATACAAATAGAGGCTGCGCTCTTGGTGCCTGGCGATATCGTGCTGCTTGATGCCGGCAGAGTGGTGCCGGCTGATATGCGCCTGGTAGAGGCGGCGCAGTTGCAGGTTGAAGAAGCGGTGCTGACCGGAGAATCGATAGCTGTAGAGAAGCATACTGATTCCATCTTGTCGGAAGGTGCTTTGTCTCTTGGCGACCGGAAAAACATGACATATAACGGTACCATTGTCGTTGGCGGTCGTGGGATAGGCATTGTGGTGGCTACCGGCATGGAAACAGAAATCGGTAAAATAGCTACCATGCTTCAAGATGAGCAGGAAGTGAGGACACCGCTACAAAAACGGTTAGCTCAGTTTGCCAAAAAATTGGCCGGCGTCATTCTGCTTATCAGTGGCGTTGTTTTTAGCATGGGTGTGATGCGTGGTGAGGACGTTGTGACCATGTTTCTTACCGGTATTTCGCTCGCGGTGGCCGCGATACCGGAAGCTTTGCCTGCCGTTATTACGATTACACTGGCTCTTGGTGCAAAAAAGATGGTACGGCAAAACGCTTTGGTTCGCAAGCTGGCGGCTGTGGAGACTTTGGGCTCGGTTACATTTATCTGCTCCGATAAGACAGGCACGCTGACCCTTAACCGGATGGAAGTAGAAGTTGTCTATAGTGGAGATACTCTCGTTTCTGGCGGGGATATAGTTAATTACAAACTGCTTCTTCATGCTATGGCTCTTAGCAACGATGCGCAGAATAGCTCTGGAGAAAAGGTTTTTGGCGATCCAACTGAAGTCGCGCTCTATAACTTTGCAGACAAACACGGTTTTCATAAAAAGGAACTCGAACAGCACTATCCGCGCAGCGGCGAGTTGCCTTTTGATTCTGAGCGCAAGGCTATGACCACTTTTCATCGTGCTTCAGACGGTCAATATCTTTCTTTCACCAAAGGCGCTGTGGAAATGTTGGTGGAAAAGTGTAGCCTGATGCTGACTGCCAATGGCCAGCAGGCTCTTGAAAGAGAAAAGGTGTTGCAGGCGGCTTCTCAAATGGCGGCCTCCGGTCTGAGGGTATTAGCTCTTGCGATGCGGCATTGGCCCAAACAGCCGGACAATCCTCAGCCGGCGGAGGTGGAAAGCAAGTTGATTTTGCTTGGTCTGGTAGGCATTATGGATCCGCCGCGGGAGGAGGCTAAAGAAGCGGTGGCGATGTGCCGTACGGCTGGCATCATTCCGGTGATGATAACCGGGGACCACCCGTTGACGGCAGAGGTGATTGCCAGGCGTCTTGGCATTTTGAATGATGAATCTGCTGCTGTGGTTACGGGCAGCGAGTTAGAGAAGATGTCAATGGAAGAATTTGCCGCCAGAGTTGAACAAATTCGGGTTTATGCTCGGGTAGCACCGGAACAGAAACTGAAAATAGTCAAAGCACTGCAGGAGAAAAATCAGTTTGTAGCCATGACCGGCGATGGTGTCAATGATGCCCCCGCCATTAAGCGGGCGGATATTGGGATTGCTATGGGTATTACCGGTACAGACGTTACTAAAGAAGCGTCGGCCATTATCTTGCTGGATGACAATTTTGCAACGATCGTTAAGGCGGTGCGGGAGGGCCGACGGATCTACAACAATATCCTGAAGTTCATCAAATACAGCATGACGGCAAATGCCGGCACCATTGTAGCCATTTTTTTTGCTCCCCTTCTCGGCATGCCACTGCCGCTTTTGCCTATCCAGATTCTTTGGCTAAACATGTTGACGGACAGCCTGCCTGGTTTGGCGCTAGCCGGGGAACCCGCGGAGAAGGACGTGATGCATAGTCCGCCGCGCAATCCGCAGGAAGGGGTCTTTGCCAGCGGCCGCGGCTTGTATATTGCTCGCTTTGGCCTATTTGTTGGTTGTGTTGCGCTTTTTTTACAAGCGTACGCTTATAATAGCGGCATGGCTTGGCAGACGATGATTTTCACTTTTCTCGTTTTAAACAGGATGGGGGTGGCTTTGGCCGTCCGCTCTGATAATTTCTCGCTCTGGCATATGGGTTTTTTTAGCAATAAAGCTATCATGGCTGCCGTAGCACTGGTATTTGTTTTGCAGTTAGCAGCAGTCTATCTGTCGTTTTTTAATTATATCTTTAATACCGAGCCGCTCTCGCTGGCAGAGCTGGGGCTTGTGCTGCTTCTTTCTCCCGTGACACTTTTAGCGGTGGAGGCGGAAAAATTATATCGGCGCTTAGGCGCGCCACCGCTGTCTCCCGCCGAAAATTAGTAGGGCTCTGCAAGATGAAGGAGGCGATATATTTGAAAAAGATTAATATCTCCTCAAGCGAAGCCGAACTGGAGCGTGATCTGGAGCGCTATAGGGAAAAAGCTTTAGAATTGGGAGCGACTAACGCTTGCCTAGTGCGTGCGTCGCAGATCCCCGATAATGTGCCTATAGGTGTTCTTACCGGTTAACATCCCCCTTGCATAGGATCGTAGCTTCCCTGCTGGATATAATTTCCTATGCAATAGATAAGCCCCTGGTGTGCCTGACGGCAAAACCAAGGGCTTATTATGCTAACCGGCTACGCAAACCATCTTTCTCAGTAAATCGCCGTGCATTGGATAGTGCTTGCGCTTATGAATCTCTTACA
>BBPG01000037.1_pt6 | contig 24192 bp, 42 predicted proteins | sample 1343651 | NCBI WGS metagenome assembly BBPG01 (sample SAMD00019091, study PRJDB2971) | groundwater metagenome | biome: freshwater biome; feature: mineral spring; material: ground water | place: USA: CA, Sonoma | collected 2012-06 | depth surface m | reverse complement strand
AGCACCCCGCAAGAATAAGGGGGAATCCCCCATAACAACCCCTTTCGTCTAGGAAAGAAAGCTTTGATAGGATGATATAATTTCCTATCCGAAAAGAAAAAGAGACGTTGCCGTCTCTTTTTAGTGTAATTCTTCTATATCTATTAGTCCTTCCTGGGGCAGGGCCATAATTATATCTTTGAGATCAGCTTTCTTTTCAGTGGGCAGGGTTTGCACAAAAGAGTCAATCTGGGCTTGCTCCACTTTCTTAGTTACTTTAATATTGCCCACAGTAAATGTGTCAGCCACCAATATATCCCTCCTCAACGTTTGCTTTATTGTTTTACCCGGCGAAGTGAATTATTCCACTGACATGATCTCTTGCACAAACGTTAAGTGTTTTGCTTAAACAAGTGGAAACCACTGCAGAAGAAGGACGACTCCCATTCCAACTGTGAGTGTAAGCATCATGTTTTTTGAGCGCCAGGCAATCAAAAAAGCGATGATGCTGGCAAGAAGATAGGAATTTCCCCACCCTAGTGAGATTTGCCCCCCTGCAGCGGTGATGCCTGGCACAATCAATGCGGCTAGTACCGCCACCGGAATATAGCGAAGCCAAGCAATTAACGCCGTAGGTATTTCCATGCGTGTCAGCACATACAGCGGCAGAAAGCGGGGCAAATAAGTAACTATAGCCATTCCGAGAATTAAAACTAAGAGCTGCTCCATTTTTCCGCCAACACCCCCAAGGTAGCAGTACAAATTGTGGCCAGCATGATATACCAGCTGCCCGGTATGCTCAAATAAAAAAACAGCGATAATGCACCGGAAACGCAGGCGGCAAAAAACAGCTTGCGCTCAGTAATCTGGATCACAAGCAAGAAAATAAACATGGCGTAAAGGGCGTATTCCAAGGTTATTGCAGCGTTCACACTGCTAAAAAACCCGCCAAACATCCCGCCTAAAGCGCTTCCTACCACCCAACCGGCATACGCTGTGCCAAAAAGCCCCAGCATGTAGAGATGGTTTTTCTCACCTTCCCGAAGCTCGCCACAAGCCACCGCATAATTTTCATCTGTAAGCCAAAATGCTAAAAGCGGCAATAATTTCGTAGGAAACTTTGTCAGGCGGGCGGCCAAAGACGCACTCATCAGTAGATGGCGCAGGTTGATTAAAAAAACGGTAGCTACTATAGACGCGGCTCCGGCACCGACCGCCAGCATACTGACAGAAATAAACTGGGCGCTTCCGGCAAAGACTAGCAGCGACATCACCACAATTAGCGGCAGGCTGATGCCGGCAACACTGGCTAGCGCGCCATAAGCAAAGCCGAGTGGCAAATACCCCAGCACAATTGGGATAGCTTTTTTTGCGCCTGCTAACAAAACCTGTGTCGGCGCCATAAATCTATTCACCCGCCTCAATAAAAACTTTAATACAAAAGCACAAGTTCAGGCATTCTCAGAACTCGTGCTTTTAATTCTTTAATTTTAATTATCTCTTTAACTGATTGTTCAACACATACCACCCGTCTAAGTGGCCGAAACAATAGCTTACAGTCTAACCAAATTAACGTTTTGAGAACTGCGGCGCACGGCGGGCCTTTTTAAGGCCATACTTTTTACGTTCAACCATACGCGGGTCGCGAGTTAGGAATCCGGCACTTTTCATCGCAGGACGATGGTTATCTTCTGTTTTGAGAAGAGCACGAGCAATCCCGAGGCGGATTGCACCAGCCTGACCCGTGGTGCCGCCCCCTTCAACTTTGGCAATTATGTTAAATTTTTCGACCGTCCCCGTCAGATTAAGCGGTTGACGGACAATCAGCTTCAATGTCTCTAAACCAAAATAGGTATCGATATCTCTGTCATTTATCAAGATATGACCGTTACCGGGAACCAGACGAACACGGGCAATGGCGCTCTTCCTGCGGCCTGTGCCATAATACTCTGCTTTTGGCATTCAACTTCCTCCCTTCTGCCTTAAAATTCCCAAACTACAGGTTGCTGCGCTTCGTGCGGATGCTCGGTGCCTCTATAAATGCGAACTTTCTTTAACGTCGCACTTCCTAGGCGATTGTGGGGAATCATCCCTTTAACTGCCAGCATAACTGCCCGTTCGGGTTTAGTGGCGATCAGGGTTCCATACGAAACTTTCTTTATGCCGCCGGCATAACCGGAGTGACGGTAGTAGAATTTCTGTGCCGCTTTATTGCCTGTCAGCACAACTTTAGACGCATTGATAACAATAACATGATCGCCGGTATCAATATTAGGTGTAAAGATTGGTTTATGTTTGCCGCGTAACAAGCGGGCAACTTCAGTAGCCAGCCTACCAAGAGGCTTACCGGAAGCATCGACGACATACCATTTACGTTGAATCTGTCCGACTTTTGGCATATAGGTGGTGCGCATTAATTTTCCTCCTTGCAAACGCAATACTTGCGGACAAAACACCGTTAACGGGGCGGAAAACGACGCTTTGGGCACAGCGCTATTTTATAACAGTTTAACTGTTACTGTCAAGCAAAAGCACGACTTTAGTTAATATTTTACCTCCCGTAAGATTAAACCATGCGGTGGGACGGTCCAGCCGGCAGCATTCCGGTCTTTTGCTTGCAGAAGCGGCTGCAAGTCCGGTTCCCGCTTGCCCAGCCCTACTTCAACTAGTGTCCCGACAATAATACGCATCATGTTATAGAGGAATCCATTGGCCTCGGCAGTAATGGTAATAAAACCATTCGATTCATCCACATCCAGCCGTAAAAGCTGTCGCACCGCAGTTTTTACGCAAGAAGCGCTACCCATAAAAGAACTAAAATCATGCCTGCCCAGCAGCAAAGCTGCAGCTTTTTTCATCAGAGCCAAGTCAAGAGCAACGCGTAGGTGGAGTGAGCAATGACGTGCCAAGACTCGAGGATGTGGTGCATTATCAATGGTGTAGGTATACACCTTGCTTGCCGCACTGTAGCGAGCATGAAATAGCTCGGAAACTTTCTCTGCCCGGCTCACTACAATATCGCGCGGCAAGACAGAGTTTAGAGCGTAAGGAATCCGCTCCACTGGTATCGCGGAGGCAGTGCGAAAGTTCACCACTTGACCCTCGGCGTGCACACCGCTATCTGTACGACCTGCAGCAACAACCCGAGCAGGATGGCCAAACACTGTGTGAATAGCTCTTTCCAGACACTCCTGGATAGTGAGAGAATTTTCTTGCAGCTGAAAGCCGTGATATTGTGCACCATTATAACCGATTGTCAGTTTAATATTTTGCACTTAAAGACCACTCCCTAAGCAAATCGACGAGCTAAGTTAAACTTGGCTCCAAGCCACAGCAATTAAAAAAAGGGCGGAAAGGAGAACGGCGAAATAGTCAAGGGGTGTGGCCAGCAGTTCGCGAAGCCGGGTGCGCCCTTTGCCGCCACGATAGCAACGGGCTTCCATGGCTATAGCCAGATCATCGGCACGACGAAAGACGGAGACAAAAAGCGGCACTAGGAGAGGCACCATACTTTTGGCGCGGCGGAAGATGTTGCCGCTTTCAAAATCAGCGCCGCGGGCCAACTGTGCCTTAGTGATCTTTTCGCTTTCTTCCATCAGCGTGGGAATAAAGCGCAGGGCGATAGTCATCATCATGGCAATTTCATGGGACGGCACACCAATTTTAGTAAGCGGCCGCATTAAATACTCTAACCCGTCAGCAAGAGCGATGGGTGAAGTCGTAAGAGTCAGTATTGATGTGCAGATCACCAGAAAAATAATTCGCAGCGCCATAAAAGTTCCAAGATAAACACCGTCTGACTCAACAGTGAGAGGCCCGAAACGCAAAATTATCTCGCCACCTTTAGTCATAAAGAAGTGCACGATTAAAGTAAACAGAGTAATATAAAAAACCGGCCTTAGGCCACGGAAGAAGTATCGCAGCGGTAACTGAGAAACAATTAGCAACCCGAAGAGGACTATCCCAAGGAGCAGATAACCAAAAAAAGTTTGAACAACGAAAACAGTGCCGATAAAAAGAATAAGGGCTATAAATTTGGCACGAGGATCCAAGCGATGCAAAAGAGATTCTCCTGGCAGAAATTGTCCGATGGTAATGCTTTTGAACATATTCAACTCTTATCACCACCCATCATCTGCAAGATGACTTCTTTGGCAGCTTCTACGCTAAAGATATTCATGGGAACTTCTTTGCCGGCGCTGCGGAGCCTTAACATTAGCAAGGTCATCTGCGGAAGCGCTAGCCCTAATTCCTCCAGCACGGCGGCATCCTGAAAAACATCAGCCGGAGTTCCTGCCAGCCTAATTTCACCATCAGCCAGCACGATCAGCCTTTCAGCCCGGCTAGCCACATCTTCCATGCTGTGGGAAACAAGAACGACGGTCATCTTATGCTCCCGGTGCAGAGCATCTATTCTGTTAAGAATTTCCTCCTTGCCGCGAGGGTCAAGACCAGCCGCCGGTTCATCCAAAATCACTAAGTCCGGTTCCATAGCCAGAATGCCTGCCATGGCCACACGGCGCATCTGCCCGCCGGAAAGCGAGAAGGGGGAACGATCTCGCACTTCTGACGGATTTAGCCCCACAAGCCTGAGTGCTCTGTCCACCCTGACGGCTATTTCTTGATCACTTAAACCAAGATTTCTTGGACCAAATGCCACATCGGCAGCCACATTTTCCTCAAACAACTGCTGTTCAGGAAACTGAAAAAGCAATCCTATCCTGCGACGCATAGCGGTGAGCCGCTTTTTATCCTTATTTACTTGATGTCCATCGAGATAAACTTCGCCAGTAGTAGGCAAGAGCAGACCGTTTAAATGTTGGATAAGAGTAGATTTACCTGAGCCGGTCTGACCGATGATTGCCAGATACTCTCCTTGATGAATATCAAGTGTAATATTTTTCAGAGCAGTTACCTCGAAAGGTGTCCCAGGCATATATGTATAGCTGATATTCTTTAAATTCAGGAGCATAGTTTTGCCACCAATTCATCGACAGTCATCACATCAGGCGGCAGATCTTGCCCTGCTGCCCGCAATTCAAGAACCAGCTCGGCAACAGCCGGCACATCCAACCCAAGAGCGCGTAGTTCGCAGTGCTGCTGGAAGACTTGGCGCGGATTTCCGTCCAAAACTATCCTGCCTTGGTCTAAAACAAGCACGCGGCTTGCAGCCAATGCTTCTTCCATGAAGTGAGTGATATGGATGACGGTGATGGCTTCCATTCGATTTAAACGACTGATGATCTCCATTACTTCCCGGCGACCGCGAGGATCAAGTAACGCTGTAGGTTCATCAAGCACAAGACACAATGGACGCATGGCAATTACGCCGGCGATAGCTACCCGCTGCTTTTGTCCACCGGAGAGCAAGTGAGACGCATGCAGTTTATAAGCTGACATGCCCACCAGAGAAAGCGCGCCGTCCACCCTTTTCCTGATCTCCGCCGCGGGGAAGCCAAGATTTTCCGGACCAAAAGCCACATCTTCCTCCACTGTGGTAGCCACAATCTGATTGTCCGGGTTTTGAAAAACCATCCCGGCTCTCTGCCGGATACGCCAGTGGTTTAAGGGGTCTGCGGTGGAAAGACCATCAAGCAGCATTTCCCCCTCTGTGGGGGTCAGCAGGGCGTTAATCTGTTTAGCCAATGTAGACTTGCCGGAACCGTTTGGCCCCAGCACCGCCACAAACTCGCCTTCATTTATGCTAAGATTAATATCTTTTAACGCCCAAACTTCCCCATAACCTTCATACTGGTAACCAAGCCCTGTTGCCGAAATAATCGCCACTGTGCACCCCCCAAACAAGCGTCTTCATGCAAAGAAAATCGACGGCTAGATTGTCGATTTTCTTCTGGTATTATTTTTATGCTTAGACAAATTCTAAAATCGCCATCGGCGCAGCGTCACCACGACGTGGAGCTAATTTCAAGATGCGTGTGTAGCCACCTTGACGATCTTCATAACGCGGGGCAATACTTTCAAAAAGTTTCGTAACCGCATTCTCATCAAGGATATAGGCTAGTGCTTGGTGGCGTGCATGTAGATCATTGCGTTTGCCTAAGGTAACCATTTTTTCGGTGATGCTGCGAATTTGTTTAGCTTTCGCTTCCGTGGTCACAATTTTCTCGGCGAGAATCACGGATGTCACTAAGTTGCGTAGCATAGCGCGGCGGGGACCACTGCGGCGCCCGAATTTTCTTAATACCACGGCTTCTCCCTCCTCTACTCGTTGCTCTCGCGCAATGTCATGTTGAGTTCTTCCAGTTTTTGCAGGACTTCCTCAAGCGATTTCTTACCGAGATTGCGGACTTTCATTATCTCATCCTCGCTTTTCTGCACCAACTCCTGCATTGAGTTGATGCCAGCCCGTTTAAGGCAGTTGTAAGAACGCACGGAGAGATCCAGTTCCTCGGTGGTCATTTCCATAATTTTGGCTTTATCATCCTCATCTTTTTCGTCAAGAATCTCTACTTCGTCCACCTTTTCCGTTAGGCTAACAAAGAGACTAAGATGTTTAGAAAAGATTTTAGCCCCAAGACTAATAGCTTCGTCAGGACGGATGCTCCCGTCTGTCCAAACCTCGATCGTTAACTTGTCATAGTCGGTATGCTGCCCTACACGAGTATCTTCCACTTTGAAGTTCACACGCTTGATCGGCGAGAACAGGGAATCCATCGGAATCATGCCGATGGGCTGACCAGATTGTTTGTTACGCTCTGCAGGCACATAACCGCGACTGTTAATGGCGGTCATTTCCAGATACAGATTGCCGTCCTCTTCCAAAGTGGCAATGTGAATATCCGGGTTCAAAATTTCCACATCAGCCGGGAGTTTGATGTCTCCTGCTGTAATTACACCTTGACCTGCGGCCACAATCGTCAACGTTTGTGGTTCGTCGCTATAGATTTTCATGGCCAGTTGTTTCAGGTTGAGGATGATTTCAGTGGTATCCTCTAAAACACCGGGAATAGTAGAAAACTCATGTAGCACTTTCTCAATCTTAATATTGGTTATGGCGGCGCCGGGCAAGGAAGAGAGCAATACACGACGCAGAGAATTACCAAGCGTAATGCCATACCCTCTCTCCAGCGGCTCAATCACAAACATACCGTAATGACTGTCTGCATTGGAGTCAATTCGCTCAATCTTGGGCTTTTCAATTTCGATCAAAGTTTCCCAACCCTCCTTCTCGATTCCATTACCAACGCGAGGGCACTTCGTTTTCCTCTAAACCTAACGTGAATAAAGCTCGACGATGAGATGCTCTGCAACGGGAAGGTCAATTTCCTGACGATTTGGCAAACGGAGCACTTTCCCGGAAAGACTCTCACGGTCAACTTCCAGCCACTCCATATTTCCTTGGTTCTTTGTCAACTCAGCCAAGTCTTTGAAACGTCCTTTGTCACGGCTGTTTTCACGGACAGCCACCACATCACCGGCTCGAACCAGGAAGGAAGGAATTGTGGTTTTCTGACCATTGACACTAAAATGGCCGTGTTTCACCATTTGACGTGCCTCAGGGCGAGAAAGGGCAAAGCCCATCCGATAAGCAATATTATCTAGGCGAGACTCCAAAATTTGCAGAAGGTTTTCGCCTGTTATACCCTTGCGCCGATCGGCTTCACTAAAATAATTACGGAACTGTGCCTCTAGTACACCGTATGTGCGGCGCGCCTTCTGTTTTTCACGGAGTTGCAAGCCGTATTCGGATACTTTTGTGCGTCGCCCTTTGCCATGCTGGCCAGGCGCGTAGCCTCTGCGGCTAACGCCGCATTTCTCCGTATAACAACGCTCACCCTTTAAGTATAGCTTTAAACCTTCACGGCGGCATTGTCTGCAAACTGGTCCTGTATATCTAGCCAAAATATTCCACCTCCTTAGGTTAAACTCTCCGCCGCTTGGGCGGGCGGCACCCGTTGTGCGGGATGGGAGTAACATCTTTAATCAGGTTTACTTCCAAGCCAGCAGCTTGCAGCGAACGTATGGCTGCCTCTCTGCCTGACCCCGGGCCCTTCACAAATACTTCAACCTCCTTTAGCCCATGCTCCATGGCAGTTTTGGCAGCATTTTCAGCAGCCATCTGCGCTGCGAAAGGTGTAGATTTTCGGGAACCTTTAAAGCCCACAGTACCGGCGCTGGCCCAAGAAATGGTGTTGCCACCCAAATCTGCGATGGTGATGTGGGTATTATTAAAGGTGGACTGGATGTGGGCAACACCATGCTGAATGTTTTTCCGCTCACGCCTTTTCGGGCGCGCTGTTTTCTTGCGTGCAACCAAGATATTTCCCCCCTATCTTCACTTACTTTTCCTTCTCACACCAACGGTACGCTTAGGCCCCTTGCGCGTACGGGCATTGTTCTTCGTAGTCTGGCCACGCACAGGTAAGCCCCGGCGGTGACGAATTCCACGATAACTCCCGATTTCCATCAGACGTTTGATGTTCATCGACACTTCGCGGCGCATGTCACCCTCAACCTTATTGTTCTTGTCGATGTACTCACGCAACCTGTTAACTTCTTCTTCAGTCAAATTGCGGACGCGCGTATCCAGGTTGATGGCAGTTTTACCCAGGATGTCCTGTGCGGTTTTGCGGCCGATGCCGTAAATATAGGTTAGCGCAATTTCCACCCGCTTCTCACGCGGCAAATCGACTCCGGCAATCCTCGCCATAGGATGTGCACCTCACTTTCTTGTCAGAACGTAATTATAGTTTCCAATCTATTCCTTTTTTATGCAAACTAACCCTGTTTTTGCTTGTGCTTTGGATTCTCGCAGATCACCATAACTCTGCCTTTACGCTTAATAATCTTGCACTTTTCGCAAATGGGCTTCACAGATGGTCTGACTTTCATCCTAAAACCTCCTTCTTCGCGTCTACTTATAACGGTAGGTAATCCGTCCTCGTGTCAGATCGTACGGAGATAATTCCACCAAAACCCTGTCCCCCGGGAGGATGCGGATAAAGTTCATACGGATTTTTCCGGAGACATGGGCAAGGACCTTATGTCCATTCTTCAATTCTACGCGAAACATCGCGTTTGGCAGAGGCTCAAAAACTGTCCCCTCTACCTCAATTACGTCCTTCTTCTTTGACATTAGGTTCATTTCCCTCCCTTTCTCCCCCCGCATGCTTACGTCCGACCATCTCGCGGATCGCCTGCGCAATCTCCTCATCCCGTGCCCTGCCGCTGCTAATCCTTACCATCAGTTCAGCCTGGGCAGTCGCCAATATCTTCAGATGACGGAGATTCTTTTTTTTTGGGCTTTTCAGGGGGCGGTTCACACCATTAGCAACTAGGACTTTCGACCCTAAGGTACCGACAACCAGGTAATGTTTCCCATTGTCACGACCTACAAGCGATTGGACCAGAGTCCCTAGCTTAGGCGGTTGAATCATACGTCAACATCCCTCCACTTGGCAGGATTGCATTCCGCAAAAGAAGCCAAGAGTCTCACAGAGCAGTCAGGATTTCAGCCTTCTCTCTTCCGACAGCCACCGTATGCTCAAAATGAGCCGAGCATTTTCGATCTAGTGTAACCACAGTCCAATTATCCCGCAATGTTTCCACGTGCCATGTTCCGGTATTTACCATAGGCTCTATCGCCAAGGCCATCCCGGCTTGCAGCCGCGGGCCGCGTCCAGGTTTGCCGAAATTGGGCACCTGTGGTTCCTCGTGCATCTGGTTGCCTATCCCATGACCAACATAGTTTCGGACAACGGAAAAACCGTTTTCTTCCACATACTCCTGTACTGCATGGGAAATATCTGTAAGGTGCTTTCCCTCGACCGCTTGAGCTATTCCCCAATGCAGAGACTGCTCAGTAACATAAATCAAGCGCATTGCTTCTTCACTAACATGCCCCACCGGGAATGTGGCAGCAGCATCACCGAAGTACCCCTGATAAATGACGCCGACATCAATACTGACGATATCTCCCTCCTGCAACCGCCTCAGGCTGGGAATCCCATGCACCACTTCCTCATTAATCGAAGCACAGATGCTCGCGGGGAAACCATGATAGCCCTTGAAAGCCGGCTGACAGTTGGCTTTCTTAATATAACGCTCAGCAATTCTGTCTAATTCGAGAGTTGTGATGCTTGAACGGATGGCTTTTTTTAACTCCAGCAGAACTTCAGCCACCACGCGTCCCGCGTAGCGCATCAGCGACAACTCACGTTCAGACTTAATGGTAATCATCATGCCTCCGTTACTTCATAAAGCCTTGGTAATTTCTCATCAACATGTGACTTTCAATTTGTTTCGTCGTTTCCAATACCACACCCACCACGATAATCATCCCCACGCCGCCGAAAAGAATATTGATATTAAATACGCCCTGCAAGACAATAGGGACTGCAGCAATAAATGATAGGGCAATGGCGCCAGCCAGCGTCAGTCTGGTGGAGACACGCGCCAGAAACTCAGCTGTGGGACGGCCGGGACGAAGTCCGGGAATAAAGCCGCCATTCTTCTTCATTTCATTCGATATCTTCACCGGATCAAACTGAATGGCAGTGTAGAAATATGCAAAGAAAATAATCAAGAGCACAAACAATAGTGTGTGTAGCGCAGCACCCGGTGAAAGCACACGTGCTATGCTCTGCGCGAAAGGATGGGGAACAAACTGTGCCAAGGTAGCGGGAAACATTAAAAGGGCTGAGGCAAAAATGACAGGGATAACGCCTGACTGGTTCACCTTCATAGGAATATGTGTGGACTGTCCGCCATACATTTTGCGCCCTACCACTCGCTTAGCGTACTGAACCGGGATACGGCGTTGTCCTTCTTCCAGAGCCACAATCCCGACTATCAGAGCCAGAATAATCACTGCAGTAGCAATCACCGTAAAAATAGTCATCATGCCAACACGCAGGAATTCGAAAGTTTGCAGAAGCTCTGGTCCAAAGCTGGCAACAATGCTGGCAAAAATGATAATAGATATTCCGTTGCCAACACCTTTATCTGTAATCAGCTCGCCTAACCACATCAAAAATGCTGTACCACCGGTGAGCGCGATAATGATTGTTAGATAAGTGAATGCATTGGGATTAATGACAGCTCCCCGAAAAATTCCCACAGTCATCCCGGTTGCCTGAATCAACGCCAAGACAATAGTACCGTAACGAACGTACTGCTGCAGTTTCTTCTGTCCATCGGGCCCTTCCTTAGCCAACTTCTCCAGCTTAGGCACAACTACCGTCAGTAACTGCATAATGATCGAGGCGTTAATGTACGGCATAATTCCCATGGCGAACACGGTAAATCCTTCCAGAGCGCCACCGGCAAAGATGTTAAACAAGCCGAATAAATTATCTCCCCGAAAAAAATCTGCAATCCGCTGCGGGTCTACACCAGGTACAGGAACGTGCGCACCAAGCCTACAGACAATCAGCATAAGCATAGTGAAGATTAAACGCGCGCGTAATTCCTTGATTTTCCAGGCGCTGCGAAGAGTTTCCAACATCCTAAATCACCTCAACTTTGCCGCCGGCAGCCTGAATCTTTTCCGTAGCCGTTTTGGTAAAACCGTGAACTCTCACAATTAAATTTCTCTCCAGCAGGCCGCTGCCAAGAATCCTTACACCGTCTTTGTTCGACTTAATCAGGCCTTTCTGCTTTAGCAGTGCAACCGTTACTTCCGTTCCGTCGGCAAAGACGTTCAATTGGAACACATTGATCTCATTATAGTCTTTCTTGAAAATACTGGTAAAACCCCGCTTCGGCAGGGCGCGCTGCAGAGGCATCTGCCCGCCTTCGAAACCTGGACGGACACCTCCGCCGGAACGCGCTTTTTGCCCCTTATGACCAACGCCGGATGTTTTACCAAGTCCACTACCAATCCCGCGCCCCACACGCTTCTTTGCTGCGCGGGCTCCCTTAGGGCTTTTCAATTCGTGTAATCGCATCTCACTACACCTCCCATGCTTTTTCTACTTTTACGAGGTGGGAAACTTTGTTAATCATCCCCCGGATTTGAGGTGTATCTTCATGTTCTACTGTCTGGTGAAGCTTCCTTAAACCAAGCGACTTCACCGTAACCCTTTGGTCCTCCGGGCGCCCGGTGAGGCTGTTTATCAATGTAATGCGAAGCTGTGTGGCCATAGTATACTGCCTCCTACCCTAATAACTCTTCCACCGTCTTGCCACGCAATTTGGCGACATCTTCAGCCCGCTTCAGGCTTTTTAAGCCCTGAAGTGTAGCTTGAACCACGTTTATGGCATTGGCGGAGCCAAGCGATTTAGTAAGAATGTCACGAACGCCGGCTAATTCCAACACCGCGCGGACAGGACCACCCGCAATCACACCGGTTCCTTCCGAAGCGGGCTTCAAGAGTACGCAACCGGCTCCAAAGTTGCCGGTAACCGCATGAGGGATAGTCGTTCCCACAAGCGGGACGGTGATCATATTCTTTTTTGCGTCTTCCGTGCCTTTGCGAATAGCCTCCGGCACCTCACCCGCTTTGCCCAGCCCTGCGCCAACACGTCCTTTGCCGTCGCCAACCACGACTAAAGCAGCAAAGCTAAAACGACGGCCGCCTTTAACAACTTTCGCAACGCGGTTTATCTGGACAACTTTTTCAGAGATTTCCGTTTTACTGGAATCGAATCTATCCAAGCATTTTTCCCTCCTCGCGCTAAAATTCCAGCCCTGCTTCACGGGCTCCATCGGCCAGCTCTTTCACACGGCCGTGGTAGAGGTAGCCGCCCCGATCAAATACAACTTCTTTAATTCCTTTTTCCGCAGCTTTTCGGGCAATCATTGCGCCCACTAAGCGAGCTACTGCTTTATTGCCGCAAGAAACCTGACCCTCGCTAATGGATGGGTCAAGGCTGGATGCGCTTACCAGCGTAGTGCCGGTCACATCGTCAATCAGCTGGGCATACACATGCTTCAAACTGCGAAAGACGTTGAGACGAGGGCGTTGATTTGTGCCGGAAAGCTTCCTGCGAACGCGAAAATGTCTGCGCTTCCGCATAATATTTTTATCTTGGCGAGTTTTCAATCCATTAACCTCCCCTACTTACCAGTCTTGCCGGCTTTGCGGCGAATCCGTTCAGTATCGTACTTAATCCCTTTGCCTTTGTAGGGTTCGGGTTCTCGAACAGCACGAATGTTGGCGGCAAGGCTACCTACAGCTTCCTTGTCGATCCCCTTAATCACAATTTTCGTCGGCAATGGAACTTCTAGCTCGATGCCTGCCGGCGGCACAATGTTAACAGGGTGGGAGTAGCCGATGTTAATCACAACAGTGTCACCCTGCTTTGATGCACGGTAACCGACGCCGACCAACTCTAGCGTTTTGGAGTAGCCTTTTGTAACTCCTTCAATCATGTTTGCCACCAGTGTACGTGTCAAGCCGTGTAGGGAGCGCTCTTGCTTGGTGTCGCTATTGCGTGTGACTAAAATAGTGTCATCCTGGAGCTCCACGTTCATCAGCCTGTGCAGCTCTCTTTGCAATTGACCCAGCGGCCCTTTGACCGTCACGACGTTATCCGTTTTGGTAAATTCAACGCCTGCCGGCAGTTGAATCGGTTTGCGACCGATGCGGCTCATTTGTTTTCCCTCCCTTACCAGATATAGCAGAGGACTTCGCCGCCGGCGCCTGCTTTACGCGCGGCTTTATCGGTCATGATCCCCTGTGAGGTGGAAATAATGGCGATGCCCAGTCCGCCCAGCACTTTCGGCAGTTGATCTTTAGACGCATAAACGCGCAGCCCAGGTTTGCTAATTCGCTTCAACCCAGTGATAACCTTCTCCCGGTTCGGACCATATTTCAGGTACACCCGGATCATCCCCTGCTTGCTGTCTTTCTTAAATTCAAACCCTTTAATGAAACCTTCATTTTTAAGGATATCGGCAATTGCGAGCTTGATCTTCGAACCCGGAATTTCCACCGCTTCATGTTTAACCATAGTGGCATTGCGGATCCTCGTTAGCATGTCTGCAATTGGGTCTGTCATAGTCATTGCGATCGAACCTCCTTTCTCTCCAACCCCCGTCTACCAACTAGCCTTCTTGACGCCGGGGATTTTCCCTTCATGGGCCAGCTTACGGAAACAAAGGCGGCACATACCAAACTTGCGTAGGTACGCACGGGGACGGCCGCACAATTTGCAGCGATGGTAGCCTTGCACTTCAAACTTTGGGGACCTGTTTGCCTTAGCAATCATGGATTTTTTGGCCACGTTTTCCCCTCCTTCTTTTTTGAGTTATGCAGTTCGGAATGGCATGCCCATTTCCCGCAAAAGTTCACGTGCTTCTTCATCAGAATTTGCGGTCGTAACTATAATAATATCCATTCCACGGGTTTTATCCACCTGGTCATAGTTTATTTCCGGAAAAATCAACTGCTCACGCAATCCCAGACTATAGTTACCTCGGCCGTCAAAGGCCTTTAACGAAACACCGCGAAAATCACGGACACGGGGCAGAGCCACGCTAACTAGCTTATCGAGAAATTCATACATCCGTTCACCGCGCAGTGTTACTTTGCAGCCAATGGACATGCCTTCCCGAATTTTGAAACTAGCCACAGACTTCCGCGCCTTAGTGATGACAGGGCGCTGGCCAGCAATCAGTGTCAGATCCTTTACAGCAGCGTCTAGTGCTTTGGGGTTGTCCTTAGCTTCACCTACGCCCATATTGATGACAACTTTTTCAAGACGGGGGGCTTGCATAAGGTTTTTATATTGAAAACGTTCTTTCAAGACCGACCGTACTTCATTTAGATACTTCTCTTTTAAGCGGGCCATGCAAATTACCTCCTTTCCGGCTACTTGTCGAGGGATTCCCCGCACTTCTTACACGCCCTGATTCGCAATCCATCCTTCTGGAGCTTCTTTTGAATCCGGGTAGCCTTCTGGCAACTAGGACAAATCACCATAACTTTTGAACTGTAGATCGGAGCTTCCTGCTCATGGACACCCGGCTTAACCCGTTTGCCGGCGCGAGTATGCTTCTTAACAAGATTAACTCCTTCGACCAAAACTTTGCCTTCGGCGGGCAAGGCAGAAATCACTTTTCCGGTCTTCATTCCATCCTTACCGGATAGAATTAAAACCTTATCGCCCTTCTTTACATGAAGTTTAACCACTTTCAATATTGCACCTCCTTGGCGCTTAAATCACTTCGGGTGCCAGCGACACGATTTTCATAAAGTCCTTGTCACGCAATTCCCGTGCAACAGGTCCAAAAATACGTGTACCGCGCGGGTTTCTCTGTTCATTAATCAAAACAGCAGCATTTTCGTCAAACTTGATGTAAGAACCGTCGCCGCGCCGCAATCCACTGCAGGTACGAACGACAACAGCCTTGACTACATCACCTTTTTTGACAACTCCGCCGGGTGTTGCTTCTTTTACGGAAGCCACGATAACGTCCCCTATGTTGCCAACTTTCCGGGTAGATCCACCAAGTATGCGGATACACATAATTTTTTTGGCGCCGGAGTTATCTGCAACATTCAGGTATGTCTGGGTTTGAATCATCGTCAAACCTCCTTCAAACCGGATGTCAGATGTCGGATGTCGGATATCAGAAGACGGATTGTGTTTTATACTTGCAAGTGGTTTAGAACCAAGTCTTGCATCCGATCTCTGACTTCAGGCTTCTGACATCATGCAATTATAATTGTGATTTCTCTAGGATTTCGATTAAGCGCCATCTTTTGTCCTTACTAAGGGGTCTTGTTTCCATGATCCGGACTTTATCGCCTATTTTGCAGGCGTTTTCTGGATCATGGACCTTATATTTTTTAGTTATACGGACAATCTTCCCGTAAAGGGGATGGCGAGTGGTCCTTTCAACGGAGACAACGGCCGTTTTATCCATTTTGTCGCCGACAACCAGACCGATTCTGTCTTTACGATTGCTGCTTCGCTCCAAGAGCTTTGCCTCCTTTCGGATACACTTGCGTCTAAAAAAGCAGTCTTGCTTTTTAATAGTTCAGTTCACGTTGACGCTGGATAGTTTTAACCCGTGCTATACTTTTGCGTACTTCCCGGATTCTCATGTGATTTTCCAATTGTCCGGTAGCCATTTGAAAGCGCAGATTAAATAGTTCTTCCTTCAACTCTGAAAGCTTGCTCACCAGCTCCACATCACTAAATTCCTTTAACTCGTTAGCTTTCATGGCTTTCACCACCTGTCTCTGCACGCGTGACAAACTTGGTCTTAATTGGGAGTTTGCTTGAGGCAAGACGCATGGCTTCCCGTGCTATTTCTTCTGAAACGCCAGCCAGTTCAAAAAGCACCCGACCGGGTTTTACCACCGCTACCCAGTGTTCCGGTGAACCTTTGCCGCTACCCATCCTAGTTTCTGCAGGCTTGGCAGTCACCGGCTTATCCGGAAAGATTTTAATCCATACTTTACCGCCCCGCTTGATATAACGAGTCATGGCAATCCGAGCGGCCTCAATCTGCTGGTTAGTTATCCAAGCAGGCTCCAAGGCCTGCATACCGAATTCTCCAAACGCCACTTGGTTTCCGGACTGGGCTCTGCCCTTCATGCGCCCGCGGTGCTGCCTGCGAAATTTAACTCTCTTTGGAACTAACATCCAGGCCCCCTCCTCCCGAATTCTTCTGCTTGGTTGGGAGAACCTCCCCTTTGTAAATCCAAACTTTTACACCGATCCGACCATAAGTGGTGTGCGCTTCCACAAACCCATAATCGATATTAGCGCGCAATGTCTGAAGGGGTACAGAACCCTCGTGATACGCCTCTCTTCGAGCAATTTCTGCGCCGCCAAGACGGCCTGAAACCATTACCTTGATTCCTTTGGCACCGGAACGCATAGTGCGAAGTACAGACTGCTTCATCGCACGTCGAAAAGCAATTCGCTTGGTAAGCTGAGTAGCAATACTTTCTGCCACCAGATAAGCGTCCATTTCCGGAACTTTGATTTCAATAATATTGATATGCACCTGTTTCCCGGTAAACTTCTCCAGCTTCTTGCGCAACTCATCAACGCTAGCACCGCCTTTGCCAATCACGATCCCAGGTTTGGCAGTATGAACAGAAATGCGAATGCGGTTAGCGACTCGCTCGATCTCCACGCGGGAGACACCGGCATTAGCCAGGTGCTTCGCAACAACTTTACGAATTTGCAAGTCTTCGTGTAACTGCTCCGTATAGTTTTTATCGGCATACCATTTGGCTTCCCAGTCGCGGATGATCCCGAGCCTAAAGCCAACAGGACTGACCTTCTGACCCACGTACTTATCCCTCCTTCTGTTCTTTGAGGATGATGGTAATGTGGCTGGTAGGTTTGCGGATCCGGCTGGCCACGCCACGAGCGCGAGGGCGAAAACGCTTCAAAACCGGACCTTGGTCAATGAACACCTGCGCCACATAAAGATCGTCTCGCTTCATTTGAAAATTGTTTTCGGCATTAGCCATCGCAGAATGAAGTGCCTTGTAGATGGGGTCTGCCGGCTTATTAGGTGTTAATTTCAAAAAAGTTAACGCTTCTCTCGCATTTTTCCCGCGTATCAGGTCCACCACAAGGCGGGCCTTCCGCGGTGACATTTTGATATATTTAGCGACAGCTCTTGCTTCCACGGAAATTCCTCCTATTTCAGCGATGTGGACCGCTCGGTATGGCCGCTATGGCCCCGGAACGTCCGAGTAGGCGAAAATTCTCCTAACTTATGTCCCACCATATCCTCTGTTACATATACAGGTACATGCTTCCTGCCATCATGAACCGCCAGTGTGTGACCCACCATATCTGGAAAAATGGTGGAACGACGTGACCATGTTTTGATTACTTTTTTCTCGTTCTTTTCATTCATCTGTTGAATCTTTGCCAAAAGTTTGGCATCAATATAGGGGCCTTTCTTCAGAGACCTAGACAAGTCTTTGCGACCTCCTTTCGGTACTTCTACTTCGTATTCCGACGCTTAAGAATATACTGGTCGGACTTTTTGTTCTTTTTCCTGGTCTTGTACCCAAGGGTAGGCTTACCCCATGGAGTGACCGGGCCTTTACGACCAATGGGTGCTTTGCCCTCACCACCGCCGTGCGGATGATCAACCGGATTCATTACCGTACCACGAACGGTGGGGCGCTTGCCCAACCAGCGAGAACGACCGGCCTTGCCGATGGTAATATTTTCATGCTCCAGGTTTCCTACTTGGCCGATAGTCGCAGAGCATTCCAGAGAAACCAAGCGAACCTCACCCGATGGAAGGCGCACGTGGGCATATTTACCCTCTTTAGCCATCAACTGAGCGGAAGTGCCGGCCGAACGCACCATTTGTCCACCTTTACCTACTTTAAGCTCAATATTGTGAATCTGCGTGCCTACGGGAATTGCTTTGAGCGGCATGGCGTTGCCTGGCTTAATGTCCACGCCTGCGCCGGCCAAGATTTCCGTACCCACCGTCACTCCCACGGGAGCAAGGATGTAGCGTTTTTCCCCATCCGCGTAGTGCAGCAAAGCAATGTTGGCAGAACGGTTCGGATCATACTCAATGGTGGCTATTTTTGCGGGAACACCCACTTTGTCACGCTTAAAATCAATAATCCGGTACTTGCGCTTATGCCCGCCACCTTGGTGGCGCACCGTAATCCGTCCTTGAGCGTTGCGGCCCGCCTTCTTCTTCAGCGGTTCCAGCAGCGACTTCTCAGGCTCGGTGCTGGTAATTTCCTGAAATGTTCTGACGGTCATAAAGCGGCGTCCCGGAGAGGTGGGAACAAACTTTTTTATTGCCATGGTTCTTTTCCCTCCTTCCTGGGTTTAGAGGCCCTCAAATATTTCGATTGGCTTACTGCCCTCTTCAAGCGTAACAATTGCTTTTTTCCAGTTAGGGCGACGGCCGGTATACGCACCCATCCGCTTCACCTTGCCGCTGACACGAATAGTGTTCACATCTTTAACTTTCACTTTAAAGATTTCTTCCACAGCTTTTTTGATCTCGACTTTATTTGCCTTTGGATCAACCTGGAATGCATACTTCAACTCTTCCATCATTCTGGTACTTTTTTCAGAAATAAGCGGTTTCTTGATAATATCTCTTGCGTCCCGAATCATGCGAACACCTCCTCTACCCGAGTCACAGCATCACGTGTAAATACAAGGTTATCTGTGTTTAGGATGTCATAGACGTTAAGCTGGTTCGCATTGGTAGTCTTAACCCCCGGAATATTCCGTGCCGACTTAACCACGTTCTCCTGGGTCGAATCTGTTACTATCAGCACCTTGCGGCCTGTCTTCAGCTTCCCCAATACACCCACCATCTCTTTTGTTTTCGGGAAATCCATCGTCAGCCTGTCCAAAATAATTATTGAACCGTCATTTACTTTCGCGGTAAGTGCCGACTTCAGCGCCAGCCTTCTAATTTTCCTCGGCAGAACTTGCTTGAAATTCTGCTGCCCGGTAGGGCCAAAAGTGATTCCGCCGCCGCGCCAAATCGGGGAACGAATAGAACCATGGCGAGCACGGCCTGTTCCCTTCTGACGCCAGGGCTTGCGACCACCGCCTCTGACTTCCATCCGAGTTTTTGTTTTGGCGGTACCCAAGCGTTGGTTGGCAAGGTAAGCTAAAACAGCTTGGTGCATTGCGGCTTCATTAACTTTTGCGGCAAAAATCGAATCGTTAAGTTCAATTTCGCCAACCTGTTCGCCCGCAGTATTATATAAAGCTACTTTCGGCATCATAAATCCTCCTTTCAAGCAAACATCCACTGAGCATCCTACTTCGCCCGTTTTACAACCTTAACAGTATTCTTAACTGCCACTATACCGCCGCTAGCACCTGGAACGGCACCCCGCACTAAGAGCAGGTTGCGTTCGGTATCTACCCTAACAATCTGCAGTTTCTGGACAGTCACTCGATCTTTGCCCATCCGACCTGGCAGCCGGCGGCCTTTAAAGACACGAGACGGATCGACAGAACCCAGTGAGCCGGGTCCACGGTGATAATGGGAACCGTGGGTGGTGGGTCCTCGGCTATAGCCATGGCGTTTAATCGAACCGGCAAACCCTTTGCCCCGGGTAACTCCGGTTACGTCGATCCATTCACCTTCTGCGAATAAATCAGCCTTCAACTCGAGTCCCACTTCATAGGAAGCAGTATCCTCCAGGCGGAATTCACGAACATATTTTTTTGCTTCTACAGCAGCCTTCTTAAAGTGGCCACTCATAGCTTTAGTCAGCTGCTTTGGCTTAATAGCTCCGAAGCCGATTTGAATCGCTTCATAGCCGTCAGTTTCGGTAGTTTTCTTCTGGACCACCACACAGGGGCCAGCCTCGATTACCGTCACGGGGATCAGCTGCCCTTCTGGAGTAAACACCTGGGACATGCCAATTTTCTTGCCTAAAATCGCTTTTTGCACCACTTGCACCTCCTTAAAGATAATCTCCCACCCTAATTACAGTTTAATCTCAATATCTACGCCGGCCGGCAGATCAAGACGCATCAATGCGTCAATCGTCTTTGGCGTCGGCTCCAGAATATCGATTAAACGTTTATGTGTCCGCATCTCAAACTGCTCGCGGGAGTCTTTGTATTTGTGGGGTGCCCGGATAACAGTATAGATACTCTTTTCCGTCGGCAAGGGAATGGGACCAGAGACTTCAGCGCCTGTCCTTTTAGCCGTTTCCACAATTTTGCTGGCGGACTGGTCAAGAATCTGGTGGTCAAACGCCTTAAGGCGGATCCTGATTTTTTGCTTTGCCATAGTAATGCCTCCTTAGTTCGCCTGATTTTCAGACTACTCGGCAAAAATTCCCGGACTATCGTCCGCAAGCAGGGTCATCGCTACAGACTGCTTATATCAAGATGCTAGTAACGACGCCGGCGCCTACAGTGCGGCCGCCTTCGCGGATTGCGAAGCGCAAACCTTCTTCAAGCGCGATAGGATTAATCAGCTCAATCATCATCTGCACATTATCTCCAGGCATAATCATTTCCACACCTTCAGGCAGAGTGGTTACACCGGTTACATCGGTAGTGCGCAAGTAAAACTGCGGACGATATCCTTGGAAAAACGGAGTATGGCGACCGCCTTCCTCTTTTTTCAGCACGTACACCTCAGCCATAAACTTGGTATGCGGCTTGATGGAGTTCGGCTTAGCGAGAACTTGACCGCGCTCGATTTCTGTGCGGTCCACACCGCGAAGCAGGGCGCCGATATTGTCGCCGGCTTGCGCCATGTCCATACTTTTCCGGAACATCTCAACACCTGTAGCAACAGTCTTGCGAGGCTTTTCCGTAAAACCGACAATTTCTACTTCTTCGCCTACTTTAACGGTACCGCGCTCCACACGTCCTGTGGCCACAGTGCCGCGTCCGGTAATGGTAAACACATCTTCTACAGGCATCAGGAAGGGCTTGTCAATATCACGTTTCGGGGTGGGAATAAAAGAATCCACAGCATCCATCAATTCCCAAATCGTCTTGCAGTCAGGGCATTCCCTGGAACCGCAGGCATGATCAAGCGCCTTTAAGGCTGAACCAACTACTATGGGAACATCATCACCGGGAAACTCATATTGATTAAGAAGATCACGGATTTCCAACTCTACGAGCTCTATCAACTCTGGGTCATCCACCTGATCAGCCTTGTTCATAAATACAACGATGTGCGGCACGCCTACCTGACGGGCCAGCAGAATATGCTCACGCGTTTGAGGCATAGGACCGTCAGCCGCAGATACTACCAGAATGGCTCCGTCCATCTGCGCAGCACCGGTAATCATATTCTTCACATAATCGGCGTGGCCAGGGCAGTCAACGTGGGCATAATGCCTGCTCGTAGTCTCATATTCCACATGGGCTGTTGAAATCGTAATACCGCGCTCTTTCTCTTCCGGTGACTTGTCAATTTCATCATAGGCAGTCTTTTTTGCCCCCCCAACCGTGGACAAGCAAGATGTAATGGCTGCAGTCAGTGTGGTTTTACCGTGGTCAACGTGACCAATGGTGCCTACGTTTACGTGGGGTTTCGTCCGCTCAAACTTTTGTTTCGCCATATTAAGTATACCTCCTTAAATTTTTCAGCTATCAGTAATTTTGCCTCTAAACAGCCGTCAGTTCACAAAATTATTTACAACCCGATTTAACCTTTTTGTTTTTCAATAATTTCCGTAGCCAAACTCTTAGGCAATTCTTCGTAGTTAGCAAACTCCATGGAATAAGTACCGCGACCCTGAGTACGGGAGCGCAACTCTGTGGCGTAGCCAAACATCTCAGACAACGGTACTTTTGAGCGGATGACTTGACTCCCCAAACGGGGTTCCATTCCTTCAATCCGGCCACGCCGGCTGCTAATATCGCCAATGACATCACCCATATATTCTTCCGGGACTACCACTTCCACTTTCATCACCGGTTCAAGAATAACCGGATTAGCTTTCAACACTCCTGTTTTAAAGGCCATGGAACCGGCAACTCTAAATGCTATCTCCGAAGAATCAACATCATGGTAGGAACCATCCACCACGGAAACCTTAAGGTCAATCAAAGGATAGCCTGCGAGAACACCGGTCGCCATAGCTTCCTTGACGCCGGCATCAATGGCAGGGATATATTCCCTGGGGATCACACCGCCCACAATCTTGTTCTCAAAAACATAACCTATACCCGGCTCCTGCGGCTCAAGTTGCAGCCAGCAGTGACCGTACTGACCGCGCCCGCCAGACTGGCGGACAAATTTGCCTTCCGATTTAGTGGTACCTCGGATCGTCTCCTTGTAAGCTACCTGAGGCTTCCCAACATTAGCGCCGACTTTAAACTCGCGCAACAGACGATCAATGATTATCTCAAGGTGAAGTTCACCCATGCCGGAAATAATCGTCTGCCCCGTTTCCTCGTCAGTGCGGGCCCGGAAAGTGGGATCTTCTTCTGATAGTTTCGCCAGAGAAAGCGACATTTTTTCCTGGTCAACCTTTGTCTTGGGTTCGATGGCTACGTCGATAACCGGTTCAGGGAAAATGATCGTCTCAAGCAAAATAGGAGAAGCTTCCAAGCAAAGAGTATCACCGGTGGAAGTATTTTTAAGACCGACGATGGCTACAATGTCACCTGCTGAAATCTCCTTGATTTCTTCCCGATGATTGGCATGCATCCTGAGAATGCGGCCTACACGCTCCCGCTTTTCTTTAGTGGAATTGTAAACATAAGAACCACTCTCCAGCGTGCCGGAGTAAACGCGAACATAGGTGAGCCTGCCAACATACGGATCGGTCATAATCTTGAAGGCCAACGAGGAAAATGGTTCTTCGTCAGACGCGTTGCGCACTACTTCTTCTTCCTTGTCAGGACTTAAACCGTGAACGGGCGGCACATCTAAAGGCGACGGCAGATAATAAATTACTGCATCTAATAATGGCTGTACACCCTTATTTTTATACGAAGAGCCGCAAATAACCGGCACAATTTCCACTGCGCAGGTTCCCTTGCGCAAAGCGGCGCGAATTTCATCTTCGCCGATTTCCTTACCATCCAGATAACGCGTCATGATGTCTTCATCATAATCAGCAGCGACTTCCAGCAAATTTTCCCGGTACTTCTGGGCTAATTCCTGCATTTCCGCAGGAATTTCCGCCTCGTCGCTACGAGTTCCCAGATCATCGATGTAAACCACAGCTTTCATGCGGATCAAATCCACAATACCTTTGAAACTATCTTCCACACCGATTGGGAGCTGGATGGGGACCGGGCTGACATTCAGCCTCAGCTTCATAGACTCTAACACATGAAAAAAGTCCGCGCCCGTAATATCCATTTTGTTCACATAGGCAATCCGCGGAACACGGTATTTGTCAGCCTGGCGCCAGACAGTTTCTGACTGCGGTTCAACGCCGCCCTTAGCGCAAAATACGCCTACAGCGCCGTCTAGAACGCGCAGGCTGCGTTCTACTTCCACTGTAAAGTCAACGTGCCCGGGTGTGTCAATAATGTTAATCACATGACCTCGCCATGAGGTAGTTGTGGCCGCCGAAGTAATAGTGATCCCACGCTCTTGCTCCTGGATCATCCAGTCCATAGTAGCCGCACCGTCATGAACTTCACCCAATTTATAAACGCGTCCTGTGTAAAACAGGATTCTTTCAGTGGTCGTAGTCTTGCCGGCATCAATATGCGCCATAATCCCAATATTTCTTGTCCTGCTCAGGGGAGTTGTTCTTGGCATAATAGGTCCCCTCCTTTCCTCGTAGTCTGTGTGTTGTTTTGATAAGCGGCGCAATACGGCGTTCTCGGTCT
>BBPG01000561.1_pt3 | contig 24586 bp, 26 predicted proteins | sample 1343651 | NCBI WGS metagenome assembly BBPG01 (sample SAMD00019091, study PRJDB2971) | groundwater metagenome | biome: freshwater biome; feature: mineral spring; material: ground water | place: USA: CA, Sonoma | collected 2012-06 | depth surface m | reverse complement strand
TCCTATGTTAACAGTCAATAACTCTCTACCCTAAAGACTGTATTATCAAATACTTACAGCTAATTTGAATTTATTAAAATCTTCAAACACCCATTTGTTCTTTAAGGTACGGTAAATTATAGTTAAAAACTTTCTGGCGGTGGCTATAATTGCCTTGCCACTACCTTTTTTGGCTTTAAGCCTAAAATAAAATTTCCTCAAATATGGATTGTACCTTATCGCAATAAGTGTTGATTGCACTAATGCTGTCCGAGCTATCTTATTTCCCATCTTGGTTATTTTGCCGTAGTGGCTCGTTTCGTTAGAGACGGATACTCTTGGCACAATACCGAGATAAGCAGCTATCTTCTTGTCATCAGCAAAATCATTTACATTACCGATGGTATTTAAAAGGATTGTTGCCGAGATATTGCCTATACCGGTAAGAGAAGTAATGCTCTTATGTCCATCTAATTTCTTACCCTTCTCGATAAGTCCTTTGTCTATCTCATCGATTGAATTGTTAAGGCTGTGTATCTGCTCAACAATTATCTTTAGCTCGAATTGATAGCTTGCTTCAATGTCAAGAGCCAATACTTTATCTAACCCTTTCTTGGAACCAAAAATTTCACGCTTGGTAACTATGCCGTTGGCATTAAGAATATTGTGGATTTTATTCTTTAAAGAACTTCTTAGTTTTACAAATTTATCCCGTGTGCCTATGAGACTGGCTATCTGCGATTCTTCTTTCGTTCGCATCCTTACCTCCGGGATTAACCCTTTGCTCAAATACCTTGCCATTGTTACCGCATCGTGCTCATCTGTTTTCTTCACCGAAGCGGAGATAATCTTAAATTGCGTAGGATTGATTATCCTGACTGCCTTAACTTCGCCCTTTATCTCTCTGGCAAAATACCCGGTGTTGCCCGTTGATTCTACTGCTACTTCATCGCTCTTATTCAGTGTCTTCTTGAATGCTTCTACACCTTTTGCATCTACCTTGAAAACTTCAATCTTATATTCACCATTTTCATGCAAATAGCAAACGGTGAACTGCGTCTTGTGTAAATCTACTCCAATCCATCTCTTCATCGCTACACCCCTTTCTTTGGTTGTAGTCTTCGGAGTAGAGCTATTTGTCGGTGAACACCATCCTCCTATTCAAGGTCAATTAAGCCCTATGGTGACTATTCGGTTATAGGCTCGATTAATCTCCTTCACGGGGTCAATTAAGCCCCACGGAAAAATACAACCTATAACCTATCTACTCCAGACCACGGCTATATTACCAGTAATCCAGAGTCTTCACCAACATCATTTGACTGTTATCATATCATCTCCTTAATTTGTAATATATAAAACATAAGTATTTAAGTGCGTTTTTATATAACACTCCCTGTTAGAAAACTCAAATCTCAAATTCCACACCCAAAGGGTACCCGAAATTACAAACAAGCACCACATCCAGAGGGTACCCGAAAATACAAATTACAAATAAATTCTATACCCAAAGGGGCCTGAGACGGCCAATTTTTCAACGCTTTCAATATTTTATTATTTTATCATATAAAGACACCTGTGTATAGTAATTTTTAATCTCCCAATGGAAACAAGAAAAAAATATTCCCCCCCCAATTAAAGGATTGAAGATTGAAGATTAAGGGGGGTTGTGGAGCTTTCCCTTAATATCTTGATACCTTATGGGAAAATCTTTCTGCCCGTCCCTGCGTGCTTTAAGCAGGCGGGTACAGATAGGCAGGGGCGAGAACAGGGACACCTAAGTATACTACAAAGATATATTGTATTTTGCAGATTGTTCTTGCATAAGAGGAAGGATACTTGTCTGTTTGAATGGCTCTTTTATTCCATAAAGTATAGTAACATTTTCATTTTTCTTACAATCAGAATAGAGTCCTGTAATTTTTGCAGCAAAATCTATAGCGGATGTTGTTTTTCTACCCTGTAATATGGTAACAGGACCCTTAAAATCTCTTGCCCTGAATATGTAATCTTTTAAGTGTTTATGTAATTCTAAGGTTTTATTTTCCATTTCATTTCTCCCGACAATGAGCTTACCTGTTTTGTATCTGAAGTGTCTTCCAACCTTTAAAAGGAGAATATCTTTTTGTGTAATATTTTTCTTATGCAAAAACAAATCTTTAAGTTTCCTTACAAACTGTTTTACAGTTAAAAGACATCCACCTGCCGGACAGGAAAAACCTTTCACCGAATATTTATCCGCAAAAGATAACTGTTCTTTTCTTGTCCTTCCTTGTATAGATAATAGTTCATTTCTGTTGACCCAACCCTGAATCTCTGCCTCCGTGGGAGGAAGAATCTTTGCAGAAAGAGGTCTTAATATTTTTCCTTCAAGTTGAGCCTGTTTCTCAATAAGAAGGATTACATTGTATTTCTGGGACATCGGTCTTTGTCCGACAACCTCTCCTGTGATAAGAAATTTTGCACCGATACCTTTAGCAAACTCCCAGGCCTTTTTAAACATAAATATCCTGCAATCTATACAAGGATTCATACCCCTTCCGTATCCAAAGCGAGGGTTTTTTACAATTTTTATATATTCCGGACCTTTCAAAATTGTTTTGAAATAAATATTAATCTCTGTGGCAAGTTTTCTTGAAAAGCAGTTTCCATCTTTGTCACACTGACAGAAGGGAGATGTAAAATGAAGCGCATAAAGGTCTATTCCCTGTTCTTTTATAATTTTTGCGGCAATACTTGAATCCAGCCCGCCTGAAAGAAGAATGACAGCCTTTACTTTTTCCATTTTTGAAATATTACCTGTCTGCTTTCACAGGCAAGAAAATTTTTGATATGAGGGGTCCTCTAAAGACTCTCACTGCATTAGATTTTGAGGGCCTCTTAAGAAGACCCACTGTGTTAGATATTTAATACTTTTCCTGAGCTTCCTTAATAATTTCCTGCTTTTTATCCACAAGCCTTACTATTTTTTTGCACTAACTTGTTTGAGATTTTTACAAAGTCTTCCACAGATAATTCTTCTGCCCTTTTTTGAGGATTTACATCTACCTGTTTTAAAATTTCCGTTATATTTTCAAAACTCCCTTTGAGCGTATTTAAAAGCATCTTCCTTCTATGTAAAAACGCAAGTTTAACTACTTTAAAAAACAGGCCCTCATCAATTATATTAAACCTTGGCTCTTTATAAAAACCTATCTCAAGAACACCTGAATCAACTTTCGGTATGGGATAAAAAGATGACGAAGAAATATTCATAATGTGTCTTGCATATGCCCTATACTGGAACATAACACTTAATCTTCCGTAAGATTTTTTTGACGGTTTTGAAATAAGTCTTTCAGCAACCTCTTTCTGCAATGTAAGAACAGCTTTTTCTATAAAATTAGAATTTTTTATAATCTGAAAAATTAAGGGGCTTGATATACTGTATGGAATATTGCCAATGATATTTATCACCCCCCCTTTTTGCTTTGCAAAGTCTACTGTATTAAATTTAAGAATATCACAAAACACAATCCTTACAAAATTATCTCCTTTGAATTTTTCGCATAGCCATTCATAAAGTTTTCTATCGTATTCAACTGCGGTAACATCATACTTTTTTTCGCAAAGAGCAGAGGTGAGCATCCCCAACCCGGCGCCTATTTCAAGAACAGGAAGCCTGTTATCTAAACAACACACAACCTTGTGACAGATATTTTTATCACAAAGAAAATTCTGCCCCAATCTTTTTGAAGGTCTTATACCAATCTGTTTTAGTGTTTGTTTGATTTGAGAAAGATTTTCAGGCATTTTTTCTCTTTATTATATCTACTGCGATCTTCATTGCACAAATAAAAGAAGAAGGGCTTGCAATGTACTTTTCTGCAATATCCATTGCAGTCCCATGGTCAGGTGATGTTCTTATGAATGGAAGCCCCAGTGTGATGTTCACGCCTGTTTCAAATGCAATCATTTTCAGTGCAACAAGTCCCTGGTCATGATACATAGCAACAATTGCATCTAACTTATGTTTATATGCCTTGTAAAACAGAGCATCTGCTGAAACAGGACCCTGAAGATTTTTTATACTTTTTTTTAATTCTTTAACAACAGGGATTATAAGCCTTTTTTCTTCATCTCCGAATATGCCCTTATCCGATGCGTGCGGATTAAGACCGCAAACACCGATACAAGGAAAAGCAATGCCAAAAAACTGTTTAAGCGCTTTATCGGTTGCTAATATTGCATCTTTTATTTTTTTTCTTGAAAGGTTATCCGGTACATCTCTTAGTGCGCAGTGTGTTGTAACAAGCACAACCCTTAAAGGTCCACCAACAAGCATCATCCATACCTGTTTCGTGGAGGTCAGATGTGCAAGGTATTCGGTATGACCGCTAAAATAAGGAAAGCCCGCTTTATTTATGGAATGTTTATTTACAGGAGCAGTAACAAGTGCATCTGCCTTCTTCTGCTTAATAATTTTAACGGACTCCTGTATATAGTCTATAGAAGCCTTTCCGTATTCTGATGATTCTACCCCTCTTTTGTATGTATTTATATTGATATTTTTTAAATCAAAAATTTTTATATCCTGTGAAAGGTTTAACCTACACCTTTTTGCAGCAAGTTCAAGAATTTTTTTATCCCCGACAATTATCCAGTCAGCAATACACCGTATTTTTTCTATGCAGGCAGCCTTTACTATTATCTCAGGTCCTACCCCTGCCGGGTCGCCCATTGAAATAACAATCCTGTATTTTTTCATTTGCAAAATAGTATATTATGTATCAAAAATTTTTTTGTCTGCTGTAATCAGGGATTTTTGCAACTTTTTTTGAACTTTATAAAAGTGGGCCCTGTAGGACTCGAACCTACGACCAAGAGATTATGAGTCTCCTGCTCTACCAACTGAGCTAAGGGCCCATAGGCTGCCTCCCAATGAAGGTTGAGGATTTATGTTATATTAAAATTAAAAGGTTGGGCAAATATATTCTATTTCCCCATCCGCTATGGTAAGAATAATCTTACCCTTCAGTGTCCAGCCAAGCCAGGGAGAGTTTATGGATTTTGAAAATATTGTGCTTCTTTTAACTTCCCATACATCATCAGGGTCAAATACAACAATATCTGCCCTTGAGCCAATACTCAAATGACCGGCATCTATACAAAGTATCTTTGCAGGACCAAGACTCATCAGTTCAACAAGCCTCCTGTAATCTATCAGTTTTGTATGAACCATATAAGTATAGATAACACTTAACGCTGTTTCAAGCCCTATTATTCCAAAAGGTGCATTATCAAATTCAACCTCTTTCTCCTCTTGCGTATGAGGTGCATGGTCGGTCGCAATGGCATCAATTGTGCCATCAATAACTGCTTTTCTTAACTGTTCTCTATTTTTTATATTTCCTATCGGAGGATTGACCTTAAGGTTTGTATTATAATCAAATAAATCCTCATCGGTAAATGCAATATAATGCGGGGATGTTTCGCAGGTCAGGGACAACGATTTTGCCTTCGCCATTTTTATAAGTTCTATTGAAATGCTCTTACTTATATGACATAGATGAAGCCTGCATCCTGTTTTTCTTAAAAGTTCTATATCCCTTGCAACCATTATACTTTCGCTTTCTGCAGGAATCCCTTTCAGTCCAATTTTTGTGCTGATGTATCCCTCACTCATTACACCATCTGCAGACAAGGTTCTATCCTCACAATGTTCAAATATCGGAACATCAAACATCCTTGCATATTCCATTGCTCTTCTGATAAGAGATGCATTCTGGATACAATTCCCATCGTCTGATAGCGCTGATATGCCTGCCTGTCTTAAAAGACCTATCTCACTTAATAGCATACCTTCTCTTTTTTGGGTTATACAACCTGCAACACAGAGCCTTATGTTGCTTTTGTGTTTTGCCTCCTCTATTATTGACCGGACAATTTCCTGCTCATCAATGGGAGGATTTGTGTTCGGCATACAGGTTATTGTTGTCCAACCTCCGTGTGCCGCTGCTTTTAAACCGCTTTCTATTGTCTCCTCATCTTCCCTCCCCGGCTGTCTTAAATGTGCGTGTAGATCAATAAGTCCTGGAAACACAATCTTGCCTTTTGCATTTATCACTTTTGCATCATCACAGGTAATGCCTTTCTTGACAGACGCTATCACACCATCTTTTACAAGAATATCCAGTGTGTTGTCTATATTATTTTTTGGATCTATAACCCTGCCGTTTCTTATCAGTATCTTCATATCTTTCCCATTTAAGTTGTCTTAATGCTATCTAATGTTCACACCGGAGTTAATTTCAGAAGTTATGTGTAGGGTTGTGCAAGGTGCTTAGGTTATAATAAACTGAAGTTTTTTCTGTCGCAAAGCATTCTGATGCCTTTTTTTAGGACTATATCTTCCTGTAAATTCACCCTTCTCTTTTCTTTCTTTGAAAGTTTTTATTACAATATGTTTGGACATCTCTTCTTTAACAAATTTTAACTCGCTTTCATAATTCTTTAACCTATTTTCTATAAATTTAATATATTCTTCAGAGATTTCTATACCAATATAATCGCACCTCAATATTTTTGCTGCTATTAAAGTTGTTCCGCTTCCGCAATAAGGATCAAGCACTACTCCTTTTTTTTCATCCATTGTTGAAGAAATTGCTCTAATAGGTAATGCTAAAGGGAAAGGAGCAGGATGAGGATTTTTTCGTTCAGGGGAAAATCGCCAGATTGATGTTAATAATGCATGTTTAGGTTTTAATTCTTCACCTATTAATTTCTTTTCTTTCGGTTTGTAAAGCCAGTATATTCTTTCTTCCACCTGCCAGAATCTCCAGCCCCTTATATTAGCCGCAATCATTCTATCCCAAATTATTTCTTGTCTGATTAACCATTTTGTTTTTCTCAGCCAATCTATAGGATGAAACATCTCACCCCTTTCCCACCTTATTTTATGATTGTAGAAAAATGACCCACCAGGTTTAGTAATTCTAAAAATTTCATTCAATACCACTATTTGATTTTTTTGGTATTCATCTTCGGGCAATTTATCAGTCACTCCTGAATACTGGACATTTTTTACCAACCAACCTTTCTTGTTTTCGCCTTTATTGTATGGTGGTGATGTTACCCCAATATCAACAACTTCATCAGGTAGACTCTTTAAAACAGTTAAAGCATCCCCTTGAATTATTTTATTTAAATATTCTTTTGGGTTCATTTTGTCATTCCCTCTAAAAACTCGTAAAAACCCTTAGAAATACATGGTTCATATTTTGCTAATTCAGTTTTATTTAAAAGATGGACAATTTTTAAATTTGGGCTTTTGATAAAATCTTTGTAATCAAAGTCAGCACTTCTTAAAAATTGCCCTTTCGTGCTTTTACTTCCTTTTAATTTCCTCTGCCATTTCTGTATTTTTATTTCCAAGTTTTTCACAAAATCAGGAGAGTTAAACAGAAATTCAATAATATAAATCAGTTTGCCGTCTACAAATCCACTTACTAACAAATTTAAATCTTTTTCCTTTTTATCCCTTTCTAATCTTGCTGGTGTATAATCAGTAAAATTCCCCCCACCATTTAATTTTGCTGGACTTGTTTTCCTTTCTCCTTTCTTATATTTTTCAAACTCCTCGGTATCAAAATTTTTAGGTTTTGCTTCGCACTTGACTGTCTTCCCTGCTGTATAGGAATCTTGCTTAAATCCGTTATATCCAATTTTACCTTCTTTGTGTTTATATCCTGCCAAACTCACTGTTATAAATTCCCTAATTGTTGAAGAATTTTTATCATTTATATACATTGTTAATAAATCAAGTAGTATTCCAATGAGGGTGTCTTTAGATTTGCCTATCAAGTAATTGTTTAATTCTTGATGAGTTCCTGTGGAATAGATTTTTATAATATTGACAAGCTCCTGATTCATTTTATTCCATACTCATTTTTTAATACTAACCAGTTTGTGCTTTAAAGATCCCCTTCTACACTTTCCCCTGCCCGCCGCCTACTATTTTTTTATCTTACTCCTGCTATCAGAAAAAGAACAGCCATCCTTACCGCAACACCGTTTGTTACCTGTTCAAGTATAACAGAATACTTTCCATCCACAACATCAGATGTCAGTTCAATTCCTCTATTGACAGGGCCCGGATGCATTATAAGAATATCAGGTTTTGCCCATTTCTGAAGTTTTTCAGTATCTAGACCAAAAAACCTCTGATACTCTCTTATAGATGGGAACAGCCCCATACCTTGTCTTTCCGTCTGTATTCTTAACATATTCACAACATCTGCATTGCGAACCGCCTGCTCAAGAGAGTTTGTCAAACAGACACCCATCTTTTGTATGTCACAAGGAATAAGTGTTGAGGGTCCACACACTGTTACATTTGCACCCAATTTTGTAAGCCCCCATATGTTAGACCTTGCAACTCTTGAATGTTCTATATCACCCACAATGCTTATATTTAGTCCTTTTACCCTTCCTTTTTTCTCTTTTATTGTATAAATATCAAGAAGTCCTTGTGTCGGATGTTCATGCGAACCATCTCCTGCATTTATCACCCCTTGTTTAAGTACACTTGCAACCATCTTTGCCGAACCACAGGATGGATGTCTTATTACAATAAGGTCTATTTTCATAGCCTCAATATTTTTTACGGTATCTATGAGTGTTTCACCCTTATTTACACTTGATGTTGAGGAAAAAAAATTTATTGTATCTGCGCTTAACCTTTTTTCTGCAAGTTCAAATGATATTCTTGTTCTTGTGCTTGATTCAAAAAAAAGATTTACAATTGTCAATCCTTTCAAGGCTGGAACTTTTTTAATCTGTCTTAGTGAAACCTCTTTGAAGGAATCTGCTGCCTGTAAAATAAGTTCTATCTCATCAGGACTTAATTCTTCAAGCCCCAGAAGGTCTTTCCTTCTCCATTTTGCCATGCTTTATTCTCCTTCAAGCAACACCTCATCAACACCATCAATCTCTTTAAGTTTTACCTGAATAACCTGACCGATTTTTGTTTGTATTTTTTTACCCATATAATCAGCCTGTATGGGAAGTTCTCTTAACCCCCTGTCTATAAGAACGGCAAGCTGAATAGTTTTGGGTCTTCCAAAATCCATAATCGCGTCCATAGCGCTTTTTATTGTTCTACCGGTAAAAAGAACATCATCAACCAGTATAATGTTTTTGTTGTATGTATCAAAATCTATCTCGGTTTTTTTTACTACGGGCCGGTTTATTTCGTATAACGAAACCGTGCTTTTTGGGACAAGTGTAAGGTCGTCCCTGTAAAGCGTTATATCAAGTCCACCGACAGGAATTTTAAATTCTGTCTTCTTAAAAGTTACATCGGCAAGCCTTTGGGCAAAAGGGAGTCCTCTTGTTTTTATACCAACAAGAGCAACTTTTTGAATATCCTTGTTTTTATAAATAATCTGGTCTGATATATCCAGAATCCTATTTTTTATATCCTGCTCATCCATTATTTTCATATACTCCCACTCTAACATGCCCGCAATATTTTGTCAATTAAATATAAAAAGGTATCGCTGTTATTTTTTTACACCATTCTAACGCATGTTTTCTTGTTTTTATTTTTCCCTGTATCTGCATATCCTGTATCTTCTTTAATACCTGCCCTATTACAGGTCCTTGTTTCAGCCCCATACTTAAAATATCCCTTCCTCTTAAAAACGGCTCTATCATCTTTTTTTCTGTATCATAATAACCCGAAACAACTCTTTGTAAAAATTTCAAAACTTTTTTTGCCTGTAGCGGTTTTATACTTCCTAAATCAGAAACAGAGACAAGGCATAAGCCTATTATATCCGGTCCTGCATCTTTGAAAAATCTTCTTATTCCTTTTTTTGGAAAATTCAGTTCGGCAAGATGACCGGCCCTCATATGCATTTTAACAAGCATCTTTAAAAGATACCTTTCATCATTAGATAGTTTAAATCTTTTGCTTATAATCTGACAGTATTTTTCACCTGTGGATTCATGCCCATAAAATGTGTATCCTTTGCCTTTCCTGTACTTTCTGGTATCCGGCTTTCCTATATCATGAATAAGGATTGCAAATCTTAAAATCCAGCCTTTTTTTTCAAGATATACATCAATTTTTTTTTTAAGAGTTCCTTTTAATGATAAGACAAGATTATCAAAATATTTTAATGCTTCTATAGAATGCTTCCATACAGATAGTCTGTGAAATCTTCCCCCTTTTATCTTTCTTAATTTTATAGATTCAGGAAGTAAAACATTCCAGGCGCCCATCTCTGTCATATCATTCATAGTTGAGTAGGTCTGTTTTGAGCCAAACAGCCTTAACAATTCCTGACGGATCCTTTCTGCCGGAATATCCTTAATTTTGTTTAGCGCTCTTTTTGCAAGAATTTTTGTTTTTTTATCTATCAAAAGACACTGACTTGAACCTATTGAAAAAAGCCTTATGATTCTTACAGGGTCTTTCAAGAACGCATCCTCACGAGGAACTTTTAACAAGCCCTTTTTTATATCCTGTAGCCCACCGGTTGCATCAATAATATTACAGGAAGGAAATTCAACGGCAATTGCATCTACCGTAAAGTCTCTTCTTTTTAAGTCCTGTTCAATACTTTCTTGATATTCTGTAACATCAATACAAAAATTGTTCATCCAGCCTTTTCTTAAAAGGTTAGAAGGGGCAGGGCCCGGAGGCGGAAAAGGAATGCGGTATGTGGTTGGATTTTTCCCAAGATAAACAATATGTGAGTTTAAAATTTTGGAAAGGTTTTTTGAAAAAAGACACGCATTTATATTTACCACAATATCTACATCAAGTATAGGTATTTTTTTTAAGAGCATATCACGAACTGCTCCGCCTACAATATACACAGAATCTACACCTGAGGTTTTTTTTGCTTTTTTAAGGGCTTGGAAAACTTTGCGGGGGAGAAACTTATTCAAATCCAAAAAATGCATTGTACCTCATACCTCTAGGGAGTTTTGAAGCACATATTCTTCTGCAAATATAGGAGATTTCATACGAAGAGCAATGGCAAGTCCGTCACTGGGCCTTGTATCAATTACCACTTCTACATCTTCTTTATTTTTAAATACAAGTTTTGCATGGAAGGTTCCGTTTTCAATCTTATCAATAATAAGCTTTTCTAATTTTATTTTAAATTTTTCTATCATAGATTTTATCAAATCATGTGTCATAGGTCTCTGGTACTGCACATCATAGATGTTATCGTATATAGCCCTTGCTTCATTTATACCTATTACTATTGGTAATATCTTTGTGCCGGATTTCTCTTTCAGGACAACCACCTGCTCCAACCTTGTTTCATCTATCTGTATTTGAAGAAGTTTCATCTCAATCATATTACCTTCTTCTGTACACGAGCCCGCCCTACAACCCCATTTTATCTTATCAAAATTTAATCCACACCAGATAGTCTATGGAGGAAGGAAAGTTATGTTCCCCTCTCCCATGATATAAGATACTTTTCCTGTTCTATGGTTAGTCTATCGCATTCTATGCCCATAGTTTTTAATTTTAATTGTGCAATTATTTTGTCTATGGATTCCGGAACATTGTAAACTTTTTTTTCAAGTTTGTTTTTATTTTTAACAAGATATTCAACCGCAAGCGCCTGGTTTGCAAATGACATATCCATAACACAAGCAGGATGTCCTTCCGCAGAAGTAAGGTTTATGAGTCTTCCTTCTCCGAGGACAAATATTCTTTTCCCACCTTTAAGTTTGTATTCTCTTACCATATCTCTAACATCTGTTTTTGAAACAGCAATTTTTGAAAGTCTGTCAAGGTCTATCTCAACATTAAAATGTCCCGAATTAGCAAGTATTGCCCCATCCTTCATAACCTTAAAATGTTTTTCTCTTAAAACACTTATATTGCCTGTAACGGTTACAAATATATCTCCTATCTTTGCTGCATTTATAGATGGCATAACATTAAAGCCATCCATAACCGCCTCTAATGCTTTTAATGGATCAGTCTCCGTTATAATCACATTTGCACCCATTCCCCTGGCGCGCATTGCAACCCCTCTTCCGCACCATCCATATCCACATATGACAAACTGACATCCGGCAAGAAGCCGGTTTGTTGCTCTTAATATACCATCTATTGTGGACTGCCCTGTTCCGTATCTGTTGTCAAACAAGTGTTTTGTATTTGCATCGTTAATCGCAATAATAGGAAATAAAAGTAGGTTCTGATTTTGAAGGTTCTTTAGTCTTATAACTCCTGTTGTTGTCTCTTCTGTGCTTCCTATAACATGCCTGGCAAGGTCTTTTCTTTTTGTATGTATTGTACTAACTAAATCTGCACCATCATCCATTGTTATATTCGGATTTAATTCAAGTGCCTGTTCTATATGTTTATAATATGTTTCATTGTCCTCACCCTTTATTGCAAATACAGGTATGTTTTCATCTTTTACAAGTGTAGATGCAATATCATCCTGTGTGCTTAATGGATTTGATGCACACAGAACAGTTTGCGCTCCCCCATTTTTAAGCGTCTGCATGAGATTTGCAGTTTCACTTGTTACATGAAGGCAGGCTGCAATTTTAATTCCTTTAAGCGGCTTCTCTTTTTGAAATCTCTCTTTTATCATTTTAAGAACAGGCATATCAATGGAAGCCCACTCTGTTCTGTTTTTCCCTTTTTGTGCAAGTTTAATGTCTTTTATATGATATCTCATTGCATTTTCCTTAAAGTTTATCAATGTATCTATTATAGTCCAGCACGCTTTTTCAACATATCTGCCTTGTCGGTTTTTTCCCATGTAAAATCGGGATCATTTCTTCCAAAGTGTCCGTAAGCAGCAGTCTTTTTATAGATAGGCCTTTTTAATTTAAGGTGCTCTATAATTCCAGCGGGTGTAAGAGAAAAGTTTTCAATTATTAGTTCAACTATTTTGCTATCCAAAATTTTACCCGTCCCAAAAGTATCCGCAGAAATACTTACGGGTTTTGCAACACCTATAGAATATGCAATCTGCACCTCGCATTTGTAGGCAAGCCCTGCTGCAACAACATTTTTGGCAATATACCGTGCCATGTAACTCCCGGACCTGTCAACCTTTGAAGGATCTTTACCTGAAAAACAACCACCGCCATGATGGCCCATTCCACCATAGGTATCAACAATAATTTTTCTTCCTGTTAAACCTGAATCAGCCTCAGGGCCTCCAATTGCAAATATACCTGTGGCATTTATAAATATCCTTGTATTCTTATCCATCCATCTGCCGCAGACAGGCTTTATTACCTTTTTCATAATATCTGAAACCATTTGTTTCCTACCGACCTTGGGGTCATGATGGGCTGCAATAACAATTGCATCTATCCTTTTTGGTCTATCATCTTCATATTCTACTGTAACTTGCGACTTTCCATCAGGTCTCATCCAGGGAATAATCTTTTTCTTTCTTACCTCTGCCATCTTAAATGTAAGTCCATGAGCAAGGGTAATGGGAAGCGGCATAAGCTGAGGAGTTTCTTTTACTGCGAAACCAAACATCATTCCCTGATCCCCGGCTCCTTGCTCATGTGTCTTTGTTTGTGTAACACCTACTGATATGTTTTTACTCTGTTCATGGATACTTGTTAAAACACCACAATCGTGACAATCAAGCCCATATTCCGGATTGGTATATCCAATCTCCTTTAATGTATTTCTTACAATCGCAGGAATATCTACATAACAGGATGTTGTAATCTCTCCTGCAACCATTATAAAACCTGTTGAAGTAAGACATTCACATGCAACCCTTGCATCAGAATCTTTTTCAAGTATAGCATCCAAAATAGCATCGGCAACCTTATCGCATATCTTGTCCGGATGTCCTTCTGTTACAGACTCTGATGTGAACAAATATTTTTTAAGCACTTATCCTCTTGTTTTAAGACAATCCAAAAATAGAGGTGCAAAATAAAGGTTGTGACACAGCCTCAATGACAGGATGAGATTTGGTTTCACCTCGTAATGACAAACCGGATTTATAAGTAGTAATATTTACCCCAAGAAGAGCAGCAATATGAGCGGAAACTGACATTGATAACCCTTCCAAATTATAGCCCCCTTCCAATACCGAAACTATACGGCCGTTACAGATATTCTCTGCCAGTTCTTTCAATATGGCGGTCATCTGCGCAAATCCTTCCGGTGTAAGTTGCATATCACCCAAAGGGTCATCCTTATGGGCATCAAACCCGGCAGAAATAAAGATAAAATCCGGTTTGAATTTAATAATTTCTGGTTTCAGAATATTTTGAAAGACCTTCTGGTATGCTTCATCGCCACTGCCTGCCGGAAGTGGTACATTAAAAGTATAACCGTATCCATTCCCTGTCCCTTTCTCTTCACTTCTGCCGGAACCGGGGTAGAAAGGATATTGGTGGACCGAAAAGAAAAAGACGGTGGGGTCATCGTAAAAAGCATCCTGTGTTCCGTTGCCATGATGTACATCCCAGTCCACAATAAATACTTTTTTAAGGTTGTATTTTTTCTGTAAGTATCGTGCCCCGATAGCCACATTGTTGAACAGGCAAAACCCCATTGCTTTATCTTTAATCGCATGGTGTCCGGGGGGACGCACGGCGCAGAATGCACTTCTTATTTTCCCACTCATAACCGCATCTATTGCTTTTAACACTCCGCCAAGAGCCAGAAGCGCCACATTAAAAGATTCCTCTGAAATGCCTGTATCTGGTGAATGCAGGTACTTTTGACCGGACTGTGAGACTTTCATTACCTCTCTGACATAGTCCGGGGAATGAATCTGGGTGATCCATTCTACATTCGCCGGCAAGGGTTTAATATGTAAAAGCTGGTGAAACAGGTTCTTCTTCCTCAATCCTTTCAGGATAGCATTAAGTCTTACCGGCTGTTCCGGATGGGTCTTTCCCGGATTATGTGCCAGATAAAAGTCATCATAGACAAATCCTGTAGTAGGAGAGTTTTTCTCTTTCTTGAAAATAATTTCCTTCAGGGCAACAGACCAGTTTTCTGCCATCAGTTCATACCCTTTTTCATTCGGGTGTATGCCATCTTCAAGATACTCCACGTTGTCCTTAAAAGTGTATAGTTGTCCACAAGGGGAATGGATAATTTCTTGTTTATTCCCCTTATTTCCGGATTAATTATGTCCTTAACCCTTTTCGCTATTGATTCGGGAATACCTAAGTCCGCCTTAAGAGGAGGCACTGTAGCCAGCAGAATTTTGGGCGGTTTTGCTCGGCATAATTTATTATTAATAAACAGAATCAACTTTTCCATATTTACCCTGAATGACGCATCTTCTTCTTTTGATATTACTCAATTACCTAATACAAACGTAATAAGTAAAATTACAAAAGTAAAATGACACAATTAAAAAAAATCCCCCTTCATCCCCCCTTTTTCAAAGGGGGAAATCCCTCACATTCCCCTCTCACCAAGAGGGTGCCCGAAAGAAAGGTTAGGGGAAATTTTATGTAAAGTAATTTAACACATTTGTATTAATACTTAATACCTGTTGCCAGTGCCTTGTTTTTATATATCTCACCAGCTTTTTTATATTCATTTTTATCGCCTATATCTAACCATTCACCCTCAAACTTATATCCATATGTATTTTCCACTTTATATAACCAGGAAATATAATGACCTGGTTGATCTGAATTATTTCCTTCCTCTATGTATCTGTTTACTAGTTTAAGTGTATGCGAAGGAAAAAAGTAAAGACATATGGCAACAAGATTTGAACGCGGTTGTTTTGGCTTTTCTTCAAAATGTATTATACGGTTTTTTTTATCAATTTCAACTGCACTGTATCTTTTTACCGCAGATATATCCTGCACCTTATACAATCCTATTGTAGAATATGGAATATGTTTTTTTGCAAAAGAATAAAATTTCATCATATCAAAATCAAAAAGGTTATCGCCTGCAACAACCAGTGTATCATCCTTTATCTTTTTTTCTTCAAAAACAAACCTCATATCGCCTACGGCACCTCTTTTATCAACATCACTCAATGTGCCGTCATCAATTATTTTTATAGAAACATCGGTTTGATATGTATTTGCCCAGATTTTAAATTTTTCTGCAAATTTATGGTTTGTAACAATTATACATTCTGATATATCAGGAATTACAAAAAGGTTTTTCAAGATATGTTCAAGTATAGGCTTGTTGGCAACAGGCAACAACGGCTTTGGTTTATCAAGTGTAAGCGGGTACAACCTTGTTGCATATCCTGCTGCAAGAATAAGTATTTTCATACTTCTTTTATGGAATAACAAATGTTTGAAATCCCATCTGTCTTAATTTTTCTGCAAAATCTTTTGCTTCTGCCCTTGTCTGAAATTTACCTGCTCTTACCTTAAAAAGAGGTTTTCTATTTTTTTCAGCCTCTACAATCTCTGCCTGTATAGCTTTTTTGGAAAGGTCTCGGACAAGGCCGTCTGCGCTTGACCTTTTACTGTACGCACCAACCTGAACACGAAAATATGGAACCTCCGTTCTGAGAATTTCCTCTGCCATTGCAGCCTCAGGGCTTAAGGGATAATTTTCTATCAACCCCTTTAAAATCCTTCTTGAATCTTCCCATCTTGAAATATACTGAAAACACCTTGCCAATTTGAACTTAACAGTGGGTATGTTATCAAGATTTGGATTTTCCTGAATAAATTCTTCATACCCCAAAGATGCCTCCATATACTTACCTGCAACAAAATCACAATCAATAAGTGCTAATTTTATTTGTTTAATTAGATTTTTATCAGAGGTTATACCGAGAAGTTTATTAAACTCTGCTTTTGCATTGTCTGTGTCCTGTTTTTGTAAAAAAGATAGTCCTTTAAGATAATAAACAGATTCGGGTTTCAAAAAATGAAACCTTTTTAAGATGTCATCACATACCCTAATACAGGAAATATAATCAGACCTCAGATATAATTCATCCGCAAGAGCCTTCATCTGAACAAATCTCCTTGGCTTTTGCCTTGCGTCACAAACAAAGCAGGAACCGATAACAACTATAAATACTAATACAGATTTAAACATATTCATCTTTTATTTTTTTGCTTTGTTTAAATTAAAAATTTTTAATTTTTGAACTTTTATCAAATATAAAATTGAAGATATTATTTTATGCCCTTGTTTTTCCGCCGGAAATATTTATACAGGTTCCTGCAATATAACCTGCAAGGTCTGATGCAAGAAAACAGACCGTATCTGCCACTTCTTCAAGTTTTCCAACCCTTCCAAGCGGAATAGAAACTTTCTCATAAGATTTTCTTAATTCTTCTACGCTTATGCCTCTTGTATATGCAAGGGCCCTTTCATACTCAGGTGTTCTTAAGGCTGTTGCCTCTAATATGCCAGGTGTTACACCTGCAACCCTTATATTATATTTCCCAAGTTCTTTTGCCCACGACCTCGTATACGAATAAAGGGCAGCCTTTGTTGCCGCATACATACTCTGCCCCTGTGAACCTTCAAGCCCGCTTTCGGAAGAAACATTTATTATGACGCCTTTTTTTTGTTTTATCATAATCCTTGCAACCCCTTGCGCACAGAAAAATGCACCCTTCTGGTTTATTAAAACTGTTTTATCCCATATGGCTTCCGTTGCATCTTCTTTTCCGGCAGGATCAACAAGAAGCCTGGGTATAAGTATCCCTGCATTATTTACAAGTATGTCTATCCTTTTATGTTTCTCAAATATGGTGTTCACCATATCGTCTATACTTTTCTTGTTGCCCACATCGCACTGCACAAACATAACCTTGCAACCATTTATTGTATTCTTAAAATCAGTTATGGTTTTTTCCGCAACATCCCCGTTTATATCAACAATAACAACAGAGGAGCCGGCAGAAAGAAATTTTCCTGATATTGCCTTTCCTATGCCAGATGCTCCACCGGTTATAATAGAAACTTTGCCACTTAAATCTATATTTATCATATTTTTTAGGTTTAGTTTGTATTAGGCTATCTGACTATCCTTTTTATTTTTCTTGCAACTCTTTCTGCCAGTATTCTGTACCCCTGACTATTGGGATAATATAAGCCACTTCTGTACCGTGGGTTTGTCATTACCCCATCAAGCCAGTTTGGTATATATATACAGCCAAACTCTTCAGCTAGCTTTTTATAGCGGTAGGAATACTCATCCTTTTTCATTCCCATTTTAAGTCCTAATATTACACATACAGCCCCTTTTTTTTGAATTTCTAATATAATTTTTTCAAGGTTTTGAAAGGTCTGGTCAACAGGAATTCTTTTAAAAAAATCCTGCCTGCCAAGTTCAATAATTACTATTTGTGGATTCTGTGTTAGAACATCTCTTTTCAATACATCAATCGCAGATTCCGTCGTTCTACCTTCCGCAGAGACATTAACAACCACAACCTTGTTTAACATCTTTGCAAGCTGGCTTGGATAATCCTCACCCAAGGGCACTCCCCTGCCTGCTGTTAAATCCTCTCCAAAACATACAATAAGCGTGTCTTTACGCCCATTAGTCAAAGAAGATATATTTACAATTTTTTGCCCTGATAAAAAACCTAAAAGAAAGATTATACAGATAATAACAGATACAACAAGGAAAAAAAGAATAAATTTTCGCATATCTTACAGTTTATAGCCTATACTCCTTAAAAAACTTTTTCTCCATTTTATATCTTCTTCCTTTTCCGTTCCTTTCGGCGAAAAACCGTCAATAACACCCATTACACCCCTTCCCTGCGAAGTCCGGGCAATTACAACCTGAATGGGATTTGCGCTGGCACAGTATATATTGCACACCTCAGATACATTTTTTAAATTCTGCATACAGTTTATCGGAAACGCTCCCTTGATAAGCAGGACAAAACAGTGCCCGGCACCGATTCTTTCTGCTATTTCAATTGAATATTTTTTTAATTCCTCATCATTTGCTTCTGACCTTATAAGACACTTGCCCGAAGATTCACAGAATGAAACTGCAATCTTTATACCCGGGACACTTCCGATTATAGCCTCATATATATCCTCAACGGTTTTTATAAAATGCGCCTGCCCTAATATGATGTTTATATTCTCGTAAGGGCTTATTTCAACAACCTCAAGATTTATATCCATTTTTCTACCCTTCAACTAATTTAAAATTCTGAATTATGGTAAGTTAGGCTCCACTTCGTTCCGCTAACTGATTACACAGATTTCAAAATGATTACACTGATTAAAAAATGGGCTTATCTGTGTAATCTGTCCTTTAATCTGTGTAATCAAGACCGTTGATGACTTTTAGCGAAGCGTCAACGGTCTAAAATCAGGAAATCTCAACATCTTTTATATAAAAACATATATCCTGAACAATTTCTTTTATAAAATCTTGACTGTAAGGTTTTATATTAAGATATGTTGGATCAAGTGTGTCCCTTGGAACAAACTGTTGAAGGATAATCTTTTTTATACCGAGATAAAATAGTTCCCTGGCAAAACCTTTGAAGTCTTCTCCGTCAAATATTGTCGGAACAAGGGTTGTTCTAAAATCCGAGTCTATGTTGTTTTCTATGATAATCTTTACGGACTTAACAATATTATCTACTGAAACATCCCCACCTGTTGCAACCCTATATTTTTCAGAATTCAAAGGAGCTTTTATATCTATTGAAAACGAATCAGCAAGACCTGAATCAATAAGATACCTTATTATATCGGGATCTGTTCCGTTTGTGAATATCTTTGTTTTTAGATTCATCTGTTTTATATTTTTTAAAAGAAGGGGTAATCCTTTATCTGTGGTAGGCTCCCCTCCCGATACGACGACCGCATCGATCCATCCCTTTTTCTCTTTTAAATATCTTTCTATGCTTTCCCATTTTACTTCAGGCTGGCTTTCAGGATTGGTCACAAGAGCACTCGAATGGCAGAAAGGACATCTTAAATTACACCCTCCCAAAAATACAACAGAACATATTTTTCCTTTCCATTCAATTAAACTTACGGGTAAAAATCCCTTTATCTTTGGCATCATATCTACATATAAGGTTAAGAAGGACTGTGCACTCTTTTTGTATCTTATGTGTGTTATTGTCGTATAAAGATACCAGAAAACTATTCACTTACCTTGAAAATATTACAGGAATGTTTTTCTTTTTCTACAAACCTTGATTGTCTGGTGGAAAGTTCTTTAAAATCAACCAGGTGAGCATCAAAATCCGGGCCATCCACGCAGGTAAAAAGTGTTTTACCTCCCACACTTACTCTGCAAGAACCGCACATACCTGTTCCGTCCACCATTATTGAATTTAAGGACACTATGGTTTTTATACCCAATACTCTTGTGGTTTCAGACACAGCCTGCATCATTGGTATTGGTCCTACTGCAAAAATTATATCAATTTTTTCTTTTTGTATAACTTGTTTTAAAATATCTGTTACAAGTCCTTTTTTACCGTAAGAACCGTCGTCGGTTGTAATCTTAAGCATATCACTTGTAAAGTGCATCTGCTGTTCAAGTACTGCAAGATTTTTTGTCCTGAAACCAATGATTGATATAACCCTGTTGCCTGCTGTTTTAAGTGCAACCGCTATGGGATAAACCTCTGCAACACCAACCCCTCCTCCTACACAAACAGCGGTCCCAAACTTTTCAATATGCGTTGGTGTCCCCAGAGGACCTGCAATATCTTCTATATATTCTCCCTGCTGAAGACTGCCGAGCCATTTAGTGCTTTTTCCTACTTCTTGAAATATAATTGTTATTGTTCCTTTTTCAAGATTTGTTCCGGCAATTGTAAGCGGAAATCTTTCTCCTTTTTCTTGTATTTTAATTATTATAAACTGACCTGGTTTTGCTCCCTGTACAATCCTCGGTGCTTCTATAACCATCTGAACTGTCACTTCATTTAATCTTTTTCTTTCTACTATTTTATTCATATCATTCATACCTGTATTATTAAATGGACTCTTTCTATTGAAAATGCCTTTCCAGTTTTTTCATTTATATCTGCTATTATACCCTGAATCTGCATATCACCTTTTGCAACCTCACACTTTACAGGCACCTGTTTAATAAATCTTTCTATTATCTGTTCAGGTTTTCTTCCAAGTATTGAATTCAAAGGGCCTGTCATACCTATATCCGTTATATATGCTGTGCCTTCTGGGAATATTCTTTCATCTGCGGTCGGTATGTGTGTATGTGTGCCAAATATTACACTTACTTTCCCTTTAAGAAAATATGCGAGGGCAAGTTTTTCAGACGTTGCCTCCGCGTGCACATCTACACATATGATATTTGTTTCTTTTCTTAACTGCCCTACTATCTTTTCGGCAAAGCTAAAAGGGTTTTCAAGAGGTTTCATAAAGACCCTTCCCTGTAGCTGTAAAACCCCTATTTTGAGGTTGTGTTTTTCAATAATTACACTTCCAACACCCGGGGTAAAGAGAGGATAATTTACAGGTCTTAAAAAATTTTTTATTGTACCTATCACAGGTATCATCTGTTTTTGGTCCCATATATGGTCACCTGTTGTGATAATATCCGCGCCACTTTGAAAAATTTCCTGTGCAGTTTCTTCGGTTATGCCTGCCCCTCCTGCTGCATTTTCTGCATTTGCAATTATAACATCCAGAGGTTTTGATTGTTTAATTATCTTAAGTCCTGCCTTAAATGCTTTTCTTCCCGGTTCACCAACAATATCTCCTACGCAAAGCACCTTCATTTTGCAATCTCCACTGCTCTTAATTCTCTTATAACAACAACCTTAATTTGACCAGGATACCCAAGTTCAGCCTCTATCTTCTTTCTTATATCTTTTGCAAGTATAAACACATCTGCATCACTTATCTTTTCAGGTATAACTATAACCCTTATCTCACGACCCGCATGTATTGCAAATGTGTTCTGGACACCCTTAAACACATTTGCAATCTCTTCCAATTTCTTTATTCTTTTTAAGTATGCTTCTACTGTTTCTCTTCTTGCGCCAGGGCGGGAAGCACTTATTGCATCAGCAGCCTGTACAAGAGCAGCATAAAGTCCCTTAGGTTCAATTTCTTCGTGATGGGATTCTATTGCCTGTGCAACCTCTGCTGATTCCCCATACTTTCTTGCAATATCCGCTCCTATATTAGCATGCGTGCCTTCGGTATTGTGGTCTAATGCCTTTCCGATATCGTGGAGTATTCCTATTCTTCTTGCAAGAGAAAAATCCGCTTTTAATTCGCTCGCAAGAACACCCATCAAAAACGTTGTTTCTTTTGAATGTTGGAGAACATTTTGTCCATAACTTGTCCTGTACTTTAATCTGCCAATAAGTTTTACCAGCTCTGGATGAAGATTATGTACCCCAACTTCAAATATCGCCCTTTCACCTTCTTCACAGATTGTATTGTCAACCTCTTTTTTTACTTTTTCAACTACATCTTCAATCCTTCCTGGATGAATCCTGCCATCTGCCATAAGACACTCTAATGAAATTCTTGCAACCTCCCGCCTTACAGGATCAAAAGATGACAGAGTTACAGAGCCGGGCGTATCATCAATAATAAGTTCAACACCCGTGAGTTCTTCAAGCGCCCTTATGTTCCTTCCCTCTCTTCCGATAATTCGTCCTTTCATATCATCATTGGAAAGATTAACCACTGTAACGGTTGCATCTGCTGTATGGTCTGCTGCACACCTTTGTATTGCAAGGCTTATGATTTCTTTTGCATTTTTTTCTGCATTTTCTTTCGCCTCATTTTCAATCCTTTTTATAATAAGGCTCGCCTCCTGCTGTGCCTCATCCTTCATTCTTTCAAGAAGAAGTCTTTTTGCCTGTTCGGAGTTCATGCCTGATATAGACTGTAGTTTGCATTTTTCTTCCTGAATAAGATTTAACAATTCATTAGAATGTACCCGGATGTTTTTTTCCTTATCCGCAATTTCTCTTTCTCTTGTCTGAACATTGCTTTCTTTTTTCTCTAAGATATCAACCTTTCTTTCAAGATTTTCCTCCCTTTGTATGAGCCTTTTTTCAAGGCTTAATATGTCCTGTCGTCTTTCTTTTATTTCTTTTTCAAAATCTGACCTTGAGCGGTACAATATTTCTTTTGCTTCTATTTGTGCATTTTTTATTTTATCCTGTACATTTTTTTTTGCATCTTCAAGTATCTGTTTTGCTTCTCTATAAGATTTTTTCTTAAAACCTAAAAATATAGTTGCCGTAAAAATTACACCTATGGATATACCTATAACAAATGCAATTATTAAAAACAAAGAAATGTTCTCCATCTTATCCCCCTTTTTATACCTGTCTGCCCAACAGACAGGTATGTTAGTATTATGAGGTGATAAGATGCGTGAGTGGAATATCGTGGGACTCTGTTGGAAGATTCTGAATGATCTGGAACTTAAAGCAAATCCCTACCTTTGGCACATCAGGTGAAAGTGTGCTTAAAAAATGGTCATAATAGCCGCCTCCTCTGCCCAACCTTCTTTTACTTTTATCAAAGGCAACACCAGGGACAACCACAAGGTCAATCTGCGATAAGTCCACAGGTCTAAAATTAGAAGGGATTGGTTCTGAAATGCCATATGGACCTTTTTTTTGAAGTTCCTTTTCAGGATTTAGTAGTTCAGAAACTATAAGAAAATTATCTTTTATAAGTGGAACAACTACTTTTTTCCCAATCTTCAGAGCCTCAGATATCATTCGCATCGTCTCAACCTCTCCATTAAATGAAACAAAAAACATCACTACTTTTGCCAACTTAAACTCTTTTAAAGAAAATAATTTTTTATAAATAAGCAGACTTCTCAAATGCCTTAAAAATATATTCTGTGAAGATATTTTTAAAAGTATTTTCTTCCTTATATCTTTCTTTAACAGTTTAACCTTTATTTTATCCGGAATCCTTTCCATTGTCAAACTTTTTTTAACCCATGTCATTTAAGAATTAAAAGTGGACAGGTTTTTTGTTGAACTCCAATGATAAGATTTACCACGCTTGAAACGTTTTCGGAGTCAGGTGCAGCGATTGGTTAAGCCATTACTGCGGTCAACGGTTTTCATTTTGAATGATAATTTTAGAATCTGGATTCTTAGGAAGAACCGGAAGTTTTTGTTCTTTCAGCAAATCAATATGCTCTTTTATTTTCCACTTAGCCTTATACAAACAATCTTCTACAGAATGTCCTATGCCTGAAAAGCCTTCCAAGTCAAGGGAATAAAAACCGAAATAATCTGGTTCTTCAGTAGATTCAATCACTAATGAGTATGGCAATTCAATCATATCATCATCCTCCCTCTTGTAACCGCTTGATTCCTGCGGCCTTTAGAATATTATGGCAAGTGCCTGTGGGAACTTCCTTTGACCCATGGTAATCAACCCGAATCAATTTATCCCGTTCAGACTTTTCATAGTATCTTATTGAACCTTTCTGTTTCACAACTCTAAAACCCATTTTCTTCTAACAGTCTAGCCAGTTCACTGAACTTTATATAGTTCTCCAGGTATTATTTGATGGTCTAACAAGTAATTAGACAGTTTATTAGTCCGTTATTAGTCAGTTACAAAAAGTATAGCAAAAAGGCTTGATTCTGTCAATGGCATGCAAATACCTTTTTTAATTTTGCC
>BBPG01000514.1_pt1 | contig 25373 bp, 24 predicted proteins | sample 1343651 | NCBI WGS metagenome assembly BBPG01 (sample SAMD00019091, study PRJDB2971) | groundwater metagenome | biome: freshwater biome; feature: mineral spring; material: ground water | place: USA: CA, Sonoma | collected 2012-06 | depth surface m | reverse complement strand
CTTGGCTTATTTTTTTAAATAGGATAGTATTTTTAATATGAAATACGACTTAATTGTAATAGGGGGAGGTCCTGCGGGGATAATAGCTGCGGGAAGAGCGGGTGAACTTGGATCTCGTGTTCTTTTGTTGGAAAAAAACAAAGAGCTTGGGAAGAAACTTCTAATGACTGGAAAGGGAAGATGTAATATCACTAATAAAAAAGAAAATATTAGAGAATTTATAAAAGAAATTGGCCCAAATGGAAAGTTCCTTTTTTCGGCACTATCTTTTTTCGGCATTAATGAAACAATAGAGTTTTTTAGAAAAATTGGAATTCGTACAAAGATAGAAGAAGATAATCGGGTTTTTCCGGTTTCAGACAAGTCAAGGGATGTATTAAAAGCATTGATTGATTATCTCAAAGAATCAAAAGTGGAAATACGAATGGGGGCAGAGGTGAAGAGGGTGGTAAAAAGGGACAATGTGATCGAAAAAGTTATTCTTATGAATGGGGAAGAATTGCAGGCTAAAAAATTTATAATAGCTACTGGCGGTAAATCATATTTTAGAACCGGTTCTACTGGTGATGGATACAGGTGGGCTAGAGAGTTAGGTCATACTATTAATGAACCAACTCCATCTCTTTCTCCAATGATAATGAATTCTAAGGTTATTAAAAAATTGGAAGGGCTTAGCTTGCGAGACATTAAATTAAGTCTTTATGGGGGAGATAATAAAAAAATTGAATCTGTTATGGGTGATGTAGTCTTTACTTCAGACGGAGTGAGTGGTCCATCAATAATAAATATGAGCAGGAAAATTACGAAGATTCCTGTAGCTGGATTTAAATTGAAAATTGACCTTTTTCCCGATAAAGATTTCAGAGAAACTGAGCAAATGATCCAAGATCATTTTCAAGAAATTTCAAGAAAAATATTTAGTAATTCGTTGGAAGAATTTCTGTCTCCAAAATTAATACCAGTAATAGTAAAACTTTCAGGTATTGATCCAGAAAAGAAAGTTCTTTCCATTACTAGGGAAGAAAGAAAGAAGATAATTCATTTATTAAAAGATCTAACCTTTGAGTTGAAATCTTTAGCTGGTTTTGATAAAGCGATTGTTACCTCTGGTGGGATTGATTTGGGTGAAATAGATCAGAAAACAATGAAATCTAAGTTTATCAATAATCTATACTTTGCTGGAGAAGTAATTGACCTTGATGGGCCAACAGGTGGATACAATCTTCAAATATCATGGACTACTGGATATCTTGCTGGAGAAATGTCTCGAGTTTTGTAAAAAATGGTTTGCGTATTATAATCTGAATTACGGATTAAATAAATTATTTTAAGCGTATCTTCATCCGGCTCTTTTAGGCTGGATTTTGTTTTATTAATTAATTTGCATTGAATTCCATTGTGTTATAAAATAAGGTAAAGATATAATAAAGAATTAAAAATATGGCAAGAAAAAAGAGTTCAATTGTGCAGGAGAAAAAAAATACTGAAAAGAAGGTGGTAAAGAAAAAAGTAGAAAAGGATGACCTTGAAGGGTCCACTTCTAAAACTAAGATAAGGATAATTGGAATTGGTGGAGGAGGAAGTTCTGTTATCGCAGAAATTGCTCCAGACCTAAAAAGAGTTGATTTTGTAGCAGCCAACACTGATAAGAGGGCGTTGAGAATGCTTTCTAAAAAAACAAAAACTTTTCAATTTGGAGATAAGCTTACAGGAGGATTTGGCACAGGAATGGATTTTGAACTTGGAAAAGAAGCGGCATCAAGCGAAAAAGACAGGATAAAACAACTTTTAGAGGGACAAGATATTTGTATTTTTGTTTCTTGTCTTGGAGGAGGTACTGGTTCTGGGGCAGTTCCGGTTTTTGCTAAAATTGCTCGAGAATTAGGCAATATCACTTACGGAATTTTTACTCTTCCATTTAACTTTGAAGGATCAAGAAAGATGGGCTTAGCATTGGAAGCATTAAGAGAAGCAAAACCGCACCTTAATGCAATGAGTATTCTTCCTAATGAAAATATTTTTAGAATAACTGATAAGAACACACCCTTAAAGGAAGCTCTTTCGGTAATAAATAATAATCTTTCTGATAGTTTAAAGGGATTAATGGAGACAATATACAATCCCGGTTTAATTAATATTGATTTTGCTGATCTTAAGACAGTCTTAGAAGAAAGAGGAAAACTTGCTTATCTTAATTCACTTGTTTTTGATGGTAGTAAGGGGATAGACGAAGCAATTAAAAAAGCCATATCAAATCCTTTTTATTCCTATAGCATTGATGGGGCAAGTGGAGTTCTTTTTAATATCAGTGGAAGTGGAAATTTGGGACTAGAGGATGTTTCAAAAATATCGGAAGGAATAGCTGGATTGGTTAAAAAGAATGCCAAGGTGATGTTTGGCATATCTCAAGATCAGAAATATGGCGATAAGATAAAAGTGAGCCTGTTAGCGGTTGGTTGTGATTCTGAAGATATATTTCCTAAAGACGAAAAATCTTTCGTGAAGTTGAAACAAATAAAGGAAGTAAAGACAAAAGAAGAAGCCCCTAAGAAAAAGAAAAAGGCATCATTACCTAAGAAGAAAATAGAAAATAATAAAAAAGAGGCTGAAGTTAATATTAAGATAAGAAAAAATGGTATTCAAGTTAAGCAAGCAGAGGGAGATGTGGAAAAAGAAATATTAGATAATGAAAAGAAGTGGGAAACCCCGGCATTTCTAAGAAGAAAGCCATCTGAAGATAATAAATTATGATTAAAAAAGCAGTTATATCAATATCAAAAGAAGATCTGGGCTTGATTCCATCTCTTTTGACATTGCCTAAAGAGTTATGGTCTCTGGGCGGTATTTCTTTGATTCAGCGTATTATAAGTGAGCTTAAAGATTCTGGAATTGAAGAAATTATTATCGTTGTTCCTTATGAAAAAAAGGTTGTAATTGATTACCTAAAAGAACTCACATCATCGTCTGATCTTTTTAAGGGTATTAATTTTTCTTATATCACCCAAAAGAATTCGCTAGGTCATGGCCATTCCATGCTTCAGTCTGAGAAAATGATGGGTGAAGATGATTTTGGTTTTTCATTATCAGATAATTTGATTCATTCTAAAAACTCTTGCTTTTCTCAACTTACCAATGTCTTTAGAACATCACAAAAGCCAGTCGTTGCATTAAGAAGAATTGAAGAAGGAGTGCCTGCCTTTAGTTATGTTAAGGTTGAAAAAATAGCTAACCGTTTTTATAAGATAAAGAGTTTTGTTGATGAAATCGATCCAGGAGATGATAGCTATGAATTTGTTCTTGCCGGGAGAGGAGTGCTAACTCCAACAACTTTTGATTATCTTAGAAAAATAAAAGCATCTAAGACTAAAGTAATGACTTTTACTCGAGCCTTTGATATAATGATAAAGGATGGGAAAACTATTTATGGTTATGAGATTGAGGGTCAATGGCTTCAATGCAATAACAGGCTTAATCTTATGAAATCAGACCTTTTTCTTTCGTTAAATGATCAAGATTTTGGACCAGAACTTAAAAAATATTTGAATGTAATAATATGAAAGAAATTAATAAAGAAATTTTAGCTGAAATATATAAAGAGCGTGATCCTCAAAGCAGGAAATATGATTTCGGATTAGTTGTAGTAATAGGGGGTTCTGAGTTTTATTCTGGATCACCGGCACTTTCCGCTATGGCCGCATTTCGTACCGGTGCCGATATGGTAAGAATTATAGCTCCTCAACGAGCAGCTGATATTATTGCGTCTTTTAATCCCAATATGGCCGCTTATCCGCTAGAGGGAAAGAGAGTTGGTAAAAACCATCTTTCTACTTTGATTAGTATGACTGAATCAGCCAAGTCGGTATCAAGGGGTAACGTTGCAGTAGTTCTTGGAGGAGGAATTGGCAGATCAGAAGAAACACAAGAGACAATATTGGAATACCTTTCTAAATTAACTGTTCCGGTAGTTATTGATGCTGATGCTATATATGCGATTAAAGATAATTTGGAAGTTTTAAAAGACAAAGAATGTCTTGTTACTCCTCACTATTTTGAGTTTTTTTCACTAACTGGAAGAGAGGTTTACGAATTACCCCTTGAGGAAAAAATAAAGGCAGTTCGCAAAGAAGCTGAAAGAATGGGCATTACCATTCTTCTTAAGGGAGAGACGGATATTATATCTGATGGAAAAGATGTTTTAATAAATAAAATTGGTTCACCCTACCTTACAGTAGGTGGATCTGGTGATACTTTGGCTGGAATTGCCGGAGCACTGGTATCAAGAAAGATTCCTTTACTTAAAGCCGGAGGAGCGGCCGCTTTCATTAATGCATCAGCTGGATCATTAGCTGCCAAGACTCTTAAGGATTCAATGACAGCAACTGACTTAATAGATAATATTAATGAAATTATTAAATAATCATTAATCTGCGTAACTAATATCGTAGATCTTAAAAATGTTAAAATCATTCGATTTAACTGGAGGAGTGGCAATTGTTACTGCTACTGTAATAAAGGTTGATGGAGGATGTTAGTAACTTAAAGAAAATATAAACTTATGTACGAATTGATTATTATTGGCGGAGGTCCCGCCGGAATTACCGCCGGAATTTATGCTGCTAGAAAAAAAATAAAAACACTTATTTTATCAAAGGACTTTGTTGGACAAGCCGGAAAGGCTAATATTATTGAGAATTGGCCAGGAATAAAAACGATTGCTGGCCCAGAACTTATGTCTCAATTTATGAGTCATCTCGATGAATTTGATATAGAAAAAAAGGAAGGATATTTGGTTTCAATTCTTGAAAAAAGAAATGATGTTTTTTATCTAACAACAGATATGGGTGAAGTTTTTGAGTCTAAGGCGGTTATTGTTGCTACCGGAAGAAATCCGAGGCCATTGAAAGTTCCTGGAGAAAAAGAATATCTTGGCAAAGGTATATCCTATTGTGCGGTTTGTGATGCTCCTATGTTTGCAAAGAAAAAGGTAGCGGTTGTTGGGGGAGGCAATTCAGGATTTGAAACTGCAATAGAAATGGCCACTAAACATTTGGCAAAAGTCTTTTTATTAGAAGTTGTATCCAAGCCAATTGCAGATGAATCACTACAAGAAGAGGTAAAGAATAACAATAATATAGAAGTAATCACTGGGGCTTTATTGAAAGAAATTAAGGGAAAAACTTTTGTTGAATCAGTGGTTTATACCGATAAGAACACTAAAGAAGATAAAGAGCTAGAGGTTCAAGGTGTATTTGTTGAAATTGGATCTGTTCCAGCAGTTGATTTTTTAAAAGATCTTGCAACTTGCAATGAAGTCGGAGAAATTGAAATCGATCATAATAGTTGCCAAACTAAAACTGATGGACTTTTTGCCGCTGGAGATGTAACTAACATTAAAGGCAAGCAAGTTGTAATAGCAGCTGGAGAAGGATCCAAGGCCGCTTTATCGGTTTATTCTTATTTAAGAAAATTATGAAAATAAGATCTGTAAAAGCTAGAGAAATTTTAGACTCAAGGGGTAATCCAACTATTGAGGTTGTAGTAAATGAATCTTTTCAGTCTTCAGTTTCATCAGGAGCTTCTAGGGGTAAGTATGAAGCTCTTGAGTTAAGAGACGGGGGAAAGCGATATCTTGGAAAAGGAGTATTAAAAGCGGTCAAAAATGTAAATCAAATTATTGCTCCGAAGTTAATCGGCATGAATGTTTTAGACCAAAAGAAAGTTGATCAGATGATGATTGACCTAGATGGCACTAAGAATAAATCTAAACTTGGAGCCAATGCTATTCTAGGAGTTTCTATGGCTATTTGTCGTGCTGGTTCTGATGCAAAGAAAACTTCTTTGTATAATTACATTTTTAATTTATCTAAAAAAGAACTTAAAAATGAGGCTCCTTTTGTTCCCAGACCAGCGTTTAATATTATTAATGGTGGGGCTCATGCTGGAAACGATTTAGATTTTCAGGAATTTATGATTTCTCCCAAGAAGAAAACTTTTAGCGAATCTCTAAGAGAAGCTTCTGAAATTTATCATAAACTTAAAGATAATATAAACGATAAGTATTCTTCATTGGCCACTAATATAGGTGATGAAGGTGGATTTGCTCCACCCATTAAAGATCCCAAGGAAGCAATTGATTTAATACTAAAAACAAAGAAAGTTGATATTTTTCTAGATGTTGCCGCCGGTGAATTTTTTGATGGCAAAAACTATAAAACAAAATTTAAGAAATCAGATCTTCTTAGCTATTATCTTGAGTTAGTTAAGAAATATCCAATTGTATCAATTGAAGATCCCTTTGATGAAGATGACTGGGATAAATGGTCAGAAATGATGAGTAAGGCAAGTCCGGATCTTTTGATTATTGGAGATGATCTCTTATCTACTAATCCTGAAAGGATAAAGAAAGCAATTGAATTAAAATCTTGCAATGCAATGATTTTAAAATTAAATCAAATAGGAACGGTAAGCGAAGGAATTGAAGCGGCATCATTGGCTAGAGATGCTAATTGGAAGATTATGGTGTCTCATAGGTCTGGAGAAACAGTTGATGATTTTATAGCCGATTTTTCAGTTGGAATATCATCAGAATTTATCAAGTCTGGAGCTCCAGCGAGGGGAGAGCGAGTAGCTAAATATAATAGATTATTGAAGATTGAGGAAGAATTATTAAAACAATTATAAAATATGAAAGATAAAAATTTAATCAATGCCCTAGCCATTGTTCATATAGTTTATGAAATCAAACAATAAAGTATTATTTCTAATCATAGATGGCCTGGGAGATAGTGCCATTCCTGAATTTAATGGTAAGACACCTCTTGAATCGGCTAATACTCCTAATTTAGACCAGCTTGCCAAAAATGGGGCCTGTGGATCAGTCAATGCTTTTTTGATGCCACCATTTAAGCTTCCGGATTCATCTCTTTCACACTTTGCTGCTTTTGGATATGATCCTAAGAAATATTTTCCTGGAAGAGGGATTTGTGAAGCCTTGGGAGTTAATTTTAAATTAAAAGAGGGAGATGTAGCTTTAAGGGTTAATTTTGGGACTGTAGATGAAAACTTAATCATTGTAGATAGGAGGGCTGGAAGAATAGCCGATACCTCTGAATTGGTAAAAGCTATATCTGGCATTAAAATAGATGGCGTTAGCTTTATTGTTAAAGACTCAATGTCTCATCGCGCAGTTTTAGTTTTAAGAGGTACTAATATCTCCGACAAGATAACTGATAATGATAAGAAAAAAATGGGGATTAAACCATTAAGAATTAAGCCAAGGGATAAGAGCAGGGAAGCAATTTTTACTGCTAAAGTTTTAAACGAATTCTTGGAAAAAGCGCACGAGATACTTAAAGTTCACCCGCTAAACAAGAAAAGAAAGTTACCGGCAAATTATCTTTTAGTTAGGGGTGTTGGAAAGATGAAGGTGATTCCAAGCTTTGAAGAGAAGCATGGTATGAAAGCAGTTTGTATTGCTGGTGGGAATCTTTATAAAGGAATTGCTCGAGCCTTAGGAATGAAGGTTCTTTCAGTTAAGGGATCCAATATTTTTTTCGATACTAATTTAAAAGGAGAAATCAATAGCTCCATCCGTTCTTTAAAAGATAATGATTTTGTTTTCTGGCACATTAAGGCAACTGATAGTTTAGCCGAGGACGGCAATTTTATTAAAAAGAGATTATTTATAGAAAGAATTGATCGTGAAATATTCCCATTGATGAATTTAAAAAATACCTTACTAGTTATAACATCCGATCATTCTACCTGTTCTCTTAAAAAGAGTCATTGCAAGAAGTTAATACCGACAATTATATCCGGGCCAAAGGTTAAGGCAGATAGTGTTTCTAGTTATTCTGAAAAATCATGCTTACGGGGTAGTCTTGGTAAGATGGAACAATTGAATTTAATGAAAAAAGTAAAAGGTTTTTTATAGAGACTTTACGTTAATCATTATTACTGATATAATTAGGTAGTTTAATAAAATAAAAGTTATCTTGATTTAATACTTATCTCTTGGATTTAGTATTTATCAATTAAAAAAATGGACAAAAAAGAAATAAAAGAAATAAAAGAAGAAAAGGAGGTTAATGGCTCCGAGTTGGTTAATGCGGAAGGAAAGATGGATAAAAAAACTTTACTTTCCATTATTGTTTCCTTGGTATTAGTGGTTTCCTTGGTTATTTTTGCCATATCGGTAAGGACCAAAAAGATGGATATTCTACCGAAAGAAGAGGTGGGAGAAATAGTAGTTCAGTATATTGCCGATAATTTTATGCAAGATTCTGCTCCAATATCAATAATTGAAATAACAGAAGAGAGTGGACTGTATAAAATTATTCTAGACATAGAGGGTACGGAGGTTAATATCTATGCCACCAAGGATGGTAAAATGTTTTTTCCAGAAGCAATAAAAATTGATGCTAGTGAAAATATGAGGGAAGAAACAACTACCGGAAGACCAACAATAGGTGGATTCAAAGAACACAGTGGAGATGTTTGTATGGAAAATGGAAAGCCAATTCTTTATTATTTTGGAAACACAACTTGTCCCTACTGCCAATGGCAAGAGCCAGTAATGAAGGCAGTGGCAGAATCATTTGGTGATAATATTGTTTTTAAGAGCCGCGTAGATTCAAATGAAGACCAAGATATTTTTAACAGATACAGTGAGGGAGGAGTCCCTCTTATAGTCGTTGGATGCAAATACTCTAGGGTAGGTGCTGGTACTAACTGGGGAGAAGAAGATGATCAAAATTTTATTTCAGCATTAAATTGCAAGTTAACTAATAATCAGCCTAGTGAGGTTTGCGATCAATTAGAAGTTTTAATAAATAGCATATAATAATATGAAAAAAGTTAAAGTTTATTCAACACCAACTTGCGTTTATTGCGTAACTCTTAAGATATTTCTCAAGGAAAAGAATATTGAATTTGAAGAAATTAATGTAGCTGATAATGAAGCTGCAGCCAAAGAAATGGTTGAAGCATCAGGCCAAATGGGTGTTCCGGTAGTTGATATTGATGGTGAAATTATTGTTGGGTTTAATAGAGATAAAATTTCTAGTGCTTTAGAAATTAATAAATAAATTTAAGCATGACAAAACTTGCTATAAATGGATTTGGTAGAATCGGCAGGGCGGTTTTTAGGAAAATTTTAAAAGATTATCCAAGCCTAAAAATTGTTGCAATTAATGATTTAACAGATCCCTCAATAATAGCCCATCTTTTAAGGTACGATACTCTTTATGGTACTTATGATAATAGGGTTAAGGATCTAGAACATGAATTATTAATAGACGGTGTTTCCGATGGAAGAAAAGTGAAGTTGTTTGCGGAAAAAGACCCTTCAAAATTACCCTGGAAGGAATTAGGTGTAGATATTGTTCTTGAATGTACCGGTAGATTTACTGATTATGATGGGGCATCAAAGCATATAGAAGCAGGTGCAAAAAAGGTTATACTATCAGCCTCATCAAAGAGTCCAGACAAGATATCATCTTATGTTCTCGGTGTTAATGCTCAAGATTTTGACCCCGACAAAGATCAGGTAATGGATATGGCATCTTGCACTACCAATTGTTTGGCTCCAATTGTTTATGTTCTTAATAATAATTTTGGTGTGGTTAAGGGGTTTATGACAACAGTTCATAGTTATACCAATGATCAAAGACTTTTGGATTTAGCTCATAATGACCTCCGCCGTGCAAGAGCAGCCGCTCTTAATATTATTCCAACTACAACTGGTGCGGCCAGGGCTATTGGAAGAATAATACCGGAGCTAGATAAAAAGATAGACGGTATATCATTAAGAGTCCCCACTCCTACAGTTTCAATTCTAGATTTTTTCTGCGAATTAAAAGAAAAAACAACCAAGGAGGACTTAAATTACCTTTTCAAAAAAGAGTCAAACAAGAAGTATCTTTCTGGTATATTGGGAGTTGAAGACGCTCCATTGGTATCCTCTGATTATGTGGGAAGTTCTTTCTCTGCAGTCATTGACTCATCACTTACTATGGCCAACGGAAAAATGGTAAAAATTGTAGCTTGGTATGATAACGAATGGGGATACGCTTGTCGTTTAGCCGATTTCTCAAATCTTGTTGCTGAAAAAATAAAATAATTCTAAAGATTAATATGATAAAAAAGGGGAACCTATATCATCCTTCAAAAGATTTTAAAAAGAAAGCCTTAATTAAGAATCAAGCCGTTTATGCTGAAGCCAACAAGAATCCTATAAAATTTTGGGAGAAGCTTGCTAAAGAAATACATTGGAAAAAGAAATGGAGAAAAGCCTTTGAGCACAACCCTCCTTATTTTAAATGGTTTGTTGATGGAAAAATGAATATTACCGAGAGTTGTTTGGATATTAATCTGGAAGAAAGGAAGAATAAAGTTGCCCTAATTTGGGAGTCGGAAAATATTAAAGAGCCAGCCCGATATTTTACATATTATCAGCTATACAGAGAAGTCAATCGATTTGCTAACGGGCTCAAGAAGATAGGAGTTAAGAAAGGGGATAGGGTTGGTATATATCTTCCTATGATTCCCGAGACAATGATTGCAATGCTTGCTTGCGCAAGAATAGGAGCCATACATGTTGTGGTTTTTTCTGCTTTTAGTCCATCTGCTCTTAATGTGAGATTGCAAGAGACTAAGGCTAAAGTTATTATAACTGCAGACGGCTATTACCGAAGAGGAGATGAAATTAATTTAAAAAATGTAGCCGATGAAGGGCTTAGAGAAACTGAGGTTAAGAAAACAATTATTGTTAAAAGGTTAGGTAATAAGATTAACTTTAAAGAAGAAAGAGATCTTTGGTGGGATGATGTTATAGCGGGCCAAAGCGATGAGTGTGCATCTGAAATAATGGATGCCGAAGATCCATTATTTATCCTTTATACTAGTGGATCAACTGGTAAGCCAAAGGGGATAGTCCATGCTTGCGGAGGATATGCAGTTCAAGCTAAATTTACTGGAAAATGGATATTCGATCTTAAGGATGATGACATCTTCTGGTCTACAGCTGATGTGGGTTGGGTCACTGGTCATACTTATTCAGTTTATGCTCCACTTTTAAATGGAGCAACCTACTTAATATTTGAAGGAGCTCCAGACTATCCGAATTCTGACAGATGGTGTCAGACAATAGAGAAATTTGGAGTTACTACATTCTATACCGCTCCGACAGCAATTAGAATGTTTGAAAAATATGGAACTGATTTGATTAGAAAATATGATTTCAAAAATTTACAACTCTTAGGTTCTGTTGGAGAACCAATAGGTGGAAGTTCTTGGGAATGGTACTACAAGGAGGTTGGTAAAAAAAGATGTCCAATTGTTGATACCTGGTGGCAAACTGAGACTGGGGGGATATTAATTACTTCACTTCCTGGCGTTGGACCATTTAGGCCTTCATTTACTGGATTGCCATTTCCTGGAGTTAAGTTTGATATTTTAGATGATAAAGGGAAGTCATCTCCAACTGATAAACAGGGAAATTTAGTTATGTTGCCGCCATTTTCTCCAGGACTTTTAAGAGGAGTTTATAAGAATCATAAAAAATATCTTGATACTTATTGGAGTGAATATGGTAAAGAAATTTATTTCACTTCTGATTTAGCATACAGAGATAAAAATAAACTCATTCGTGTTGTTGGAAGAAGTGATGATGTTATAAAAGTTGCTGGACACAGGCTTTCTACAGGAGAAATGGAAGATACAATATCAAAGATTAATTTTGTTTTAGAATGTGCTGTAATAGGTGTTCCTCATGAAATAAAGGGAGAGACTCCACTTGCCTTTGTAGTATTAAAAGAGCCAAAAGATATTGAAGAGGTTAAGAAAAGTGTTGTAGAAAGAGTCAGGGTAGACATTAGTCCTATTGCTTTGCCTCAAGATGTTCACATTGTACCTGATCTTCCTAAGACTCGTTCTGGAAAAATAATGAGAAGGATATTACGCAAACTTTTCACAAAAGAAGAGCTTGGAGATCTTTCAACTTTAGCAAATCCAGAAAGTGTAGATGAAATTAAAAAAATATTAAACATATGAAGAATTTTGTAGTTGGACACAAAAATCCCGATACAGACTCTGTTATTTCGGCTATGATTTACAGCCTTTATTTGAAAAAAATGAAGATTGATGCAGTGCCAATAATATTGGCAAAGCCAAACAAAGAAACTAAATTCATACTAGATTATTTTAGTGTAAAATCTCCTTCTGTTATTAGTGAAATAAAAGCCGGTAAATATCATTTAGTTGATCATGGTGGTCTACAGCAGTCAGTACCGGGACTAAAAGAAGAAGACATTTCAAGTGTCGTTGATCATCATCAAATGTTTGGGCTAAAAACAATAGAGCCAATATTCTATCGAGCTGAGCCAGTTGGAAGCACAGCCACTTTGTTATTCAAGATGTTTAAGGAGAAGGGATGGAAATTAAATAAAACAGAATCCTCTCTTTTGTTAGCTGGAATAATTTCAGATACTCTTTATCTTACATCTAAGACTACCAGCAAGGAGGATAAGGATGCACTAAGAGAACTGAATAAATTAGCTAAGCTTGATCTTAAGAATTTTAGTGATAAGATGTTTGAAGCTAAGTCGGATATATCCGGAATGAGTTTTACTGAGGTAGTTACAGCTGATTATAAGGATTACGATTTTGCCGGAAAGAATATTTGTATTTCAGTGTTTGAGACCGTATCTACCAAACCATTTGAGGGTAAAGAAAAAGAGATTATAGAAATTATTAATAAATTTAAAGATAAGAAAAAAGCGGATCTTTTGTTCTTTGGATTGGTAGACATCTTAAAGAAAAAAACTATCCTTTATTGTTCTGGAGAAGAAGAGTTAGTGGTGGCTAAAAAAGCTTTTAAGGCTGCTTCAAAGAATAAAAGCATATTAGTTTTGCCAGGTGTAACTTCTAGAAAAAAAGAGTTGATACCGCCCCTATTTAAGGTCCTTTAATTAATATAAATAGAATATGAATATAAAAAAAGATAAAAAATTGGTAATTCCTTATAGCGAGATTACTAAAAAAGACTTAGCCTTAGTCGGTGGAAAAAATGCTTCCTTAGGAGAGATGATAAACAATCTTTCTCTAAAGGGCATAGCAATACCTAATGGATTTGCAACTACCAGTTTTGCATACTTTGCGTTTTTAGAGGAAAATAACTTAATTCCAAAACTCAGAGAGATATTTAAAACTCTTGATATTGATGATATTAATAATCTTCAGCGAGCCGGAAAAGCAGCAAGAAAATTAATAACTGAAGCTGAATTTTCAAAAGAATTTAAGGATGAGATTGTAAGAGAGTATCGATCAATGGAAAAAGAGTATGGAAAGAATCCTGAGGTTGCAGTAAGGTCATCGGCAACTGCGGAGGATTTGCCAAGTGCTTCATTTGCCGGATTACACGAAACTTATCTTAATATAAAAGGAGAAAAGAATCTTATAGAGGCTGTTAAAAAGTGTATTGTTTCTCTTTTTGGAGATCGAGTTATTTCCTATAGAGAAAGTAAAGGATTTGATCATTTTGAAGTTGCTTTATCTGTTGGAGTTCAAAAGATGATAAGGTCAGATATCGGGTCATCAGGAATTATGTTTACTATGGATACTGAAAGTGGATTTGAAAATGTTGTATTAATAAATTCAATTTGGGGGGTTGGAGAAATGATTGTTCAAGGGAAGATTACTCCCGATGAATTTTATGTTTTTAAGCCAGCGCTCAAGGAGGGATACAAATCAATTATTTTAAAAAATCTAGGGAAGAAGAATAAAAAATATACCTTAAAGACAGGAGGACTAAAAGAGGTTGTTGTCCCGCCTAAGGATCAAATAATTTTCTCTATATCTGAAGAAGACGTATTAACTCTTGCACGGTGGGGCGTAATAATTGAAGAGCACTATGGAATTCCTCAAGACATAGAATGGGCAAAAGATGGAAAAACTGGAAAATTATACATTGTTCAATCTCGTCCCGAAACAGTTCATTCCTCTAAAAAAGGCCGATACTATGAAGAATATGAAATAAAATCAAAAGAAGCACCTCTTTTAGAAGGTATTGCTGTAGGAGATAAGATTGGTCACGGCAAGGTAAGGGTTATCAAGGATGTATCAAATATTCATGAATTTAAAAAAGGAGAAGTTTTAGTGACTAGAATGACTGATCCAGATTGGGTTAGCATTATGAGGATGGCCTCAGCTATTGTTACCGATGAAGGCGGAAAATCTTGTCACGCTGCCATTATTGGAAGAGAATTGGGTATTCCTTCTATTGTTGGTTCGGGCAGTGCAACCTCAATTTTAAAAACCGGAGACGAAGTCACCGTTGACTGCACCCAGGGGCTTAGGGGAAGAATATTTAAAGGTAATGTTCCTTACAACACTAAGAGGTATGATTTGGATAAAATACCGAAACTAAAAACCAAAATAATGCTTAATGTTGGGACTCCAGAAATTGCTTTTAAAAATTCATTTTTGCCAAATGATGGTGTTGGTTTAGCACGACAAGAATTTATTATTGCAGACAAGATTAAGGTTCACCCGTTGGCTCTTTATCATTTTGAAGAATTAAAGAAGAAAGCATCGCAGTCAAAAGAGATGGCAAAATTGGTTAAAGAAATATCTGAAATAACTATTGAGCACAAAGATAAGAAAGAGCACTTTGTGAAGGAATTAGCTGAGGGTATTGCTCAAATTGCATCTGCCTTTTATCCTAAAGAAGTTATAGTTCGGTTATCAGACTTTAAAACCAATGAATATAGAAATCTCGTTGGTGGAGAATTATATGAGAATGATGAATCTAATCCGATGTTAGGATTCAGAGGTGCTTGTCGATATATAGATAAAGGATTTCAACCTGCTTTTAAAATGGAATGTGAAGCAATCAAGAGGGCCCGAGATGTTTTTGGTCTTAAAAACATTACGATTATGGTTCCCTTTTGTCGAACTGTTGAAGAAGGTAAGGCTGTAATTGAGCTGATAAATAAATTTGGCTTAAACGTTGGCAAAAAGGGTAAGGATAGAATTAATGTTTATATGATGTGTGAAATTCCTTCCAATGTTATTTTAGCAGATAAGTTCTTGGATATATTTGATGGTATGTCTATCGGAAGCAATGATTTAACTCAATTAGTCTTAGGATTAGATCGTGATAATGGAAAGATTGCTTATATTAGTGATGAGAGAGATGAATCAGTAATTCAAATGTTGCAACAAGTAATCAGGATTGCTCGCAAGAGAAAGAAATCTTGTGGTATTTGTGGTCAAGGTCCTAGTGATTTTCTGGATTTTGCACAATTCCTTTTTGACGAAAAAATAAGTAGTATTTCTCTTAATCCTGATACTGTTATTAAAACTATGATGAAGCTTTCAGACCAAGGCTAATAAATAATTATGTTTTTTGATGTAATAACATTTGGTTCTTCAACTTGGGATATCTTTATAAGAGATAAAGAAATATCTTCAAGTAAGAGTTCTAGTTTTTTGACCAATAAAGGAATTTGCTTTTCATTGGGATCAAAAATAGATATAGATGAATTGCATTTTTTCTCTGGTGGAGGCGGTTCTAATAGCGCAGCCACCTTTTTGTCTTTAGGGTTTAAAACTGCCTATTGTGGAATGGTCGGAGATGATCCAGCAGGAGAAGAAATTATTCAAGAAATGAAAAGGAAGGGGGCAGATACATCTTTTATTATAAAGAATAAAAAAAAGCCCACTAACCATTCTTTTGTTTTAAGTATCCCCGGTAAAGACAGGACTATACTTACTTACAGAGGAGCGTCTGATGAATTTTCTTTAAAAGAAATACCTTTTGGGAAATTAAAATCAAAATGGTTTTATTTAGCTCCGTTATCTGGAAAAACGTGTTATGCTTTTAGCAAAATTGTTGATTTTGCACATAGCAGAGGGATACGTGTGGCCGCTAATCCGGGCACCTCACAATTAAGTCTTCCAAAAAATAAATTAAGAAATATTTTAAAGAAAGTAGATATTCTTTTTCTGAATAAAGAAGAGGCTTCGATGTTAGTGGGTGTTTCGTACAATAACGAGAAAGAAATTCTTAAGAAAATGGCTGAATTCTATTCTGGTACTTTTGTGATGACAAAAGGCTCCAAGGGATTAGTGGTTATTGATGGTAAATATAGTTATACTGTGGGAATAGCAAAGTCCAAGGTAGTGGATCGTACCGGTGCGGGGGATTCTTTTGGCTCAGGACTTCTTGCGGGCATAATGCTTAAAAATGACATAGAATACGCTATTCAATTAGGTTCAGCTAACGCTTCTTCTTGTCTAAGAGAATGGGGAGCAAAGAATGGATTGTTAAAAAGAGGGGAAAGGTTCAAGAAAATAAAAATAGAAAAAAATGAAATTAATTAATTATCTCAAAAGGGCTCATGCCGAAAAATGGGCTATTGGACAATTTAATTTTTCTACTCTTGATCAGTTAAAGTCTATACTCGATGCGTCTTTAAAATTAAAGAGTCCTGTTATTGTGGGAACTTCTAAAGGAGAGGCTGATTTTTTTGGCATGGACGAAGCAGCAATGATTGTTTCTTTTTATAGAAAGAAATACAAAGCTCCATTTTTTTTAAATTTAGACCATGGTCGTGACTTAGAATTAATTAAGAAAGCTATTGATTCCGGTTATGATATGGTTCATTTTGATGGATCTAAGATGCCCTTGGATGATAATATAAAAGAAACAAAGAGGGTATTGAATTATGCCAAAAAGAAAGGGCTTGTTGTAGAAGGTGAGGTAGGTTATATTTCTGGCATATCGAGCCTTCATAAAAAGAAAGCTGATATTAAAAAAGTTCGTTTAGCTCCAATGGAGGACATAATTAAGTTCTCAAAAAATGCCAATATTGATTTATTGGCCTTGTCAGTTGGTAATGTTCACGGAGTTTATTCTCAAATGCCTCAGCTTGATTTTAATCTTATTAAGAATGCGGGAGTAAATAGCGCAAAAATGTTGGTTCTTCATGGTGGATCTGGCATTGAATCAGGGGATATTAAAAAAGCTATCAAGTTGGGTATTGTAAAAATTAATATAAACACCGAATTAAGAATGGTATGGAAAGAGTCTCTCAAGCGTTCTGTGGCTGAAAAAGACTCTTTCGCTCCCTATTCTTTACTTGCTGAATCTAAGTTATCGGTGACAGAAAAGGTAGAAGAAAAGATAAAACTATTCGGAAGCTCTAAAAGATCTTGACCTTGATTTTTTTTAAGGAAAGTGGTAGCCTAATGTTAGGTAGAGTAATAAAAATTAATGTTCTAGATTTTGTTTAATTTGAGAGCATAATCTATTATGTTTGAAGAAAATGAATAAAATAACTCATAAACGAGATAGATGTATCGGCTGTGGTGCTTGTGCTTCTATATGTCCTGCTTATTGGACGATGAGCGATGATGGGAAATCTGATCTTAAGGGTGCTACTTTGGTAGATGGTCCTGAAAATTTTAAATTAGAGATTAATGATTTGTCTTGCAATACTGAGGCCGCAGATGCATGCCCGGTTCAATGCATTCTTGTTTCGGAGAAATAAATATAATTATGAAAATATCTTTTCAAAAACGTTCTAGTGATGAAAAAAAAGACCGAAGAGGTGATCACATCTTAGCAGTTTTGTATGGATCAGGAGTAAGTAACACTTCTATTAAAATCAATGCAAAAGAATTTGATAAACTTTTTAAAGAAGCTGGAGAAAGCTCATTAATATCTCTTGAGTCTGAAACTGATAAGGAAAAATATTCAGTGCTTGTTCATGAGGTTCAGAAAAATCCTTTGACTAGAAAAATTATCCATGTTGATTTCTACCAGCCAGATCTTAAGGAAGAAGTAGAGGTTTCTATTCCATTAATTTTTGAAGGAATACCACCAGCAGTGAAAGAGCTGGGAGGAACTTTAGTGAAAAACTTTTCTGAATTAGAAGTTAAGGCTCTTCCTAATAAATTACCTCGCGATATTAAAATTAATGTTGAAGTATTGAAAACATTTGATGATGTTATAACAATCGGAGACTTAGTTGTCCCAAAGGATGTTACTATTGTGGGTGATCTCGAGGAAATAGTTGCATTGGTGACTCCAGTAGAAGATGTTGAAAAAGAGCTTGAAAAACCAATTGAGGAAGATGTTTCTTCTGTAAAGAAAGAAGTAAAGGAAAAGAAAGAGGAAGTTGATGAGGATTAATAATAATAAAAAAACATTTATGTTTAAATTATCTCTTAAAAAATCACTGATTATCCTGGTAATATTTACTCTTCTTCTTAGCAGTGGAGCAGTTTTTATTTCAGCTCAAGCTACTCCTGAGCAGGAAAGAAGTAGCCTTCAAAGGCAGTTAAAAGAATTAGAGGAATTAGAGAGAAAGATTCAAGCGGATGTTGCAGTGACTCAAGCAGAGAGAGAACGAATTCAGCATCAAATATCTACTGTGAGAAGAAGGATTAACCAGCTAAACGCTGAAATTCGTCAAGCTCAAGTAAGGGCACAATCACTTACAGGCCAGATAATAAATACAGAAGCATCTATTGAAGTAACAGTTAATAAAATTGATACTTTGCGAGGAAGACTAGCGAATACTTTAAGAAATATATATCAAGAAGATCAAAGGACAGCTGTTGAGATTTTACTTTCTGAAAAAGATCTTAGCGGTTTCTTTGATAACACTTCGGCACTAGAAAGATTGTCATCAGAAAGCAGGGATATTTTAGGAGAGATAATAGTTTTAAAAGTTAATCTGGAAGAAGAAAAAATATCTCTAGGAGATGCAAGAACTGAAACTGAACAATTAGCTGCAGCTAAGACTGCTCAGGCTAGGGAAGCAGAAGCTATCAGAAGAGAACAACAAAGATTGCTAGAGGGTAATCAGCAAAGAGAAGTGCTTCAAAAGAAAGAACTAGAAGAGGTAAGAAAACAGGCAGCTCAAATAAGGGCTAGAATTTTTGAATTAGCAGGAATTTCTAGCACACAAGCACCGAATTTTGGTGAGGCCTATGAACTTGCAAAGTGGGTGGAAGAAATAACGGGAACTAGGCCGGCTTTCTTGTTGGCAATTCTGCAACAAGAATCTGCTATTGGTAGAAATGTGGGAGGTTGTAATATTGCTGATACTACTTCTGGGCATTCAGTAAATATTCGAACCGGTCAAGTACACTCAAATGGAATACATAGGACAAGAGATCTTCCAGGACTCTTAATTATCGCAAACGAGCTTAATACGGACCCTCTTAGAATCCAGATTTCCTGTCCGGTACCAAATATTCCTGGTTTCGGAGGTGCTATGGGGCCCGCTCAATTTATCCCTTCTACCTGGATGGGGTATCGATCAAGATTAAGTGCACTTTTGGGAAAACCCGCCAATCCTTGGGTTATTAGAGACTCCTTTTTAGCCTCAGGACTCCTATTATCAGATTTAGGTGCTAGATCTCAAACCAGAGAAGGGGAATGGAGAGCAGCGATTTCTTATTACGCAGGACCTAATTGTTTAAATTCTCAGGCATGTATTAATCGTAATAGGAGTTATGCTGATCAAGTAATGGGAAGAGTTGCTGGATTCCAAAGAGATATTGATATTTTAAATCAGAGTAGATAATAAATCTCAGTAAAATCAAAAACCGCCTTTGGGCGGTTTTTATTTTTCTCCCTCTTCTTGCAGTGCTTTTACTATTGGATCTATTTCTCCGTTGAGTATGATTTCAATGTTGTGCCAACTTTTTTGTATTCTATGATCAGTTATTCTGTTTTGAGGGAAATTATATGTTCTTATTTTTTCAGACCTATCACTTGAAGTAACTTGTGACGCCCTCTCTTTTTTTAATTTAGCTACACGCTCTTTTTCTAATTTTTCCATTATCCTTGCCTCAAGGATAGACATCGCATTTTCCTTATTTTGAGCCAAGCTTCTTTCAGTTTGAGAAGTAACTACAGTACCGGTTGGCAAATGGGTTATCCTTATCGCAGTTTCTCTTTTGTTAACATGCTGCCCCCCTGGCCCGGAAGCTTTATAGGTATCTACCTTTAGATCATTGGGAAGAATTTTTACAGTACCTTTTTTAGGCTTTAGCATTGTGATGACCGAAACAGTTGATGTGTGTATTCTGCCCCCTTTTTCAGTCTCTGGCACTCTCTGAACTCTATGGACTCCACCTTCATATTGCATAGAAGAGTAGACATTACCATTTTTAAGTTCAAATATTACTTCTTTTAATCCACCAACTTCTGTTGTACTAGAACTTAATATTTTTTGTGTCCATCCTTTATTCTGAGCATATCGTGAATACATCTTAAATAAATTCTCAGCAAAAAGCGCCGCTTCATTTCCTCCTGCACCAGCTCTTATTTCTACAATAACAGCTCCACTTTTCTTACCATCATCGCCATCACTATTTATTTTTTCAAATAATTCCTTAACCTCTTTTTCTAGTATTATTATTTTTTCTTTGATGATTTCAATTTCTCCTTCGGCTAAACTAATCAATTCTGGATCGTCTTCTTTGGAAATAATTGTTTTATTTTCCTCTTTTTCTCTTATGGTTTTTTTGAGCTCATCTGCCTTTTGGATAAGGTTTTCTAATTTCTTTTTTCTCTTTGAAAGTTCTTCAAATTTTTCCCAATCCGAAATGAGGCCAGGGTCACTGATCTCTTTTAAAAGTTCATCATACTCTTCTTTAAAGAGGTTGAGGTCGAATTCCATATTTAGCATGTACTTACTTCTTTTTTCCTAGATCTTGCTTTTTTTCAAGTTTCTTTTTAAATCTTTCTACTCGTCCCATAGTATCAACAATCTTTTCCTTTCCGGAATAGAAAGGATGGCACGATGAGCAGATGTCAATATTAAGCGTTTCCTTAGTAGATCCGATAGTAAATGAATTTCCGCAAACACATTTCACATCAGTCTTCTCGTGATATTTTGGATGGATTTCTTTTTTCATATATAATTTTATTTATTCAAAACAATTGACATTTAAATACTAACAAAAATCCATTAAAAATCAAGGAATCTTGATTTAATTTTTAAATAGTGTTAAATTACAGCAGATATAAATTAAGTAATAGAACTATATTGTATGACTCAAACTAAAGAAGAATTAGATCAAAAACAACACGAAATGGAAGAAATGGTAAAGGTTGGTGTTCATCTTGGACATAAGAAGAATAAGAAGCATCCTAAGATGGAGCCTTATCTTTATGGTCTAAGAAATGACATTAGTATTATTGATGTGGAGAAGACATATGAAAAATTAGAGGAAGCTCTTAGTTTCATAAAAAGCCTTATTTCTCAAGACAAGGTTGTAATGGTTATCGGAACCAAAGTTCAACTTAAAGAAATGGTTACTGAATTTGCAAAAGAAGTTGATATTCCATATATGACTGAAAGATGGCTTGGAGGAACTTTCACTAATTTTGGAAACATCAAGAAGAGAGTAGATCATCTTAAGGATTTAGAAAAGAAGAAAGAGGAAGGGGATCTTGAAAAATATACCAAGAAAGAAAGACTTAATATTACAAGAGAGATTGAATCTTTGAAAGTAAAGTTTGAAGGATTAAAATCATTATCTAAATTACCTGATGCAGTGTTAGTAATGGACATCGAAAAAGATGGTCTAGCTGTAAAGGAGGCCTCAGAGAGAGGAATCAAAGTAATTGCTATTTCTGATTCCAATGTTAATCCAGAGGTTGTTGATTATCCAATTCCAGCAAATGATGATGCCGTATCTTCTGTAAGATATATCTTAGAAAAGGTAAAGGGAGCTATCATAGAATCTAGGGTCGTGCGCTAGAAAAGTTTTAATTTAACCGTTGTTAAAATTATGAGTAATTTAGATTTAGTAAAACAGCTTCGTGAAGAGACAGGCGTTTCGTTAATGGAATGCAAGAAAGCAATAGAAGAAGCAGGAGGAGATATTGAAACAGCAAAAGATCTTTTAAGGAAAAAAGGACAAGCTATGGCTGCTAAGAGATTGGGCCGTGATGTTGGAGAAGGTATTATTACTAGCTATATCCATCCCAATCAAAAAATAGGAGTGTTATTAGATATCCGATGTGAATCTGATTTTGTTGCAAGGTCCGATGATTTTCAAAATCTTGCCCGAGAAATCTGTCTTCAAATAGCTGCTATGAAACCATTGTTTATACAAGGAGAAGATGTTCCAGAAGCTAATATAGAAAAAGAGAAAGAAATCTTTATGGAACAATTTGCTACAAGCGATAAACCGAAAGAAGTTATTGAAAAGATAATAGAGGGAAAGATTAATAGTTACAAAAAAGATGTATGCCTTCTTTCACAAGAATGGGTAAAGGATACCAGTAAAACCATTGAATCGCTAGTAAAGGAAGTTATTGCGAAATTGGGAGAAAATATTGTAATTAAGGGATTTACTAGATACGAGATATAATGTTCCAGATAATAATATTCATTTTCTTGATAGCTAGTTTCTTAGTAATGGTATCAATTTTTTACCAAAAATTGCCTGCTTTGAATAAAGTTGTTATTGATAGTTCAGTTACTAAAAAGGATAGTTATATACTGAAGGTTAAAAAGAGAATATTGGAAATTCCTTTTATAAAGAATTTTTCATGGAATAGCATTCTGCAAAAAATTCTTTCAAAGGTAAGAGTTTTTGTTTTAAAGATAGAAAGTAAGATCGGAGATTTTCTTCACCTTCTTAGAAAAAAGTCCGAGAAAAAATAATCAACGAAGGTGTTTTGCCGGCTTAGCTCAGTGGTAGAGCAACTGTTTTGTAAACAGTAGGTCGCCAGTTCGAATCTGGCAGCCGGCTCCAAGAGTTTTCAAGGAATAATAATCCTTGACAAAATTTTTGAAATGTATAGAATGGTTCCAGAAGATGCAAATGTAAGATTGAAAAATGAGAGATTAAAAAGCAAAATTATTTGAAGACGAAGGCTTTATTCAGGAAGCATCTTCCTGATTTTTATTTAAGAAGAAAGAACCTTGAAAATTTAGAGAACAAAAGTCAGTTTTTTAGAGTTGTTCCGAAACTATTTTTTTTTGAGAGTTTGATCCTAGCTCAGGATGAACGCTGGCGACGTGGATAAGGCATGCAAGTCAAACGGCTCTTTCTTACAAGCTTGCTTGTTTTTAAGAGCAGTGGCAAACGGGTTAGTAACACGTGGGTAATTAACCCCATTCACGGGCATAACTAGTCGAAAGGCTAGGTAATTCCCGATGGTCCTATGTTTTCTATGAATTTATAGGTAAAGGTTTACGCAAGTATTCCGGAATGGGATAAGCCCGCGGCTTATCAGCTAGTTGGTAGGGTAATGGCCTACCAAGGCTATGACGAGTAGGCGGGGTGAGAGCCTGATCGCCAACAAGGGCACTGAGACACGGGCCCTACTCCTACGGGAGGCTGCAGTCGAGAATATTGGACAATGGGGGAAACCCTGATCCTGCGACGTCGCGTGCTTGAAGAAGCTCTTCGGGGTGTAAAGAGCTTTTCTGGAGGAAGAATATTTATATGACGGTACTCCAGGAATAAGGGGATGCTAATTCTGTGCCAGCAGCAGCGGTAACACAGAATCCCCAAGCGTTATCCGGATTTATTGGGCGTAAAGGGTCCGTAGGCGGTTTAGAAAGTCTTTGGTCAAATCTTCAGGGCTTAACCTTGAAGCTTCTAAAGATACTCCTAAACTAGAGAACGTTAGAGGTTGATGGAACGGTCGGTGTAGGGGTAAAATCCGTTGATATTGACCGGAACACCAAAAGCGAAGGCAATCAACTGGGACGATTCTGACGCTGAGGGACGAAAGCGTGGGCAGAGAACGAGATTAGATACCTCGGTATTCCACGCTGTAAACGATGAACACTAGCTATTTGAAGTGTCGACCCTTCAAGTGGCGAAGCTAACGCGTTAAGTGTTCCGCCTGGGAAGTACGGCCGCAAGGCTAAAACTCAAAGGAATAGACGGGGGCTCACACAAGCGGTGGATCATGTGGCTTAATTCGACGATAAGCGAGGAACCTTACCAGGGCTTGACATTCACTTGAAATCCTTCCGAAAGGAAGGCCCTTCGCAAGAACAAGTGGACAGGTGCTGCATGGTTGTCGTCAGCATGTGCCTTGAGGTGCACGCTTAAATGCGGTAACATGCGCAACCCTCGCCCTATGTTTTACTTTGTCATAGGGGACTGCCCGAGACAATCGGGAGGAAGGTGAGGATGACGCCAAATCAGCATGGCCCTTTGATGCCCTGGGCTGCACACATGATACAATGGTCGGGACAATGGGTTGCCAACCCGTAAGGGGGAGCTAATCCCACCAAACCCGATCTCAGTTCGGATTGAGGTCTGCAACTCGACCTCATGAAGCCGGAATCGCTAGTAATCGCCAATCAGCCACGTGGCGATGAATATGTTCCTGAGCCTTGTACTCACCGCCCGTCAAGTCAAGCGAGTTGGGAATACCCTAAGTGCCCTACAGGGTACCACGGTAGGCTCAATAAGAGGGACTAAGTCGTAACAAGGCACGGGTAGCGGAAGCTGCCCGTGGATTATCTAATCTTTTGAAATAGTGTCGGACAGAATCGGTTTGTGAGAATTCTCAAACTGATACTGAGTGTTGGTTAAACACTTTAACTATAACTTCGGAACGACTCTAAAAAGCTGATTTATACAAGAAATGCACGACAACGAGTGCTTTTTTTTGTTGATAAATTTTTATTTTTCTGCTACGATACTGCCATGGCGGTTCCCAAAAAAGTTATAAATTTTCTTGATAAGAGTGCAATAAAATATGATGTTATAAATCATCGTAAAGTTTTTACTGCTTTTGATAAATCAAAAACTTTAAGGGTGAAGGAATCGTTAATTGGAAAAACAGTTCTTTTGAAATTAGATAAAAATATTGTTATTACTCTTGTGTCCGGGGATAGAATAATTGACCTTGATAAATTTAATAAGATTGCTGCCAAAGCTATGGGCAAAGAAGTGAAAAAGGTAAGTATCGTAAAAGATAAATGGATTAAGGAGAACATAAAGGGTATAAAGATTGGGGCAATGCCACCTTTTGGTCAGCTCTGGACAATTCCTGTATTTATTGATAAAAGTCTCTTGGAGGGTTCAAAGATAATATTGAACTCTGGGGATAATCAACACTCTATTAAAATGACCCCCACTGGATTGAAACGATCTATGCCCGAATACTTCGAAGGAAGTTTTTCTAAAAAGAAAATTTTAAAAAAGAAGGAGTAGTTTGGGCGCGTAGTTCATTGGCAGAACGCCTCTCTGATAAAGAGGAGGTAGATGGTTCGATTCCATCCGTGCCCACAGAGACAAGGGCCCTTGGCTCAGTTGGTAGAGCGCCTCATTTGCAATGAGGAGGTCGCCGGTTCGAATCCGGCAGGGTCCAC
>BBPG01000221.1_pt1 | contig 25507 bp, 23 predicted proteins | sample 1343651 | NCBI WGS metagenome assembly BBPG01 (sample SAMD00019091, study PRJDB2971) | groundwater metagenome | biome: freshwater biome; feature: mineral spring; material: ground water | place: USA: CA, Sonoma | collected 2012-06 | depth surface m | reverse complement strand
ATAATAATCTTTGAAGTGATTGATATGGCTACCAACCATATTACCGTTAAGGCGGAATCTTGATAAAACAAGACTAAGCGAACAAGATTTTAAATGAAGAGCCCTTAATTTGAGGGAATTCGGGTGGAACCGCGGATAAGAGAATCCGTCCCGATACAGCAAACAATTGCTGTGTTGAGACGGATTTTTTTATTACATTAAATATTAAAAATATGAAAAACAATTTACATACTTTAAGACATTCACTGTCGCATATTATGGCGGCAGCAGTAAAAGATATTTGGCCCGATGTAAAGTTAGCTATTGGTCCCTCAATAGATAACGGCTTTTATTATGATTTTGATTTTGGAGAATCACCTTTTAGCGAAGCAGATCTTTCAAAAATTGAAGAGAAAATGAAAGAGTTAATTAAGAAAGACCTAAAATTTGAAAAAAGAGAAATAGATATTACTGAGGCAATCCGAAAAGAAAAAGAGGCCAGACAAGATTATAAGGTAGAGCTACTTGAAGATCTCAAAAAAGAGGGGGAACTAAAGGCATCATATTATACTTCCGGTGATTTTGAAGATCTATGCCGTGGACCGCATATATCATCAACTAAGGATATAAATATTAACGCTTTTAAGATAAATAAAGTTGCGGGAGCTTACTGGAGAGGAGATGAAAAAAACAAGATGCTTACCAGAATCTATGCTCTTGCCTTTGATAGTAAAGAAGACCTTGATAATCATCTTGAAATGATACATCAAGCAGAGTTAAGAGATCACAGAAAACTTTCAAAAGAATTAGACCTTTTTAGTATAAGTGATAAGGTTGGGCAAGGATTAATTCTTTGGCATCCCAAATTATCTAAAGTTAGGGAAATACTTGAAACTTGGTGGAGAAAAGTTCATAGACAAAACGGCTATCATTATATCTACACTCCACATATAGGGAAAGATCTTCTTTGGAAAGAAAGTGGTCACTTAGACTTTTTTACTGATTCTATGTTTCCCCCATTTTCAGACAAAGAAACTGATGAAAAGTATTACATTAAACCGATGAGTTGTCCTTTTCATGTTGAGATATATAAGACAAAGATTAGAAGTTATCGAGATCTCCCATTGAAATGGAATGAGCTTGGAACTTGCTATCGGTATGAGAAGTCAGGTGAACTACATGGGCTTGCCAGGCCAAGAGGATTTACTCAAGATGACGCTCATATAATTTGTACCAAAGATCAATTCAAGGAAGAGTATAGGAAAGCAGTTGAATTAACTATAGATGTATTTAGTCGCTTCGGTTTTGATAAGTTTAAATACTATCTTGCAGTTAGAGACCCGAACAACAAAAAGATGTATGTTGGAGATTCTGATGTTTGGGATATTGCCGAAAGTACTATTAAAGAGATACTTCAAGAAAAGGATATTGATTACAAGTTAGAAGAAGGAGGTGCTAAATTTTATGGACCAGCTTTGGATATAAAGATATTTGATGCAATTGGTCGTGAATGGCAATGCCCTACTATCCAGCTTGATATGAATCTTCCTTCTAAATTCGGCATGAAATATATTGGCCCTGATGGTAATGAGCATACTCCTATTATGTTACATCGAACAATATTTGGATCGCTTGAAAGATTTTGTACTATATTAATTGAGCATTATGCAGGAGCTTTTCCTGTTTGGTTAGCACCGGTTCAAATAAAGGTAATTTCCCTTGCCGATACTCATACTGACTTTGCCCGCAAAATGGCCTCCAGGCTATTAAATGAGGATTTAAGGGTAGAAGTTGATGATGGCAACGAAACTGTTGGAAACAAAGTAAGGAAAGCCTCTCAAGAGAAAATTCCCTATATCCTAGTAATCGGTAATCGAGAAATGGAATCAGGCAATCTATCTGTTCGTGAAAGAGGTAAAGAAGATACCAGACAAATGACCGAAGGTGAACTGGTTGGTGAGATAAAAGAAAAAATGGAAAGGAATCAATAAAAAAAGAGTCTCAATAAAGGTAATATCTAAACATTTTTAACACTTTCTAACTTTCCAATCAATGAAAATAAGGCTTGGTTTCCCCCCTAGCCCAAGTGAGCATGGTCGTTCCATGTCATTAGGTTCCATTTGTTTTCCTCATTCTTCTCGCAAAGAGTAATTCCCGTATTATATATCCTAAAGAACTCAGTGGCTTTGAAATAAATATCTGGTCCAAAATCTTTTCCAAGCATCATTAAACAAATTATCATCTTGATTGTTCCTCCGTGGGAAACAACTAAAATATCTTCTTCTCTCCTTTTATCTAAGAAATCGAAAAACAAAAAAACTCTTTCACGAAAATCAAAAAAGTTTTCTTCGTTTGAATAATGACAGTCCGGATCATTTAAATTCTTTATAAAGAATTCTTTAAATTTTAAATGCTCGGGACTTCTAAATTCTTTTCCTATTATTTCATCCGGCCACTTTTTTTCTGCTAGATAATCACTGTAAACTATCTCCTTGTCTAACTTTTTATTTATAATTTCAGCAGTTTGTTCTGCCCTTTTGTATGTGCTGCACAGAATTACATCTATTGGAATCTTTAAAAACCTATCCGCCAAAAGATTAGCTTGCGACTCCCCTTTTTCTGTAAGAGAAATATCTTTGTTTTGGAATAGTTTCTTTGTATTAAACTCAGTTTCTCCGTGTCTGGCAAAATATACCTTCATATTTTTTAATTAGTATTAAAATATTAGCAAGTTTTTTTCTATCTTGGAAGACTGCCAAAATATAGAATCATAAATATAACAATAACATGAAATACTACGTCCTAAATGGTAAAGCTCTAATTAATCACTATAATTAATACTGATTTATATCATAAAAAAAGAAGTAGTCCAATAATATGTTTAACATATCTGGGTTTAAGAAAATTTGCGTAGCCTTCATTAGAAAATATATTAATTACAAAGCGCATTAATATTTTATTAAGACACTAACTCTTGTTAATGGCATTTATTTATAATAGAATCGACTTATGGAAAGCGTAAAAGAAATAATTAATTCAACAAATCCCCTCTTCGAAAAAGACATTGATTTAATATCAAGAGCTTTTAATTTTTCTAAAAAAATGCATGAAGGACAGGTCAGGTTATCTGGAGAGCCGTATTTTCTTCATCCTTATGAAACAGCTAAAATTCTTGCCGATCTTAAAATGAGCCCGGTAACTATATGTGCAGGGTTATTACATGATGTTATTGAAGATGGTAAAGCAACGGAAGAGGATATTGAAAAAGAGTTTGGAGCTGAAATACTTTTCCTGGTCCAAGGAGTGACTAAGCTGGGTAAGTTAAAGTATAGAGGTGTAAAAAGACATAATGAAAGTTTAAGAAAATTATTTATTGCCGTTTCTCAAGATATTAGAGTAATTATCATTAAGTTAGCTGATAGACTCCATAATATGAGGACCTTAGAACACATCCCCGATTATAAGCGAGCAAGAATAGCGACAGAAACATTAGAAATATATGTCCCTATTGCCTACAGACTGGGTATTAGAAAATTGCATAGAGAATTAGAAGACGGAGTTTTCCCTTTTGTTTATCCAAAAGAATATAAAAAAACCAGCGAACTTTATCGAGAAAAAAGTAGAGAAGATGATCAAAAATTAAGCAAGTTTCAAAGGTCAGTAAAAAAGGGTTTGGCAAAAAATGGCATTACTGAATTTACTGTCAATTACAGGATAAAGACGCTTTACAGTCTTTACAATAAATTACTTAGAAAAGATTGGAATATAGATAAAATTTATGATATCTCCGCTTTATGTATAATACTGCCAGATGTTAAGGATTGTTATAAAGTTCTAGGGGTCATACATGGCACTTGGAGGCCATTACCAGGTAGAATTAAGGATTATATCGCCTTTCCCAAGCCAAACGGATATCAAGCTCTTCATACAACCATATTCACTGGCTATGGCAATGTAGTAGAAATACAAATAAAGACGACTGAAATGCACAGAGAAGCTGAGTATGGAATTGCTTCACATCTTTTATATAAGGGCGGTCTTAATAATAAACTAGGATCTAATTTCTTATGGATTAAAAGATTGCTTCCATTTAAAAATGGTTTTGAGAAGCATAAAAAAACCAAAGAGATAAATTTTGATGATGTACCCGCCTGGATAAAAGAATTAGTAGAATATCAAAAAATAGTAGAGGGACAAGGAAATCTTACCGAAGAACTTAAAGATGATTTCTTTCAACAAAGAATATTTGTTTTTACTCCCAAAGGAGATGTTATTGACTTACCAATTGATTCTAGTCCAATTGACTTTGCATACTCTATCCATTCAGAGGTGGGAAACCATACTGCAGGAGTAAAGGTTAATGGGAAAATGGTTTCCCTAGATAGCCCGCTTAAGAATGGTGACATCGTTGAAATAATTACCAAGAAAAGTAGTAAGCCGAGTAGAAAATGGTTGAATTATATAAAAACAGCTACAGCAAAAAAAAACATAAAAGCTGCTATTTACGAATCCAAGTAATAGCCTAAGTTGCCTGCTTTATTACAAAAACAATAATTATAAGGCCAATAATCCAGCCGATTAAACCTACGGTTAAGAATTTTGCCCTATCTTTTGTTGTTGCAACTACCGCTGGGGTATCTAACTTAATTTTAATAAGATCTTTGTAAATTAAATAGGAAAATATTGAGACAATAGGAGTTCCAATAAAGGAAGAAATTAAGTCAATTACAATCTCTTCATTAATGAATGGGATTAACATGGTAACGAGGATTATAGGAGAAATAAATAAGAACACTAAAGCAAATAGGAATATTGTTCTACCAAAAATCTTTAGCCAATAACCTGTTACTAACTGTTTACTCCTCATAAAAGCATCCATTCCTCCTTTATTCTCTACAATAAGAATGTAGCTAGGAAAAAGAAACCATACAGAAAATATAATTCCGGGGATAATCATAAGAAAAAAACCACCAATAATAATAAACAGGCTTAGTAGTGATAACCAAAAGAATGGTAATATTTTAGACCATCCTTTTTGGACAGCAACCTGAAAAGAAGTCACCTCCTTTTGATCGATTATCACAAATAAAATAGCCACCTGTGCCCAAAAGAATGCAACTAAATAAGTAAACGACAATATTGCTGCCAGTGTTTGATTTATCTCATAAAAATAACCGCTAAGATATGACAAGATAAAAGGGACTGCTAATATTCCAGTCAAAACACCTATTTTCTTACTATAAATGTCCCAAGTTGATATTATTAAATCTTTTGGTGTTGATATATTAACTATATTTTCCTGATTATTCTCCATCATTTTAATCAATTATTTAATAAGCTTTCCATCTCTATCAATTTCCTTATTTACTATTCTAGTTGAAGATATTGGTTTTTTGTCCTCTGCCAAAAGAAGCTTTACGGTCACAGGTTCAATTGGATCTACACCTTTTCTCTTTCTCTCTTCATTAATTTTTGTTGCTCCATCTTTAGTTTCTTTAGAAACGACAATATAATCAAAATCCTCATCTACTGCAAAACCAAACTCATCCTCTATTTTCCTAATATCCACTTGCATTCTGAATTTTTTAGCAAAAGACTCTATTGTCTTTTTTCTTTCTAGAAAAGGCTCTACTGTCCTCCCCTTTCTTTCTTTAGCCATTTTGTCAGATGTAAGTCCTACACTAACATCACCTAAAGAAAAAGCTGTCTTAAGTAATTCTTCATGGCCTCTATGAAAGTGGTCAAAAGTTCCACCCACGACTACTGTTGGTTCACAGCAACAATCACATTTAGTCATTTCATCTAGGTATTCGTCTATTTTCTTTAAATCATTCTTTTCAGCATAAAACATAAGAGAGTATGATTTTTCTTCTGCTACCCTGCCCTCTATGGCATAAATAGTTTCAGCCGGGAGTATATCGACAGAATAAACTAAACCGCTTGCCACAAGGTCCGCTGCAACATCTTTAGCATCTTCTTTGTCCGAGAAATTAATATATGTTAATATCATTTTTTATTATTAATTTGTTATTAATTAAGACCTACTACCACCAACATAGCTTCCACTTTTTTGGGTTTATCTCTTCGGAAAGAAAAATATTTATCTTTCTGATAAAAGATACACTCTAAGTAAGTGATATTCTTTTGGTTGAAAATATTCACCATAAAATATTAATAAATATGTTTTATCAAAACAAAATAATTATTAAACATTATTATTTTCTTCCGTATAAATACCCCCCTTTTCCATATCTTTTTTGGCTTTATATATTACTTCCTTAGTTTCATAAGGGTTTGATATTTCTTTAAAAATAAATTCATGGAATTTACCGGCAGTTTGTATTTGAAGATCTCCATATTTCAATATAGTTGGTAGAAATCCCTTAATGTTTATTGTAATGTCCTGAATTTTAGAGTGAGAAACACTGGAAATAATTCTACTAAAAAAAGATTTGAGTTCCGTGTGAATCGTTCTTTCACTTGTAATAATCCAACAATCAAGATAATAATTAGCAAATGAAATAAAGGCACTTTGCCAAAGGATTAAAAGGATGAGCGAACAAGCGAAAAGTCCCAAAAAACGAATTTGAACTTCTAAAAGAAAAGGTGCTATATCTGTTAAAAATTCTGGAAAAGAAAAAGAAGTAAAAAACAATATAAACATAAATATCAAAACAATTAAAAACAATAATCCGATCATTAAAAGACTTTTGATAATAACGAAAGGATGCCTTCTTTTAACTTCGTATATTTTTTCTCCCTCTCTAAATTTAATCATAAATAATAAATAAAATTAAAAAGGCAAAGCTAACAAAAAGAAAAAAGATTACCCCCCATTTAAAAATAGATAATATTTGTTGAGCATTTTTATCATCCGGTAAATTAAATTTCTTGAAATGATAAAATATTGTTATTGCACTCACCAAAGAGATGGTCGCAATAAGGATATAAATAGTAATTGAAATTATACCAACCATATAATTAATAATAATTCTATTACATAAGTATTATAAAAACAAGCTTAATAAAAAAACTCCCCTCTTATCGAGGGGAGCTTGGCTTTAATAATTACTCTTCAACTGGAATCTCTATAATCTATTCTGACCCCCTTCCATTGGGACTGGCCTTGGTGCAAGGTCTATTTCCTCTTGACCCCCTTCCATTGGGACTGGAATTGGTGCAAGGTCTATTTCGCCTTGACCCTCTTCCATTGGGTATGGAATTGGTGCAAAGTCAGGTTCCTCATCGATAATCAAATCTTTTTCGATAATATCAGGGATAACTTCTTCTGTTCCTCTTGCTCTTGCCATTACTATAAAGATAATAACTAAGATAAGAACTACAACTCCGATGATGATTAAATTTTTCTTAGACATATTTAATTCTTTTTAATTTTTAGACCGACCTTTAAATCATCTATAAGCTTGATTTTAATCTATCTATTTCTTTCTCTATATTTTTTATTGTCTCTTCAATCTCCTCTTTTTCCATTGAATCCATATTATTCAATATTTCCTCTACATTTAACTCAGATCTTGGCTTAAATCTAATATCCTCTCCTGAAGAAAATATTTCTAAATCATTTGAATAAAGAATGAAAAAACCCAGCGCAAGGAAAACGATTAGTGCGGATAACCCTACTATTACGAATAATTTCTTTTTTTTAAGCATAATTTCTTGATTTAAAGATTAGCATAAAAAGGCCAACATTGGAAGGGGGAAAACAGCAACTAACTATTTATTAATATCAGCATAGATTCATCTAAATGATATTGATAAATAACATTATTAATAGAGAGAACCACAACATATCCAGGAGTAAGTACTTGTAAATAAGATTCACCCGGCTTTGATGTTCCAAGGCTTGAATCGGAAAATACTACAGCTTGAACATCTACCACCAATATCTCGCTACCATTAATTCCAGTTCGTAAAGAAAGGTCTTTTTTTGCCCTTTCTACCGGAACTTTAAATTTCTCCGAATAAGAGATTTCTTTTTTTTCAACCGCAATCTCCTCCTCTACAACAGCTTCATTATGGGTTTCTTTTAGTTCATCTGTTTCAGCTATTTCATTTCCTCCATTAATTATACAGGCAATAACATCTATCTTCCATTTATCATCTTCTTTTATTGTATAAACTTCAATGTCAGTATTGGGTATATTGGTAATAACTGAAAAATAATTATCCCTTTTTTTTATTTCTTTTAATTCAAAATTCTCTTTAAAATCAGATGTGCATAAAAATATCTCATTATGAGAAACTTCTCCCTGACTTATTCTTCTTATGAATTCATTACTTAAGTATTTATCAAATTCAACTCCTCCATTAAGAAGTTCTTGGTAAAAATCATTTATAACCGTAGCCTCGGCATCATTCTTATTCTTTAAAAGAGCAAAAGCAATTAATATCATTACAATAAATATTGCAATAAAAATTAAAACAGATCTTAAGGTAAATCCTTTTTCATTTATATTATTATTTTTCATTTCACCAACTTATACAACTTTTTAGTAAAATTGTAAAATCATTTTACTGCGTATTCACAGATATTATTAAAATCACAAAACCGACAATTCCAGCCGGGCGTAGGATTGAAATTACTATTTTTAATATTAGTTATATTTTCAATAACCTTATTCCTTGTTTTTTCCAAGTCAGAATCTTTGGCCTTGAATGACAATAAACGTCCCTCATTAAGATAATAATAGGTAAGTTTATTTACTTTTATTCCCAAAGATTCTTGAAGTGCAATCTGATATATAAATAATTGAGATTTTTCTTCAAAGGTTAATTTTTCTTTAAAAGATCCGGTTTTATAATCTATCACTTCAATGCCGTCTTCAAATTCGTCTATTCTATCAATCTTTCCCTTTATATAATAACCGCCTATTTTTAATGAAAATTTCTGCTCGAAAGCCGGTTTATTATTTATTAAAAAAATCTTAGGTCTGTTCTCTGAAAAATCTTTATAGAAATTTTTAATGATATCTTTACCAAGCTTATAATAATCATCTCTTTCTTTACGGTCACGGTACCATTCGTTAATCCAATTTTTTTCATATATTTGATAGGCCTCCTTGAGGGAGATTTTCTTTTCAAGAAATGCTTCTGCAAGATTATGAATTGAATTATGCATTGATTTACCAAAAACAAAATTTGGCCGATCTCCTAATGGTATTTTTAGAATGTGAGCAAATTTATATTGAAGTGGACATTTAGAAAAAGTAGCTAATTGGGTGAAAGAAAAGTAATCTGGTAAAAAGTATTTTTCTTTATTAATAACCTTCTTTTTTACAGATAAATTAATTCCTGAAATCCCAGTGTCAAGGCTGGGGCTATACCCCAATTCTATTAAAAACCTAGACACCTTTTTATTCTTAACACCTCCGTAATCATTGGCCGATGTAAAAAATAATCCGTCCATTGCCCTGGTCATAGCAACATAGAATAACCTTCTTTCTTCTTGCATATGAATATCTTTTTGGGAAATATCTTCATCTAATATCCCTCCAATTAGTTCTATTGTGTTGGATTTTTGATCAGTTGGAAATTTCCTATCTACCAATGAAATAATAAAAACGTACCTAAACTCAAGACCCTTTGCTTTATGCGCTGTCATTATTTTTACAGCATTAGAATCAAGATCAAGGGAAAGGTTTAGTTTACCGGAATCACCAGATTCTATTTCAAGGTTTAATTCTTCCATAAAATTCTTTAATTTCGGATCAAAGCTCGATTCTTCAAAGCTCTTAATTCGATTATAAAAAAGATTGATATATTCAATATCCTCCTTCTCACCCTTCTTAGCTAAGAACTTAAGATATTCAGATTTTTGTAAAAAGGAAATGAAAACTTCTGAAATATTCTTATCTAATGATAGTTCGGTATGATAAAGAATTAATTCCATCAATTTTTGAATCTTCTTAACCGTCTTTTTGCTTATCCCGGGAATTGACTCTATTTCTTTCAATGATGTATAAACTGATATTGAATTCTTATGAGCATAACGAGTTATAACGGCAATCTCTTCACCAGATATTTTTAAGAATGGGAAATTAAGAGACCGATATACAGCAGAATTTTCATGATAATTATCAAGAAGATTAAAATATGCAATAACGTCTAAAATGATTGGCTTCTGATATAGTCCCTTGGATGAAAGAAATTCATAAGGCATACCCAATCTTTCACAGGTTCTGGCAAACTTATTAGCCTCACTATTAGATCTAGCTAAAACAGCAAAGTCACTAAAGCTAAGATTTTTATTTGAATCCTTAATCTCTTTTATTTTACCAACCACACCATTATATTCATGATCCGAAGTTTTAAAGTGTAGATGTTCAATTACGCCCTCTCCCTCCCTATGTGCCGATAATCCCTTTTTTCCATCTATAAACCTACAAGCTACATCAAGTATATTTTGAAGAGATCGATAATTCTTAGAAAGAACAATTTCCTTAAATTCCGGGTAGTCTTTTTTAAAACTATCAATGTTTAGTGTAGACGCCCCCCTCCATTGATATATGGATTGATTCGGGTCAAGACAAATCATTAAATTATTCTTTGGGGTTGATAATAACTTTATTAACTCATACTGAGCTGAGTTAGTATCCTGAAACTCATCAATAAGGATATATTTAAATTGTTCTCTATATTTTTTAAGAATAAGGGGGCGTTTTTTAAAAAACAATATTGAGTAGTTAATAACATCTCCGAAATCTAAATAATTATTGTCTATTAGAATCTTCTGGTATGTCTCATAAGCCTTGGCTAATTCTAATGCTCTATCTTTGTCTTCTTTTACCTTCTTTGCCAAAGATAGATATTCTTTTGGGCCAATACCTTGATCCTTGCATCGAGAAAAATGATCAATTAAAGAATTTATAAATTTACTCGGATTACCCAACGACTTATAGTAATCAAAATTAAACTTATCAATATTTTTTCTTATTAAAATCCATATAGCACTTCCTTCAATAATTTTATAATCAACGGGTATTCCAATGCTAAGGCCATTATCTCTAAGTATTCGATCACAAAAAGAATGAAATGTAGATATCCAAAGATCGGCATAGGCATATGATTGAGGAAGCATTAATTCTACCCTTTCTTCCATTTCACTTGCAGCCTTATCAGTAAAAGTAAGGGCCAGAACCTGGTCTGGCTCGGCCTTTTTGTCAGAAATAATTCTTACTATGCGTGAGGTTATAGCAGCGGTCTTGCCGGTTCCTGCTGATGCTATAACTATAGCTGGTCCATCATTATGATTGATGGCTCTTACTTGATCCTTATTCCGCTGCATTTTCTTTTATCTCTTCTAGTATTTTACTAAGTAATTTTTCCAACTCTTTCATTTTATCAAAATCATATATAGAGATGGGTAGAACAGTTGAGGAAAACTTTTTAAGATTATTAATCATTCCGTCCAGTTTTTCTTTTTCTACTAGATCAGACTTACTTATAATAATATATTCCGGCTTATCAGCTAATTCTTCACTATAATTTTCCATCTCCTTTCTTATTGTCTTGTAATCATTAACGGGATCATCTGATTCAACTGATATTAAATGAAATAAAAACCTTGTCCTTTCAATATGTTTTAAAAACTTAATTCCCAGTCCCTTTCCAGATGAAGCACCCTCAATAAGTCCAGGAATATCAGCCAAAATCAAATCATAATAAACACCTAAATTTGGTTCCAATGTAGTAAACTTATAATTAGCAACCTTCGCCTTGGAACCAGTTAGCTCATTTAAAAGAGTGGATTTACCAACATTGGGAAGACCTATTAATCCTATATCAGCAATTAATTTAAGCTCAAGTCTAATATTAACTTCTTCTCCCTCTCTTCCATAGGTAAATTTTTCAGGTGAAGTTTTAGTTGATGAACGGAAAGAAAAGTTACCTCTTCCGCCCTTTCCTCCCTTAACAACAAGTGTTCTTTTTCCAATTTTTACAATTTCGTATTTCTCATCAGTATCAAGATTATAAATTACTGTACCTAGAGGAACTTTAAGCATTAAATCTTCTCCCTTGGGTCCACTTCTACAATTTTCTTGACCATTCTTTCCTGATTCTGCAACAAAATCTTTCTTGAATCGGAAACTACTCAATGCTCCTATGTCAGGAATTCCTTCGAAATAAACACTCCCTCCATCACCACCATCACCACCAGTTGGACCAAGGGTCATCATTTCCTTGCTAAAAACAGCGATTCCATCGCCACCCTTTCCTGAAACTACTTTAATAGTGATATCATCAATTAACATTTTTATTTCGTAAAATTATTATCTAATAACCAACGATAAGTTCTTTGGGTATCAGTTCTTACGCTCTTAGAATTTAAGAAAATCATTACTATATTTCTTTCCGATCCATTGTAAGACATTCTAAAAACGAATATACCTGTATGTCCGGCAGCATATGTAAATCCAGTCTTACCACCCACAAAAGTGTGGTCGTGTATAAAGATGTTTCTATTCTTAATATCAAATTTATGACTTTGAAGAGGGTGGACTATCTCCCCTTTAGATATACGATACAACGGATTACGATTATAGTATATATATCGCGCCAAATAGAAAAGGTCTTTTGCAGTAGATATGTTTCCACTGTCTAGTCCTGATGGATCAGTGAATTGAGTGTGATTCATCATTAATGATGAAGTCTTCTCATTCATTAAATTAAGAGTTTTTTCTCGACCCATAAAACCAGCCATAGCTTCAGCTACTTGATTAGATGATCTACATAATAATGGATATATTAATTCAATTAATCGAAACCGGTCTCCAACCTTCATCCCTGGAGTATAGCCGTAAACTCCTAACATTTGATCAGTGATACTAACTGATCTATTTAAAGCAACATTCTCTGAAACAACTACGGCGGTCATCAATTTGGTTATTGAAGCGATTGAAAGCCTTTCATCTGAATTATTATCAGCAAGAACTAAACCAGAAGCCATATCTGCTATCAAAAAACTTTGGGCAGATAGTTCTGGAAAGACACTAAAGCTTTCTATTCCTGAATATTCAAAACTATCTCTTTCCTTGTCAACAACTAAGATTGGCAAGCCTTCATAGGAAAAATTAAAGATAGTTGAAGCGTGATTATTGAGATATCTTAGAGATCCTCCAGAAAATTCAGAATTTATTTCATTTCCATTTTTATGGTAGGGAATTCCGTGAAGGAAATAATTGCCATAATATTTAATAGCATATGGAACATAAATTTCACCCAAAGCAGATAATCCCAGTCTAAACATCGATAAAACCTGATAAATTCCAGCTGGGCTACCACCCCAATTTTTCCAATTACCTCTAGCTGCTATTGGAACCTCTTCTTCTAATACCCCTTTACGGTAAATTCTTGTTACCATATCTTCTAGATGAACTTCCAGAAAATCACTTCCAGAAAATATCATCTTTCTTTTTACAGAGTCTAACAACGGTAAATAATAAGGAGCATTAGTTGAGGCAATAGAAATTTCTAGCCATTCATAGCGCCCTGCAATCGTCAAATTCTGATTTATAAGATTATTAAACTTGCCTATCTCTCTTATTAATATCCCAAAAACAAAAAAAATTAGCACGAAAAAAGGTACTAACGGGGCAATTTTTCTTACCTTTTGTGAATTTAAATGAAATCTTTTCATAACTACATGTCGCTATCTTCGGGCAATTCTTCATCCATACTGTTTTTTATTTCTTCAAACTCATTCTCTATCTCTTTTAGTCTTTCTTTGCTTTCCTTTATGATAGCTACTGCATCTTTTACTTTTTTCAATCCCTCCTCTACATCAACTTCATCCCTGTTATCAAACCATTCTGCAATTTCAGATAGTTTTTTTAAATTATCGTTAATATTTTTTTTACTCATAATTATTTTTTATCTTTTTTATTTTTAACCTCTGAATCAATGGATCCATCTAATAAATCAACAGTTATATTGTCGCCTAGATTTAATTCTTTAACGCTTCTTAGTATTGATCCATTAAATCTAGCTATACTATAGCCTAATTTTAACTGCCTTTCAGGGCTATTATGGTTAACAGTCTTTTCTAGCTCAGATATATTCTTATCAGTTTTATCTTTAAGAAACAAGAAGCCTCTAATTAAAGATGAATTGAAATTGTCTATATTTCTCCTTTCTTGAATAATTAGATCTTTCATTCTAAAAACATTTCTCTTAATTTTTTCTTCTATTTTCTTATAGTCATCAAAAATTGATCTAAAAAACTGCATTATTTTATCAGTTGATCGATTAATTGTTTTATTCCCCTTTATTAAATCGTTGGAATAAGATTGTAATATCTGGCCTTGAAATCTATCAACTTTATATATAGCTCTCTCCCAGGATTTATTTAAAATATGAGCAGTAGCAGTTGGCGTTGATTCCATCGCATCAGCAGCCAGTGAAGATAGTGTCACGTCTTTATGATGACCTATTCCTGCAATCACCGGAACAGGAAAAGAACTTATTTCTCGAACTAACATTTCGTTATCAAAGGCCATTAGTGATTCTAGTGATCCCCCACCCCTTATAATAACTAAAACATCTATATCTTTTTTCTTAAATGATCTTATGCAATTAATGAGCTCCTTCACTGCCTCCTGTCCCTCAACTTTTGAATTCATCGCTTTTATTTTAAAACCAAATTTTCCTAAATTACTAGTAAAATCATGAATAACCGTACCTCCGTGAATTGAAGTTATTACCCCTATTTTTTGAGGATATTCAGGTATTGGCCTTTTCTTCTCTAAATCAAAAATACCTTCTTCGGATAGTTTTTTCTTTAACTCGTCATAGGCTTTCTTAAGAGCCCCCTCTCCAACTAGCTCTACAGTTTCTGCCTTAAACGTAAGAGATCCCCTTACAGGATAGATGTCAGCGCTTCCTAAAATAACCACCTCCATTCCTTCCTTTAACTTGACTCCGCACATTTGATAGACTGATTTCCAAATAACACAATTAATAATACTACCATTATCCTTATCTTTAAGAGTGAAATAAACATGTCCACTTGGGATGTGAAATTTTAATTGGGTTACCTCTCCAATAAGTTTAACCCTCATTTTCTTGAGGACCTGATTGAGAAGATCTATGTAATTTGAGATTGATATCGGATTCTCAAAAAGTTTTTTATCATCATCTATCATAATTTCTTTATTGCTTTTAATTTTTTCTATATTATTCATATCTTAAAGTATTAACTAATACCATGTGACCAGTCCAGTTGACTGATAATAATAAATGGAGAGATGAGCTCTTATCCCTAAAATAAGATAGGTCTATTATACCCCCAAAAGAAAACATTTTCAAATAATGCACTGGCCGGTGCATTTATTGCAATAAAGGTCTTTTTTTGATAAAAGTAACTTATGACAAATCATAATCAACATTGGTCAGAGAAAATAGCTGATCAAGTAATTGAACGATTTCCTAATAACGATACCTATACCTGTGCAGCAGGGATAAGCCCCTCAGGTGTAGTTCATTTTGGAAATTTTAGAGATGTGGCAACCGCCTATGCTGTGGCCGAAGCTCTTAAAAAGAAAGGTAAAAAAGTTCGCCTAATTTTCTCTTGGGATGATTATGATAGACTTAGAAAAGTCCCCCATGGTATTGACCCCTCTTTTGAAGAATATATTGGTACCTCGTTATCAGCTATTCCTTCTCCTGATGAAAACTATTCTTCTTACGCTGAAAAATTTGAAAAGAAATTTGAGAAAGCCATGGAAGCTGTTGGAATTGAATTAGACTACCGATATCAAACAAAAGAATACAATTCTGGAAGATATGATAATCTCATTATTCATGCTCTTCAAAAAAGAAAAGAATTAGCCGATATTCTCTTATCTTTTATGAGTGAAAAGGGAAAAGCTAATAAAAATATTGATCCTGAAAAATATAAAAATGAATATTATCCTATTTCAGTCTATTCTCAATTTACCGGAAAGGATAACACAAAAGTTATTGATTATGACGGCAACTCAACCATAACTTATAAATGCTTTGATAGTGGAAAGACCGAAACTATTGATATAAGAAAAAAAAGAATCGTAAAATTACCCTGGAAAGTTGATTGGGCTATGCGATGGAAAGAAGAAGAAGTTAACTTTGAGCCAGGCGGAGCAGATCATGCAGCTCCTGGAGGAAGCTACGATGTATCCAAAAATATCGCTAAAGATATATTCGATATCACTCCCCCCTTATTTCAAGAATATCTATTCGTTGGAATACAAGGGTTGGGCAGTAAAATGTCCGGATCTAAGGGTAATGTTATTTCCCCTGATGATCTTCTTGAAATATATACCCCAGAACTACTTAAATGGACTTATTTCAGAAGAATACCAAACCAAACCTTTGAACTTTCTTTCGGTAGCGAAATATACAAACAATACAGTGAGTTTGATAATGATATTTTAAAACTGAACGAGGGGACACTCGAAAATTCAGGAAAATTCGCGCTAAATCTTTCTGGTGTTTATCAAGAAGATAGACTACCAAATATTCCTTTTCGACAGGCGGTTGCCTTTGGTCAAATTGTACAGTGGGATAAAAATAAATTGAGTCATATCCTTAAAGGTATGGAACTCAACTACGATCCCAAATCAATTAATGAAAGAATCGAAAAAGCCAAGAACTGGTTAGAGAAATACAATAATGATCAAGTAATAAGAATCCTAGATCAAATTAATTTTGTTTATGTTAATCAAATGAATCCTGAGCAAAAAGAACAGGTAAATTCTTTAATGGAATCATTGAAAGAAAAGGAAGACCTTTCAATAAAAGAATTAGATACAATAGTTTATGCTATCCCAAAAAAGGAAGAACTATCTATTAAAGAAAATGCTCCCCTTCAGAGGGCTTTCTTTAAAGATGTCTATAATCTCCTAATCGGAAAAGATACGGGTCCCAGACTATCAACCTTTCTCTGGGCAGCCGATCGAAAGAAAGTTATCAATCTCTTGGATATAAAAAAAGGCTCCTAAGAGCCGTTATATAATCTAAGCTGTCATTTGTTTTTTAACCTTCATCAGTGTGATTAAAACACTTCGTTCTTGCTCGGTAAGTTTTGATTCGATGTATTTTATCGTCTCTTTTATATCCGGTATAAAAACATATTCTAGAGCGTTAACACGACGTCTAGTTTTTTCAATTTCAAAAGCAAGTAATTTCGCTGAATGTTCAATCTGAGCTAGGTTAACCATTTTCCTTAAAACACTGGAGAAAGTTTCAGTCGCCTCATCAAGGTCTGATGGAGTTTGAGTCAAAGAATAGGCAACAGGAATATCTTCTTCTTTGTAATCAAAAATTGGAATGTTTACTCCCATAACATTCTTTGTGTCCGCTTCTAGGCTTATCTTTTTTCTTGGCACTAGTAATGCTTCTTCTATTTTCCAAGGAGAAGCTGAAGCAGAAGCAAAAAGAAATCCCTCAAAAGCTCTTTGAAGCTCTGGCTCTATTTCTCTTCTAATCTGTCGAGCCTCTTTAATGATTTGAATAAATTCTTTCATTAAACCATCTCTCTTGTCTTTAAGAAGTTTGTGTCCTTGCTCTGCTGTCTTAAGCCTTTTCTTAAGCTTAAGCATCTCCATTCGTGTTGGATTGACTGCGAGCTTTGACATAATTATTTAGTAGACAAATATTTTTTAATATGTTCGTCCTTTACTCTTTTCAATTCAGATTTAGGTAAGATTGATAAAAGATCCCAACCGATAGTAAGGGTTTCTTCGATGGAGCGATCTTCATCTCTTCCTTGCTTTACAAACTTTTCTTCAAAGCTATTGGCAAATTCAAGATAATTTTTATCAACAGCTGAAAGAGCTGCTTCTCCTAAAATCACCGCCAATTCCCTAACTTCTTTTCCACGAGCATAAGCAGCAAAAAGTTGATTAAGAACGCTTGAATGATCTTCTCTTGTTTTTCCTTCTCCAATACCCTTATCCTTCAACCTTGATAGAGATGGTAAAACATCTACACAAGTTTGAATTCCTTGTCGATAAAGTTCACGAGAAAGCATAATCTGTCCTTCAGTAATATATCCGGTTAGGTCTGGAATCGGATGAGTTTTATCATCTTCAGGCATGGTAAGGATTGGTATTTGAGTGATTGATCCTTTTTTTCCTTTAACTCTTCCAGCTCTTTCATAAAGAGTTGAAAGGTCAGTATAGAGATATCCAGGATAACCTCTCCTTCCAGGAATTTCTTTTCTTGCTGCTCCAATTTCACGCAAAGCTTCACAATAGTTAGTGATGTCAGTTAAGATAACCAAAACATGCATGTCTTTCTCAAAGGCTAAATATTCAGCAGTGGTTAATGCCAAACGAGGTAAAGTAATACGTTCCACTACTGGATCATTTGCTAAGTTTAAAAAAAGAACAGCTCTTTCAATTGCACCAGTTTTTTTAAATTCTTCGATAAAGAAATTAGCTTCTTCAAAAGTAATACCCATAGCCCCAAAGATAACAACAAACGGATTCTTTTCAGATGAACCTTCTTCACTTTTTACCTTTGCTTGACGAGCGATTTGTGCAGCAATATCTGAATGCGGGAGACCAGCTCCTGAGAAGATAGGAAGTTTTTGTCCTCTAACTAAGGTATTCAATCCATCAATCGTTGAAATTCCAGTTTGAATAAAATCATTAGGATAATCTCTAGCATAAGGATTTAAAGGAATACCATTAATGTCCATTCTTTTTTCTGGCACAATCTCTGGGCGTCCATCCTTTGGTTTTCCTGAACCATTAAAAACCCTTCCCAACATATCGGTAGAAACACCGATTTCCATAGTCTTACCTATAAACCGGGCTTTTCCAGACTCTAGGTTAATACCACGAGTATCCTCAAACATTTGAACAACCGCTTGGGTATCAGTAATTTCAAGAACTCTACCCCTTCTTATTGAGCCATCTGCTAATTCTACCTCAACTAGCTCTTCATATTTTACGTCGCTGACCTTATCTATGATAAGAATAGGACCGGCAACTTCTTTTAATGTTTTGTATTCTTTGATCATTTGACTTATTGGTTATTTGTTGATTCTTTAATCTCGTTAATGATCTCCTTGAATTTATCAATTTCACTCTCGGGAATAAATTTGATCTTTCCAATTCCTTCTCTTACCGGAAGACCAATAACATCTTTCAATGGCCTTCCGCTGTCTAATAACGAAATTGACCTTTCATGCAATTCTAAAATGACCTTTAGCATCCAAAACATTTTTGTAAGACTAGTGTAAGTATCAACATCATCAAAAGCATTTTGATGCAAGAAGTCTTCTCTAATAGACTGAGTGGTCGCTAAAATTAATTGTTCTTTTGGTGAAAGCGCATCAACGCCGACTAATTGAACGATTGATTTTAATTCATCTTCTTTTTGAAGTAATCTCATGGCAGTAGCACGCATTTCAGGCCATTCTTCTCCAGCTTCTTTCTTCATAAAATTATTAAGATCATCAGAATAAAGGGAATAACTTGTTAGCCAGTTAATAGCAGGGAAGTGTCTTGCATATGCAAGCTTACTATCTAATCCCCAAAAAACCTTCACAACTCTGAGCGTGTTTTGGGTAACTGGTTCTGAAAGATCTCCTCCTGGAGGTGAAACTGCTCCAATCACAGTAAGCGAACCTTCACGATTAGATTTATCTCCAAGACAAATGACTCTTCCCGCTCTTTCATAAAAAGCTGCGGTCCTAGATCCAAGATATGCTGGATAACCTTCTTCACCAGGCATCTCTTCAAGACGTCCTGATATTTCTCTCATAGCTTCTGCCCAACGTGATGTTGAGTCAGCCATTAAAGCTACCTTGTATCCCATATCTCTAAAATATTCTGCAATTGTTATGCCGGTATAAATAGAAGCTTCACGAGCAGCTACAGGCATATTTGAAGTATTAGCAATCAAGATTGTTCTTTTCATTAAAGATTCTCCAGTACGCGGATCTTTAAGTTCAGGGAATTCTTGTAAAACATCGGTCATCTCATTTCCTCTTTCGCCACATCCGATAAATACTATAATATCAGCATCGGCCCATTTAGCTAATTGGTGTTGAACTACAGTTTTTCCACTACCAAAGGGTCCGGGAACACAAGCTGTACCACCTTTAGCAACTGGGAAAAAAGCATCGATTACTCTTTGTCCGGTAATAAGGAGCTGGTCTGGTTTAATTTTTTCTTTTATTGGTCTAGGTTCACGAATAGGCCAAATCTGAATCATTGGAATATTTTTGTCTCCTTTTTCAGTTTTTATCGTAGCCACTGTTTCTTCTACAGTAAAACTTCCCTCTTTTATATCAACTATCTCTCCTTTTACAAAAGGAGGTACCATTATTTTATGAGGAACTAAAACTGTTTCCTCCACTTCACCAAGAATATCTCCCCCACTAACAATATCTCCAATATTAACATTGGGCTTAAAACTCCATTTCTTCTCACGATCGATACCTGGAACTTCAACTCCTCGGGCGATATAATCACCACTTTCCTTGTAAAGCAAACTTAATGGCCTTTGTATGCCGTCGTAGATAGACTCAATTAGTCCCGGTCCAAGCTCTACTGAGATGGGTTTCTTGGTTAAAAATACTGGTTCTCCTGGACCAACACCTGAAGTATTTTCATAAACTTGAATAGATGCTTGATCATCTTTAAGCTCAATTATTTCTCCAACAAGTTTTTCATCACCAACCTTGACCACATCGTACATTTTAGCTTCATTCATTCCTCGAGCAACAACTAGAGGTCCTGAAACCTTAACGATTATTCCTTTTTTTTCTTTTGTTTCCTCCATATTAATATATATTGATTATTTTTCAGAAAATATATCGGATCCCACAGCCCTTTCAATCATTTGCCTAAGTTCTTGCTCAGCAATCGATTTTTTACTTCCAATACCGGGGATCATCATAAGGGCCGGTAATGGTTTTTCTTCAAATTCCTTTATCTGATCTCTCAATTCAGTAAACCAATCTTCAGTTAAAAGAAGTAGGGCATATTCATCGCTAGAATAAACTGAAAGGAAAGATTTCTCTGCTTCCTCTTTATTTCTTACTCCAAGAAGGTCAATGCCTAATGATTTAAATCCCTTAATTGTTTCTGGATTTCCGATAATAGCTATTTTCATAATTAAAAAACGTTTCTTATTCTTTCTTTTATGATAATCGGTTCTACTCCGTTAAGTCTTGCGGTCATTATCAATCTAATATTACGAAAAGCAATTTCTTTGGCTTTGATATAAGCAACAATAACTTCTGGTCCAAATGATATTTTTCTAGCTTCTTTTAAATGAGCTAATAAAACATCATCGACTGCTTTCTCAAATTGCCATAATTTTCGTTCAGCAAAATAATTTTCAAATATTTTTAATTCAGATCTGGTTAGCTTTGATTTAAGATATTCAACAACCTTATCATCTTTTCCTTCCTGTAATTCGGCTAATTTTTTACTAGAAATATTTCCTCCCGATATATGTAAATCTTTAATATTATCTTTTACCCTCAATGCTAATCTTAAGTTTGAAAAATCAATCTCTGAAATAAGGAGCTGGGTTATAAAATTACTTTTTATTTTCTTTGTATAACCAATCAATGTATTGAAATATTCTTTATCGCAGATTGGATCTACTTTATCCAAGGAAGGAGCTTTTATTATCTTATCTAATGACTTGGTAAATAATTCGCTAGCTAATGACTTTCGGTCTTCGTTCATAATATAGTTCTCAATATCTTTTGCCTCAAACACGCCAAAGGGAATAATTTTTTCTTGATAATCACTCTTACCTTCCATTTTTGATTTTAATAATACTTTTATATTATGAAAATCATTCTTTATAAAAAGGAATTCGAACAGCTTTGGATCGGGAGATACTTGTTTTGCGAAGTCGCGCATTTGAATCATATCTGCATAGATTGCTTTCTCAAAATCATGAGGTTGAATGTTTAAAAGATTATCCGAAAGGTCAGTATCATTAAATACTTGAAAGGATTTTTCAGCGCTCTCGGCATCAACCATACGATCAATGTCTACCTTATCTGGAAGACTTTTCTCTAAAACCCTTATTTTACCTGATGCAAAAGGATAAGACATAATTAGGAATTAAACAATATTTTAACTACTTCCATATCAACTTCTTTTTTAAAATTATTTATTATTGATTCAAAAGTATTGTCTACCTCTAATTTACTGGTTTTAGCAATAAATCCACCTTGAGAATTAACTGTTCCAGCAATTTGCACTCCCTTTCCTTGGAAAAATTCGCTTGTCTCATTCTCTCGTTTATCAGCAATAAAAATTTCAAGACCACTCTTGTCTGAAATTTTTGACCAAAACTTGTCTAATAATTTCAAATAATCTTCTTTTTTAAGATTAGAAAGTTCGCCGAAAACTTTTAAATAAACATCGTCTATGACCTTTAGCTTTCTTTCTGTAATCTTATCCTTGGTTTCTCCTTTAAAATCAAAGCGAGCCTTTTCAATAATAGACTTTTTTTGTTTTTCAGCTTCAGCTAAAATCTCTTTTTTCTTTCGATCCAACTCACGAACTCCTTTCTCTTCTATATGAGAAATAGCTTTTTTTGTTTCGGCCTCTATCTCTTTCACCTTTTCTTCTGCCTCAACTTCTATTTTTTTGATGATATCTTCTAATGCCATTTTAAATAATTAATCTTAATGGTCCGGCCCAATATAATTCGGCCGGATTAATAAAACTGGTTATCCTAGATTTATTCCGTTAATCATAAGAATAGTTGCTAGAAGACCGATAACTGCGTAAGTCTCTACCATTGCGGAAAGAATGATAGCTTTACCACTTTCAGCTGGTTGTTTAGCAATAATGCCCATACCAGCAGCAGATACTTTTCCTTGAAATATCCCAGAGGTTAGTCCTGTAAAAGCAATTGGTAGGCAAGCAAAAAATATTCCCCATCCCTGGGCAAGTGTTAATTCGGGTACTACTCCTCCTAAAAGACCTATCTTCTGAAGAGCTATAACTGCTCCTAGAAAACCGTAGATGCCCTGAGTTCCGGGAAGAGCTTGAAGTAAAAGTACTTTTCCGAATTTTTCTGGCTCTTCGGAAACAACTCCAGAACCAGCCTGTCCGGCAAGTCCAATTCCAATTGAAGATCCAATTCCAGAAAAAATAACGGCCAATGAAGCTCCCAGCATAGCTATTGCGATTCCTTCAGTCATGTTTTTATAAATTATTTTATTATTATTTTTAATCGACCTTAATTTTAATCATCGATAATCTCAACAAATTTTAAATTTCTTCGTAAAGGATTAAAATTCCTCCCCCCTCCATCCATAAATTTTGGGAAAAACTCTACAAACTGTAATCTCCCAGAGTGAATAAAAGCACCAAGCGTATTTATTACAATATTAAAAGTGTGTCCACTAATCAATATCGCTAAAGCGACTACAGGTCCAAGATAAGGAATCATTTCTCCAGCAAGACTTGCGATCATATTAATGACCATGGCAATAATACCGGTGGCTAGTCCTAGTGCTAACAATCTTGAATAAGAAAGAACATCAGAGAAATAACCAATTAGCCCGTAGAGGCTTCCAATTCCAGCTCCAATCTTAAGTAATGGGTTTGAATACTTTCTTCCTCCGGCAAAAATTACTCCTAAGAGCCCAATCCAGAAAACTATCATAATAAAGTTATCATAAACATCGCTTATTAGTCCAGTATTAAGACCTATAAATAAACAAATGGCGACCAAAAAAAAGACCCAAGTGGCATCATCAAAAATTGCATCTTTTAACTTCCCATTCTTAACCTTCCAGTAAAATGATACCATGATACCGAAAATGACTTGAAAAATTCCTATTGCTAAACTAAGTATTAATACGGTGATCGGGTTTTCAACTGGATTAATCAACTGAATTTTAGAAAAAAATGCCGGCATTAAATTTACATCTATTCCAAACCATCCCCCAAACAAAGCTCCTACAAAAAAAGTTACAAAACCCCCATATCCAAGGAGGCGGATCATTTTATGTGTTGATTTGGGAACCTTTAACACTTTGATGGCTAAAAAGGAAAGGGCCATGAGAATTAAACCATAGCCAGCATCAGTAAGACAAAGAGCGAAAAATAAAATAAAGAATGGTGCTAGAATTGGAGTCGGATCAATTTCATTGTACTGAGGAAGACCATAAATCTTAGTGACTGATTCAAATGGCGACCAAAAAGAAGTATTATCTATATTAACGGGCCTTTCTTCTCCCTCTTTAGGTTCCAAAGTTTCAACATGAATAACGTCAGATATACCTTTTAGTTCGGCCATCAACTTTCCAATAAACCTCTCTTGAACCCATCCGGTTATGGCAAAAACCTTATCTGTTTCATATATTTCAGAATTAGCATCGGCCTGATCCTTTTTTGTGTTTAAAATATCAAAGATAATCCTTAAATTATTTAATTCTTTAGCTAGTTCACGAGTATCTTTTTTAATCTCTTCTCTCAAAGAACTCTCTTTTTTTATCAGAGATTCTAACATAAAGATTGACTCTCTTGGCATCATGCCAGGAAAGGGAATTTCTTTTTTTTCAAAACCAACCTCATCTAAAATACTATCCACTTCCTTGATTTTTTTATCAAAAACAACTTCTAGGTGAACGTTTTTCTCCTTTCGATCAATAACTCGAGTATTAGTAAGTTTAAACTTATTTAACTTCTGAACAAGAACAATGTAATCCTTTTCTGAGATTGTCCCAAAAATGAACCTAATATTCTCAGTTTCCCTAGTCGAGGGATTATTATCAAGGGCTATCCAAGGTGAAAGAAGATCGATATTCTTTCTTGCCTCGTCTTCCTTGCTCAAAGACTCATTTAATTTACTTTCTAAATCCAGAGCCTTTGAAACTGATTCTTTGTAAGGAAATGAGCCTAAAAAATTAGGGAATTCTTTTTCCTTAATTTTTATCTTAGCTCCTGATATTTTATCCATTAAGGATGTTTTTTCATCTGAGAATTGACTTAGAAAATCAATGGCAAATTTTACCCCAGCAAAGTCATAGTCCAAACCAGAATCAGAATAAGATTTTTCAGCATCACTCTTGATGACCTCAAAAACTCCCCTTCTTTGTAAACAATCAAGGACATTCTCCTCGTCCTCCTTAAAGCCTATTATTCTTATTTTACTAACTTCTATTACAGCCATTATTTAATCAATTTATCTAAAATAAAAGATGTCGCCCGCTTTATGTTTTGCCTAGAACTACTCTCAAGATCTATTATTTCCTTAGTTCTTTTTTCAACCTCTCTCTTTTTAGCTCCCTCGGCCTCAATCTTAGCCTTTTCAATAATCGAGCTAACTTCCAACTTTAAATCATTTGGAAGCCTCTTGATGCTCTCTTCCAGCTTTTCTTGAGCCTTTAAAAGCTCCCCTTCTCTTTTTTTTTGAGCATCAAAAACCATTGATACTGCTTTTTGTTCTACCTCTTTTATTAAGTCTATAGTTTCCATATATAAATTATTATAAAACAAAACCGATTATAATACAAAAATCTTGATTTAGTCAA
>BBPG01000316.1_pt2 | contig 30066 bp, 32 predicted proteins | sample 1343651 | NCBI WGS metagenome assembly BBPG01 (sample SAMD00019091, study PRJDB2971) | groundwater metagenome | biome: freshwater biome; feature: mineral spring; material: ground water | place: USA: CA, Sonoma | collected 2012-06 | depth surface m | reverse complement strand
GTTTATTTGACAAATTGCCTTTTTGGTATTCCTCAGCTGAGTCGCACCAGAAATTTTCTGCATATGGCTACAAGTAATTCCCCTCTTGTAAAGAAGTGTCTGTAAATACCCCCCGTCAGGCCGAGCCTGCTATCTTCTTTACATCTGATCAGGCTTGTCTTGGGGATTTTTGAATTTTCCATCCCATGATTATATTCGTGTTAAGACAGGTGCAACGGGGATACTTTTTCCTAAATAGTTGATTCTGTCTTACCTGTGTTTTTCACCTTTTCAAATTCCAATCTTATCTCTTTAACCTCTTGAGGTAATTTCCAGCACACAATATTCCCATTTTCTACAGGGTTAATTTCTACATTATCTGTCTGTCCGCCAAAGGGTTGAGAATTTTTTATAACATAACAGGAGGGAACAAAAACATATATCTTCCCCTCTATATCTGCCTCACCTGTAAGTTTTATACTAATAGAATCTTCTTTTGTCTCTATCGCCTCAACATCAACAAAGCCTTGCAGGATATGTCTTGTTGTTCCAATAAATTGAGGAACATCAAGGGATGGCCTTATACTGAGAATTTTAGAACAATGCGGTTCTAATAAAAGGCTTATACTATTACTATGGGTTCCAAGAAATCTTCCGTCCCAGTACTCAAACACCATATAAAAAGAATTTTCTTTTAAACCAATCTTTGAAAAATCAATCTGTATCTGTTTCGGTTCATCATCCCAGTTCAAAGCAGCAACAACATGATAATCTTCCCATCCTGCTGAAAGAAAGATGTCAAGCAAGGAAGGCATATGTCCTTCAAACATATCAAGGGGTCTTGCACAAATACCAAGTATGGGGAAAAGTCCTTTTATAAGATTTAATTTATCAGTCTCTGTATCTGCAATAAATATACTGTTGCTTAACATACCTGAAACGGTTACCAAAAATTTTATTTCATTTTCATTTAAGTCTACATTATTAGTTTTTAAAAAGCTCGCCTCATTTATCCATACTCTTTGATGAAGATACCAATTCAATATATTCTGTTTTAACTGTTCTTTTATTTCATTCCATTTGAACCTTAAAGGATGACCGATGATCGCACTGTCAAAAATATTTTTTTCAAATACAATACTTGGACCTTTTAAAATACCGCAAGCAGCAATATACAGTTGTTGCGGCGCCAGACTTCTTATAAAAGACATTCCTTCAAGATATGAAATAACAGGCAAAATACCATTATCAAACCTCTTTGCTTCAATTGCCTCATAATCAAGAAGGTCAAGCCTTAAAGAGTCAAATCCCCATTCATTTGTTATTTTCTCAATAAGTTTTTTTATCCATTCCTTTACATCAGGATTTGTGATATCAAGAACAAAGATACCATCTTTTTCAATATTGTTCTGATTCTCATCTTTCAAAAGCCACTCAGGATGTTCTTGTGCAGTGCTTGTGCTTTTTGAAACACAGAAAGGAGAAAACCAGAGACAGGGAATGAATCCCTCTGCCTTTAGTGTATCTGTTAGGTGTTTCATCCCTTGCGGAAACCTTTCCTGGTTCGGTTCCCAGTCCCCTGTCTGTTTTTTCCACCAGTGGTCTACCTGCACATACATAATGGGAATTACCTGCCTTATCTTTTTGGCATACTGGATAATATTATCTTCATTTATATTCTCAACCGGCAAATCCCTGCCCGACCAACCAACAGGTATAATCCTTTTCAGGTGTAATTTTCTCTTTGATATAAAATTTGCATACATTTCCATTCCCTGCAAAATATTTTCAAACACCCCCACAAATACTGTCTGACTGTGTTTTTTATCATTTTCCATTGGTCTTGATACAGACTCAATATTTACATTTTTATCTATTTTTTGCATTAAAATTTTATCTGTTCCGGTTCCGATGCCTGTCCAACCTATAACACTTCCCACATTTGAGTCTGCATCCGAAATTGCAACTATATCAGATAAGGAGATTTCTTTCTTATCAATTTCTGATAAAGAAACAACTTTGGAATCACTAAATACAAAGAGTTTTCCCTTCCCAAATATCGGACCTTCAAATTTTTTACAAGAAAAACACAACGGCAGGAAATCAAAACTCCCTTCAACTGAGGATTTTAATTTTATAAAAACAAATGGCAGACTTTCATATACTGTAACCTGAAATATAAAGGAAGGAAGGCTGTTGCCTTCATGAAGTATATTAAGGCTTATACATTTCCCCATTGAGTCTGTAATATCTTCCGGCTGTATCCAACCTCTTCTGTATTCAAGGGATGTCAAAAAATCTTTTGGAGAATTGTCTTTATATATCCTTAATCCGGACTGGCAAGCAAAAATACCATTTTCTTTTTTTTTCTCTATCGCACATCCCCATATCCCCTCTCTTAAATCAAATGCAAACCTGATAAAATCATTCCAGATATATATACTATAATTTTTTGCCTCCCAATTTTTCCATTCCATTCTGTTTTTCTCCTTTCACTACTTTTATATCTGCTTCTTTAAGTAAACTTCTGGCAAATTTATCGGGATAGTCTCCAAGTATCACAACTTTTTTTATACCTGCATTGATAATCATTTTTGCACACATAACACAGGGATGATTCGTAGAATAAAGAACTGCCCCCGCAATGGGCACACCATACAGCGATGCCTGTATTATTGCATTCATTTCCGCATGAAGGCCTCTGCACAGTTCATGTCTTTCTCCGGAGGATATTTTTAATTTTTCTCTGAGGCAGCCAACAACCTCACAATGTCTGATGCCCGATGGAGCACCGTTATAACCGGTTGCAAGCATCCTCTTGTCCTTCACAATAACTGCCCCAACCTTCCTTCTTAAACAGGTTGAACGGCTACTTACTATGGATGCTACACTCATAAAATAACTATCCCAACAGGGCCTTTTGTATTTCATAATAAAAGAAACTTTGAGGTAAGATGTTTTACTTCTGTTCTTATCTTTTTTTTTATTTTTTCATCACCAATATTCTTCAAAACCTTATCTATCATCCCTGAAATTATGTTTGCCTCTTCTGTGCCCATACCCATTGTTGTAATAGAAGGAGTACCTATCCTTATCCCGCTTGTAAGTGCAGGAGGTCTCTTATCATATGGTATCTGGTTTTTATTGACAATGATAAAACACTCATCAAGTGCATTTGCGGCATCTTTCCCCGTAATATTTTTATCTGAAAGGTCTACAAGCAACATATGGTTATCTGTGCCGCCGGATACAATTCTATAACCCTTTCGGCTTAAACTGTTGGCAATCTGCCTTGCATTTTCTATCACCTTTTGCTGATACTGTTTAAATGCAGGCTGCATAGCCTCTTTGAAACAAACCGCTTTTGCTGCAATTATATGCATAAGAGGTCCTCCCTGTATGCCGGGAAATACCTCCTGGTCAATCCTCTTGCCAAACTCTTTCCTGCATAATATAAATCCCCCCCTTGGACCTCTTAATGTCTTATGTGTGGTAGATGTTATAAATTCTGCATACTTAACAGGACTTATGTGTAGTCCTGCACTGACAAGCCCTGCAATGTGTGCCATATCAACAAGAAGATATGCACCTACGGCGTCACATATTTTTCTAAATTTTTTAAAATCAATAATCCTTGAGTATGCCGATGCACCTGCAACTATCATCTTTGGCTTTTGTTTTTTTGCAATTTCAAGAATATTATCATAATCAATATGTTCGGTATTTTTGTCAACGCCATAACCTATAAAATTAAAAAATCTTTTTGAAAAATTAAGTGCATGCCCATGTGAGAGGTGACCTCCACTTACAATATCCATTCCAAGAATAGTGTCGCCCGGTTTAAGCATTGAAAAATAAACTGCCATATTGGCAGACGAACCGCAGTGTGGTTGAACATTTGCATACTCGGCACCAAAAAGTGTACATGCCCTTTCTATTGCAATACTTTCAATCCTATCAACATTCTGACAGCCCTTGTACCAGCGAAGATGGGGATACCCTTCTGCATATTTATTTGTGAGCACAGAACCAGCCGCATCAAGAACGGCACTGCTTGCATAGTTTTCCGATGCAATAAGATTAACCTGTTCATTCTGCCTTTTAATTTCATCTTCTATTGCATTGTATATACTTTTATCAATATCTTTCAATGGTTTTAAAATTTGTTTCACTTTTCTTTTTCCTCTATTTCTTTTATCTGTTCAATCCTTTCTGTATATCTTGGCACTTTTCCTCCAAGAAAACCCGCACTAAGCCATTCATCAACAATCTCTTTTGCTTTTTTTAAACTCGTAAATTTACCCGAAAGCACAAGGATATTTGCATCGTTATGCTGTCTTGATAAACGGGCACAAGTTTTTGAATTACACAGCGCCGCTCTTATTCCTTTTACCTTGTTTGCAACAATTGTCATTCCTATGCCGGAAGTGCATACAAGAATTCCTCTTTTATATTTTCCTGAACGGACACTCTTTGCAACCCTGTATGCAACTTTCGGATAATCGCAAGGTCGTTCTGAAAATGTTCCGAAATCTTTTACAATATGAACCCTTTTAAGATACACAAAAATCTCACTTTTTAGATTATAACCGCCGTGGTCTGAACCCATTGCTATTTTCATAATTTTTTAATTAATTTTCTTAAAGCACTTTCTATCATTAACCTGCACTCTTCATAGACCTCTAACGGCTTCCTAAGCGGATCAGGAATTTCAAGACTGTTTTCTTTTTTATCAGACTGTCTTAAAAGCCAGGTTTTATTTAGTGCATTCTGTGAAATTGAACAAACTGCTTCAATGTGTTTGACCTCCATAACAAGTATAATATCTGCTGATAGAACCATCTGCTTTGTCAATCTCCTTGACCTGTGATTGGAAATATCTATACCTATCTGCTGCATTACTTTTATTGCCTCATCTGTCGGAGGTGTTCCATCTGTTGCATATATTCCGGAAGATAAAACCTTTATATTTGTAAAATAAGGTTTTTCAGATGCATTTTCTAGAAGTATCTTTTTTAAAAGTCCTTCTGCCATAATGCTTCTACAGGTATTACCTGTGCACACAAATAAAATATTATTATAATGTATTATCATTAAAAGTTTATTATAATCCTGTACCTTTTTCCTGTCAATGAGAAAAAATCGTAGATTGTGGGAATGTGTAAGACATCCCCACATGTGGTATACTTCTGGTAAAAGGAAGGCTTAAGAAGACGAACCGGGCCGAGGTGACTAAAAAAAACAAAAAAGGTTTAAAAAATTATCCTTTTATGATAATATATAGGCAAGTATTTATAGAGACCGATGGTCTTGAAATTGGTTATAAGTAGAACAGTTATTAATAAGAAAACAGGAAATGTTACGCTTTTTGCATTTGATAAAGAACAGGGATTAAGTGAGCATATTGCTTCTTATGATGCACTGATGTAGGTTATTGACGGTAAAGTTGAGATTAAAATATCCGAGAAACAACATAATCTAAAATCAGGACAGATAATAATTATGCCAGCCGGCAGTTTTTATTCTTTGAAAGCAATTACAAGCCTTAAAATGTTGTTAACAATGATAAGGTCAAAAAAATAATGAAACCTTTATACAAAAAAATAAAATGTACAGCAAATTATTTGCTAACTGTTTCCCTTTTGCTTTCCGGTTGCATACCCGCAAGACGAGTCTATACTCCCCCTCCTAGACAGGTCTATACTCTTCCTAAAACCCGTGATGGTTTTTATTATACCGTTAAGAAAGGTGATACATTATTTTCAATATCAAGAGCACACAATATTAAAATGCAAGATATAATTGACAGAAATCATCTCCCGGATCCAGGAAAATTAGAGATAGGACAAAAACTGTTTATACCCTTAACCCAATCATATATCTGGCCTGTAAGAGGGCGGGTAGTAAATTTTTTCGGAGAATCAATGCCAGGTGGGATTAAAAATAGGGGCATAAATATTAAAGCGCCTGAGGGAAGCAGAGTTGTTGCTTCCAGAGAAGGAAGGGTTGTATTTTATGAAACAAATTTTAAAGGACTTGGAAAAGTAATAATTATTGAACACAGTGATGGCTATAGAACACTGTATGGCTCTAACAGAGAAATATATGTGAAATTGAATGATTATGTTAAACAGGGACAGCTCATATCAACCGTAGGAAATACTGGAAGAAAAGGTATACCCCACCTTCACTTTCAGATAAGGAAAGGGCACGCCCCCGTAGACCCTTTATTGTTTTTACGATAACTGGTAATTATGGCCAATGTTTTTGTCGGTAGAACTGAAGTATCAAATAACCTTATTAAAAGATTGAATGGTTTTCAAGAAGGATATAGACAGAATATAGCAATAATATCAGATACGGGAATCGGGAAAACGACATTGATAGAAAACCTTCTTTCCGATGCCAATAAACAAATATTTAATATTTTTATAATAGATGTCCGAGAAACAGACTTGTTTAGCAGTATATGTTTAAGGACAAAAAACTTTTATCTATCAGATATAAAACAGACCAATAACCTGCTGGAAAGTGCAGTATCATTATCAAAAAGTGGTGAAAACACCAAAGCATTTGAAAAAATATTACAGGTCTCATCAATCCTTTCCAAAATAACAGGTAAAAAAACATTATTTATAATTGAAGATTTTGACTTGCTTGAAAGATTCAACATCCACCGTTTGTTTGAAAGGCTCAGTAAGACCATAATGGTTGAGAAAGACACAATGATTTTTCTTACAAGTTCAAGGCAGAAAACTGCAAAACACATACTCTCAAAAAAATTTTCACTATTGTTCGGTAATTTTGAAATTCTTCATCTGCAACCATTTTCTGTTTCAGAATCAATGCACTATATAGATACTTATTTTAAGAATACAGGTGAAGATATTAAAAAATTTCTGATATATCTTACACTCGGATACCCGTTATATCTTAAAACACTTTCTGGTCTTCCTCTGATAAACTGTGATACAATCTCTGAGAGCCTCTCCTCTGCCTCTTCCTCTGTGTATCAAATCTTCAAAAGAAAAACAGAAACAGAAGGAAGAGAACTTGATACAGTTGGTTTTAATATACTTAACATTATCTGCAATGGCACTTCTAAAATATCAGATATTATAGAACTATCAAAATGCACAAAAAATGGATGGGCAAAAAATATTAAGATGCTTGAGGATATTGGCTGGATAAACAGGTTTGGAAATTTCTATACAATATCTGTCCCGCTGTTCGGTGTATGGCTATCGCAGATATTTGTACCTGAACAAAATTCACCCTTTATTTATCCTGGAAAGTTCTATAAAGATGCTCATTGTTATATTGAAAAGGTCAGGGAAGATTTCTTTAAAAATTGTTCAAGAAAACCAGAAGACATATTAAAATCTGCAATCTGTTGTTTTAATGGAGAAAAAATAGGTTTTGAAGATGAATATATAGAAATACCGAAATTAGAATCTCTGTCTATAGATTATCTAAACGAATCTATATCCTGTATCACAGGAAAAAATAATAAAAAAGATTGGTTTTTCCCTGTATCAAATAAATTTGTAGAGGAGAAAGACATAGAAACATTTCTAAAATGGCTGCCGGTAAAACCCAAAAAATGCAGAATAGAATGGTTAGCATTAAACAGTATAGGGCTTAATGCAAGAATCGTTGCAAAAGAAAGCAGGATAAATATAAGAGAAATTGAATGGATAAATCTTGCACTGAGGTGTCAGAATATAATGCCAATAATATGAAAATAGGGGTTCTTTCCGATATACACATACATAAGGGTCAACAAACCTTGCCCAAAAAGCTTGTAGATGCATTATATCTTGTGGATATGATACTGATGGCAGGTGATTTTGTAGATGTTTATGTTTTAAATTTATTCAAATCACTTCCCCATCTTGAAGCAGTCCATGGCAATATGGATTCATCTGAAATTATAAATATGTTTTCTTCAAAAAAAATAATAAAGGTTGAAGAAATAAAAATAGGACTTATACACGGCAACGGACATCCACAGGAGCTACCCGAAAAGGTTATGAAGGAATTTGAAAAAGACTGCGTACAGGTAATCGTATTCGGTCATTCACACAACCCTTATAATCGGATAATAAACGGGGTTCTGCTTTTTAATCCTGGAAGCCCGACAGATAAAATATACTCTATCTATAATTCTTATGGAATACTTGAGGTTAATAAAAACAAAGTCAGAGGAAAAATTATTAGATTATAAAAGCCGCGTATTGTATTCCGTCGCCCGTAGTCTGTATTCTGTATTTTATATTTTTTAACGATATACGAAATATAAACGACAGATAATGGAAAAGGGATAAAAAGAAGGATGATATGAACGATATACCTGTACTAAATGTAAAAGGCAAAACATTGCCTGAGACTTGGGAAAAGGCAGTTTTGTTAACCTGGAAAAAAGGATTAAAAATAAAAACAGAGTATGACAAGCCAGAGGACCCTGAAAGCAGAGATGCAACAATGATAATGGTTATTGATGAGCCTATGTCAGAACCACGCATACACAGGGCATTCCCAGCAGGACTTGAGGACCTTGAGATTTATCGTCAAGAGGTTGTCTATGGCGTCCACGACCACTGGATCTGCCCCGAGGAAGGGAAATGGACATATACATACCATCAGAGGCTGTTTTCGTATCCTAATGAAAAATCTACACTGGACCAGATTTCTTATATAGTTGATAAAATTTCAAAGGTCCCCTATTCAAGAAGGGCACAGGCAATTACATGGATAGCGGGACTTGATCCAAAAACAGACGACCCACCCTGCTTGCAGAGAGTATGGTGCAGACTTTCAAGATATAAAAACAGCTGGATATTAAATATGAACACACACTGGAGGTCAAGGGATGCATATAAAGCGGCATTTATGAATATATTTGCACTCACAGACCTGCAAAAAACTATTGCAAAAAGAATACAAGAAAATATCTGTGAAAGTGTATCTGTGGGAAGATATGTTGATATAAGTGACAGTTTTCACATATATGGCTCATATTTTAAAGACTTTGAAAAGTTCTTAACTACTGTTAAAACAAGAACATGGGAAGAAAGAACATGGGGCACCGAATTTGCAGAGCCAATATTTGAAGAGGCAAGGAAAAAGATTGAAAGAGAAAAATGAAAAACATCTGGGCACCATGGAGAATAAAATACATAAAAAATACCAATAAAGAAAAAGGATGTTTCCTGTGTAATCTTTTAAAGAAAAACATTAAATTTAAAACCTCTTATATTATATGGAAAGGAAAATATACAACAGGGGTTTTAAACAAATTTCCTTACACAAACGGCCACATAATAATTGCACCAAACCGTCATATAGACACTTTAAGCAGACTTAAAAAAGAAGAAAAGATTGAGATTATGCAGGCAATGGTAAGATATGAAACCATTATAAAAAAAGCACTGAACTGTCAGGGTTTTAATATAGGTATTAATATAGGTAAGCAGGCAGGTGCAGGAGTGCCGGGACATATACATATCCATATTGTTCCAAGGTGGGAAGGAGATACAAATTTTATGTCAACACTTGCAAGTATAAGGATCATCCCGCAATCCCTATCCTCCACATGGCAAGCCATAAGAGATGCTGAAAAACAACTCCTAAAACAATCAAAAGTAGAAAATACAAATCTTCTTGATTACTCAGGGTAACTCTACGGGTCAGTTTTACCTTTTGCGTTTTGACTTTTGACTTAAAGGGGTATTACTTTAATGGAAGGATAGAACTTACGAATTTCATCATAAGGGGCTAATTGGGTGCCCGGATATCTTATTGAGGCAGTGCCAGCAGCTACTCCCCAGCGTAAAGAGGAGAGAAAATCCTCTCCCCGGGAAAGACTACAGACAAGACCTCCTAAAAGGAAATCCCCGCTTCCTACACTACTCTTTTCCAGTATACAGGGTGGTCTTATCCAGAAAGAACCTTCTTTATTCAGACCTATTGCGCCTTCTTTCCCCAGAGAGATGATTACCTTTTCTATACCGGAATTAAAAAGTCTTTGCCCCAGGGAGATACCCTCTTCTTTCTTCTCTATCTTCTTCTTAAATAGCCTTCCTAATTCATAAAGGTTCTGCTTTAGAATCTGTGGCTTTTCCGATACTCCATATTGACCAGGTTTTCCATCAACATCCAGGGCAATTTTAACTTTTCCTTTTAGCTTCTTAATAATTTTCTGATAGATATTTTCCTTTACTCCCAATGGTAGACTTCCGGAGATAATAAAAAAATCACCCTTTCTATAGGAAAAAGAGGTTATCTTTCTAAGAAGTCTGTTTATCTCTTCACTTTTAATCCTTGGCCCAGGTTCATTTAAACGGATGACCCTTCCTTTTTTCTCAAATATATTGTAGATAAGACGAACCTCCCCCACAGTCCTTACAAAGGAAAAAGGAATTCCTTTTTCAGAAAGTAGATGTTTTAATCTCTTTCCGTTTTCTCCTCCAATAAGGCCAAGAGCAAGAACCTCTCCTCCAAACTCCTTAACCGCTTTAGCCACATTGATTCCTTTTCCGCCCGGGTCTTCATAAACCTTCTTCAGCCGGTTAATGTCGTCATTTAGAATTTTAGGAAGGTAAAAGGACTTATCCAGGCTGGGGTTAAGGGTCAGGGTATAAATCATCTTAATTCGGGATCCTCCATTTCGTTTCTCCTAAAAGGATATTAGAAACAAAATTACCGATTTTTTCAATTATTGTTATTTTATCGTTTGACATATTTTTATTAAATTAAAAAATATAATATCTTATTTACAATTTTCCTCTAACCATTTATAGATATTGAAAAAATCCTCTACCGAATTAACTAATCCCGTTTTATATTTTTCAAACTTTGGTATTTTGTTATCTTTTATATGTTTTATAGAAAAATCACATTTATAAGCTCCGCTTTCTTTCCTGTGATGTAATTTTTTCCAAAGAATATCTTTTCTACATACAGCAGTAAGATATATTTCTTTTGGGGCAACATCAATAAATAATACTCCGTGAAAATCTCTTTGAGGATGTAGATTTTCGTGCTGAAATAATCCAGTTCCAATCGTAATTGTCGCAAGTTTTACTTCTATTTTTAAGCTATTAGAAATTAAATCCCAACCCTTTATTTCTTCTGTTTTGCTTGGGTTATAATCAACAATACATTTAAAATCTCTTAAGATATCAACCGCTATTTCTTCCCCAAGCTGTCCTTTTTCATCAATCATTAAAGATTGCACATCCTCATATAGACTATCGTTCCAATCAAATTGCTGTAGAGGTTTTCTTGCTTGTATGTCTTTTACTTTTTTAAGAATTATATCTGATATGCTCATATAAACAACCTGTTTTTATTCTTATCAAAATAACCTGCTTCTATAACTACATCTTTAATCAAACTTGTTCGTAGATTTAAAGCAGAATTGGTGGAATAAAATGCTTTCTTTTCCCAGTTGTGATTTTCAATTATTTTTTTTATCTCTTCCTTGTTTTTTTTGATAACTATCCCATATCCCCGTTTATTCGGTAATTCATAAAAAGAACTATATGCTTTCATACCATTAAAAGTTGTAGATGGCAAATAAACATCGCACTTTTCTATCATATCCTTGTTTCTTGTATTCGCTGGCAAACCGCCATCTGATAAAGAATATATCTCAATAAAATTATTACAAGTTTCAGGTCGTTTTTTCTTTATTTTGTCAGTATTTATTTTAGTCCAAACCTGAAACACGGTATTTATTTTTACATCTGTGCCATCAGGATAAATAAATGAGTCCGATGGTAAATATTCGTTATGGGCTAATTTATAACCTATAACTCTTTTACCAGCAACACCCTTGCCATCACTATTAAAAAGTTGAGGTAAAATAAAAGCTACCATATCTGCGTATTGATAAGATTTATTGATAAAAGAGAGGGCAAGGTTTCCTCTTAATCCAAACGGTGGATTTCCGATTACAACATACTTTTTATTTCTATTCTCGGGATACCATTTAAGATAATCGGATTTTATTATTCCTTTGTTTTCTATCCCTAAAAGTTTTTTAGGGTCTATGTCAATTCCTATCCTGCGATTTTTCGGTAAAAATTGATAGAAAGAACCGCATCCTGCTGATGGTTCAATAAAAACATAATCATCAAGATTTACCCCGATTTCCTTGGCAACCTTTTGAAAGGTTTTGTAGCACTTTTCGGCTACTTGAGGTTTTGTATAAAATTGGTCTTTCAATTTATACATATTGGGGAGTTTATTTTACTATACCAAAGATAAAAAGTGGGCAACAATAGCCAACGCTGTGGAAAACTTTTGTCAAGGGCGACAAAAACCCCTTACGTGCCGACGTGGGATACTTACCTTTATTTGCTCCTTTATTTTTTATGAATTGTAAATTGAACTCCATTTAATCCTCAAAAATAAAATTTCACCTTGAAAGAAATACTCTCCTACACATCTAATTAACCCTATTTTTCCTCTGTTTGTCAAGTGAATGTATAAGTTATACATATATGCGACATACCAGCCCTGTTTAGAAGTTTTTTACCTCTAACAGGGTCAAGTACTTTTTTAATCAAGCAATTAACCCCAATCTGTTGCAATCTTCGGTATGATTGGTTTTAGTTTTTCTTTCAAAAAACTTTCTATCTGTTCCGAATCATTCATACCAAGGCAGGTGTCTGCTATCTGTTTTGCTTCCTGTATTGTTGTAGAACGAATAATCTTTTTAATTTCAGGTATCATAATAGGACTTACACTTAATTGGTCAAGACCAAGACCTATAAGAAGAATACTATACAGCGGCTCGCTTGCCATCTCACCGCACATCCCAACCCAGATACCATTTTTATGTCCTATATCAATAACATTTTTAATCATCCTGATAACACCCGGATGTGCTGGTTTGTAAAGATATGCTACTTTTTCGTTTGCTCTGTCAATTGCAAGCGAATACTGTATCAGGTCATTTGTCCCGATACTAAAAAATTTTACATAAGGGGCTATAATGTCTGCTGTCATCACAGCAGCGGGGGTTTCTATCATCACTCCGACCTCTATATCTTTATCATATGGTAGACCTTTTGCATCTAATTCATCTTTTGCATCTTGAAGTAGTCTGCCTGCTTTGATAACCTCTTCAACATCAGAAACCATAGGATACATTATTTTAATATTTCCCAAAAAGGATGCTCTTAATATCCCTTTTAACTGCATCTTAAATATACCAGGAACCGCTAAACAGAATCTTATTGCCCTCCATCCCATGTATGGATTTGATTCAGGGGGGATATTCATCTGGGGAGCAACCTTATCTCCTCCTAAATCAAGTGTTCTTATTATTATATGGACAGGCGTAAATACAGCAGCAATTCTCTTATAAGATTCATAGTGTTCTTCTTCTGTGGGAAGATCTTTTCTGTTTAAATATAAAAACTCTGTTCTATAAAGTCCTATCCCTTCTCCTCCGTATGTAAAAACAGATGATACTTCTTCAGGAAGTTCAATATTTCCCGCAAGGACTATCTTAAAATCATCTTTTGTCTTAGAGGATAAATCATGTAAAGAAAAAAGTTCTTTTTCAAACTCTTTAAGTCTTATTTTTTCTTCTTCATATTTTGTTCTTATAAAAGAATCAGGATTGATATATATGACCCCACGATTGCCGTCTAATATGACCCAATCATCCTGTTGTATGTCGTTCGTAATATGCTCAATACCAACAACTGCTGGTATCTCCAATCCTCTTGCCATAATGGCAGTATGTGATGTCCTTGAGCCGGTTTCTGTGGCAAAACCCAGTGCCTTGTCTTTTGGCATTACGGCAATATCAGACGGAGAAACATCATGTGCTATAATAATGGCTGGCTCACTTAAATTTTTAAGGGTTTTTTTTTCTATATTGAAAAGTTTTCTTAAAATCCTTTTACTGACATCTTCTATATCAGATATTCTTTCCCTCATATATTCATCTTCAAGTTCCGAAAATGCCCTGGCATATTTTTCCATAATATCTGAAACTATATATTCTACACAAACCTTTTCATTTCTTAACCGCATAACAACCTCTTCAATGAGCATCCTATCTTCAAGAAGCAAAAGATGGGCCTCAAATATCTCAGCATGTTCAGTTCCGGTCTGTGTCTGAATATGTTTCTGTATATTTTCTATTTCTTCTCTTGTTTTAAGAAGTGCATTTTCAAATTTTGCAATTTCAAGATGTATATCCGCATCAGAAATGGGTTTGGGCAAAACAGATATTTTTTTTTCTTTCCCGACAACAAAAACCTTACCCTCCGCAATGCCAGGAGATGCCGGCATACCTTTAAACATAACATTTTCCATTCTACACCTTCTTACTCTGTTAGAAAGCCCGCCTTTGCCCCGTCCTTTTCAGCGGGGTAAACTTACTTTTTTATCCGAAATAAGTACAGCCTCAAGCTTAAGGATCGCATCTTCTGCATCTTCTCCTTCAGCCTTCAAAATAACTTTTGAACCCCTATCTGCTCCTAGCATCAAGATCCCAATAATAGATTTTCCATCTACTTCGTCTTTGCCATTTGAAACCAAAATCTTACTTTTAAATTTCTTTGCAGCCTGAACAAATATTGTTGCAGGCCTTGCATGTAGACCCTGATGATTTTGTATGATTATTTTTTTTTGTATTTTCATAAAATCTTCACTTTAATTTCAAATAAAGACCTGCTGTTTTTCTCCACTTCAAAATCCCAATAAAACATCATGCAAATCCCCTGATATGTCTTTTCAAATCCTGCCTCCGACCCGGAAACGGTTTGTATGGAATAATACCATAGGCTGCACCGCCTGTGGACGGATATATTTATCTGTTGATTATACCACACATCCTTTATATCTATTGAATCAATGCTCAACATCTGACCCATATCGTTCAATGCAGGGTCTTTTAACAGAAGGTTCAGACTTGTGCCAAAACATAATCCTCGGGCGGTTTCTTTATTTGTGATTAAATACCGTGCACGTATCTCTTTTGTATGCGGGAATAGTGTTATGCTTTTATCAATGGATACGCCAATAACCTGCTCGCCTAACGGCGGAGTCCCTGACTTGCCTAACGGTCCGCCTCGCAGAGGCGAGATCTCCCGCCCCAAAATATAGGCGAGGTCTTTGACGCCAAAGGCGGACGGATCCTTCGATGTATCGAGGTTTAGCAATCCGTCTCTTGTAAGCGAGACCGTTACAGATTTTTTCATTTTATTTATAGACTGAACCCTATAAGGGTTTTTGAGAAAATCACCTACCTCTTTATACTTGGCGCCCGAAAAATCTTCAGCCTTTGCGGTATTATAAAAAAAGTGATCCTGGAATATCCCTCGCTGATAATTGTCGTACACAAGATAATTTTCAAGACCCTGTTCTTTTACCTGCACCGATTCATGTATGCTTGATATTTTGTCTTCTTTGCCGATTGTATCCTGCTTTAATGCCTGTATTTTTGAATGATAGTCTTCTTTGTATCTTGCCAACGTATTCGCTATATTAAAACATTTATCCTTATTATCCAGTTCAATAATACTTCCGCCGTAAGAAGGTTTGATAAGAAGCCAGATGGATTTTGAATTTAGTATGACCTCATCGTTTGTGTCCTTATCTATGTCGCACTTAAAACCCTCAATCCAATCCTGACTCTTATGTTCTTCGGCATCAATCTCGCATTGCGCCTTTATCAACTGTTCATATATGCCGTGTCTTAGGTGCGAAAGATAAAGCCCCCCGAATATGCCATGCCAGTACGCACAGTTACACTGTGCCTTATATAAACTTTTTATCGCCTCACCTTTGGAACCTGCTTTTTCGCTTATGTATAACATCCTTTTGTGCATCCTGTTTGATTCTTCATATTTTACGAGATAATTCCTAAAAAATCCGCCCGACCATTTAAGCATCTCGTTGTATGTTGCACAGGGTATGTAGACCCTTCCCTGAGGAGGGAATTCTTCAAGATATTCGGAAAATGTCGCAGGCTTTAACCAGCTGTTTTCTTTTTCGATTGCGTTAAAAAATTTTTCAAGCCAACCGTTCTGATGCACCCACTGATGTGTCCCGGGCCAAACACCGAACTTCTCACCGTCATCCATTATGACGACAAGGTTGCCGTATTTTGAACTTTCTCTGATGTATTCTATTGCCTCTTCAACGGGATGAAACGGGATTAGATATCTAAGTTTTTCCGAATCGGGAAATACCGAAATTATTTTCCCCTCATCTTCCGTAATATAATAACCCGGTTTTTTTTCGGGATCTATTCCGACAATCTTTAAATGCGAATCGTCTACAACCGTGTATCCGATGCCCGCATTATGAAGCGTATTTGTTAAGTGAGGTTCCCATACCCTCTCGGCAAGCCAGAAACCCTTAGGGGCGACATTAAACCTGGCTTTTATCCATTTGTCCATCATCCTTATCTGCCCGAGCCTGTCCTTTTCAGGAATAATAGGCAGTATCGGCTCGTAATATCCCCCGCCCATTAGTTCAATCTGTTTTGCATCAACAAGCAGACCTATATCTTTTAAAAAATCCGGCTCATTTTCCTCCATCCAATCCAAAAGACATCCGCTGTAATGTAAAACTACTTTTACGGAAGGATGTCTCTTTATGATATCAATAAGAGGTTTGTATGCCCTGTCAAAGGCCCCTTTTATAACCCAGCCGAAATTACCGGTTGGTTGATGACAGTGAAATCCTAATATAAAATATGTCTCTCTCATATATAAGATCCTTTTAATTTTTTATCTTTTTTGATAAGACTTATTATAATCCGTGCAATCTTATCCGGATTATGGCGAATGCTGCCGAGGGACGGTATATCAGAATACGGTGATATATTTATAACCTCTTCTTCTATAACCCTGTATCCCATCTTTCTTATGTTTTCTATATCGGGGATAACCATTTCTGCCCTCTCGCTCTTATATCTTTCTAATATTATATTCGGAATGTGTGCCGTATTTACTATAACTGTTTGGATAATATCAGGATTTGTATGCTTAATGATTGCCTTTATATGCTCTGATGCGGTATAATGTGCAGTTTCTCTGTATTCAGTCATAACATTACATACATATATCTTTAAAGCCAATGATTGACAGATTGTATCAACAATAGAATTTATAAGAAGATTGGGTAAGATACTGCTGTATAGACTACCCGGACCAAACACTATCGCATCTGCCTGTAATAATGCTTCCAGAACATCAGGTGCTGGCTGGCAGTCGGAGGGTAAAATTTGTACCTCTTTTATCGGAATAGAGTTTTCGGTAAGATTATCTTCTCCCACTGTTTTACTTCCGTCAATATGGTGTGCAACAAGTGTAGCCCTGTCAAGCGTTGACGGTATTACCCTGCCCCTTACTGCAAGTACTTTACTTGATTCTTTTATTGCAGCTCCAAAATCACCTGTTATCTTTGTCATAGCAGTAATAAATATATTCCCAAAACTATGTTCACCCAATTGTGAACCTTTTTCAAACCTAAATTGGAAAAGATCTTGCATAAGAGACTCTGTATCTGCAAGGGCAACAAGACAATTTCTTATATCTCCGGGAGGAAGAATCCCATATTCTTTTCTCAATCTTCCAGAGCTTCCCCCGTCATCCGAAACTGTAACAACAGCAGTAATGTTTGATGTATATTCTTTTAACCCCGAAAGCAAGACAGGAAGTCCGGTTCCGCCACCTATTGCAACAATCCTCGGTCCTTTACTTAAATGTCTTTTTGTATAAATAATATCAAAAAGTTCCTTTTCTCTCTGGGGTATAAACACACCTGCAACCGAACGAACCATCTCCCTTACACCAAACGCTATTATCAAAGAACCTAAAATAATTATAGGAATTCTAATCTGCCAACCCGGTGTAAATTTAAAAAGAAAATCCCACCAGTATGCCCAGGAACCTGCAATAACAATAAGTATTCCAGCAAGGCATAAAAATCCCCATCGCTTTATCTTTAAACCGGGATATAACAACTTTGGTAATTTCACTTTCTATCATCTTCCTGTTGAATAAGTTTTATTATTTCCTGAACATCTTTTGCATTGCGTAAAGAATCTCTTATAAATTTATCTTTCAATAAACGGGATATTCTTGCCAGTGCCTTTAGATGTGGTCCAGGTGTTTCTTCGGGTGTGACAAGAAGAAAAAAGATATAAGAAGGTTCGCCATCTAAAGAATCAAAATCCACACCTTTTTTAGAGACTCCGAGGACACAGGTTAGCCTGTCCACACAATCAGATTTTCCATGTGGGATTGCAACTCCCTGTCCAATACCTGTTGAGCCAAGTGCTTCTCTGTCTAAAAGTATTTTTATAATTTTGTCTTCGATCTTCTGCTTAACATCACCCGACCGGACAAGAAGTTCTACAAGTTCCTTTATAACACCCTCCTTGTCTTTTGACCTTAAATCAAGATTGATTGCTTTTGTATTCAAAAATTCCATAATTCTCATATTCCTCCCCTTTCAAGATAAATTCCATTAACTACCATATCTAATTTACGCTTCCTTCGTACATTCCATATGTTCCATCATCTCTTTTATGGACAATATGAATCTTCCCATCCTCTTTGTTTTTAAACGCAAGTATATCTTTGGCCTCTGTTTCCATTTGAATTATTGCATCGCTGATGGTCATAAGATTTGACGGTGGTAATTGTTTTTCTATAAGAAGACCTGTGCCCACTATCTTGTTCAACAGTCTTTGTCCTTTTTGTGTTGATTTTGAGTACCTTCTTGCTTTATGTTCTCTTACCTTATCCCTAAATCTTGTAAGCCGTTTTTCTATTATGTGCATCACCTTATCAATAGATGAATACATCTGGCCTGTGGTCTCTTTGCACACAATATGAAGATGCCTGCCACTTAATATAACCTCAGCTGTTGTTCTGAACTTTTCTACTGAAAGAATCACATGTGCTTCAACAATTCTGTTAAAATGGTGTTCCAGCTTCTCCACACGAGCCTGTATATGTTGCCGTAAGCCATCTGAAACAACAAAATGCCTTCCTGTAATATTTACATTCAATTTTCTCCCTCCCTATAATGTCATGGCACCAGAGCACCAGAGCACCAGAGCACCAGTCGCCTGTCATCTTTTTTCACATTCTAAACTGCTCTCCTAAATAAATCTGCCTTGCCTTCGTGTCGTTAATAAGCGCCTCGGCTGTTCCTGAAACAAGTATCTCCCCTCTGTTAATTATATATGCCCTGTCGGTGATTGTAAGCGTTTCTCTTACACTATGGTCTGTCAATAATATGCCAAGCCCTTTGTTTTTTAATTGTTTTATAATCTGCTGGACATCAAAAACCGCAATGGGATCAACCCCGCTAAAAGGTTCATCCAAAAGAAGACATAATGGTTGTAGACATAATGCCCTTGTAATCTCAAGCCTTCTTCTTTCTCCTCCTGAAAGTGTATATGCTTTATTTTTTGCAAGATGAGATATCTTTAATTGTTCAAGAAGTATCCCCATCTTTTTTTTCCTCTCTTTTAAAGAAATATTAAGTGTTTCAAGTATTGCCATAATATTTTCTTCAACTGTAAGTCTCTGAAATATAGATGGTTCCTGAGAAAGATACCCAAGTCCAATCCTTGCCCTATGAGAAACAGAGAAACTTGTTATATCCTCCTTATTAAATATAACACTGCCTGAGTCCCCTTTGACACTTCCGACCGTGATATAAAATATTGTTGTTTTGCCTGCACCATTTGGTCCTAAAAGTCCTACAATCTCTCCCCTGTCCACGCTTATAGAAACTCCGTTGACAACCTTTCTTCCGCTATATTGCTTAATTAGATTTTTAATTTCAAGCAAACTCATATGTTGTAAAAATTTCAAACACCAAGATGCGAATTACAAATAAATGTCAAATAACAAATGTCAAATGACAAATAAATGACAAATTCCAAAGTTCAAATATCAAATAGATATCAACAGGTCATACTTTTTGTCATTTAGATTTTAACATTTGGCATTCGTCATCAGCTACCAGTCACCTGTCACCGGTCTCCTGTCAGCTATGTTCTACGATTGATCAGTGTAGCAGATCCTCTGCTGACCTGAATTATTCCCCTGGATAAAATATTAGTTTTGGTCTTTGTTTTTCACCTGTAATTGTAATCTTACCTGTATCTGTATCATAAATACCCTTATCGCCAAAAAGTTCATTTTCACCTTCTTTTAACCTCACATTGCCTTTTGCAATTATCTTCAATATTTTCCTATTCTGTGGGTCAAAAAATACTTCAACAGTGTCAGCAAAAAGCTCTCCTCTGTGATCTATCACATGCACATTTTCATTAAATACGGCTATGGACTTTTGAAAATCCACATCAAGAGGTCCTGTGCAGGTGATAATGGTAGGTTGAAGTGCAGGCTGTCCCTGTTCTTCTTGGGCGCCTGATTTTACTTCAAGTTTGACATCTTCTTTTAACTGTACCTGTTTTAGGCTCACCTCAGCAATTGCTCCTTTTCCAATTGCCTTAATGTTTTCCTTTTCAACAGATACAACATCTTTTGTTGTTATAGTTTTACTTTCTTCTATCCAGTTTAAAGAGTCTGTATACAGATTCACACCGTCGGATGTATGTGCTTTCACATTTTTTCTTAATTCAAGATTATTTGTATTCCTGTCAATTTTTCCCTCATCAGCAACAACCTTTACAAAACCTTCTTCACTATACGCAGTTGCAATGATAGTATCAAGAAGTACAATATTGCCCGCAATAAACTTTGCAGAACTTCCCTCCAGTTCCCATCTGACACCCTGCTGTCCCCTGCCAGATCTGTGTGAAACACGAAATCCTGAAACCTGCTGTTCAACAGGAGGTAGAACATTTTCTTGTACCTTCTTTTCCTGAACTTTACAACCAGAACAAACCGTAGTAATAAATATAAAAATCATAATTTTTCTGTACATATATTCCTCAATTTCTCTATGTTAACATTCACTGTGGACCGTTCTCTGTTCATCGAAGGTCGTATTCTGTAGGCCGTATTCCGTCGTCCGTTTTTTTACAGTATACGAAATACGATATACGAACGACGGCTTTTATCCATCGCCTCATCACCTGTCCCCTTGACTCCTACCTGCTACCTACTATATTTATGTCCCTACGCCAAACCATCTTCTGGATATAATCTGTGACCACATTGTCTGATCAAATTTATTCTGTGCCTTTAAAATAATATTACATACTTCTCTAACAGCACCCTGTCCGCCCCTTGATGTTGTAACAATATGAGATAGTTTTTTTAATTCTTCCTGCGCGCTGTTAACACTTACAGATAAACCGGCCCTCCTGATAGGACCTATATCATCCATATCATCTCCGATATATGCAATCTCTTGTTCTGATACCTTCCATTTCCTGATCACTTTATCAAAATAGCAATTTTTATCTTTTTTTACATTATATACCTTTACACAGGCAAGTTCATTTGCTCTCCTTGAAACTGCTCTACTTTTCCTTACACTGAACCAGATAACAGGTATATTTGCCTTTTTCAAAAGAAGAAGACCAAACCCATCCTGTGCGCTAAAATTCTTTAATTCATCTCCGAAATTATCATATACAATCCTGCCATCTGTAAGAACACCGTCCACATCTGTTATCAGAAGCCTTATTTTTGAAGCCCGTTCTGTTATAATGTCCATTGTCCCTCCTATTCAAACAAAAAACAGCCTTGTATATAAAAAGATGTAAATCTCTTTTACTTTTTCAAACAAATTCTTTAAAAAATCCAGGAATAAAAATTCAGGGGATATAAGACTAAATATGCAGGAGATGAGCAAAAGATTAAAAATATATATAATCTGCATTGAAAGTAAATAACCCACCTGTTCAATATCAGGCTGTTCTATTTTCAATGCCTCGGATGTATTAACAATATGAAATGTAAGTGAGGCGCCTATTGCAAAAATAAAAAAATTAAAATGATCAGAAATTTCTTTCCAGAATATTCCAGCAACATAATAGGCAAGTACAAAAATAAGTGTAAGAATCGGAATTATATACGGGAAAAGCAGTATCAGGATGTTAGACTTCGTGGTTTCAACAGAGCCTCCTTTTGGCAGGATTCTAAACCTTTTAACCCTTCCCCCTGTAAGCCAGGTGGGTATTGCATGGAGCACCTCGTGTGTAAATACATACAAAAATGTCGGTTTATAGATAATGGTATGAAAGATAAGATATGCAAGACACCCTAAAAGGAAAAAGAACGGTTCATCTCCTGATATTTGGACATCCCTTATATAATCGTAAAAAGAAAGAGTTGATGCCACTACAAGGGGGATAAGAAAAATTGTAATAATAAATTTTATAATCCCGCTAAAAAACGAACCTTTTGTTTTAGAATGTTTTTTTGGTGGTTCTTTTTTATTTTTTTCTGATGACATCCTGCCCATCCATGTATTTTATCAAAGCATTCGGAACTTGCACACTCCCATTTTTTTGCTGATAATTTTCAAGTATGCAGATAATTGTTCTTGCAAGAGCAACACCGGAACCGTTCAGTGTATGAACCAGCCCGCTTTTGCCTGTGGTACGATTTTTATACCTTATATTTGCCCTTCGGGCTTGAAAATCCTCAAAGTTTGAACAGGAAGAAACCTCTAGATATGTATTTGCAACATGGGCCCAGCCTTCTATATCATAACACTTGCTTGCGGCAAAACTTGTCCCCTGTGCTGATAACAACATAACCCTGTAGGGAATATTTAACATCTGAAGTATCTTTTCTGCACATCCTAAAAGCGTTTCCAGTTCATCATATGAGTTTTCGGGTTTTACAATCTTCACAAGTTCAACCTTATCAAACTGGTGAACCCTTGTTAAGCCCTTTGTTTCTCTACCATATGTTCCGGCCTCTCTCCTGAAACAGGGCGTATATGCGGTTATATAAAGGGGAAGGTTTTCCTCGGGTATAGCCTCATTTGAATATATATTTGTAAGTGGAACCTCTGCTGTGGGAATAAGAAAAAGGTCATCATCTTTAAGCCTGTACATATCTTCTTCTAATTTTGGAAGTTGACCAGTAGCTGTCATTGAGGCCCTGTTGACAAGAAGCGGCGGCCAAACCTCCTTAAAATTATGCTCCTTTGTATGTGTATCAAGCATAAAACCTATAAGTGCTCTTACAAGTTTTGAACCATCGCCCTTGAACAGTGGAAACGCATGACCTGTAATTTTTGCCGCCCTCTGCATATCAAGTATATCAAGTTCTTCTGCTATCTGCATATGATTTTTAGGCTGAAAGTTAAATTTCCTGAATTTTCCCCATTGCCGTATAATTCTATTTTCAGAAGCAGGACCAACCGGAACACTATTATGCAAAATATTGGGAATTATCCAAAGTATCTTGTTAATCTGTTCCTCTTTTTCTTTTATGACACAATCAATCTGTTGTATCTTATTTGAAACAAAACGCATTTCCTCTATTATCAGATGCGTATCCTTCCCCTGTTTTTTCAGTAGTGCAATTTCCTCGCTTGCAGTATTCTTTTTATGCTTTAAAGCGTCAGCCTCTATTAGAAGCCGTCTTCTTTCCTCATCTAAACAAATAAGTTTATCAATATCTACTGCATAACCAGAACGTGCTCTTATTACCCACTCTACCTTTTCAATGTTTTCTCTGATATATTTGATGTCTAACATTTTTTATTCCTTTTATTTTTCAGTTTTTTTTCAGGTGTAGTATATAGAAAATTTAAAAAATTAAAGCAGGCAGTTAGCAGTTTTTTACTACTTGCAGCCCACTATTTTTAGCATTTGCCCTCATGGAAACTGAGGAACGGAGACTTGATATTTAATGTTTTTTTAAAATAATATACACCGCTACTTATCAGAAAATGCTACAACTGAAATCTTATCACCTTATTCCCACTCAATTGTTGAAGGAGGTTTTGAACTTATATCAAAAACAACCCTGTTTATACCCTGAATCTCATTTATTATCCTGTTTGATATCTTTGTAAGCGTCTTGCTGGGAATTCTTGCCCAATCTGCTGTCATCCCATCCTGGCTGGTAACCGCACGGATAACAACCGCATTCTGGTATGTTCTTTTGTCCCCCATTATTCCAACACTTTTTACAGGAAGAAGAACAGCAAATGCCTGCCATAACCATCTGTACAGACCGGCAAGCCTTATTTCTTCTTCAACAACAGCATCTGCCTGACGAAGAATCCTTAATCTTTCTTCCGTAATACTTCCTATTATACGAACAGAAAATCCAGGGCCAGGGAACGGATGCCTGAATATTATTTCTTCTGATATATTTAATTTTTGCCCAACCTGACGAACCTCATCCTTAAAAAGAAACCTTAACGGTTCTATAAGTTTTAGTTTCATTTTTTTGGGAAGCCCCCCTACATTGTGATGACTCTTTATTATGCTTGAGGGTCCTCCATATACAGAGCGGGATTCAATGACATCGGGATAGAGAGTTCCCTGTGCAAGAAATTGGACAGACTTTATTTTTTTTGCCGCAGACTCAAACACTTTTATAAACTCTGCTCCTATTATCTTTCTTTTTTTTTCAGGGTCTGCTACACCCTCTAATTTTTTAAGAAACCTCTTTCTTGCATCAACAGACACAAGGTCTATATGAAAATGCCTTCCAAATGTTTCTTTCACTCTTTCAGCCTCACCCTGCCTGAGAAGTCCATTGTCAACAAATATACACTTAAGTTGGTTGCCTATGGCCTGGTGTATAAGAACAGCAGCAACAGACGAATCCACTCCACCGCTTAAGCCAAGGACAACCTTCCCCTGTCCTGCCTGACTTTTTATCCTTTTCACAGACTCATCTATAAAAGAACGCATAGTCCATAAACCTTTGCACTTACAAACCCTTTTAAGAAAATTTGCTATCATCCTTGTTCCAAAAGCAGTGTGGACAACCTCAGGATGAAACTGAACTGCGAAAAGTTCTCTTTTTATATTCGCTATTGCTGCAAATTTAGTACTGTTGGTTGTTGCTAACACCACAAAGCCCGGAGGAATCTTTGACACAAAATCACAATGACTTGTCCAAACAGGACTTTTTTTTGGAATAGAAACAAAAAAATCATTTTTGCTCATAATCTCTAATTCCGCATAACCATATTCCCTTGTTTTTGCTTTGTGGACAAGACCGCCCAAAAGATGTGCCATAACCTGCATACCATAACATATACCAAGAACAGGAATCCCAATTTCAAATAACTCCCTACCACACATAGGAGCATTTTTTTCATAAACACTTGCAGGTCCGCCCGAAAGTATAATCCCGGACACGCCTGCCTGTTTTATATCTTTAATCTTTACTATATGAGGGACCACTTCACAATATACATGTTCTGCACGAACCCTTCTTGCAATAAGTTGAACATACTGTGAGCCAAAATCTATAATCCATATCAGTTCTTTTTTCATATTTTTTTTAGATTTAATCCGTCCAAAACGGCATCAAGTAGACTTTGAGCAACGTTTTTTACCTTCGCATCGGAATCACCCTCAACCATAACCCTTACCAAAGGTTCTGTTCCCGAATATCTTACGACAATCCTTCCATATTTACCCAATCTTCTGTTTGCATCTTCTAACGCTTTCTTATACAATTCAATCTTATCCAACGGGACCTTATTCTTGACGGGTGCATTTAACAAAATCTGAGGAAATTTTTTCATACAGGAGGAAAGATCCTCTAATGTTTTTCCTGTTTTATTCATAAATTTAAGAACCTGTATTAGTGTAACAATCCCATCACCTGCTGTTGAGCACCTTAAAAATATAATGTGCCCGGACTGTTCGCCCCCTATAACATAATTTCCTTTTAACATCTCATCAAGAACATTTTTATCCCCGACAGCCGTTCTTATCAGCCTTGCCCCGTTTTCCTTTAATGCAATCTCTAATCCAAGATTACTCATAACAGTTCCAACAACAGTGTTACAGGATAAAATCCCTTCTTTTAACATATCAAGCCCAAGCATTGCAAGAACAAAATCTCCATCCACAATATTTCCTTTTGCATCACAAAAAATTGCCCTGTCAGCATCGCCGTCTAATGCAACACCTATATCTGCCTTATCGGTTCGCACAATATTACATATATTTTCAGGACAGGTTGAACCGCACCCTTTATTTATGTTTACGCCGTCGGGTGCATTTGAATACACCATAACACTTGCATCTATCTGTTTTAAAAATTTTTCTATAATATAAGAAGCAGCACCATTGGCACAATCAACAGATATTTTTAAGTCTTGGACATTCAAACCATCGGAGACTCCACCGTTGGGCAAGCGGGCAACCCCTGCTAAATAATCAAGATAAATATCTTCACACATCTTTCCTGCATCCTCAATAACAGGACTGGTTGTTATATCTGTTCTATCTTCAAATAAAAGCCTTTCAATTTCTCTTTCATATTTAGACGCAATCTTTATACCATCTGAACTGAATATTTTTATTCCGTTGTATTCAGACGGATTATGTGAGGCAGAGATACTTATACCCGCATCGGCTTTCATCTTTTTAACAAGCACAGACATAGCAGGAGTTGGAAGCAGACCCGCATCTAAAACTGTTGTTCCATATTTTGTCATACCGGAACACAGATCAGAAAAAATAGACTGACCTGAACATCTTCCATCCCTGCATAAGACAATACTTTTTGCATCAAGCAGCCTTGAAAGGAAAAAACCGATGTTTTTCACTGTGTGTTTATCCAGAGGCCACTTGTTATATTCTGCTCTTAATCCATCGGTATTAAATATTATGGGTATGTTTTTCATATATCGGTTATTCTTTTATTTTTTGGCCCTTATAATATGATACAGCATTCCACCCCGCCTCTGCACCTTCTCCGCAGGCAGATATTGCCTGTTTAAAACTCCCAGAACGAACATCCCCGCAGGCAAAAATACCTTCGGCAGAGGTTTGAAAATTTTTATCTGTAATAATATATCCATCTTCATCTAATTTTAGAAAGGAAAACTTTTTCGTCTGTGGTTCGGTGCCTATGTGTATAAAAACTGCATCTGTTTTCAGTCTCATTATCTTGCCCGCATGAGCAGATTTTATAACAATCTCTTCAACATTCTGTTCACCTGTTATTTGTTCAATAATATATCCAAGAAATGTTTTTACACCGGACAATTCAAACTGTTTTATAACATCAGGACTGGCACGGTATTGTTCTCTTCTATGAATAAGCATAACCCTGCAATTGATACTGGAAAGATATGATGCATCTGTAAGTGCCCGATTACCTCCGCCTATAACTACAACATCTTTTCCCTTAAAAAAAGGGCCATCACAGGTTGCGCAATAAGAAACCCCTCTGCCTGCAAACCGCTCTTCTCCAGGGACATTCAATAGTTTAGGTTTAAGACCTGTTGCAATAACAATTGCTTTTGTTTCATAAATGCCGTCCTGTGTACATACACCATATTCTTCGCCTTGTGTTATTTCTTGTGCCTCTTCATATCTTATATCACAACCGGCCTTTTTTGCAGACTCAAACATCTTTTCTGCAAGTTCAAAACCTGTTATACCTTCAGGAAAACCGGGATAATTTTCTATTCTATATGCCTTGCCAATCTGCCCACCGTGAAACTGTCTTTCTAATATAAGAACATTTGCTCCCCACCTTCCGCAATAAAGTCCTGCTGTAAGTCCTGACGGACCGGCGCCTATTATTACCACATCAGTTTTTTGTTTCAATATGCCATCCCCTTTTTAAAAGGCAACAGGATACAGGCGACGAGGTGACAGGGAAAAAAGTTTTTGTTGTTCTGTTTTCCTCGTCACCAGTCACCCGTATTCCGTCATCCGTAGTCCGTATTTCGTTATCCGTATTCCGTATTTTATACTTTTGATGGGATACGGTATACGGTATACGAATAACGGCCTTTATCCGTCACCTGTTTTACGGTACTGCCTGAACAGACTTTACTTGAGGAATTTTTTCTTTTAGCACCTTCTCTATTCTCGTTTGAAGTGTAATATGAGCCATAGGACAGGAGCCGCAGGCACCTTTTAGCCTTACCTTAACAACCCCTTCTGGAGTAACCTCTACAAGTTCCACATCCCCGCCATCTTTTTTAAGATTCTCACGAACCTCTTTTAGTGCTTCTTCAACCTTTTCCCTCATATTTTCTCTCCTTTTTTAATACACATATCATCCAGAACACATTTGTTATGTTGAGGATTTTTTGCTGCGCAAACATTTCTTCCTAAGTTTATAATTAGATATGAAATCTTTATCCATTTCTCTTTAGGAACAATATTCATTAAATCTTTTTCTATTTTTTCAGGGTCTTTATTGTTGGTCAAGCCCAACCTGTAACAAACTCTTTTTACATGTGTATCTACAACAATACCCTGGCTTTTTCCAAAAGCCTGCCCCAAAACAACATTGGCTGTTTTTCTTGCAACGCCCGGCAACAGTAAAAGTTCTTCCATATTATCAGGTATTTTCCCTTTAAATTTATCCCTTACCATTTTTGCAGCAGATATAATATTTTTAGCCTTGTTCTTATAAAATCCTGTTGAATATATAATTTTTTCAAATTCTTTTATATCTGCATTTGCATAATCTTCAACTGTTCTATATTTTTCAAAAAGCACCTTTGCAACATCATTTACCCTTACATCCGTGCACTGCGCAGAAAGAATTGTTGCTACAAGAAGCTCAAATGGATTAGAATACTTAAGTGCAGTTGTTGCGCCGGGATATACTTTCTCAAGTCTTTTTATAATCTCACCCACTTTTTCCACAAGTTTATTATATATTGAAATATCAATTAAGTCAAAAACTTGCCTTGAGCCTGTAAATCTGATAAAATAACAGATATGAATAAAGAAACTGTTCTGAATATATTTAAAAAATATAATGCCTTATTAGAAGGACATTTTAGTCTTTCAAGCGGACTTCACAGTCCAAACTATCTTCAGTGTGCGATATTGTTGCAGTATCCTGATGTTTCTGAAATCCTTTGTAAAGAAATTGCAGATAATTTTAAAAGCGACGGCATAACCGTAGTAGCAGGGCCTGCAATAGGAGGGATATTAGTTGCATATGAAATTGCACGCGCAATAAAATGCAGGTCTATATTTACAGAAAAAGAAAACGGCAGGATGACATTAAGAAGAGGATTTGAAATAAATCCCTTGGACAGGGTCCTTGTTGTAGAAGATGTGATAACAACGGGTGGTTCGGTACTTAAGATATTGGAACTTATAAAAGAAAAAAAAGCATATATTGCGGGTGTTGGTTCAATAGTTGATAGAAGTGCAAGTGTGGCTAACTTCGGGCACTCTCTGGGTGTAAAGTTTGTTAAACTTCTTACAATAAATGTCCGTGTGTATAAACAAGAAGAATGCCCTCTTTGTAAAAAAAACATACCCCTGACAAAACCTGGAAGCAGAAAATGATAAGACTTGTTATATTTGATTTGGATGGGACACTTGTAGATGATTACGAAACAATACAAAAAGCACTAAACTATACATTATTAAAGATTAAGATACCTGAACAGACACTTGGTGCGGTTAAAAAAGATGTTGGACTCGGATTAGAAAATATGCTTTCTAAATTTATCCCCGAGGGAATGATAAAAGATGCTGTTTTGATATACAGGGAAAAATATTCAAAAATACTTGGCACACATACAAAGGTTCTTCCCTTTGTGGAAGAAACATTGAAAAGATTAAAAGAACTGGGCGTAAAAATAGCGGTTGCAAGCAATAAAACAGGAAATTTTTCAAGAAAATTGGTTAAAATGTTCCCCATACACAAGCATATTGACCTTGTGCTATGCGGGGATGATGTTCAAAATCACAAGCCAGCCCCTGAACTCTTACTTCAAATCATAAAATATTTCAATGTCCCGAAGGAAGACACACTTTATGTTGGTGATATGACAATTGATATAGAGACAGGCAAAAATGCAGGTATAAAAACAATTGCTGTGCTTACGGGTTCAAATGATTTTGAAACACTTAAAAAAAGCAAAGCAGAATATATACATCAGAATATCTCTTGTGTATTACAATATATCACATAG
>BBPG01000028.1_pt2 | contig 30503 bp, 28 predicted proteins | sample 1343651 | NCBI WGS metagenome assembly BBPG01 (sample SAMD00019091, study PRJDB2971) | groundwater metagenome | biome: freshwater biome; feature: mineral spring; material: ground water | place: USA: CA, Sonoma | collected 2012-06 | depth surface m | reverse complement strand
GGGACGATTTCGTTCTTCCTCTGGTATATTGGAGTCAGAGGTCGGATATCGGAGGAATCGACGAAATAGCCGATTCAACAGAGCCGCTACTCTTGTCAAGCTTTGCTCGGCTCTGTATAATGAAGAGTAAAATGGAGAGAAGGGGCAAAAAAGGGGAATGCTAGCGATAGGAGGTGCGATTTTTTATGGAACAAATCGGCCAAGTTGTAAAAGTAAATGAGGTTACGGCATGGGTGATGGTGCGTAGGCACCAGGTCTGCGGCAAGTGCGGCGGGTGTGGTGTTGCCCTCTCCGGTTCCGGTGAAAACAAGCTTGAAGCGCTAAACCAGGTGGGCGCCGTAGTGGGCGATAGGGTAAAGGTCGTTTCTGATACAGCACATGTATTAAGGGCATCATTTGTTGCTTATATTTTGCCGATGTTTGCTTTACTTGTCGGGGTTTATGCCGGGCAAGTGCTGGATCAGACTTTTATGCTTTTTGCTCGGATGGATATTCTGCTGGGTATCCTTTTCTTCAGTGCCTCATATTTTCTTGTGCGTGCATATGACAAAAAGATGGCTGCCTCTCAGATTAGGGCATCGATTGTGGCTGTCGTCACGGATGATGAGCCGCCGGTGGATGAAAAATGTTAGTGCTCGGAATTGCGGGGAGCCCGCGCCGCAACGGTAATTCGGAAATTTTGCTGGATGAGGCACTGTCGGCAGCAGCGGCGATGGGGGTCGAGGTGGAAAAGGTTGTGCTTAGCGAGCTGCAGTATTTACCATGTATTTCCTGCGGAGCCTGTGATAAAACAGGAATCTGTTCGCTCGAGGATGAAATGCAGGCGCTTTATGAAAAAATTGGGGCGGCACAGGCTTTGATTTTTGCGTCACCTATTTATTTTTATACTGTTTCCGCCTGGGCTAAAGGAGCCATTGATCGCGCGCAGGCGCTCTGGTCGCGTAAGTATGTGCTGAAAGACCCGCGTTATACTGCGGCTAAGGCAGGATATTTTATAGCGGTGGGGGCTACAAGCGGTAGCAAGCTTTTTGACGGTGCGTCTCTGACGATGAAATATTATTTTGATGCGGCCGGTTATGCTCAGGCAGGGAGTCTGCTGGTGCGGGGGATGGATGAAAAAGGGGCTGTTTTGGCTTTAGCGGAAAAGATGGACGCCGCAAGGGAGCTGGGGCAAAGAGCAGCTATCAGCTGTCGTCTGACAGCGGGAGAGTAAACGACAATGTGTACAAGCTAAACCTAAGGAAACTGAAAGGTGAAGATGAGTAAAGGGAGGGAGATTTTTGTTTTTAACCGGAACGGGGAGAATTAATCAAGCAGGGCATTTGGAGATTGGCGGCTGTGATACGGTGGAGTTAGCTGAAGAATTTGGTACGCCGCTATATATTATGGATGAGGAACTGATGCGGCAAAACTGCGCTGCATACCGCGATACGCTGGCAGAAACATATCCAAATAGCCAGGTGGTATACGCGGGTAAGGCTTTTTTGACTATGGCGATGTGCCGCCTGGTGGAGGAGGAGGGGCTGGCGCTGGATGTAGTGTCAGGCGGTGAGATTTATACAGGTCTTGCCGCTGGGTTTCCGGCTGAGAAAATGATTTTTCATGGCAATAACAAGTCTCTGGCGGAAATTGAGCTAGCACTGAAGAGCGGAGTAGGCCGTTTTGTGGTGGATAGTCACGCAGAATTGGAGTTACTGTCCGAACTTGCTGCGGCGACAGGGAAGAAAGCAGCCATCTATTTGCGCGTCAAGCCCGGGATAGACGCTCATACCCACCACTTTATTCAGACGGGGCAACTAGATTCCAAGTTTGGCTTAGGGATTGCTGACGGGGAGGCGATGCGGGCAGTTCAGGCTGCCGCAAAAATGAAAGGGCTGGAGTTAAAAGGGCTGCATTGCCATATAGGTTCCCAGATTTTCGATTTAGAGCCGTTTAAATTGGCAGCAGTCGTTATGCTAGATTTTTGCGGAGAGATTTACAGGCAGACCGGCTTGATTATGGAAGAACTGGATTTGGGCGGCGGGGTGGGAATCCGTTATCTGCGCCATGACAAGCCTTGTCCGCTGGTTGATTTTGCCCGGCTGATTGCCGCCACGGTAAAAGAAAAGTGCGCGGAAGCTTCTCTGCCGTTGCCGAAGCTGCTGCTTGAGCCGGGTCGTTCGATTGTAGGTGAGGCGGGTACTACGCTTTATACGGTGGGCACGATCAAGGAGGTGCCAGGTATCCGCAAGTATGTGGCTGTGGATGGCGGGATGATGGATAATTTGCGCACCGCGCTCTATGATGCAAAGTATGAGGCGGTAGTAGCTAACCGTGCCAACGATCCGGCAGAAGAAATAGTTTCCATTGCCGGCAAGGCTTGCGAGTCAGGCGATATGCTGATTTGGGATATTTTGCTGCCAAAGCTTGGGCGTGGTGATTTGCTTGCTTGTTTATCTACAGGAGCGTACCATTATTCGATGTCTAACAACTATAATCGTTTCCCACGGCCGGCGGTAGTTTTTGTCGGGGGCGGCCGGGCGGATTTAGTGGTGGCAAGGGAAACTTATGATGATTTGATTAAGAACGATTTGCTTCCAGCGAGCATATAATTTATGAGGGGAGATTTGCGGTGAAAAAATATAACGTGGCTGTTGTGGGTGCTACCGGAATGGTGGGGCAGTCGCTGGTACAGGTGTTGCAGGAAAGGAATTTTCCGCTTGGGGAGCTTAAACTTTTGGCTTCCGCTCGTTCGGTCAGCCTGACGGTTGAAGTGCTCGGCAAGGTATATAATGTAGAAGAGGTTAAGGCTGAAGCGTTTGCAGGAGTGGATGTGGCTTTTTTCAGTGCCGGTGAAGCGATCAGTAAAGAGCTGGCACCGGAGGCTGTGCGGCGCGGTGCCGTGGTAATAGATAATAGTAATGCCTTTCGGATGGATGAAGGAGTGCCGCTGGTGGTTCCGGAAGTGAACGCCGCGGCCCTGGCTGACCATCAAGGGATTATTGCCAATCCTAACTGTTCCACTATTCAGTTGGTAGTGGCTTTGCAACCGCTGCAACAGGCAGCCGGTCTGAAAAGGGTGGTGGTTTCTTCTTACCAGGCGGTTTCCGGGGCGGGCAAAGAAGCGGTGGATGAATTGCTGAAGCAGAGCAAGGCAATTATTGAGGGTGAAGCCAATTTCCCCAAGGAGCGGATTCCCCATGCCAACGCGAAAGTACAGTACCAGCTTGCATTTAATGTGGTGCCGCAGATCGATGTTTTCGGGGATGACGGTTACTGCAAGGAAGAAAGTAAAATTATCAAGGAAACTCGCAAGATTATGGGCTTGCCGGAATTAAAGATTACGGCTACCACCGTGCGGGTGCCGGTGTTAAACGGCCACTCAGAAGCGGTGAATCTGGAATTTGTCAGCCCCCTTTCCGTAGCCGCAGCGCGGACTGCACTGGAAGGTGCGCCGGGGGTAATAGTGCTCGATGATACGGCAGAACTGATGTATCCTATGCCGGCACTGCAAGACGGTCGTGATGAAGTTTTTGTAGGCCGTATCCGGTCGGATCATTCCGTGCCGCACGGCTTAAATATGTGGGTGGTGGCAGACAATATCCGCAAAGGAGCAGCCACAAATTCAATTCAAATTGCGGAAACACTAATCGCCCGCGGGCAGTTGTAGGAGGCGCAGCAGTGAAAATTATTGTACAAAAGTTCGACGGCACGTCGGTTGCCAACTCTGACCTGCGGGAAGAAGTGGTGAAGCGGGTACGGGAAGCGCGGGAAAAAGGTTTTCGGCCTGTGGTTGTCGTTTCTGCCATGGGGCGCGAAGGCGATCCTTACGCTACCGATACTCTGAAGAATTTAATGCTGTCTACTTGCGGCTGCGGGGAGCAGTCGCTGCGGGATATGGATTTGATTATGGCTTGCGGGGAAATAATCTCTGCCGTGGTAATGTCGTCAGCGTTGTGTGCGAGCGGCATCGCCTCACTGGCTCTTACCGGTGCTCAAGCCGGAATGGTGACAGACGGCAATTACGGCAGCGCCCAAGTGGTTGAATTTCACCCGGAACGCTTGTTAGCCCATCTGCGCAGCGATGAGGTGGTGGTTGTGGCCGGTTTCCAGGGGGTGACGCCGGAGGGTGAGATCAATACTTTGGGTCGGGGCGGCAGTGATACAAGCGCCGTAATCCTCGGTGCCGGACTGGGTGCCGAAAAAGTGGAGATTTACACCGATGTGAAAGGAATTATGACGGCGGATCCCAAGCTGGTTTCTGCTGCGCGCATTATTGATCATCTTACTTATAACGAGGTTTGCCAGCTCGCGTATGAAGGCGCCAAGGTAATCCACCCCCGGGCGGTTGAAGTAGCCATGCAGCACAATGTGCCTTTGATTGTCAAGCATTTGGAGGAAAAAGCCGCCGGTACAGTTATTGGCGCAGAGCTCAATATTGTTGGAGAAGGACGTTTCGGTGAGCGGGAAATGCGGGTGATTACGGGAATTGCTCATACCACCGGCTTGGCACAGTTGACGGTGGAGATGGGGGCGGATGAAGCGGAACTTGAGCTGAAAATATTTGAGAGCTTGGCTGATTTACGTATTTCGATTGATCTTATTTCTATTTTTCCGGAACAAAAGAATTTTACCGTTAAAGAGGAAGATTTGCCACGGGCCGAGGCGGTACTGAAAAAACTGGGAGTTTCCTATCGGCTCAATGCCGGTTGTGCCAAAGTAGCCGTGGTGGGACTGGGGATGCGCAATCTGCCCGGCGTCATGGCAAGAGTAATTAAAGCGCTTAACGATAAGAAAATCCGTATTCTCCAAAGCGGAGATTCAAATATTACCATTTCCATCTTGATTCAAGAGGATGACCTCCCTGAGGCGCTTTGTACGCTGCATGAATATTTCCGGCTGGATTCGCGTTCCGGCGAAGCTGAGCGGGTTTTGGCTTAACAGGCAGTTTTTTCGCTTGTGGTAAAACTGCTTGACAGTTGCTGGGCGAACGGCTAGAATTAGCTTAAGATAACGCAATGACAGGGAAGCAGTATGCAGGAGATTAGGATTTCAGAGAGCCGGTGGTGCTGCGAACCGGTATCCCTCCCTGCTGAAATTACCCCCTTGAGCGGCGGACCGAAATGAAGTAGGCTCCGACGGATTCCCACCGTTAGCTGGGAAGGGCATTATCCCGCCTGCGGGACGTGCTTACTGAGTGGGCTTTAGGGTCAAATTGGGTGGTAACGCGGATTGAATCCGTCCCTTATCTTGGGGCGGTTTTTGTTGTATAGAAATCGTATTTTATAATTTCGATTTTAAGGAGGCTTATCAATCATGATTATTGTGATGCAGACCGGCGTGACGTCAGAACAGATTGAAGAGGTGACGGAACGTCTGCAACGGAGGGGTTTGGGTGTTCACCTGTCCGTGGGGGAGTTTAAAACAATTATCGGCGCTATTGGGGACGAGAAGGTTGTGCGGGAGATGGGGCTGGAAGCTTTGCCGTTTGTGGAAAGGGTGCTGCCTATTACCCAGCCATTTAAACTGGTGAGTCGGGAATTTCAACCGGAAAATTCGCTGTTTACTGTGGGTGATTGCCTCATCGGTGGAGACGAGATAGTCTTAATGGCAGGGCCTTGCGCAGTGGAGAGCGAGGAGCAGCTTTTGGAGGCGGCAGAAGGGGTAAAGGCTGCCGGAGCGCAAATTTTACGAGGCGGCGCGTATAAGCCGCGCTCTTCTCCCTACTCATTTCAAGGCTTGGAGGAGGCGGGCCTGCAGATTTTAGCCCGGGTGCGGGAGAAAACAGGGATGCCCATAGTTACCGAGGTGATGGATCAGCATACTGTGGAGATGGTGGCTGAATATACGGACATTATTCAGGTTGGCGCACGTAATATGCAGAACTTTTGCATGTTGCGGGAACTGGGAAAGCTAAGTAAGCCGATTCTTTTGAAGCGGGGCTTGTGTGCCACAATGGAAGAGTGGCTGATGGCGGCGGAATATATTGTCTCCGGCGGAAACCGTCAAGTGATTCTATGCGAGCGGGGCATCCGCACTTTTGAGACTTACACTCGGAATACGCTGGATTTGAGTGCGGTGCCGGTGATGAAGAGGTTGACGCATTTGCCGGTGATTGTCGACCCCAGCCACGGAACAGGAAGTTGGCGCTGGGTGCCGGCGATGAGCAGGGCTTCGGTGGCTGCCGGAGCTGACGGGGTAATGATTGAGGTGCATCCGCAGCCTGAGCAGGCGCTCTGCGATGGGGCTCAGTCTTTGACGGTGGAAAAGTTTGCTGCTTTGGTTTGCGACTTGGATAGGCTGGCTGTGGTCATGGGGCGACGGCTGAAAAAGCAGGTGTCTTAATGGCGGCTCTCTTTCGGCGCGCAGCTTTGGTCGGGGTCGGCATGTTGGGAGGGTCGCTGGGACGCGCCATGCTGAAAAGAGGCCTGGTTAAAGAAGTCGTAGGCATAGATCAGTGTCAAGGCGTGCTGGCGAAAGCAGTAAGTCTTGGTGCAGTAAGCAGAACAACCGCTTCATTGCCGGAATGTGTGGGCGGGGCAGACTTGGTGATTTTGGCTGCTCCGGTTGTGGCTGTGCTTGAGTTGCTGCCAAAAATAGCGGCTCATTTAGCACACGGTGCGCTGGTCAGCGATGTATGTAGCACAAAAGGGGCTGTGCTGAAGCAGGCGCTGGCATGTTTGCCTGAGAGCGTCACTTTTTTAGGCGGGCACCCGATGGCCGGTTCCGAAAAAGACGGGGTCGAGGCGCTGGACGAGCAGCTTTTTGAAAATGCTGTTTATGTGCTGACCTATACGGTGCGCAATGCGCTCAGCCAGCAGTTCGTCCGTTTGCTGGAGCAGTTGGGCGCGATCCCGGTCGAAATGGGGGCGGAGCAACATGACCGGGTGGTGGCTAATGTTTCTCATTTGCCCCATTTAGCCGCTTCAGTGCTGGCGGAGGTGGTTGCCGCAAACAGCAAAGACAGGAAAGAGATTATAAGGTTGGCTGCCGGCGGTTTTCGCGATACTACCAGGGTAGCGCTGGGTAATCCTCTGCTTTGGCGGGATATATGTTTAACTAATCGAGGCGAGCTTGTGCTGCTGCTGGATGCTTATCTGCGAGAGCTTGGGGCGGTACGGGATTTAGTGGCGGCGGGCGATGAGAACGGTTTGCTCGCTCATTTTCAGCGGGCGCGCGATTTTCGTAGCCAGGTGCCGCTGCCAAAGTTGCGCAAAAAGGGCAACCAACTTGGGCTTGAGGAGGGTCGAGAATGAAAGTGGTTCTAGATGGCAGTGGTCCGATCAGAGGCGAGATAACGGTGCCGGGGGACAAGTCCATTTCTCATCGTGCGCTGATTTTAGGCGCCCTGGCTGAGGGAGAAACGGAAATTTCCGGCTTTCTCGCCGGGGAGGATTGTTTAGCTACTGCTCTCTGCCTGCGCAAGTTGGGGGTAGAGATAGTTGTGCAGGAGTCGAATGTGCGGGTGGCAGGCGTGGGCCTTTATGGGTTGCGGGAGCCGGCTGCCATTTTAGACTGTGGTAACTCCGGGACGACGGCTCGGCTGCTGCTGGGTGTTTTGGCCGGGCAGCCTTTTTATACGGTGCTGACAGGCGATTGCTCGCTGCGGCAGCGGCCGATGAGCCGGGTGGTAGAGCCGCTGCGCCGGATGGGCGCGGCAATCTGGGGGCGCAGCCAAGGAAAATTGCTGCCGCTCTCAGTGCAGGGCAAAGAGATGCGTGCGCTTGAATATGTCTCACCAATTGCCAGTGCACAGGTTAAATCGGCGCTGCTGCTCGCCGGGCTGTATGCCCAAGGCATTACGGCGGTGCGGGAACCGGAGAAAAGTCGTGATCATTCAGAGAGGATGCTGACCGCTTTCGGAGCTGCAATAGAGGTGGAGGGCAATCTGGTGCGCCTGCAGGGCCAGCCTAGGCTGCAGGGGCAAGCCGTCCGGGTGCCAGGTGATATTTCTTCCGCCGCTTTTTTCTTGGTGGCTGCAAGTATTATGCCCGGTTCCGATTTGATTGTGCGAAATGTGGGCGTTAACCCTACCCGCACCGGGGTGCTTGATGTGCTGCGCGAAATGGGTGCTGCGCTGGAACTGTTTAACCATAGGGTGGAAAGCGGCGAGCCGGTGGCAGATATCCGCGTTCAGTCAGCCGATTTGCGTGGGGTGGAGATTGGCGGTGAAATTATTCCGCGGTTGATTGACGAATTGCCTATTTTAGCGGTGGCGGCTATGTTCGCCGCCGGTGAAACTTATGTGCGTGATGCGGCGGAGCTGCGTGTGAAGGAGACTGACCGGATTTTGGCGGTAGCCGAAGAGTTCGGCAAGCTCGGGGCAGCGATTACGCCTAAAGCTGACGGTTTTGTGGTGACTGGTGGACGGTCGCTTTTCTCTGCTACAGCAAACAGCCGCGGCGATCATCGCATTGCCATGGCGTTATGTGTAGCTGCTTTGGCGGGAAATGTGCGGCTGACTATGGATTCTGCCGAAAGCGTGGCCATTTCTTTCCCTGGTTTTTGGCAGGCGCTGCATCAGGGACAGATAAACCGTCTGGATTTTTTCCAGTGAATAAAGCGGAGAGGGTTAGGGTTGGCGGAAAACACGTTAAAGAGGAAGTTAGGCGGTACATAGTAGGACAATGAATTTTGCCAGAGGGGAGAGCTGTATGTCGAGAACTAGTCTGTTGTCCGAAAAAAATACGCCGGGCATCTATCAAGATTTTTTGCTTAATTTACCTCAGGCTACCCGTTTTTTAGGGCCGCATTATAGTGAGTCTGTCGGTTTTGTTGCTAAGGCGGAGCAGGTTTGCGCTAAATTTGGCGGAGAGCGAGAGCAACTTGCCCAGATGCTGCTGGCATATAATCGCAAGGTAGGCTGTGGAGGGGCGGCTCTGGCTCAGATTGAGAAGTTGCGTGATAGACGAGCGGTGGCAGTGCTGTGCGGTCAGCAGGCAGGGTTGCTGTCGGGGCCTCTCTATACGATATATAAGGCGCTTTGCGCGGTGAAGCTGGCGGCGAAGCTGGAGGGTGAGCTTGGACGGCCCGTGGTACCGGTATTCTGGATTGCGTCGGAAGATCATGATTTTTCCGAGGCTAATCACTGCTATGTGCAGGATAAGGAGGGTAAGCCGCGGCGTATCCAGTTGGAGTTAGCCCATAGCGGAGAGCCGGTGGGGCAACTTTTGCTGACAGAACAGGCAGGCCGGGAAGTGTTGGCTACGCTGGCGGCGGCGGTACCTGGCTCGGAGTTTGTCGCGGAGATTATGGCATGGCTGGAGGAGGCGCGCAGCCAGGCAACGACGCCGGTGGATTGGTTTGCGCGGATTTTAGCTAAACTCTTTGCTGGGGAAGGGCTGGTATTGTTTGAGCCGCTTTTGGCGGAGGCGCGAACGCTGGCTGCCGGAGTGTTCAGCCAGGCGATCCGGCAAAGGGAGGCGGCAGAATCAGCTTTAGTTTCGCGCGAGGCGGCACTGAGGGCGGAGGGGTATCAGCTGCAGGTGGAGCGGGAGGCGGGCGCCACCTTGCTGATGTTGCTCGGAAAAAAGCGGACTGCCCTGTACCGGCGCGACGGTCATTTTGTCACCAGGGATGGTTTGTTTCGTCAGAGTGAAGCAGAACTGCTTGAGCGTGCGGCTGCTATGCCGGAGTCGCTAAGTGCCAACGTTTTATTGCGCCCGCTTTTTCAGGATAGAATTTTTCCTACGGTTGCATATATTCCGGGTCCGGGGGAATGTGCTTACCTTGCCCAGGCGGCGGCGCTCTATCCTGTACTTGGTATTGAGCAACCGCTGCTTTGGCCGCGGCCGGGCGTGACGCTGGTGGAACGGCGACTGGCTCAGTATCTGGAGAAATACCGGGTGGCGGAAGAGGAGGTTTTGCAGGGTCTGGACGAAGCGCTGGCCCGGGAAATAAAGAAGCAGAGCGAGCTGGATATTGATAGTATCTTTGCTCATTTGCGCGGGCATTTGGCGCTGGAATATGAGCATTTAAAGCGGGATTTAGCAAAACTAAATCCGCAACTTGGCGTCCTCGCGGATAAGAACTTGGCCCTCGTTAATAACCAAGTGAGCTACTTGGAAGATAAAGCGCGGGAAGAAGATAAAAAGAAGAGTGAAGTGATGATGCGTCATTTTCTTGCTTTAGAGCTGACGCTTAAACCGAACGGCAAACTTCAGGAGCGGGTCTTTTGTCTTTTGCCTTTTCTTTTAAAGTATGGTCCGGCTTTTTGGGAGCAGTTGGTGTCCGAATTTCCGCACCAGCCGGGTCACCACCTACTTTATCTTTAGGGCTGCAAAGCTTTTGGCAATTCTCTTTGAAAGGAAGTGGCGAGCGATGAAATTGGATATTTTGGCTTTTGGCGCCCATCCCGATGATGTGGAGATTGGCTTTGGAGGCACATTGATTAAACATGCCGCCAAAGGGTATAAGTGTGGGATTGTGGATTTGACTGCCGGCGAGATGGGCAGTAACGGTACGCCGGAGATTCGCAGGCAGGAGGCGCTGCGGGCGGCTGAGATCATGGGGATGCAGCTGCGGGACTGTTTGGGATTGCCGGATGCACGCCTAAAGATCAATGAGGAGAGTAAGCGGGCGGTGATTGAAGTAATTCGTAAATACCGCCCCCATGTGGTGGTCGGTCCCTTTCATGCGGACAGACATCCGGATCATTTGCGGGCGAGCCAGCTTGTGCGGGAGGCGGCTCATTTGTCAGGATTGCGGAAATATCCGGCGGAGGGTGAGGCGTACCGACCTGCTGTGGTGGCTCAATACTTTCTGGCGGTGCATGGTGAACCTTCCTTCATCGTGGATATTAGCGAAGATTATGAAAAGAAGATAGATGCGCTTTGTGCCCACGAAAGCCAGTTTGGTTTACGAAAAGAAGCTGACTGGCAGACGCTTGTCAATGATCCGGCGTTTATCAGAATGATTATCAGCCGTGATCAGTTTGTCGGTTCGCTGATTCAGGTGCTGTATGGGGAAGGAATCTATTTGGAAGATAAAATGATCCTGAATGATTTAATGTCACTTAGGGGGCGAATGCCAAATCTAGTCATGGAGAGGATTAAGGGGGTGGTGCGGCAATGAATATTGGTATAGTCTGCTATCCCACCCATGGCGGTAGCGGAGTGGTGGCCACGGAATTGGGGAAAGAGCTGGCGCTGCTTGGGCATACAGTCCACTTTATTTCCTATCAGCCCCCGTTTCGTTTGGAGCTTTTTCAGCCTAATGTCTATTACCATGAGGTGGAGATGCTCGGTTATCCGCTCTTTAAATATCCACCGTATACACTGGCGCTGATTAATAAAATTGCGGAGCTGGTAGAGCGCGAAAAACTGGATATTATCCACGCCCATTATGCTATTCCCCATTCTTTTTGTGCTCATCTGGCCAGAGAAGTGCTGGGAGAGAGCAGCCGGGTTAAGGTAGTGACGACGCTGCATGGAACAGACATTACTTTGGTGGGCAGCGATCCGTCGTTTAAGCGGATTACTCGTTTTAGTATCGAAAAAAGCGACGGTATTACTGCGGTTTCGCATAGTCTGCAGGAGGAAACGCACCAGACTTTCAATGTAACAAAAACGGTGGAGGTTATATACAATTTTATCAATACTAAGCGGGTGTTCCGGCTACCCGCTGCCCGTAAACTGATAGGTTGTGTGCCGGCAACAGGAAGGGTGCTGGTGCATGTTTCCAATTTTCGCCCGGTTAAGCGGGTGCCTGACGTGGTGGCAATATTTGCTAAGGTGCGCCGCGAAGTAGATGCTAAGCTACTGCTCGTTGGAGACGGGGTGCAGCGGCAGGCGGCGCAGGACGCCGTGGAGCAGTTTGGTTTGCAGCGAGATGTGCTGTTTTTTGGTGTGCAGGATAATGTTATTCCGCTTTTGTCTGCGGCGGATCTTTTTTTGCTACCATCAGAGAAAGAAAGCTTTGGCCTGGGCGCTCTGGAGGCGATGGCTTGTAGCGTGCCGGTGATCGCCACTCGGACAGGCGGTTTGCCGGAGCTGGTGGCGCATGGGGAAACCGGTTATCTGGCGGCAGTAGGCGATGTGGCTGCACTGGCCGACTATGCGCTGCATTTGCTGTCTGATGAAAGCCTGTTGCGGCAGATGGGGGAGGCTGCCCGGCGGCGAGCGGCGGAGCGGTTTGAAAGTGAACTGATGGTGCCGCAGTATGAGGCTTTTTATCAGCGCGTCCTGGCGGGGGGAAACTAGAAATCCTGCCGAAAGGCTGCTTTGCGCTCACAATAGCCAGAGGTCAGAGGTCAGAGATCAGACGAAGCCCTCACCCTAGCCTTTGCCCTCACCCTAGCCTTTGCCCTCACCCTAGCCTTTGCCCTCACCCTAGCCTTTGCCCAGAGGGAGAGGGTAAAAAATGTTGTGGAGAGGGTAAATGTTGTGGAGAGGGTAAATAGTTTGCGCGATGTTTACATAAAATACTTGACAGGCAAAAAAGCCGATGCTAAAATTTAATACATTAAAGCGTTAATGTATTAAAGGAAAGGTTGTGCTGCAGTGAATGAGAAGCTGAGAAGACTGCTGACGCCTGAAGGCGTGCGAGATCTTTTGCCCGAGATGGCTGGTCAGAAGCGGGAGCTGGAAAAGAGGATTCAGGCAAGTTTTAGCCGATGGGGATATGGGGAAGTGTCCACACCGGCTTTTGAGCATAGTGCCAATTTTGTGGATGAGATGAAGGCGGAGCTGACAGATAAGGTATATCGCTTTTTAGATGAGCGAGGAAGAACGCTTGTGCTGCGTCCCGACTTTACTTTGCCGCTTGCGCGTGTGGTCGCCACCCATTTAACCGCAAACCCCTTGCCGCTGCGTTTGTGTTATGGCGGTGATATATACCGTTATACTCACGGCCAGCAAGGGAAGCAGCGGGTAGTGACGCAGGCGGGTGTGGAGTTAATTGGTTCAGGCTGCGCCGGAGCAGATGCGGAAGTGATTGCGCTGGCGGTCGATGTCTTGCAAGAGTTGGGACTTGTTGAATTCACTTTTTGCCTGGGACATGCGGGTTTTCTGGAAGGGTTGCTTGCCGCTTATGAAGTGGCGGAAGCGGAGCGAGAAACGATTAAGTTTTATTTTAATAGTAAGGATTTTGTTTCGTTGAAAACGTTCGTGCAGAGTCTTGATCTTAGTGAAAACGCTAAGAAGGCTGTTTTGCGCATCCCTTGGCTGCGGGGTGGCAAAGAGGTTTTAGGGGAGGCGGCTAAGCTTGTGCCGGGCGGGGCGGCTGATGAGCCGCTGAGTTTGCTGGCAGAAGTATGGGAAGTGTTGGCAGATTACGACGCCGCCAAGTATATTACCCTGGATTTGGGTCTGGTGCGTATGCTGGATTATTACACGGGAATGGTTTTTGAAGGGTATACGGGTGGGATGGGTTATGCCCTTTGCGGCGGCGGACGCTATGATCAGTTGCTTGGAAATTTTGGTTCGCAAAAGCCGGCGGTGGGATTTGCCATCAATGTTGACCACGTTTTGAAAGTGTTGCAGCGGGTGAAAGAGATGCCTGCGTTAAGTAAACTTGTTTTTGTGGGCTACGGCACAAAGCAACGGGCGGCAGCTTTTGTTGAAGCAGCCCGGCTGCGGCGACAAGGCGAAAGGGTGCTTGTTGACGTGCAAGAGCGCCCGCAGGGGGCGGCTTGGGCGGAAGGAGAAAGGTTAGGCGCGGCTAAGGTAATTTATCTCGGCTAGGGTTGCGGTGTTGCGCCTGCCGGATGGGAGGGCTGGTAATGGTAAATAAGGAGTGGCTGACTGTGGCTCTGGCTAAAGGACGGATGCTGCCGCCGGCACTTGAGCTTTTTGAAAGAGCGGGAATCGGTTGCGGGCAGTTGCGAGAAACCTCGCGGAAACTGGTCTTTACAGTGGAGGAACATAAACTGCGCTTTATCTTGGCTAAACCGATGGATATCCCCACCTATGTAGAATATGGTGTGGCAGATTTGGGGGTAGTCGGCAAAGATGTTTTGATGGAGCAGGAGAAAGAGCTTTATGAGTTATTAGACCTAAAAATAGGTCCTTGCCGTTTAGCGGTAGCGCAAAAGTGCGGCGGCGGCAAGTTTAACGGCGGTTATGTGGCTACAAAATATCCGCGGGTGGCAGATCGCTATTTCCAGGGGCAGGGGAAGCAGGCTGAAGTAATTAAGCTGCACGGTTCGATTGAATTGGCGCCGCTGCTTAATCTGGCTGATGCAATTGTAGATTTGGTTTCTACCGGCAAGACGCTTAGCGAGCACCATTTGGAAGAAATTGAAGTCATCGCCTGGATTACCTCACGGTTGGTGGCAAATCCCGGCAGTTATCAGGTAAAAGGAGCGCGGGTAACCGATTTGCTCCAACGCTTGGAGGCGGTCTTGATTGAGGAGGTGGCAAAGCCATGTTGAGAGAGTTTGACGCAAAATCATTCAGGGAAAATTTTGTGCGCCGCGGGTTTCAAGATTTTCATGCAGAGCTGGCGGTGGTGCGCTCTATTTTGGCGTCTGTGCGTCAAAACGGCGACAAATCGGTGCTGGAGTATACGCGTCAGTTTGACGGGGTTGTCATAGAGGGGCTGCGTGTCTGTGAGGATGAGTATGCGGCAGCAGAGGCTGCAGTGGAGCCGGCGGCGCGGGATTCTTTGTTGCGGGCAGCCGAAAACATCCGGGCGTATCATCGGCGCCAGCTGGAAAACTCGTGGCTGGAGGTACTGCCGGATGGGGTGGCGCTAGGGCAGCGGACGGTGGCGGTGGACAGGGCCGGAGCTTATGTGCCGGGAGGTGGCGCCGCTTATCCATCATCGGTGCTGATGACTGTGATTCCCGCCCGCATAGCCGGAGTGGGAGAAGTGGTGGTGGTAACGCCGCCTAGGGCTGACGGCAAAATTAATCCCTATATCTTGGTGGCGGCAAAAATCGCCGGGGCAGATGCTGTTTTTAAGTGCGGCGGGGCTCAGGCTGTGGCGGCGTTGGCTTACGGGACGGAGAGCATTCCGCGGGTAGATAAAATTGTTGGTCCGGGCAATATTTATGTGACGCTCGCCAAAAAGGAAGTTTACGGTGAAGTGGGTATTGATATGCTGGCTGGCCCGAGCGAAGTGCTTGTAGTGGCCGACGAGACGGCTCGCGCAGATTTTGTGGCGGCAGATTTATTGTCCCAGGCGGAACATGATTTGCTGGCAGCGTCCTACCTGATTACCACCTCGCGGCGACTGGCCGCCGAGGTGCAGCAGGAGTTGGCTCGGCAGTGTGTAAAGCTGGAGCGTTGTGATGTGGCGCAGCAGGCTTTGACGAAGCAAGGCGCATTAGTTTTGGTGGATTGTCTGGAGGAGGCTTTTGCCTTGGTAAACTTGTTGGCTCCGGAACATTTGGAATTGCAAGTGGCCGATCCTTGGGCAGCGCTGGGAAAGGTGAAAAACGCGGGGGCAGTTTTTCTCGGAGCGTATACGCCAGAGTCGGTGGGCGACTACTGGGCCGGAGCAAATCATGTTTTGCCCACTGTAGGAGGGGCTCGCTTTGCTTCGGTGTTATCGGTGGCTGATTTTAGTAAGAAGATGAGTCTGGTTTATTACCCGCCACAAGCTTTGCAGCAGGTCTCAATGGAAATTGAAAGGTTGGCTCGGATAGAGGGCCTTCAGGCTCACGAGCAGGCTGTAAGGGTGAGGAGGGAGTATCTTGAAGAAACGGGAGGCAAGTAAAACGCGTAAAACGGGGGAGACTACCGTGGCGTTGCAGCTTGGGTTAGACGGTACAGGCAGAGTTTCGCTGGCTACCGGGGTAGCCTTTTTTGAGCATATGCTGACGCTTTTTGCGCAGCATGGTTTTTTTGACCTTCAGCTTGAGGCAGAGGGTGATCTGCCGGTTGACGCACATCATTTGGTGGAGGATGTGGGTTTGGTACTGGGAGATGCTTTTGTCGAAGCGTTAGGAGATAAAACGGGGATTAGAAGATACGGTTCCGTTCTTTTGCCTATGGACGAGGCGCTGGTGCAGGTGGCTGTGGATCTTTCGGGACGGCCGTATCTTGGCTTTAAGTTAAATTTAATGACAACGCGCCTAGGAAATTTTGAGACGGAGCTGGTGGAAGAATTTTTACGTGCTTTTGTTAACCGCGCGAAATGTACGCTACACGTGCAGCAACTGGCGGGGAGCAATACGCACCATTTGATTGAGGCAGTGTTTAAGGGATTAGGACGGGCATTGGATGAAGCCACTGCGCTTGAGCCGCGGCTTTGCGGAGTCCCCTCCACCAAGGGTATATTATAGAAGAAAAACCTAGCGAATCAGCAGGATTTTTGTTTTAGTCGGTGAATAGAGAAGGGTGGACGGGAGTCTGAGATGATTGTGATTATTGATTATGGCGGAGGAAATCTGCATAGTGTGCAAAACGGTTTTGCCGCTGCCGGCTTCCCCACGGTGGTTTCAGATGATCCGCATGAACTGGCGGCAGCAGACGGTCTGGTTTTGCCGGGCGTGGGTGCTTTTGGCCAAGCTATGAAAAACCTGCAGGAAAGCGGGTTAAAGCAGTCGCTTTTGCGGCGGGTGGCGGCGGGTGTGCCGCTACTTGGTATTTGTCTTGGTCTGCAGCTCTTCTTTGAAAAGAGCGAGGAGAAGGGAGAGCATGCGGGGTTAGGACTGATTGAAGGCGCTGTGGTGCCTTTTTCCGGTGCGCTGAAAGTGCCGCAAATCGGCTGGAATCAGCTGTCTATCCGGCGGGAACACCCACTGCTGGAGGGGATTAGACAGGGTGACTACTTCTATTTTGTGCACTCATTTTATGCTTCCTGCACGGACCCTGCTGTGGTTTTGGCCAGCGCAGACTACGGGGGAGATTTTCCCGCCGTGGTCCAAAAAGAGCATTTGTTTGGGGTTCAGTTTCATCCGGAGAAAAGCAGCCGGCTGGGGTTACAAATTCTGAGAAATTTCGGGAGGTTGGTGGAATGCTAATTATTCCCGCCGTAGATATTCGGGGTGGGCAGTGTGTACGGTTGGTCCATGGGGAGTTGTCTAAGGAAACAGTTTATCATGCCGATCCGTTGGAAGTGGCGCTGCGCTTTGAGGCGGAAGGGGCGTCTAGAATCCATCTGGTAGATTTGGACGGTGCCTTTCAGGGTGGGATGCAAAATAGTGCTGTGATTGAGCAGATAGCCCGGGCGGTGAAGGTGCCGGTGCAGGTGGGCGGCGGCATCCGGGATGAAGCCAGAGCGTCTGAATTGTTGGACCGAGGCGTGTCCCGTGTTATTTTAGGCACAGTGGCAGTGACTTCTCCCCAGCTGGTCGAGGCGCTCTGCCGCCGTTTCCCCGGACAAGTGTTGGTAGGGATTGATGCTCGGGCAGGGCGTGTCGCTATCCGTGGCTGGGTGGAGGAGTCGGAGCAGAACGCTATTGATTTGGCCCTTAAAATGGGAGACTTGGGTGTTAAAGAAATTATATATACTGATATTAACAGGGATGGGACTCTGCAGGGGCCAAACCTGGCGGCGCTGGAGGAAATGGCAAAGGCGGTGAGCCAGCAGGTAATAGCGTCGGGCGGTGTTTCATCTCTAAACGATATTGAGAGAATATGTCTGCTGGAATCGCTGGGTGTTAGCGGCGTGATTTTGGGGCAAGCCCTTTATACGGGGCGGGTCGATTTGCGTGCCGCGCTGACAATTGCGGGGTGCGCTTAGATGTTGGCTAAACGAATTGTGCCTTGCTTGGATGTGTTGGATGGGCGTGTGGTAAAAGGCACACAGTTTGTGCAGCTTCGCGATGCCGGTGATCCAGTCTCTTTAGCTCGTTTTTATGATTTGGCTGGTGCGGATGAACTGGTATTCTTGGATATTTCTGCCTCCCATGAGGGGCGGGGAACGATGCTGGATGTGGTGCGCCGGACGGCGGAGCAGGTATTTATCCCCTTTATTGTGGGCGGCGGCATCAGCCAACTGGAGCATGTGCGCCAGTTGCTGAGTGCCGGCGCGGATAAAGTGTCGTTGAATACGGCTGCTGTGCAAAATCCGCAGTTGATTTCCGCCGCCGCTGAATGTTTCGGTTCCCAGTGCATCGTCTTGGCGGTGGACGCGAAATGGAACGCGACGCTTTCCACTTGGGAGGTCTATACTCACGGCGGACGGAATGCCACCGGGAAAACGGTTCTTGCTTGGACAGCAGAGGGAGAGCGGCTTGGGGCCGGCGAGATCCTTTTAACAAGCATGGATTGTGACGGCGGGAAGGACGGATATGATTTGCGGCTAACAGCGGCGGTGGCAGAGCAGGTTAATCTTCCGCTGATTGCCTCCGGCGGTGCCGGTACCATGGAACATTTTTACGCGGCGCTGACGGCAGGAAAAGCGGATGCTGCGCTGGCTGCCTCTGTTTTCCATTATCATGAGTTTAGTGTGGCTGAAGTTAAACAGTATCTGCGGAAACAGGGGGTGGCGGTACGCTATGACGAAACTGCAGTTTGCTGAAAACGGCTTGATTCCGGTAGTGATTCAGGATGCATTGACGGAGCGGGTCTTGATGCTCGCCTACATGAACGAGGAGGCACTGCAAAAAACAATACTTACCGGCCAAACTTGGTTTTACAGCCGTAGTCGCCAGGAACTCTGGAACAAGGGTGCCACATCCGGCCATTTTCAGCAGGTAAAACGGATTGATTATGATTGTGACAGCGATGCGTTGCTGATGCGGGTGGAGCAAGTCGGTAACGTCTGTCATACGGGAGCAACCAGCTGTTTTTACAGAACGCTCTTTGGTGATGAGTTTGTCGTTACGGCTAACTTTTTGGTGGAATTGGAACAAATTATCGCGGAGCGGAAAGTAACTAAGCCGGCAGGTTCCTATACGGCCAAGCTTTTTGAGCAAGGGTTGGATCGCATTTTAAAAAAGATTGGCGAAGAAGCTGGCGAAGTGATCATCGCCGCTAAAAATCAAGACCGTTCCGAACTAATTTATGAAAGCGGCGATCTGCTTTTCCATTTGCTTGTGCTTTTGGCGGAAAAAAATGTGGCGCTGGCGGAAGTCTTGCGGGAGTTGGCTGATCGCCACCGTCCAGTGGCTGCGGGGCAGGCATAATGTTTGTCGATTATCATTTGCATACAGTCCGTTGTTGCCATGCGAGCGGCACTTTGGCAGAATATTTGGCAGAAGCAGAGAAAAAAGGGCTGGCTGAAATCGGGTTTGCCGACCATTTCCCTTTGGGGTTGTTTGGCGTGGAGGAAGAAGAGCCGCTGACGATGGATGCCTCAGAGTTGCCCGATTACATCCGCGATGTGGAGCTGTTGCGCCGGCAGGCTACTATCCCTGTGCGCCTCGGCGTAGAGGTGGAGTATCTGCCCGGACGGGAACGGGAGACTGCCGAAATGTTGGCAGTCTACGGTTTCGATTATACCATCGGCTCAATCCACGTTATTGACGGCTGGGATTTCACCCATCCGGGCCAAGTTCAACGCTACAGTCATGAAGATATTGATTTTCTCTATGAGCGCTATTTTACGCTTGTACAGCAAATGGCAGCCAGCCGTTTGTTTCAAATTATCGGTCACATGGATGTGGTCAAAAAGTTTTCATTTTTCCCGCAGCGGAGATGGGAGCATCTTCTGGAGGATACCTGCCGGGCAATAAAACAGGCTGACGTCTGTGTCGAGTTAAATACTGCGGGTTGGCGCGCACCGGTAGGGGAGGCTTACCCCGGAGAAGCCTTTCTGGCAAGATGTTGTGAGATGAACGTGCCAGTGACGATGGGTTCTGATGCCCACAGGCCAAGAGACGTGGGCAGCGGTCTGTATCGTGCCGCTCTGCTCCTTCATAATCTGGGATTTAGGGAGATCGCGACTTTTAACGCAGGGCAGCGGCAGATGCGTCCTCTAACATGTTCAGGTTAAAGTTAAAGCAACTGCTAAATGAGTCAAATATCTGGCCCTCACCCTAGCCCTCTCCCAGAGGGAGAGGGCTAGGGTGAGTAACTACAGATTAAACAAGTAAAGAAGCGAAAAGGCAGGGGAAGCAGAGTGAGGCTTTCAACCAAAGGTCGTTATGGGGTCCATGCCATGTTTGATTTAGCCATGCATGGCGGAGATGCTGTTATTGCGCTAAAGAGCGTGGCACAGCGCGAAAATATTTCGGAAAAATATCTTGAGCATCTCTTTGCCAATCTAAAAAAAGCAGGCTTAATTCACAGTGTGCGCGGCGCTCAGGGAGGCTATCGCTTGGCGCGGCCGCCGGAAGAAATAACATTGGGTGATATTATTCGGGTGCTGGAAGGGCCGGTAGCTCCGGCTGAATGCAGGGCAGAGGCCGGTAGCAATGAGGATTGCCATAGTTCTTCCGCATGTGCCATGCGTTCAATCTGGTGCCGTATCCGTGATGAGATTAACAGCATTCTCGATAATATTACCTTGGCGGAAGTGGTGGAGGAACAACGGAAACGCAGTGGAGAAGGGTATATGTTTCATATTTAACCGGGCGGTGTTAAAGTTTTAAGAGTGACTTATTGTCAGGAGGATGATGATGCGAAGCGGTGAAGTTACTGCTATCCGTTCCGCGCCGACGGCGGGCGGAGTGGTGGCTTTGCCGCTGCTTTGGTGGCGCTTTAAGGCCGGCCAGCTGATAAGCCTGTTTTTGCTGCACGGCGGGTTGATTGTGCCGTGGCTGCGTCGACGCCGACTTAAAAAGACAGAGGGAGGGGAGCGAGGATGCGTTACCTGACGGCGGGAGAGTCGCACGGTCCTGCGTTATGTGCAATTATTGAAGGGTTGCCTGCCAATCTATGGCTGGATCCTGAAAAAATAAACGGTGATTTGGCGCGGCGGCAGCAGGGTTATGGCCGGGGTGGCCGGATGAAGATAGAGAAAGACTGTGTGGAAGTGCTTTCGGGTTTGCGTTTCGGACGGACGTTAGGCAGTCCCTTGGCGTTGCGGATTATTAACCGTGACTTCGAAAACTGGCGGGGAAAGATGGACCCGGCAGGAACTGAGCCGGCGGATTTGGAGGCGGTGACTCGGTCGCGGCCGGGCCATGCCGATTTATCCGGCGCATTAAAGTTTAATTTGGCTGATGTGCGCGATGTTTTAGAGCGGGCCAGCGCAAGGGAAACGGCGACGCGGGTGGCTGTGGGGGCGGCTGCAAAAGCGCTTTTGGCCGTGTTTGGCATTCAGGTTTATTCGCAGCTTGTAGCCGTCGGAGATGTTGCTGCTAAGACTTTGCCTACGGAAGAATTGGTCTTAAGATACGGAGAGGTGGAAGAATCACTGCTGCGCAGCGCAGACAAAGCGGCCGAAGCCGCCATGATAGCAGCTATTGACTACGCTAAGGTGACAGGTGATTCATTGGGCGGAGTTTTTGAAGTGGTGGTAGTTGGCTTGCCGCCCGGTTTGGGGAGTTATACCCACTGGGATAAGAAGCTGGATGGTCGTCTGGCTGCCGCGCTGATGAGTATTCAGGCGATTAAAGGGGTAGAGGTAGGCGGCGGTTTTGCTTTAGCGGCGTTGCTCGGCTCCGTTGTCCATGATCAAATTGGTTTCCAGCAAGGGAGGGGCTATTTCCGCCTTACTAACCGTGCCGGCGGAATCGAAGGCGGCATGACTAACGGGGAGCCTGTCGTTCTTAGAGTAGCTATGAAACCAATCCCCACGTTGTACAAGCCGCTAAAGAGTGTAGAGATGGCAAATCATTTGCCTTTTGAAGCGGCGGTGGAGCGCTCTGATGTTTGCGCCGTGCCTGCGGCGGCGGTGGTGGGGGAAGCGGTGGTGGCCTGGGAAATGGCGCTTGCGCTGCGGGAAAAGGCAGGCGGCGACTCTTTGGAGGAAATGAAGGCAAACATGGCAAATTATCTTAAACTTTTGGCAGGACGCTAGGAGGTTGGTCTGGATGAGATTGGTGGAAGTAGCTCTGGGTGAGCGGAGTTATCCGATTTATATCGGTCAGAACATCTGGCACGAAATTCCCCGCCACTTTGCTGAACGGGTAAAGCCGGGCAAGTCGCTACTCGTCAGTGACGAAACGGTCTTTCCGCTTTACGGCAGCCGGATGGTTGAAGGCCTGCAGAAGGCAGGTTTTGCGGTGAGTTCGGTGGTGGTGCCGGCGGGGGAGGGCAGTAAGACTTTAGCCCGAGCGGATCAGCTCTACAGCGCTGCCATTGCGGCCGGTTTGGAGCGCAGGGATTTGATTGTGGCACTGGGCGGCGGTGTGGTAGGTGATTTAGCAGGTTTTGTAGCGGCTACTTATCTGCGCGGCGTAACTTTTGCGCAGGTTCCCACCACGCTTTTAGCCCAGGTCGACAGCAGTGTGGGCGGTAAAACGGCAGTTAATCATAGTTTGGGAAAAAACTTGATCGGAGCGTTTTATCAGCCAAAGCTGGTCTGGGTGGAGCTTGAGACGCTCTCAAGCTTGTCGCAAAGGGAATACTTGGCCGGGGCGGCGGAAGTGATTAAATACGGAGTTATTTTAAGTGAAGCGCTTTTAAATTTATTGACTGCGCGTTGGCAGGATTTTTTGGCAAGAGAACCGGAACTGCTTACTGCTGTAGTGGGAGATTGTTGTGAGTTGAAAGCTGCTGTGGTGGCAGCAGATGAACGAGAGGCTGGTTTGCGCGCTATATTGAATTTCGGCCATACCTTGGGCCATGCGTTGGAGGCGGCCACGGCATACGGACATTACCTGCACGGAGAGGCTGTGCTTGCCGGCATGGTCATGGCAGTTAAATTGGCGCTTGGTAAAGGGATTCTTCAGCGAGAGGCTGCTGCCACGCTACTTGAGATGTTTGGGCGGGTGGGGCTTGTCTCCCCGCCGGCGACATTGCTTGCGGTAGATGTGCTGGCGGCATTAAAGCATGATAAAAAGCGGGAAGAGGGGAGAAGTGTATTTATTTTGCCCGAAGCCGTAGGCAGGGTACGTGTTTTTGCTGACCTGGATGCTGAGGCTGTGCAGCAGGTTTTGGGCTGCTACCTCTCCGGCGGCTCGGCTAGAGGATAGCTGCGGCTTAGAGATTGAACCGCTAAAGTAGGCAACTTGCTCAGCTCTTGTGGCAAAAAACACAAATTGACAATGTGCTAATGAGAGCATATAATTATTGTGGAGCTCCCCCCTATAAATTCCTGCTTCTATTGGGAGAGGGTTAGAATAAGGGAGTAGTTAAATCCTTCGAGATAAGGAGGTGTCTAGGTGAAAAACAAACGCTCTCTAATGCTTGTTCTGATTGTTACCCTGTTGTTGGTTCTTAGCGCCTTTACCGTTGACCAGGCTGTGAAAAACCTGAATTTGGGCTTGGATTTGCGTGGAGGAGTCTATATTTTATACCAGGCAGAAGAAGCTGGTGATGCCGCCGGCGGAGATAAAATTGACCGCGCAATTACAATTATCCGTAATCGGATTGATGCTCTCGGCGTGGCTAATCCTGTCATTCAGCGAGAGGGAGCAGATAGGATTCGCATTGATTTGCCCGGTATTGAAGATCAGCGGGCTGCAAGGCAAGTAATCGGCAGAACGGCAATGTTGTCTTTTGTTGGCCCGAATGGCGAAGCTATTTTGACAGGCGCCGACCTGAGAAACGCCGGTGTCACGATGGATCAGTTCAACCGGCCTGCGGTATCGCTGGAGTTTAACCCGGAGGGCAGAGCAAAGTTTGCCGCCGCTACAGAGGAGTTTCTAGGTCAGATAATTTACATTAATTTAGACGAAGAGGTTATCTCAGCGCCGACGGTGGAAAGCATTATTACAGACGGTAACGCCATTATTACCGGTGCAGGCACAATGGACGAAGCAGCTAATTTAGCGCTGATGTTGCGCTCCGGAGCGTTGCCTGTGAGACTGGTTGAGTTGGAAACGAGAGGTGTTGGTCCGCAGTTGGGGCAGGATTCCATGAACCGCAGTGTGCGGGCTGGGATAGTCGGCTTATTGCTTGTGCTGCTCGTTATACTGATTTATTACCGCGGTTTTGGAATAGTTGCCAATGTCAGCTTAATTGTTTATCTGGCGCTGGTCTTAGGTTTGCTTACCGCTATCAATGCAACTTTGACATTGTTTGGCATCGCCGGTTTGATTTTATCGGTGGGGATGGCGGTTGATGCCAATGTGATTATTTTTGAACGGATAAAAGAAGAGCTAAAAAATGGGCGCACCATGCGTACCTCTATTGAGGCCGGCTTCCAACGAGCATTCCGCTCTATCCTTGATTCGAATGTAACAACATTAATCGCTGCGGCCGTTTTGTTTAGTTTTGCGACAGGACAAGTCCGCGGGTTTGCGATCACCCTTAGTATTGGTATCCTCGTCAGTATGGCTACCGCCATTTTATTGACACGTTTTTTGCTGCGCCAGGCTGCTCGCGCTAACTTGTTTAGAGCTCCTGAAAACGCCGGACTTAAGGGGGTAAGCAAATGAGTTTTGTTGCTTTAAGGAAATATGCCTTTATCTTTTCAGCCGTATTGATTATTATCGGCGTGATTTCCATGGGCATCAATGGCTTAAATTTTGGGATTGATTTCACCGGCGGCACCCTTCTCCATCTTGATATTCGTCAGGAATTTACGCTTGAGGAGGCGCGGGACATCTTGGCGCCCCTGGGGCTGGAAGCAGCAACACTGCAAAAGGTAGGCGCTGAAGGGCTGGACGCGGGTGAAAAACAGGAGCTGTTGATTCAGACGCAGCAGTTGACTCCCGCAGAGCAGGATGAAGTTTTCTCTGTCTTTCAGGAAAAGTACGACTTAACAGCCGCCGACTTACTCCGCGTAGAGAATGTGGTGGCTGTGGTCGGCAGTGAGCTGCAGCGTCAGGCGTTGATCGCATTGCTACTGGCTGGTCTTGGCATGATCGCCTATATTACCATTCGTTTTGAGTTTCGCTTTGCTGTCAGCGCTATCGCCGCTCTGCTCCATGACGTGATGGTTATGCTAGCCTTTTTCTCCATTTTTCAGATAGAAGTAAACGGTCCGTTTATAGCGGCTGTGCTTACTGTGCTGGGCTATTCCATTAACGATACGATAGTAATATTTGACAGAATTCGAGAGAATTTGAAGACCCGCCGCAAGGAACAGCTTGCGGATGTGGTGGATAACAGTATCAGACAGTCTCTGGTCCGCACGATTAACACTTCGGTTACTACACTCATCGTGATAGTCACTATTTTGCTTCTCGGCGGCATCACGTTGTACCCCTTTATGCTGGCGTTACTGGTGGGCGTGTTTTTTGGCACCTATTCTTCTATTTTTATTGCAAGTCCCCTTTGGCTTGTCTGGCGAGAGCGGGATACGCGCAAGCACTTGAGAGCGAAATCAGCCTAAAGCTTCTGCTTTAGGCTTTTTTTATCGGCTAGGAAATTATATCCTACAGGGAAGCTACGATCCAATGCATTGGGGGACGCTCCGGGGGATTCCCCCTTATTCTTGATGTAATGTTAGGCTGGTGCTTTTTATCCCCTCGCCCCCCTTTGGGGGGGGAGAGGAAGTTTTTCTGGCTGTATTGTTTCTGCGAAAAAAGGGATTTTACGCGCTTTGACGAATCATAGCCTAAGAGAGAATGTTCGGTAGGAACCGGAGGATAAAAAAAGATGACTGTGAAACTATGGCGCCAGCTGGCGCCGGAAACAGACTGGAGTGCGGCGGCGCGGCTGTCAGAAAAGTTGAAGCTGCACCGCCTGACAGCCGCTTGCCTGATGCAAAGGGGCGTCTCCACTGTAGAGGAGGCGCGCTTTTTCCTGAATGGCAGCCTGTCGGAGTTGGCAGACCCTTATGCTATGTTTGGCATGAAAGAGGCGGTGCAAAGGATTGCTAAAGCTGTTGCCGCTAAGGAGCCGCTCTTGATTTATGGTGATTATGATGCTGACGGCGTTACTTCTGTGGCACTCTTGACCCAGGCGTTGCGAAAATTCGGGGTGCCGGTGGAATACTACATACCAAGCCGTCTTGGAGACGGCTACGGTCTGCATGGGCAGATTCTGAAACAATTTGCTGCCGGCGGAGGCAGGCTGGTGTTGACTGTAGATTGTGGCATTAACTCGTTTGAAGAGATGGATCTGGCCAAGCAATTAGCTATTGATTTAATAGTTACTGATCACCATGAGTCTTTTCCGGGCCTGCGCAGTGCTTATGCAGTATTAAATCCTAAACAGCCCCATTGCAGTTATCCTGAGCAAAATCTGGCTGGTGTAGGCGTAGCTTGGACGCTGGTAAGGGCGCTCTATAGCCACTTAGGCGTCCCTTTTGCGGAGGCCGCAGAATTCCTCGACCTTGTAGCGGTAGGCTCTATTGCAGATGTGGTGCCTCTTCTAGGGGAGAACCGTCTCTTGGTAAAGGCCGGCCTGGAAGAATTGGCGAAGGGTACTCGCCCAGGCTTGGCTGCCTTGGGCAGGCTTTGCGGAAGTGAAGAAGGAAAGCTGACAGCGCTGCAGGTTGCGTTTAGAATAGCGCCTCGCCTGAATGCGCCGGGACGGCTGGGAGACGCGTTCCCTGCAGTGCAGGCTCTTTTAGCTTCGCCGTCTGAAGCTTGGCAACTGGCACTAAGTTTGGATGAAAAAAACCGACTGCGACAGCATGTGGAGAAAGATATTTTGGAAAAGGCTCGTAATCAGGCAGCCACTTGCGATGAGCCGGCGCTGGTGTTGTGGCATCAGGACTGGCACCCTGGTGTGATAGGGATTGTAGCGGGACGGCTGGCTGCTGAGTTTGGCAAGCCTGCCGTCCTAATTGCCTTAGACGGCGAAGAAGGACGTGGTTCTATTCGTTCTGTTCCAGGCTGTAATCTAATGGAGGCATTGCAGCTCTGTGCCAAACAGCTCATTCGCTTTGGCGGTCATCCGGAAGCGGCAGGTCTTTCTGTAGATAAGGCAAACTTGGTGCAGTTTCAGGAAGACTTCTGCCGGGCGGTGGAGAGCCAGGGAGTGAAAGAAGGTAAGGCTATGGTCATGGCAGAGGCGGAACCTAAAGAATTGTCTCTGGCGCTGGTGAAGGAATTGACTGGGCTGGAACCGTTTGGTCAGGGAAATCCCGAGCCTCTTTTTATGTTGAGGGGTATGGCTGTGCTTACGGCTCGGAAGGTTGGTGCACAGGGTGCCCATTTACAGTTGCGTTTAAAAAAAGAGAGCCTGATTTTTAATGCCGTTTTCTTTGGCGGCGGGCAGACGCAGATCTCGGCGGGAGAAACGGTCGATGCAGTAATAGTTCCGACTGCAAACACTTGGCAGAGTAAGACTGAATTATCGCTCCAGGTGAGGGCTTTGCGCATCAGTTTGCCGGAGCAGATGGGTTTTTGAGCGATTTTATGCTCCCGAGGGGGAAAGAATTTATGAGTCTTGAAGCGCTGAAAACGCTAATAAAATCATACTATCCCGTAGAGCCTGACTGGAGCCTCATGGAGAAGGCGTATCATTTTGCAATGTCGGCGCATCTGGGGCAAAAGCGTTTTTCTGGCGAAATGTATATTACTCATCCGCTGGGCGTGGCTACCATTTTAGCTGAGTTGGAATTAGATTTGGATACTATTATTTCCGGACTTTTGCACGATGTGGTGGAAGATACTGAAGCTCCCCTGGAGCAAATAAGCCAAGAGTTTGGCAAAGAGGTTGCCATGCTTGTGGACGGCGTCACCAAGCTTTCCAAGTTGGAGTATAGGTCTAAAGAAGAACACCAGGCAGAAAATCAGCGCAAGATGTTTATTGCCATGGCAAAAGATATTCGTGTGCTCTTAATCAAGCTGGCGGATCGCACTCATAATATGCGGACGCTGAAATACTTGACGTCCATCAAGCAACAAGCAATTTCCAAGGAAACTTTGGAGATTTACGCACCGCTGGCTCACCGCCTCGGGATCTATAAAATAAAGTGGGAACTGGAAGATTTGGCTTTTCGCTTTTTGGAGCGGGATCGTTATTACGCTTTGGTGGATCGGCTGGTTAAAAAGCGGCAGGAACGGGAGGCGTTTATCGGTCAGACTATTGCCTTGCTTCAGCCGAAGCTGGATGAAGTGGGAATTGAAGCCCATCTTTCCGGCAGGCCGAAACATCTCTATAGTATTTCCCAGAAAATGAAAGAACAGGGTAAGGAGTTTCACGAGATTTATGATTTGACGGCTATTCGTATTATTGTGGAATCATTGAAAGACTGCTACGGTGCCTTGGGTATTGTCCATACTTTATGGAAGCCCATCCCCGGTAAATTCAAAGATTATATAGCCATGCCTAAAGCCAATATGTATCAGTCGCTCCATACTTTGGTGATGGTGGGAAAGAACGAACTGCTGGAAGTGCAGATTCGCACCATGGAGATGCACAGGACGGCAGAATACGGGATTGCTGCACATTGGCGCTATAAAGAAAAAAAGGATGGCCGGCATGACTCGGAGTTTGAAGATAAGCTCTCCTGGTTGCGGCAGATTGTGGAACTGCAACAAGATTCAAAAGATGCCCATGAATTTATGGAAAGTGTAAAAATTGACCTTTTTACCGATGAGGTATTTGTTTTTACGCCAAAGGGTGATGTGATTGATCTGCCGGTTGGTTCCATTCCCTTGGATTTTGCCTATAAGATTCATACAGATATTGGACACCGCTGTATTGGCGCCCGGATAAACGGCCGATTGGTTCCGCTCGATTATGAACTGAAAACCGGTGATATTGTGGAAGTGATGACTGCCAAGCAGAGTCATCCCAGCCGTGACTGGTTAAACATGGTAAAAAGCTCTGGTGCAAGAGCAAAAATCCGCGCTTGGTTTAAGAAGGAGCGGCGCGATGAGAACCTGGACAAAGGTAAAGAGCTGCTGGAAAAAGAATTGCGCAGACATGAGTTGGAGCCGAGCCAGTATTTAAAAAGCCCCTTTTTGCAGGAGATGGGGAAAAAATTTAATGTTCACGGCGAAGAAGAAATCTTTGTTGCGATCGGGTTGGGTGGGATAACGCCGGCGCAGGCGGTAAACCGTTTGAAGGAGGAATACCGCAAAAAGTTTGGCCCGGCAGGACCTGAACCTCTTAAAGAGTTTAAACCGCAAAAACCCGGCAAAGCCGGCAAAGGTGTGCGGATTGACGGGATAGACAATTTGCTTTTGCGCTTTGCCAAGTGTTGCACGCCTGTTCCCGGCGACCAGATTGTGGGCGTGGTTACCCGTGGCCGCGGTGTCTCTATTCATCGCAAAGACTGCCCCAACGTGCAGGTGCGAACGGAAAAACAGCAACTGCTTGACGCTTCTTGGGAAGAAAGAGCTGAAGGAGCATATCCAGTAGAGATCGAAGTAAGCGCGATGGACCGACCGCAAATTCTGATGGATGTGGTTAACGCTGTGGCCGAATGCAAAGTAAATATCACCGCTTTAAACGGGCGAAGTACAAAAGATAGGCTGTCTTTAATTAGTATGACTGTGATGGTTGCGGATATTGCTCATTTAGACAATATTATTAGTCGCATTAACCGAGTTAAAGATGTCTACCACGTTCACCGTCTCAAAGGCTAGAGCTAAGGGAAAATACAAAAAGTAATAAAGGGACGTAACGAACTTTTAAACTAAAGTATCGTTACGTCCCTTTTATAAAGTTAATAGCTACCGGTCGGCAAAGGCAAGCTGGTCAGCCGCAAGTGAGCAGGCTAAAAGGTGAAGTATGCTTCTATACCGCGAAAAATGGCATCGGCTGAGTTTTGGCGGAAGTCGTTTGTGCGCATCAGCGCTTCTTCCTGCGCGTTTGAGATAAAGGCCAGTTCAAGCAGGACAGAGGGCATGGTGGTTTCACGGATAACGTGGAAGTTGCCGTGCTTTACACCCCTATCTCGCAAGCCCAATGCTTGGACCAGTTCTTTTTGTAATAGTTCTGCCAGGAGCCGCGATGCGGGGGCAGTAGTGCTGTTTTGAAAAAAGTATGTTTCTGTTCCACCGATGGCAGTGTTTATGTGAGCATTGGCGTGGATGCTGACAAAGATGTGAGCATTCGCGGCTTCGGCAATGGCTACCCGCTGGGTCAGAGAAACATGGCTGTCAGTATCTCGGGTTAAGATTACGGTAGCACCCGCTTGGCGTAGCATGTCGGCAACCCGGAGAGAAACATCTAACACAACATCTTTTTCCATCAGTCCGGTTGGCCCTACAGCGCCTGGGCTGCGGCCATGCCCAGGGTCGATAACAATGACTTGACCGGCAAGAGATTGGCCGACACCGGCGGAAGGAGGCGACGCCTGGCGATTGAACACGAGTGCAAATTCAGCAAACACCCAGCCTAGCTGCCCAGAGGAAAGGCGGAGCTGGAGCCATTCTCCGCTTTCAGCCACGACTTCGGCCAATGTGCCAAGCGGCAGGAGCGTGATGCGTTCAGCTTCAGTGGAAGGGCTACTCCGTAAGTTCAGCGCGTTGACGGTGACTATCGCTAAGCGTTGAGTTACTGTTTGTACAGGTTCTGGCTGATCGGTTATCGGCTGCCCTGCTTCAGGTTGGTTGGAGATTGGGGAGGGAACCGGTCCTACGTATTGTGCAAAGACCCAGCCAACTAGGCCGTCAGGCAAGCGAACCTCATGCCAGTTGTCTTGTGTCCGCAAAATTGTCAGTCGGCTATTTAGGCCAAGAGCTGTGATGGCGTCAAAAGAAACGGCAGGGCCACTGCGGAGCGGGAGTG